>WNFT01010826.1_pt1 | contig 11447 bp, 10 predicted proteins | sample 5400191 | NCBI WGS metagenome assembly WNFT01 (sample SAMN13153359, study PRJNA577476) | soil metagenome | isolation source: 80 cm saprolite under Madrone tree | place: USA:California | collected 2016-06-14
AAGCTTCCGAGGCCCCTCGGGCCGAAACACGCCTTCCGCCTTCGCCACTGATAACGATCGTCCGAACATCGGAGGAGGCTTCCGACTTCACTCCCATAGGACAATCGACGGTATAAAGGAGGAGCTTCGCCGGACACGGTCGGCCGACAGGTCGGCGCAAAAGAACGTCCGCAAAAAACTCTCGCGAAAAAACGGGATTTCAATCAATTGCCGTACGATGGAATTTGCCGCTCTCCGATCTCGGCTGGAAGTGCTGCAATCATTGCGGCGGCCATGGTTTGTGGCCGGTGGCTGGGCCATTGATCTATTCCTCGGCCGCGAGACTCGGAATGATCAGGATATAGACATTGGCATCTTTCGAGAGGATCAACTCGAACTGCGACGACATCTCGCAAACTGGAAGTGGGAAAAGGCAGTGAATGGAACGCTGGTCTGCTGGGAGTCGAATGAGTGGCTCGAATTGCCGATTTACGAGGAGCGTGCTAGCAGCGGCCAGCATCAACTCGAGTTCCTCTGCAACGAACGGCGACAAGATCTTTGGCTATATCAAAGAGATCAAAGCGTTACGCGTCCGATCGCGCACTTTCGCCATCAATCGGGCTTACCGATTTTTCCACCGGAAATCATGCTTCTCTACAAGTCACAGAGTCCGTCCGAAAAAGATCTGACCGATTTCCGGCAAGTATGGCCGCGATTGAATTCCGAAGCGCGCGGGTGGCTGGCTGACGCGATGGTGAAAGTTCGCCCGGTAACCTGGAACACGGTTGAAGTCGTGGACTATGATGAGCGATGGTCGGCGGATTTTAGGCGCATTGCGGATGAGATAAACGCTGTTCTCGGCGAACTGATTATCGCGATTGAACATGTCGGAAGCACCAGCGTGCCGGGCCTGGCCGCGAAACCGATTATCGACGTCGACGTTTTGATCCGATCAAACGCGCAATTTGCGGCAATCCGCGACCGCTTGGAGCGGTTCGGGTATATTCACAGGGGTCCGCGCGGTGTCGCGGGACGCGAGGTATTTCGATGTGTCATTGATCTGCCGAAGCACCTTCTTTATGTCTGCGAGCAGACGAGTCGTCCCGCGGTCGAACACATGAGTTTTCGTAACCGGCTACGAAACGATCCGGAGGTTGCTGCCGCTTACGTCCGCTTGAAAAAGGACTTGGCGCAACGCTTTCGAAACGATCGGGAGCGTTACACCGAGGCCAAGACCGATTTCATTCGCAGCTTTCTTGAGGAAAGATAAAATGATAATGGACGAATTTCGACGAGAACAGTGGCGCGACTCCGCGAAACTCCTAACCCGCAACCCGCAACCCGCAACTTGTAACTCCTAACCCGCAACTTGTAACTAATACACGAACGGCAGAAGCCGCCAGGTCTTTTCCCGATAAGAGCGATACTCGTCTCCAAATTCGGCTTCCAAGAAATTTTCTTCGTCAGCCATCCGGCTCAACAAAAGTAAAAACAGAATAATGTTCAGAACCAACCCGATGGTACTTCGGAAGACGAGCACGAAACCGATCATGGCCACGAGTATTCCGGTGTAGCTTGGATGGCGGACCTGCTTGTAGATTCCGTCGGTCTTGAGTTTGTGATCCGATTGGATTGCAACTAATCCGCTAAAACGCCGTCCGAGCGCAAAGATAGCGATTAACCGAATAACTGATCCAATCCAAAAGAGCGCCAAACCTAGATAACGCGTTGCATCACCATCAATTGTCAAGAGATCGTGCCGGTCGCAGTAAGGAGGAATTATGGTCATCGCCAGGAAGAGGACTACAAACCAGAAAAGAATGCGTTTGCTTTGGGGAGAAGAGGACTTGCCGGAACTGAGGCCTGAGGTGCCGGAAAACCAAGCGACCACATTTAGCAGAACCGAAGCGATAACGAGTTCTCTTCGGGCCGGATGCGCGAAAAAACTGTTCCAATCGCCCCACGCCAAGATAATGACAGCTATTTGTACGATAAGGGCAAACGTCGAAATGATTGCGATCCGCCGATCAAAGCGCGCCATCGGTATCAGTAAAGCAAATTTGTCCTGGCGGCAAAGGGCCGGATTGTGTATTCCCGGGACCAGTTAGCGAACCGACATGAATACCTCCACCCAAGCCAAAGCAGCTGCCTTTCACGAACTGCATCACGCGGATCAAATCCTCGTTCTGCCGAATTGCTGGGATGTTCTAAGCGCCGTGATCTTGAAAGAGGCCGGTGCGAAAGCGATCGCGACGACCAGTGCGGGGCTGGCTTGGGCGCACGGATACGCTGATGGCGAAAAACTACCGGTGGATGTGCTTATTCGGTCAGTCGGAGAGATTACCCGGTCCATCGATCTTCCGGTAACGGTCGATCTCGAAAGTGGATATAGCGATGACCTCGCTACGCTCGCGAGGACGATTGAGGCGGTTATTGATGCTGGAGCGGTAGGCATCAATCTGGAAGACGGCAGCAAGACACCGGAGTTATTGGTCTCAAAGATTGGCGTGGTAAAAGAGGTCGCGCGCCGGAAAGAGGGAACCTTTATCGAAAAGCCGGTGGCGACGGTTTCTTCGTGCCGGGCCTGGTTCAATTGGATAAGATTCGTACCATTGTCGAATCGGTAGACCTTCCACTCAACGTTTTGGCCACTCGCGGAGTAGCTGCCATTGCAGAGATTGAGAAAACTGGCGCCAAGAGACTGAGTGTAGGTGCTCGCCTGACCGAAGCGGTGTTTGGTCGGTTGAGTCAGCTCGCAACGAAGCTGTTCGACGATCGTTCGTTGGAAGGTCTCTTTGCCGAGAAGCTTACTTTTGCCGAAATCAATCGGCTCTTGAGCTAAGCAAAGCGAGTTGAGATAGGCGCCAAGGCCAACGATGAGCCTATGGGGACGCAGAATCTATGACCGGTAGGGCGAAACACGCCGTCGAGCGATAGCGAAATCAGGCGTGTGAGCCAAACGACAAGGCGTGCACAAGGCTCACAGTCCGGCTCTAGACGATTTGATCCAATCGAGTGTTTTGGCCGGACTGTATCGCCCTATCCGTTCTCGCCAAATTACACATCTGGTTCGATCGGGGTTCCCTGGGCGGAAGCTAAGCGCCATTCCGATTCTTGCTGAACATAAACATGGGTATACCTACTGTGCGCCGTAAAAGGCACATCCCCGAAACGGCCGTACATATGCGTGCGACCGGTAATGATCGCCGCGTTTCCCGTAGAAGCGAAGACGGACTTCCGAAGGCTCAATTGTCTCGAATCTCAGGGCGCCAGATTGAATTACCCCAAGCAGTGATGCTTTGTCGATCTCCGCGCCTCTCATTACGTCAATCAAAATAAAATCATCAGTCAAAATGCGATCAAGGTGAGTGTGGTTTGTCTAATCTCTTCGTTCGCTTTGCAAAAAAAGGATGGGGAGACAGCCCGCAGGGCGTCCGGAAACTACCGACCGGCGCCCCGCGCATCGAGTTAGAGACCCATCGGGCGAAGTCGGAAGCGGCGCACCCTCCGACCGCTGGGGATATCTCCGCATCCGTACGGCGAGGATGAGCACGAAAACAAAGGATCAGTGTTAATCAGCGTCCCGACCCGAGCTTTTGGATGAAGTCGTATGGGTAGGGAAGCTCGGGTTCACTCGCTGCGTCAAGTTTTTGCACTTGTTCAGATGTTAGTTCCCAGCCAACCGAACCGAGATTCGTCTCCAATTGTTCACGGTGGCGCGCGCCGATAATCGGTGCAGTGACACCAGGCCGGCGCAAGAGCCAATTGATAGCTACCTGGGCGGGAGTATGGCCGGCGTCTTTTGCCACCGAATGGAGCGCATCGAGCGTGCGCCAGGTCGATTCCCGATTGTATGCGCTCCAATTTTCCGACCAGCCTTTTTTTTCCGCTTTTTCAATGCGGGAACCGACTGGCGGGGCTGTCATGCCACGATAGAACTTTCCCGACAACCAACCGCCGCGAAGAGGGCTCCACGGAATGATGCCAAGCCCTTCCCGCAGTGAAATCGGAATAAGTTCCCACTCGGTCGAGCGGCAGAGGAGATTGTATTGTGGCTGCAGACAAACGAACGGCTCCCAGCCGTTCGCACGGCTCAAATCGATGGCTTTCTGGAGTTGCCAGCCGGTGAAATTGCTGACGCCGAGATATCTGACCAGCCCTTCTCGAACTAAATCGTTCAGGGTCGACAGAGTTTCTTCCAACTGGGTTCCGGGATCCCAACAGTGGACTTGATAAAGGTCGATGTAATCGGTTTGTAGCCGTTTCAAGCTGGCATGGGCGGAAGATAATAGGTGTTTGCGGCTAAGGCCGACATCGTTCGGACCATCGCCCATGGCGAAGCGGACCTTGGTGGCGATGACCAGATTATCTCGTTGCTGACGGCTGAGCCAGCGACCCAGAATCTCTTCGGAGACACCCGTCGTGTAGACGTTGGCCGTGTCGATAAAGTTGCCGCCCGCTGCGACGAAATGATCGAGCATCGCATGGCTCTCCGCCTGGTCCGCCTCATTTTCCCGGCCGAAGGTCATCGCACCTAAGCAAAGCTCGCTGACTCGAAGTCCTGTCCGTCCTAGATATCGGTAATCCATAGATTGGGAACGTAGGCGTGTTTGGACGATGCGCGAGTCTCTTTCAATGATTACGCAGAGGAGATGTGTGGGTCCACCCAGTGTTCGGAGGGTGCGCCGCTTGCGGCGCCCTTGGATTTGCCCATGACGATTTGTGTCGGCCGGTATTCAAAGGATCATCTTCATGCGACGCATCTTCCGACTTAATACCGGTCAACCTCGGGTAGTTTCCGGGCGCCGCAAGCGGCGCGCCCTCCGAACGCTGGGTGCAGCATGAACTGAATAATTGTCCAAATCCGTCCGCTGATTGTCCAACCGGCCCCTGGTGCATTGCAACACTTTCTTTTATTTAAGCAGGACAGATTCAATATAGTCCTTTACTTAGAAGAATTAACCATATGTCTCGTTCCGCCCTATTAGTGATCGATGTCCAGGATTCGTTTAAAACCGATCCAATCCGTTGGAGCCGACGCAACAATCCAAAATTTGAATCCAATGTATCTGCTCTGATCTCAGCCTATCGCGAAGCAGGAGAGCCGATCTTTTTTTTTCTGCATCAGGACTCTGACCCGGGTTGGGGTCCCGGCCCGAATTATCGCCGGATGGATTTCCTTAATGTTCATCCTGACGATGTGGTGTTGCACAAGACCACGCGTAGTTGCTTTACCAGCACGGATCTCCAGCGCCGATTGAACGCGCTGGGCGCCCCGCGCCTGGTGATCACTGGGATCCAGACGGAGCAATGTTGCGAGACCACGACGCGAGATGGGGGTGATCTGGGTTACGAGGTCGACTTTGTTACCGAGGCCACATTGACATTTCCGATTCAGCATTGGGCGGGAGGACCGGAACTGACTCCGGAAGCAATCACCGAACGGACCGAATACGCACTCGCGCGGCGTTTCGCGCGAATTCGAACGGTTAACGACGTGGTGGCTGATTTACCGGCCATTAATGGAATTCCATCCTTATAACCCTCTTGACCGATCCGGTTCAGCGTCGAGTAGTCTTTCTCTTGCTTCCGAATGTCCATCTCCTGGACATGGCGGGGCCGGCGCAAGCCTTCCACTCGGCGGCGAACTACGGAGCAGGATACGAATTGCATTTTTGTGCGAGTTCGCCTGAAATCTCGAGCGCACAGGGCTTAATCTTTAAGACCGAGACGGAACTGCCCGATATTGGCCGAAACGATTTAATCGTCGTTCCGGGACAGTGGTCGAAGCACATAAAAGACGGCAAACTATTAAACGCGCGGATCATGGCTTGGTTGCGAGAAGCGTACAAATCGGAAGCGCATCTGGCTTCGGTCTGTTCCGGTGCATTTGCGCTGGGTGAGGCCGGTTTTCTGAATGGCCGCCGATGTACCACGCATTGGTCGTTAACGGATGAATTGCAACGTCGTTATCCCGATGCGCGAGTCGCGACCACTGCGCTCTATGTGCATGACGGAAGAATCACAACTAGCGCCGGCATCGCGTCAGGAATTGATATGGCGCTGTCCCTGATCGAGCTGCATTATGGTCCGACTTTGACCGCAAAAGTTGCGCGCGACCTCGTGGTTTTTCTACGAAGACATGGCGGTCACGATCAAACCAGCATTTATCTCTCGTTTCGAGACCACCTGCATCCTGGTGTTCATCGGGTCCAAGATTGGTTGAGCACGCACTTTGCCGAGCCGGTGCGCTTGCCGCGTTTGGCCAAGCTCGCCCACATGAGTTCGCGTAATCTGGTGCGCGCTTTCAAAACGACAACCGGTCTGACTCCATTGCAGTATCAGCAACGGCTGAGACTCGAGTTTGCCGGATCGTTGCTCCGAGATTCGCGGCTCACGATCGAGTCGATTGCGGAGAGTTGCGGATTTGTAGATGCGCGCCATTTCCGGCGTCTCTGGAAATCGGCGTTTCATGCGCCACCATCGGAAACACGGAGAGCCTAGAGCGATCCCTCAAGAAACCGGTCCAGGTTCCCGGATCTGTTCTGGCTTTGCTCAGAGAATTGCAAAATTAGGTTTTATGGATTTGTCTGGGCGTTGAATCGACGGACTGTCATGATTAGAGGAGACTATCGGCTATTTGCCATTTCCCTGCTCCAGCTCGCTTTCAGCGTTTTTCTCTTGCTGCGGGCTAGCGCCGCAGAGCCAGCTGCCTGGATTGGAAGAAGCAACGCGAACGCTCAGGCGCTACTGGATTATTTTGGCCGCTATGAGCCCGAGTTTGGAACGACTCTTGGCTTGGAGAACTTTGATGAACAAGTCAAAGACCTAAAACCGGATGCCTACCAGCGGAGCAGAGCTGATGGTGAGAGAGTGCTCCAGGGCTTGCGGGCCGAGGCGAAAGTAGAGACCGATCCGAAGATACGTGAGGATCTGGAAATCATGATCGCCGCCCTGAATACCAAGCTCGAGTCAGCGCGCCTGAACCATGAATTGATGTTGCCATACTACAACTTGCCGGAAAGCATTTTCGAAGGTCTGCGATCTTTACTGGACCAGCGCAATTCTTCGGCTCGGCAGGCCAAAGCGATAACTCGTCTCAAACGTTACGCCGGCCTTGAGCCTGGCTACGAGCCTATCACTCAGCTGGCCGAAGCTCGCTCGAGCGAAAGGTTCGAGGACCAGCATTTGGTTGGTCCCTACATCGAAGAAGTGAACCAGGGACTAAACAACACCGAGCAATTTATCAGCGGCATTGCTGATCTATTCAAAACCGCAAAGCTCACTGGCTGGGAAGATGCTCAACAGAAGCTGGCCGAACAACTTCGGAGTTACGCGGTTTGGGTGAAGAAGGAGATCGTCCGTCGAGCGCGTCAGACCAACCTGCTGCCGGAAGCTATCTATGCTGACAATCTCAAAAGCTTCGGTGTGAATCTGGATCCTCGGACACTCATCGAGCGCGCCTCCTTCGAATTTATCGAAATGCGCGACGAGATGCAGGTACTGGCCGATCAGGTTGCCCGGCAGGAGAAGTTTCCATCCTCCGACTATCGGGATGTGATCCGGGAATTGAAAAAGAGACAGGTGCCTGCGGACGCGATCCTCCCCTTTTACCAAAGGCGATTGCAGGAAATCGAGAAACTGGTTCGCGAGCACGACATCGTTACCCTGCCGGCTCGCCCGGCTGGCATCCGTCTCGCGTCCGCAGCCGAATCGGCGGCCGTGCCGGCACCGCATCTCCTGCCTCCGCGTCTCCTTGGTAATACCGGCGAGTACGGAGAATTCGTTTTACCTCTCGGTAATCCCAATTCCAAGAGCGGCGTGGTGCAGGATGATTTCACGAATGAAGCTTTCTCCTGGACTGTCACTGCTCATGAAGCGCGTCCCGGGCACGACCTCCAGTTCGCTGCCATGATCGAAACTGGCGTCTCGATACCACGAGCCGTGTTCGCCTTTAACAGCGCCAATGTCGAAGGGTGGGCGCTCTATATGGAGGCGGTTATGAAACCGTACGAACCGCTGGATGGCCAGCTGTATGCTCTGGACGCGCGCATGTTTCGCGCTGCTCGCGCGTTTCTCGATCCGATGCTCAATCTCGGTCTACTTAAACCAGATCAGGCCAAAGACTTTCTGATGCAAGAGGTCGTTCTGTCAGAACCGTTCGCAACCGAAGAGGTCGACCGCTATACCTTCAAGGAGCCGGGACAAGCGACCTCCTATTTCTACGGTTACATGAAACTCCGCGAACTCCGTGCTCGGACTGAACTTGCTCTCCGAGGTAAATTTAACCAAAAGGCATTCCACGACTTCCTCTTGCGCCAAGGTCTGCTGCCGCCCGAACTGTTGGAAAAAGCCGTCGCCAACGAGTTCATTCCGCGATACCAATAGGACTCGTTCGGTAGCGGCGACTAGCCTGTCCGACATAGTCTGTGGCTTTCACGTGGCGGGCTGTTGCATTGAGACGACGTCGGATCCAACTATTTATTTGGCTTGGCGCCGCCTCGAAGTTGACGCGGAGCTGCGCGCTTTGCGCTAGCCTGAACCGCAGTCGCCATTCCCGTCATCCTGCCTGGACGGCTGAAACGGTCCGCGAACCCATCGGGCTGCTTGGCGATTGCTCGATGAAAACTGGAGCGTACGGGGTCTTCGACGACGTGAGATCTGGTCTCGACGCGAAGAAAAGAATGCTGACGATTGCTATGGCTGTTCCAACGACTCCTTTCATGAGCCGATTGCTCATCGGCTGATCCACGCTGCGGCTTCCATCTTTATGAATTCCTTCGTGCCTTTCCGTCCGGTCAGGCGCAGCCAGAGGGGTCCTCCGTCGCGCTCCAACCGCAAGTTGATGTCAAAAAAAGGACAGCACATCCGCTCCTGGATGGTCCATTCGGCCAATAACTGAATGGTCGCCGCGTCGGCAGGAAATTCGAACTCGTACCCGTCGTCGAATTCGCGAACGCTCTTCTTTAATGCCTTTAAGGCTGGACCGAGTTCATCAAAGTGCCGGTTCTTTTTGCTCCGGAGAGAGTGCCAACGCGTTACAAGCGAGAGGACTTTCTTGTTTTGATTTTACCGAAGAGTCCGCTGCCTGAGCGAACCCTCGTCCTGAGGGAGCGATTGATGACAGAGCGGCTCCAACTCTGACCGTCATCGAGGCTGCTTTTAGCCAAAAGTTTTTCATGTGTTCTCCCGCCATCGATTAGTTCTTGTTGTGTTGAGCATGGCTCGAACGCTGCAACTTCAAGTCGACTTTAAGGCAAGAGGTTTTTTTTAAATTTTTCCATCAGATCCAAATGGAAATCGGCATATGGTCACTTATCGTAGGCGGATGCCCCAATTGTCCATTTCTGAGGTGGCGCGAGAAGTCGGGCTTCGGCCGTCAGCTATTCGCTATTACGAACAGATCGGAATACTTCCTCCGATTCAGAGAACGAGTGGGCAAAGACGTTACGATACAACATCCCTCCACCGGCTTGCCGTGATACAACGCGCGCGGCGAACGGGCTTCACTTTGGATGAAATTCGAGAACTGTTTTTTGGTTTTGCCAGTGGCACCCGGGCACCGGTCCGTTGGCAAGAACTGTCCCAGCGAAAATTGGTAGAGCTGGAGGCGTCGATTGATCGGATCAAGACTATGCAGCGTCTGCTCGTCCGGCTGCAACATCGCTGCCACTGCGACACTCTGGATGAATGTGGCAAAAGGCTGCTTGAGCGACGAATTACCAATGGCCGGGCGAAGTCTCTACCCGCCCAACCATCATTAACGGCCAGAGAGAAGTACAGGATCTAGGATCCCGGCCCTGGAATCATGGAAGAATACTACATCAAAGGCGGGGTATTCGTTCGGGCAATCGGAACGGTTCGTCGGTGAAAACCGATGGGTTCTCAAGCTGACTTTCGGCCAGAATAGCGGCTTGAGGCGAAAAGAAAGGGTTGGCGTAAATTTAAGAAGCATTAAATTTTCAACACTTTATCCGGTAGTATTATTTCCGTGTTGATTTTTCGGCTGTAACACATAGCCTCGCGTTATTCCCCCCGTCGCTAGCTGGAGAAAATCCTCTCCCAGTGGAGTGCGGAAGTGGAGCTGAGCGATATGAATCCTGAAAACTCTGATCTAATCCGTCAACCGATCCCCCGGAGGACGTTTATTCGTCGAGCCGCAGTCGTAACCGGCGCTACCGCAGTTTTAACTGCTATACCGCGTAAACTGTTTGCCGCAGATAGCAAGCCAGTCCTGGTAAATTCGATCCGATCCCTCGCCAATCCGTATCATGCGACCTGGAATCAAGGAGGTGCTGATTTCGCCAAAGCGGTTGGCTGCGAATATGTCACGCTGGTCACCGAAGGAAATAGCGAAAAAGGAATCGCTGATATTCGCGCCATCTTGGCCAAGACTGGTGGCAATTTGGTTTTGAACGTTGATCCAAACGACTCACCGGATGCTCGAGCTATCGTCGAAGCATGCGTGAATGCCAAAGCCCATGTGGTGACGCAATGGAATAAGCCGGACGATTTACATCCGAAGGATTTTAACCCTTATTACATTGCCCACATCATTTTCGATGGGGTGACATATGGCCAGCAGACAGCCGATGCTTTATTTAAGGCGTTCGGTGGCTCCGGCGGAATCGTCGGGTTGGGCGGCATCATTTCCAATACACCGGCAATTCAGCGAAAGCAGGGTTTGGAAAAGGCGTTAGCCGCAAATCCGAATGTGAAATTGCTCGATTTCCAAGAGGCTCACTGGAAAGCATCGGAGGCGTTCACGATTACCGGTACCTGGCTGACCAAGTTTGGGAAAGACATTAAAGGAATCTGGGCTGCGAACGACGATATGGCGAGTGGCGCGTTGGAAGCGTTGCGGGCGGAAGGATTGAACGGCAAAATTCCCGTTTGCGGCACCGACGGGATCAAGCTCGCGGTCGAGGCGGTGAAAAGCGGAGATATGGCGGCGACCGCTTCCTGGAATCCCTATTGGCAGGGAGGAATGGGCCTGTCGATTGGCTATGGTGCGCGGACGGGCAAATTTGATGTGAGCAAAGAACCGGACAATCATCGCAACTACAACGCAAAAGGCATCCTAGTGACGAAGGAAACGGTCGACGATTTCATAAAGAATTACATTCAAACCACGCCTAAGGTCGATTGGAACGATTACTGGGGCAACGTCGCAAGTTGAGGGGAGGCCTAGGGTTGCGTCTCGAGGCCTAACTGCTTTAGTCCTCGTCGTTGCCAAAAAGATATTGAGATATCCCCTTGCATCGGAGGGTGCGCCGCTTGCGGCGCCCGCAAACGGTCCTTGATGAATTGGAGCTATTTATTGTTCCGAAACGACTTCGTACAACCCAGGTCTCGTTCAATATTTGGGTGGGCCCTGGGTCGTCTCCGTGCGCCCGGCGGCGCCGGGCGCACCCTCCGATCGCCGACTATCTCCACAATGTTTGATCACGAGCACAACGACAAAAATT
>WNFT01005125.1_pt1 | contig 11443 bp, 11 predicted proteins | sample 5400191 | NCBI WGS metagenome assembly WNFT01 (sample SAMN13153359, study PRJNA577476) | soil metagenome | isolation source: 80 cm saprolite under Madrone tree | place: USA:California | collected 2016-06-14
GTTCCAGAACGGCGGTCAGTCGTGCATCGCCGCGAAGCGCTTTATCGTGGTCGCGAGTGTCGCCGAGGAGTTCGAGCGCCGCTTTGTCGAAGGGATCCGCAAGCTCAAGGTGGGCGATCCGAGCGAGCGTACCGTCGACCTAGGTCCGCTGGCGCGCGCCGATCTTCGCGACACGGTGGATCGGCAGGTGCGCGGGTCGGTTGCGCAGGGCGCGCGCGTGCTGCTCGGCGGCGCTCCCCGGCCCGGCCGTGGGTACTTCTACCAACCCACCATACTCGTCCTGAGTCCTCACCCCCTGTCCCCCTCTCCCTCCGGGAGAGGGGGAACGTTCGACATGCCAGCGTGGCGGGAAGAGGTATTCGGGCCGGTAGCGGTACTGGTGCGCGCGAAGGACACGGACGCGGCGATCGCGCTCGCGAACGACACGATCTACGGCCTCGGCGCCAATCTGTGGACGCGCGACCTCGAGCGGGCGCAGCTGCTCGCCTCACGAATCCAAGCCGGCTCCGTGTTCATCAATGGTATGGTCGCTTCCGACCCGCGCCTGCCGTTCGGCGGCGTGAAGCAGAGCGGCTACGGGCGCGAGCTGTCGGAGTTCGGGATCCATGAGTTCGTGAACATCCAGACGGTGTGGATGAGCGACGGGGATGAGCACGTGGCGCCAAGCGAGGGCGTGGAGTAACACGGAACAGCGCATCGACATCCGCCGCGAACGCGGCGGACGACGGCCTGTCACTCCTCCTCCGCGCCGGCCAACTCGTTCAGCGCGTTGAGCGACGGCGCGAAGTAGTAGGCGCCGCTGACCGGACGCGAGAAGTCGATCAGACGATCGTGCACGCCGTCACCGGTGGTTCCGAACATACGTGCGAGCATACGGTCGTAGCGGGATTGGTCGGCGCTGAAGGCAACGAAGTACAGCCCGTGTTCCCTCACGGTTCCGTACGGTACGCTGCGACGGAAGATCTTGAGCTCCTCGCCGCCGACTTCGATCGTGACGCGCGCGATATGCGCGGTCGGGGGCTTGGCAGCCTCTGCAAGCTCCACGCTATCGGGCTTCGTTCGGCCGATCACGTGCTGCTGCTCTTCCACAGCGAGCTGGTTGAACGCCTCGAGGTCATGCACCCAGCGCATCACGAGAACGTGACTGCCCCCCTCGCCCGGCTCACCCGGTGGAACGAGCGCCACGTCGGCGGCCCGGTGGCTCGGCGGGTTCGCGGTCCCGTCCACGAAGCCGGTCATGTCGCGGCCATCGCGGTACGTGAATCCGGCCTGCTCGGCCCCGAGTAGCGCGACGTCGCTCACTGCGCGCGCGGCGGCCCGCGCGTGATCCCACGTCAGGTCCGGCGCGCTCCCACTGATCCACAGCCAGGCGTCGTGCTGCGTCGCCGGCGCGCGGCGCCCCTCGGGTCCGGCCACCTCGCGGAAGCGCGTCAGCGACGCGGGGGCCCGGGACGGAGCGACCGCGCGCCAGGTGTCGGCCCCGAAGGCGATCACGACGTTCACGCCGCCGGCCGACACGTCCGGTGTGCGCAGTCGACGGAATGAGGCCACGGCTTGGTTCGACGTGACGCCCGCTCTGAGGTCGAATTCCAAAAAGTGATGCGCCTGCGTGCCGCGCGCGAAGATTCCGAATTGGGGCAGGGTGAAGGTCATACGAGAGCCGCCTCTGAGGAGGATGTCATCATGCAGTTCCTCCGTCCTCGGATATATCGCTCAACGTGAGCCGGCGAAAGACGGTCTCGGTAGGCGATACCGATCGTCTGCCCGATGGTCTCAGCCCGATCCACCGCGTCCAGCATGCCGTGCGCCACGTCGGAACGGGAAATGAACACGCCGCCGCGCACGTTGCGTCCGATCGCCACGCGGTAGCTTCCCCGTAGCCGCCGGTCGATCAGGCCCGGCGGCCGCATGATGGTCCAGTCCAGATCGCTGTCACGGATGCGAACCAGCGCCAGGAGCTCGCCCAGGTTCTCGGCCCGATGCGGCCGATGAGATGCAGGGTGGCTTCGATCTTGAGCGTCACGCCGATGCATAAGGCAAGGCTCACGCCAGTGCCGAAGTGCTTATTGGACGTGCGATGAGGCGAGACTGACTGCCGAAACGGATCAGCAAACGCCTAACTATCGGCGTCGGGGCAGCGAGGCTTCGGTCAGCGACTCCACCAGCAGCTGCGGCCTGAGAACGCTGGAGCCTAAACGCCACCAGGCACCCAGAGCGCGCAGCTGCTGGAGATACAGGTCGGTTGGGACGTTCTTGGTGTCCATGATCCCACCGTTGGACGCTCGTCAGAACGAGAGCGTCACTCCACCCTGCCAGGCGACGTCGTGCTGGGTCTTATCGTAGCCGTAGCGGTCGAACTTATAGACATAGTCACGGGCTTCGGCGCGCACGCCGATGCGGCTGAAGCGGTACTCGATCCCCGCTCCGAAATTCCCGGCGAATTTCGTCCACGTGCTGTCCGAGTCCAGCTGATGTAGGCTCACGGCTCCGGCGCCGCCGAGGACGTAGGGGATGAACGTGCCGGCGCCGGCCGCGAGCGGATAGCGCAGCACGACGTCGGCGTCGTAGGCGAACTTGTTGAACTTGCCGCGGCCGGTGAGAGCGGCGCCCTCCAAACTGTCCTGGGCCCACGTACCGCCCACTCGCACGCCGATTTTGGGCTGGATCCAGTAGTTGGCATCGATCGAACCCGCCCAGCCGAGATTCCAGCTCGCCGTGCCCGCGGGGTTCACATCGGCGGCACCGGAATGCCCTCCGAACGCCGCGGCAACGGTGAAGCGATCGGCGAGGGGGTTAGGGCTCTGAGCATTCAGCGCCGTCGGTGCCAACGCGGCGGCAAGAGCGACTGCGAGAAACAGCGAACGCTTCTGCATGGCATCCTCCACAAACGGTGAAATGGTGTCGATGAACGACGGAACGACCGGAGAACGTGTGCATAACACGCAATTGTTCCCGCCTGGCGACAGCTAGCGGGTGAGCGCGTCAGTCAAGCGGGTGAGGTGTTGCAGCTCTGGAAGGGAGAGGGGTTTGGTGAGAGTCCGGATCGCCCCGGTGACTTCGTCGTCCATGCGCGCGAGGAGTGCCAGGCCGGCCTTCGTGATTGTCGCGACGGAGCAGCGACGATCGGCCGCCGCCCGCGTCCGCTTGGCGAGCCGCTGCCGGACCAGTCGATCGAGCATGCGGGTGACGTCGGGCGCACGATGGATGCAGCGTTCCGCCACCTCACCGCGCGCAAAGCCCGTGGGATGGGCGTCGCGGAGGATCCGGAGCATCCCGTACTGGTCGGTCGTGATGCCATGGCGCTCGCAGATCTCTGCCAGCGTTTCCTGCAAATAGTCGGCCGCCTTCATCACGGCGAGCGCCGCGCCTTCCGCCACACTGACGTTTCGTTGCTGTTTCACAGTCTTGCCAACGGCCATGCCGGAAAATCTGTTCCCAACACGCTTTGTCAAGCCTGCGAATCGTCGTGGGAACATTTCCATGTTCGCAACACGTTTTGCGTCTATCCCGAAGAACCGGGTGCCGCGTCGGATCGTGTTGACAGTGCCGTGACATCACCCACCTGTCGAAATCGGTCCCCGACATCCGACCATCGGTTGGAAGCACTCAACCACTACGTAGAACCAGCAGGAGGTCGTCGCGTATGCGTATCCGCATTCTTGGTGAGACTGGGCGTGGGTCGGCAATCCTGATCGCGGTCGTACTGGTCATCGGTGTGGGGCTGGCCGCCTGGAAGGTCGCTGCGGCACGCGCCGCCGCGATCGCGGCGTACCATCAGCCCGAGCCGGTCGAAGCGGTCACCACGGCGGTCGCCGAGGAGCAGCAGCATCGCGCGACTACCACGTCGATCGGCACGGTGCTCGCACTCCGCTCCATCACGTTACGGACCGAGCTGTCCGGCACCGTCAGCCAGGTCGGGCTGGTTCCCGGCCGCATCGTGGATTCGGGCGCGGTGCTCGTGGCGCTCGACGTCTCCGTCGAGCAGGCGGACCTCCGCGGGCAGCAGGCGCAGGCCGCCCTCGCGCAGACGAGCCTCGCCCGCCTCGAGCGGCTGCGCGGGGCCGGCGGCGCGTCGGAGGAGGAAGTCGACCGCGCTCGCGCCGAGCGCGATATCGCGCAGGCGCAGATCGCCCGCAGTGAGGCGATCATCGCCAAGAAGACGATCCGCGCGCCGTTCCGTGCGCGCGTCGGCATCACCGATGTGCACCCTGGGCAATACCTGAATGAAGGCACCCAGCTCACGACCTTGCAGGGCGTCGAGGGGGCGGCGCACGTCGATTTCACGGTGTCACAGCAGGTCGGCGCGCAGCTGCGCGCGGGCCAACAGGTCGGCGTGTTGGTGGGTGATGCGACGCCGATCACGGGCCGCATCGTCGCGGTGGACTCGCGCGTCGATCCGGCGACCCGCACCACGATGGTCCGCGCGACGATCGCCGGCTCCAGTGTCCCGGCTCCCGGTTCCTCCGTCCGCGTCCTCGTGCCGGCAGGGGCCGCGATCGACGCGGTCGTGATTCCCGTGAGCGCCGTCCGCCGCGGACCCGGCGGTGACCACGTCTTCGTGATCGCGCCGGACTCGCTGGGCAAGCTCCGCGCGCACGAGCGTCCGGTCCGCGCCGGTCCCATGCTGGACGATGAAATCGTGATCCTCGACGGCCTGAAAGCCGGCGAGCAGGTGGCCGCCTCCGGCTCGTTCAAACTGCGCGAGTCCGTTCTGGTCGCGCCCGCCGCACCCGCTGCCCCCGCTGCCCCCGCTGCCCCCGTTGCCTCCAAGGGAGCTCAGTGATGCGCTCGTTCACCGATACATTCATCCGCCATCCGGTTCTGGCGGTGGTCGTCAACCTGGCGATCGTGCTCGTCGGCTGGCGGGCGCTCAGCAGTCTGCCCGTGCAACAGTATCCCAACATCCAGAGCTCGTCCGTCGTGATCTCGACGGTCTACTACGGCGCCAGCGCCGAAGCCGTGCGCGGCTTTCTCACCACGCCGATCGAACGTGCCGTCTCGGCGATTAGCGGCATCGACTATGTCGAGTCGAACAGCCGCGCGGGCGTCAGCACGGTCACCGTCCATCTCAAGCTGAATCAAAACAGCACCGCCGCGCTCGCGGAGGTCACCGCGCGCCTGCAACAGGTTCGCGCCGAGCTCCCGAGCGAGGCGCAGCCGCCCCAGGTGGAAGTGCAGCGTGCCGACCGTCCGTATGCGTCGTTCTATCTCAGCTTCTCGTCCAAGGAGCGGGATATCCCGGCGATCACCGACTGGCTTACGCGCACGATGCAGCCGCAGCTCGCGACGATCGCCGGCGTGCAGCGGACCGACATCGTCGGCGGCCGGCCGATCGCGATGCGCGTGTGGATCGATCCCGATCGGCTCGCCGCTCATAACCTGTCGCCGGGTGACGTCTTTGCCGCGCTGCAGCGGAACAACTATCTCGCCGCGGTGGGCCAGACCAAGGGCAACCTCGTCCAGGTCAACCTGCTGGCGAATACGGATCTGCGTTCGACGGGCGAGTTCGAGAACCTCATCGTCACCGATCGGGACGGTGCGGTCGTCCGGCTATCCGACGTGGCCAAGGTCGAGCTCGGCGCCGAAGAAGCGGACATGATCGCCAAGTTCAACGAAGAGGAGGCGGTCTACCTCGGCGTGTGGCCCACGATCGGCAGCAACGAGATCGAGGTCTCCCATCGGCTGCACACCGAGATCGCGCGCATCACGCCGACGCTGCCGCCGGATATTCAGCTCCGCGTCGCGTACGACGGCACGGTCTTCATGCAGGACGCACTGAAGGAGATCACCAAGACCTTGATGGAGACGATCCTCATCGTCGCCCTCGTGGTATTCCTGTTCATGGGGTCGGTCCGCACCGCGCTCGTCCCGCTGGTCGCCATGCCGGTGTCGTTGATCGGCGCCGGGATGGTGATGATGGCGTTCGGATTCAGCCTCAACCTGCTGACGATCCTTGCGATCGTGCTGTCGGTCGGTCTCGTCGTCGATGACGCCATCGTGGTGGTCGAGAACGTCGAGCGCCACGTGCGCGAAGGACAGACCCGGCTGCAGGCGGCAATCATCGGCGCGCGCGAGCTGGTCGGTCCGATCATCGCCATGACGATCACACTCGCGGCGGTCTACGCGCCCATCGGGTTCCAGGGCGGGCTCACCGGCTCTCTGTTCCTCGAGTTCGCCATCACGCTCGCCGCCGCGGTCATCGTGTCCGGCATCGTCGCGGTCACGCTGTCGCCGGTGATGAGCTCGCGGTTCGTGCATGCGGAAGGCAAGGAAGGCCGGCTGACCAAGCTGGTGAACCACGCGTTCGAAGCCGTGAAGCGGACGTACGCGCGACTCCTGGACGGCGCGCTCGAGATGCGCCCGGCCATCGTCGTGGCCGCACTGCTCGTGATGATCGCCGCGTGGCCGCTGTATCACTTCTCCAAGCGCGAGCTCGCGCCGGTCGAAGATCAAAGCCACATCAGTCTGTTCATGGATGTGCCGCCCGACGCGTCGCTCGCGGCCAACAATAAGGCCTCGCTGGACCTCGTCCGGACGGTGCGGTCGTTCCCGGAAGCCAAGTTCATGTGGTCGCTGACCGCATCGTGGGGCGCGTTCGGCGGTATGGTGGCCAAAGATTGGCACGAACGCGAGCGCTCGACCCCGCAGCTGTTCCCCGCGCTGTACGGCGCCGTGTCGCAGATCCCGGGCGTCCGCGTGTTCCCACATCTCGACCCGCCGCTGCCGACGCCGGGGCAGTACGACGTCGAGCTCGTGCTCCAGAACGACGTCCCGCCCGAGCAGATGCTGCAAGCCGCGGGCGCCGTGGTCGGCGCCGGCTGGCAGAGCGGCAAGTTCCTGTACGTCGATACGGATCTCAAGATCGATCTGCCCGAAGCGCGGGTGGTGATCGACCGCGACCAGATCGCCGACCTGGGCCTCGACCTGGCCACGGTCGGCCGCGAGCTGGGCACGGCGCTCGGCGGCGGCTACGTGAACCGGTTCAACTACTTCGATCGCAGCTACAAGGTGATCCCGCAGATCGGCGACAACGCCCGTCGTACGGTGGGGCCGTTGCTCGATCTGAAAATCAAAACGCCCACCGGCCAGCTCGTGCCGGTATCGACGTTCACGCGCATCGAGGCGACGACCGCCCCGCGCGCGCTGACGCGATTCCAGCAGCGCAATTCGGTGCGCGTGTTCGGCGCCGTGCAACCGGGCGTCACGAAGGAGGAAGGGCTCCGCGTGCTCGAGAATGCCGCGGCGGCCGTCAGCGCTCCGGGCATGAGCGTGGACTACGCGGGCGAGTCGCGGCAGATCCGCCGTGAGGGCGGGACGCTGACGCTCACCCTCGGCTTCGCGGTGATTCTCATCTATCTGGTGCTCGCGGCGCAGTTCCGCAGCTTCCGCGATCCGCTGATCGTGCTGCTCGGCTCGGTGCCGCTGGCGATCTCCGGGGCGCTGATCTTCAGCTTTCTCAACCTGACAACGCTCAACATCTACTCGCAGGTCGGACTGATCACGCTGGTCGGACTGATCGCGAAGAACGGCATCCTGATCGTGCAGTTCGCGAATACGCTGCAGGAGGGCGGCCTGGCGAAGATGGTCGCGCTGCGCGAGGCGACGTTGACGCGCCTGCGCCCGGTACTGATGACGTCCGCCGCGACGGTGTTCGGCCACTTCCCGCTGGTCCTCGCGACCGGCCCGGGATCGGCCGCGCGCAACAGCATCGGCATCGTGCTCGTCACCGGCATGACGCTGGGCACGCTGTTCACGCTGTTCATCGTGCCGGTCTTCTACTCTCTCATCGCTGCCGAGCATAAGCCGGCGCCGGCGTACGAGCCGGTTGGCCAGGAGGTATTGGCATGACCCGCAGACTTCAAGGAGCAGTCCTGCTGCTGCTCGCCTTGGGAATCAGCAGCACCCGGGCGCACGGTCAGGAGCCCGAATCCACCCCTCCGATCGCCTTCTGGAAGACGTTCGGCGACACGACGCTCGAGCGGCTCGTCGGCGAAGTCGTGAAGTCGAATCACGATGTGGTCGCGGCGGAGGCGCGGCTGCGCGGCGCGCGTGCCGCGCGCACGCAAACGGCGCTCGACTTCGCACCGACCGTTTACGCCACCGCCAGTTACACGCGGCAGCGGTTCGCGAGCGCCTCGTTCCCGGGCACCGTCGGGGGGGCCACGGCATTTCCCGATCAGACAGTTTGGGACGCCGGGCTGCAGCTCTCCTGGGAGCTCGACTTGTTCGGCCGGATCCGGAAATCGACGCAAGGAAGAAACGCGCTGGTGGGCGCGGCCGAAGAGGACGTACGAGACCTCCAGGTGTTGCTCGCCTCGGAGCTGGCTGTCAACTACTTCGAGCTGCGCGGCGAGCAGGCGCGCTTACGCGTCGCGCGCAGGAGCGCCGAGAACCAGCAGCACACGCTCGACGTGACCGTGCAGCGGCTCGAGGCGGGACGCGGCAACGAGTTCGATTCCGAGCGGGCGCGGACCCAGCTGAACTCGACGCTCGCCGCCATCCCTGCGTTGGAAGGGTCGGTGAGTGGGGTGGAGCATCGCATCGCCGTGCTCGTCGGTCATGAGGTCGCGGGACTCGGCCAGGAGGGGACGGGTGATGATCACCCGGCGCTGCCGGCGCTGCCCGATTCGATCGTGGTGCCGAATCCCGACGTCGCGGTGCAGCGCAGGCCCGACGTCCGGAGCGCTGAGCGCCAGCTCGCGGCGGGCAATGCGTTCGTCGGGGCGGCGAAGGCGGAGTATTTGCCACGCATCACGGTGGGCGGCGCCGCCGGGTATGTGGGCGCGTCCCTTGACGCACTCAGCAACTCAAACACGCCCCGCTACGCGATTGGGCCGGTGATCTCGTTGCCGCTCAACCTCGGCCGGGTGAAGGCGGGAGTGGACCAGGCGCGCGCGCAGGAAGCGGAGGCCGACGCGAACTATCGCAAGACCGCGCTGCAGGCGCGCGAAGAGATCGCCACGTCGGTCGTCGCGTACACCAAGGCGCGGCAGAGTCTGGACTATCTCGAGGCGGCCGCGAAGGCCAGCGAGCGCGCCGCGGCACTGGCGCGCCTCCGCTTCGATGAGGGCGCGAGCGATCTGCTGCAGGTGCTCGACGCGGAGCGCACGATGCTCGCGGCACAGGATCGCCTGGTGGCGGGGCGGACCGCCGCGACGACCGGGCTCGTCGCCGTCTATCGCGCAGTCGGGGGAGCCTCGTTGAGCTGGTAGGGCTACCGCTTGCGAAACGCGAGCGTGTCGATGTGGAGGGCCTTGATCGTGACATGCCGCGTCAGAGCGGCACGAGGCCTGTGCGAACGCCGAGTGAGACCGCTTCAGTACGCGAGCGGACGCCGAGCTTTTCGAGCACGGCGGCGAGATGGTATTTGACCGTGTGCGTGGTGATCCGTAAGTCCGCGGCGATTTCTTTGTTGCTCAAGCCCCGGGCGACGAGCCGCAGCACCTCGAGCTCGCGAGCGGTGAGCGCGCCCCCGTGCGCAACCGCGCCTGGCGCAGCTGTCGCGACCACGCGCTCGCTCACCACCAGGTCGGCGTCCTCGGCAGCCCCGACGAGCGCGACCTCCCCGTCAGCCCGGAGCAGCGCGGCCATACGGCGGCGCGTCACGGCGTTGGAGAGATCGAGGTAGACGCGAAGCTTCATTACGATTTCGAAAGCAGCCCTTCCAAATCAGGCGCCGGAACTGCGAGCGCCAGCCCAGAGACGATCATCGCCGCCACACCGATGACATTGCCTTCTACATCGGCAATCGGGCCCCCAGAGTTCCCGGGAGCCAGCCTCACGTCCGCCTGGACCCAGGGAATGAACGGGCTCCTGCCCCGCCTCGGCCGCCGCTCCGCCATGCCAAACCCGAGCGGGATCGCCCCCACCGCCTGGAACACGCCGACGCTCACGGCGTCCTTCACGCCCAGCGGATGACCGACCGCGAACACGAGAGCGCCGGGCCGGAGCGCGTACGGATCGCCGCACGTCACCGCCGGGACGCGAGCCTCGGGCGCGTGAACCAGCGCGAGGTCCCGGTCCACGTCACGGCCGACCACCCTGCCCTCTACGGCGCGCCCGTCGGGCGTCAGCACGACGGCTTTTCGCGCCGAGACGACGTGCGCGCTCGTGACGAACAGGTCGTCTCGCCAGGCAAAGCCGGCGCCGTGGCCGCCGTCGACGATCGCGACCACGCTGGCGCGAAGCCGCGCCGCCGCGTCGCCGAGAAACAGCTCACTCGGCACGGTTACCGCCGCCCGCGCCCACGCGGCCGCTCGCCGATCACCACGTCGATCTTGCGCTGTATCCCGGCGCGCACGACGTCTAGGCGCACATTCTTCCCGACCGAATCGCCACTCAGCACATCGAGCAGCTGGTCGAAGCTCGTCACGACGACGTCGCCCAGGAGCAAACCTGCCTTCGCCGCGGGGCCGTCCTTCTCGATCGACACGAGCAACAAGCCGCCACCCTCATCGGTACGAACCGGTTGCATGGCGGCGCCGATCCAGCCGCGCGGGACGTAGCCGCGCTCGAGGAGCTGGGCGACAACGCGGCTCACCGTCCCGACCGGAATCGTGGTCGCCAGGGGACGACTCAAGGCACCCGAGTTGATGCCATGAATCTGTCCGCCCGCGTCGACCAGAGGGCCGCCGCCGAAACCCGGGTAGATCGTGAGGTCCGATTGCAGCCAGCGATCGATCTCGCCGCCTTTCCAGGCGCGCCACTTGCCGCCGGTCGCGCTGACGGCGCCGAATGCGGCGCGCGCGCCACCCTCGTCGAGACGCCCCAGTGCGAGCACGAGATTGCCGGGACGGAGCACCGCAGGGTCGCCGAGCTCGGCGACCCGGAGTGATCCAGGCGGAATGCGCAGCACCGCGAGGTCCGTCCCGCGGTCCCGGCCCACAAACGTCGCGGGAATGCGTTTGCCATCCGGGAGCGTGACGGCGATGTCTTCTTCCTGTTTCACGGTGCCATCGGTCGTCACGACGACGCCGTCTTTCCAGTGCACGCCGGTGGAGGGCAAGCGCGGCCGGGCGTGAACGGCCACAACGGAAGCGCCCGCGGTCGCGACGGCGTCGGCGAGCTGGTCGGAGAGTGCAGCGATGCTGGAGCGAGAATCAGTCACGTGATCACCTGGGGTTCGAGAGTTGTGTGTGCTCTCGAAGGGTGCACGACTCAGGGCGAGCGCACCACTAGCCAGGTGGTCAGGGAGGACTTACGCGGCCCTCCGGTCCAATTCGAGACCGTCGACGCCGAGCGTGACGTCGATGTTGCCGCGCGTGGCGTTCGAGTATGGGCAGCGCTCGTGGGCTCGACGCATCAGATCCTCGGCCTCGCCGCGCGACAGGTGCGGCGCGTGCAAGTCGAGGGCGACCGTCAAGCCAAAGCCGCCGTGACCGGTGGGACCGATCCCCACGCGCGCGGTGATGGTCGAGTCGGAGGCGTCGAGTTTACGACCGCG
>WNFT01005127.1_pt1 | contig 11441 bp, 8 predicted proteins | sample 5400191 | NCBI WGS metagenome assembly WNFT01 (sample SAMN13153359, study PRJNA577476) | soil metagenome | isolation source: 80 cm saprolite under Madrone tree | place: USA:California | collected 2016-06-14
CCGAATAAAAAACTGGAAGCGGCACCCCCCAACTGCGTTGACGTGAGATCACCCAGTCGGGACGCGATTCAACTGTGCCGGCGATGCGATTTTCGCCCCACGCCGGGATCCATTTCACTTGGTTGTGAATTGCCTCGAGCGCTTTGCCGCGTAGCTCATCGATACGGATAAAGAATTGTTCGACATTGCGGAAGATGATCGGCGTCTTCGAGCGCCAACAGTACGGATACGAGTGGTGGAATCTTTGTTCGCCGAGAAGCATGCCGCGTTCGCGCAACAAATTCACGATGTCAATGTTGACGTCGAAGACGTATTTGCCGGCGAGATTCGGCAAACCGGCCTCGTCGGTGAAGCGGCCGTGATCATCGACCGGCGACAAGATCGGCAATTTATTTGCGCGGCCAAGATTGTAGTCGTCTTCCCCGTGGCCGGGCGCGATGTGCACCGCCCCCGTGCCGCTATCCATCGTCACGAAATCAGCGGTGAGAACGATGGCAGTACGCGGCAGAAACGGATGTTGCGCAGTTATCTTGTCGAGTTTCCTGCCGGGGAATGATTGAAGTGGTTCGCCGGTCGGTTCGAACTTTGTTGCGGCGCAAAACGCATCGACCAGTCGAGCCGCCAGCAGAAGCGTTTCCGAAACGCCGGCGCGGCGGAACTCCTGGATGACGTAAAGTTCTTTTGGATCAACCGCGATGGCGAGATTGGCGGGCAAAGTCCAGGGCGTGGTTGTCCAAATGGCAATGCTCGCTTTGTCTTTCAGTTCGCCGCTGGCGATCGGAAACTTAACGTAAACGGCGGTGTCGTTGCGTTCCTGATATTCGACTTCGGCTTCAGCGAGCGCGGTCTGCGCACCAGTGCTCCAGAAAACGGGCTTCTTTGATTGGTAAACGAGACCTTTCTCAACGAAGACGGCGAACGCGCGCAAAATTTCCGCTTCGTATTTTGGATCAAGCGTCAGGTAGGGATGATCCCAATCGCCAAAGACTCCGAGGCGCTTGAATTGCTCGCGTTGAACATCGACAAATTTTCGCGCGAAGGCTTCCGATTTTTTGCGGACTTCGAGTGGAGAAAGCCCGCGGGATTCTTTGACGACTTTGTATTCGATGGGCAATCCGTGACAATCCCAACCCGGGACATACGGTGCGCGTTTGCCCAGCATCGTCTGCGATTTCACGACGATGTCTTTGAGAATTTTGTTGAGCGCGGTGCCCATGTGGACGTCGCCGTTGGCAAAGGGCGGGCCGTCGTGCAGAACGAACAATTGTCGATCCTGGCACGCTTTCTGGATTTGTGCGTAAAGCCGCGTTTGCGTCCACGCTTGCAGTATTTCCGGCTCGCGCCCGGCCAGGTTTGCCTTCATCGGAAAATCCGTGCGTGGCAGGTTGAGCGTGTCTTTGTAATTCTGGCCCATTGGGGAGCGGCGACGCTACCATCCGCAGTTCGACAAATCAACGCGGGGCGAGCGAGCGGCAAACCGAAGTGACGATTTCGGCGGGCGAGGTCATCGTAATCGCAAAATTCCAGAGCAATCAATCCGGATGCGCCTAATTTTACGAACTCCTTGACCTCATGTCCCGATCGGCCCAGCGTCCATGCTCCGCTCAATGAGACGATATCTTCCATTCGTTATTGTTGGCGCAGTCGCGTTACTTACGCTGGGGAGCGCAACGATGCTCTATCGGGCAAAGCGGCTTCCCGTTCTTACGATTGCCAAAGATCATGTGGCATCCGGAACGGGCGGCGCCAAATCGATTCACGTTCTGGGAAACCCCGATGCGCCGGTCACACTCGAGGAATTCGGCGACTTCCAATGTCCGCCTTGCGGCACGCTTTCTGGTTCAATCAACCAGCTCGAGCAGGATTACCGTCCGCGTTTGCGTGTGATCTTTCGTCAGTTCCCGCTTCCAGGTCACCAGCACGCGCGGGAAGCCGCGCTCGCCTCCGAAGCCGCGGGTCGGCAAGGCCACTTTTGGCAGATGCATGACGTGCTCTATCGCGAGCAAGCTGTTTGGAGTAAAGCCGCTGACGTGCGGCCGTTGTTCAACGCTTATGCGGGAATGCTCGGGCTGAAGATTGATCTTTTCAAAAACGACATGGAAAGCAACGAAGTGGAAAGACGTGTTAGTGCCGATCAACAGCAAGGGATCGCACTGAGGGTAACGATTACTCCCACCATTTTTATTAATAATCGCGCGCTGCCCAATGCTTCTCTAGGTCCGGCCGGTCTGCGCGCGGCCGTCGAAGCAGCCATGAACAACAAGTCGCCCCGCTAGTAATTGCTCGGGACACGAAAAAGGAGAAAGAGGAACCGAAATGGCCGGATCGTGCAGTCGAATTGTTCTCTACACGGTCGCGGCATTGATTTCCTTGGCTGGACTGGCGGATGCAACGTACCTGGCCGTCCAGTCCCTGACTGGCGAGACGCTTGTATGCGGCGGATCGGCGGACTGCTTCAGGGTGCTGGGCAGTGTTTATGCCAGAATCGCCGGAATCCCAGTCGCGACCTTTGGGGCTGTAGGTTATTTCGGCGCCTTCAGCTTGGCCACGTTCGCGGCATTTGGTTACGGGCATGCCCGCAAGTTTTTTGCTCTCATCGTATGGGCGATGTTCGCGGTCACGCTGTGGTTCCTGTTTGTGCAAGCGTTTATGCTGCACGCCTTTTGCCGTTATTGTTTGTTTTCGGCGGCGCTCGTCTTCGTACTCGCGGCAATCGTAGTGCTTACCCCTTCTTCACGCTGATGGGATCAATTATGAGCAAGAGTGAAGAAGTCGTGCGCAGAAGCTTGCTTTAGATATGAATCTGTTCGTGGAGGAAGAATTATGATGCGCAGGGATGTGTTGGTCTCTTTGCTTTGTTCTTTGCCGTTAGCTCTGGCCGGATGCGAGAAGCGGGCAGCGAGCCAATCGATCACCAAGACCAGCCAGGAATCCGGTCAAGCCAAATTCGATGTCTGCGGGTTGATTGAGAAGGAGGAAATCGAAGCGGTCCAGGGATCGCCCATCAAGGAGACAAAGAGCAGTGCGCGCTCGGAAGGCGACCTTCGCGTCTCGCAATGTTTCTACACCGCAGCGGAGTTCAGCAGATCCGTCAACCTGGCGGTGATACAAAGAGATCCAGATCAGCAGGCCAAACGCAGCCCGAGAGATTTCTGGAAGGAGACTTTCGACCGCAAAGAAGGGCAAGCGACAGAAGAAAAAGAAGCATCCGCTTCGCCGAAAAAGATCGACGGCATAGGCGAAGAAGCCTATTGGTCCCCCAACCGTTTCGGGGGCGTGCTTTATGTCTTAAAGGAGGACGCTTTTCTCTCCATCAGCGTCGGCGGGCCGGACGACGAAGAGAGCAAAATCAATAAGTCGAAAACGCTAGCCCAGAAAGCGCTCCAGCGCTTGTAGAGGAGAGCGTTGGAGCCAATAGAGTATCCACTCTATCCTATCGCTAGTCCGCAGCGACAACGACTAGCCAAGCAGCCGGCACACTTCTGCCGAAAATTGGCGCTGAAAAGTGCGGCGTGCATGCGGCCATTTCTCTGTTAGCGCTCGATTAAACAAAGAAGGCGGAAGCGCGCCCTTTAACCATTAGTCGAAAGGTCTTCTATGAAAAAAGGTTCTGGTTCTACTTCAATAACAGCTCGCGCCACTATCGGCGCACTCTTTCTGATAACCGGCATCGTCCTGGTTGTGCTGGCACTCTCCACAACCGGCGTGCGATCGGCGGCTCCTAGCTCTGGGACGCTTGACCCAGGCGGCCCGACCATGAACTGGGCGGGGACAGCGCTCGGCGGCGGTTCCACAGACGAGAGCACTTGCGTCGAAGGCGTCAACTGCGATACCTACACTCTTACCTTATCCGGCACACCGACTAATTGGACCGGCCTCAAGGCCCGTATTGTAATCAGTTGTGCTGACCCTTCCGGCCTGAGCGACTACGACCTCTATGTCCATAAAGGCGACAACTCGGGACCGATAGTCCCAGGCGGAGTATCCGCGCATGGCGGGACGCCCCCGGAAGTCGTCGATCTTGATCCCAGCGACCCAGATGTTGGCACGGGCCAGTTTTCCGTGCACGTGGTTTACTTCAGTTCCGCTTTCACCTTCCAATATTCCGGTACAGCCAGTCCAATATCGGCATCACAGTCGTCGGGCATAATTCCCTCGGCCCCCCAGGATACAGGCCCGAAGCTCGGCTTTCAGAACTTCCAGGCACCGGGGACTTTGGTGCAAGTCGCCTCAAGCAGCCAAGGGCCCGGCGCATACACCGTGGAATACATGGCGCATGATTCAGGCGAACCATCCATCGGGGTCAATTGGAATTCACCAAACTCAGCGACCGGCGTGACTAACTACCAGTCGGACCTCCAAACGTTGTTCATCAAGTTCGACGATAGCTGCCCCAGAAACGGCCAGAGTGCGACCTGGTATAACAGTGCAGCCCCGACATCTCTGTTCGTTGATTCCGATCCTATCGGCTTCACCGATCGTCAGACCGGCCGGGTCTTTGCAGGAGAACTCACCCTCACCTCGCCCACGTGCAAGGTCTCATTCACAGATACTGACGGCTTGGACGGGTTGGGCCACCCGGATCAGGCGGGCTGGTCACCGAGTTCCGGGCCGCTCGGCTCTGGTATCGATCACGAGACCATCGGCGGCGGACCTTATCATATCCCGGTTCCGCCGCACGGTTCATACGCAAACGCGGTCTATTATTGCTCACAAGACCTCGTTACCGCGTTTTGTTTGCGCAGCGATGACGGAGGCATCACCTATGGTCCTCCAGTGCCAACTTACACGTCGCAATGCGGCGGACTGCACGGCCACGTGAAAGTGGCGCCGGATGGAACGATCTATCTGCCGAACAATAACTGCGGTGGTCAGGGAGCCGTCGTCGTTTCCGAAGACAACGGGCTAACTTGGAGCGTGCGTCCGGTTCAAAACGCGGTTTCTCAGACCGTCGCGAATGCCAACCTTCAAGATCCGGCCGTTGGGATTGATAATAGTGGGCAGGCTTACTTCGCCATGGCTAACGGCGACGGCTCCGCAGTCGTGGCGACCTCTGCCGATCATGGTCAGACTTGGCAGAACATTTATGATGTCGGCGCAGCTTACGTAATAAAGAACACATTTTATCCCGCGGCGGTGTCAGCTGATGCAGGGCGTGCCGCCGTTGCCTTCTATGGCTCGACGACAGCTGGAGACGGGTCGGCAAACAGCTTCAACGGCATTTGGCATCTCTACGTTGCCAATACATTTGACGGAGGAGCCCACTGGACGACAACGGATGTAACTCCAAACGACCCGATGCAACGCGGTTGTATATGGGCGCACGGCGGCGCCGATATCTGCCGCAACCTGCTCGACTTTTTCGACATGACCGTCGACAAGCAGGGACGCGTGGAGGTTGGCTATGTGGATGGCTGCGCCGACGGCGCTTGCGCTCAAGCCGCGCCCACAGCAAATGGCAACGCCTACACGGCGAGAGGTGTGATCGCACGGCAGTCGAGCGGACGCCGGCTTATCGCTGCTTTCGATCCGCCGCATCCGTTAACCGCCAAGTCGAAGCCAGGCATGCCATCGGTGACACTGCGGCGAGTCAATTCAGTCGTTCACCTCGCCTGGTCCGAGGCCGACACTGGCAACTCTCCAATCACCAACTATAAGGTCATGCGAGGCACAGCGAGTGGCGCGGAAACTCTGCTGACGACCCTTCCGGGGACTCAGACTACATACAACGACTTGACGGCCACCGACATTACCAAAACCTATTATTATAAAGTGCTGGCTAAAAACCATAAAGGCACGTCATGCGGCAACAATGAAATTGCTGCGCCTTACCTCGGCGACACATGCACTGGCTTGATTGTTCAACTGACTCCGCCGGGCCACCCGGAACAGGCCCTGCATGGAGAAGCGCCTGCCTCGCTTGCCATCGACTACATTGCCGTCGGTGAGCCTCCCGACACAAGCAACCTAATGTTCAAAATGAAAGTAACCAGTCTCGCCGCCGTACCCATTAGCAGCAGATGGAGGATCGTCTGGAACTCGTACGCAGCGCAATCGTACGATCCGACAGCCGAGCAGTTCTACGTTGGCATGAGAACGGATCAAAATGGAACAGCCACCTTCGAGTATGGGACCGTCGCCACCGCCGTCGTCGGTCTGGTCATTGGCGTCCCAACGGAAACTCCAATCGGGTCCTTGCCTGGAAGTAGCTTTAACGCCGATGGAACGATTACGCTCATCGTACCGAAAGCCGTAGTCGGCAGCCCAGCGCCGGGTGATCTGCTCGGAGCAGTTAACGGAAGGACGTTTACCGGCGACACAACTGAGACTCAAAACCTAGAGCGCTCGACCCTGCTGGTGGACCATACATTCGTTAAAGCGCAAAGGGACAATGGCCATCCGGCCGCCACCTACACCGTGGTTGGCAATGTCGCTTGTCCTTAGGAGTTTCCCACTGTGACCGTGCCGCGGCACTGCATTCACGATCACGAATCCGCCGCACCTTGGTCATGATGTTGCTCTCGCTCCTCGTCGCAGGCGTTACATCTTAGCGCGGTTGCTTTCGAAGAAGCCGCTTTTTTTACTCCACTGGGACGCGGCCAAAACAACTGCGCAATCTCGCGTGAGAAACGCATTTTCGCGGGATATGCGAATTTGAGCGAACTTGCTCAAGCTTTTACATTAATAGATGCGAATTCTGCTGATTGAAGACGAAAAGAAGACAGTGGCCTTTCTCACAAAGGGTCTTCGAGAAGGCGGCTTCAAAGTGGATGTTGCAAGAGATGGCGAAACAGGATTGGAACTCGCTCGCGCAAGCAAGTTCGATCTTCTTATTGTCGATGTAATGTTGCCAAAGAAAGACGGGTGGGCGGTCGTGGCGGAACTGCGCGGCGCCGGCATCTCTACGCCGGTGATTTTCCTCACCGCTCGCGACAGTGTTCGGGATCGGGTCAAAGGACTTGAACTGGGCGCCGACGATTATCTTGTGAAACCGTTTGCGTTCTCCGAATTGCTCGCGCGCGTGCGCTCATTGTTGCGGCGCGCTCCGGCCCGCCAGCCGGAGCAATTGCAGATCCAGGATTTGGAAATCGACACACAGCGAAATCGCGCTGTTCGTTCCGGCGTCGCCCTGAATCTCACGCCCAAGGAGTTTCTCCTGCTGGCTCAGTTGGCTCGTTCTGCCGGCCAGGTCGTATCTCGAACTGAAATCGCCGAACATGTCTGGGGCATTGATTTCAATGCAGACACCAACGTCGTTGACGTGGTCGTGCGCCGATTGAGGGCCAAGGTGGACGACCCGTTCAAGCGAAAACTGGTCCACACTATTCGCGGTGTTGGGTATGTTCTCAAAGCGGACTAAACCGGCCGCGATTGCATCGCAATTGGTCTTTCTCTTTACGCTCGCCGCCGCGTTTTTGCTCTTGTGCGGGCTGGGAGTATTTTATTGGCTCGTCGTTCGACACGCATTCGAGGAAGACAATGCCGTCCTGGCGGACAAAATCTCCGCCTTGAGCGCTGACCTAAAAGCTGGCGGACCGAAAGCTTTGGATGAGGAATTGAAGAGCGTCCGCACGGGCGAGCATGCTGTTTATTGGGTCCGAGTTGTTGATTCGGCAGGTCGCATTGTCACCGAGACACCTGGAATGAATGGTTTGTTGCCTCCGAGCAACTTTCCAAAGACGCCTACCTCGACTTCGGGGGCTCGAAATCCAAAAAATTACCGGATAGGCGGGCGGTTATTTTCGTTAGTTACGATGATCGAGGAGGCGAACGGTCAACCTTACACCATCCAGGTCGCGCAAGATCGGTCGACCGACGACCAATTCACGAAGGAGTTCGGCGCCTTGCTTGCTGTTGTGCTTGCCTTTGGCATCCTCGCCTCAACTGCCATCGCTATCACGGTCACGAAGCGCGGTTTGCGGCCACTGGCGGAAATGACTCACTCACTCGAACGCGTTGGACCTGCTCACCTCAGCGAACGAGTGCCGCCGGCTCGATGGCCGCGCGAGATCCGGCCGCTGGCGGTCGCTTTCGACGAAATGCTCGACCGCCTGGAAGACTCGTTCACGCGCCTCTCACAATTTTCGGCGGATCTCGCACACGAACTCCGCACGCCCATCGCTAATATCCTTGGCGAAGCGCAAGTTAGTTTAACGCGCGACCGCTCGCCGGACGAATATCGAGAGGTCATCGAATCGACCGTGGCCGAATGTGAAAGGCTCTCCAGGATTGTCGACAGCCTCTTGTTCCTCGCCCGCGCCGAAGCCGGCGATCGGCAAATCCACCGGAGCCTATTTAACGGACGAGCTGCCGTCGAAAAGATCGCGGCCTACTACCAAACGATCGCTGAAGATCGACATGTCACCATTACTTGCACAGGCGCCGGCGAAATTTACGCCGATCCTGTATTATTCGGTCGAGCCGTTAGTAACCTCGTCGATAATGCGCTACGCTTTACGCCCGACGGTGGTACGATCCGAATTTCGAGCGCGGTGCGCGCCGCGTACACTGAAATCTCCGTTGGCGACACCGGCTGCGGTATTGCGGCCGAGCATCTACCGCGTGTGTTTGATCGCTTCTATCGCGCCGATTCATCGCGCAGCTCGCACGGCGCAGGATTGGGACTAGCGCTAGTCAAAACCATTATGAATCTTCACGGCGGCTCGGCCACGTTGAAGAGCGAAATTAGTCGCGGAACGACCGTCGTCCTTATTTTTCCGGCTAAATCCGGCCTCGAAGCAAACGCCTAGTCCGCGGGCGCCCAAATCGCCTTCGAAAATTGCCTTGCCCGATCATTACAAATTTGTAATGATTGGCACCTGCTGGCACTTGGCCGCAGGCTTCAATGTAAAATCTCCATATGACTACAGAACCTTTTTCCTGTCGATCTTCGCGACGTTTCGCCTCGCTCGCCGCGGCATGCGCTTATCTGGCGTTTCTCGCTATCAATCACTCAAGCCACGCGCAATCCGCCGCCGCTGAACACATTGTCGTCACCGGCGAAGAACTTCCAACTGCTTACGGGGCGCCGGTCAGCTTCTCGCAGTCTCGTTTTTCGGCGACCACGAACGCTTACGTTCTTCCGCCGGGAGCAGTTTACAGCAGCCTGATCTATGAAAATGACGTTGTTCACTTTCGCAGCCCCAATCACACGTTTACTCAAGAGATCGAAGTCGGACTGCCGTATCGAATCAATCTCGCGGTTGAAAACAGCGTGGAAAGAGACGGTGGCACGCTGCAAGATGCAACATTCAGCCTGGAAGCGCGCTACGCGCTGGCCGATTGGAACAAGATCCCGCTCAATCCCACTTTCTTCGCTGAGTACAAATTCGGCATCGGCAATATCCTTCACGATGAAGGCGCTCCTACTCCCGCTCATAAATTCGGGCCGGGAGGATTCGACAGGTCGATGGAAATTCCGGATGCGTACGAACTGCGACTCCTGCTTTCACAGGATTTCTTTGACCGCGTCGAGTGGGCATTGAATGGCTTTTTCGAGCAAGAAATCGGCGGCGACCGCGGCCGCGAATGGGGCATCGCGCAAAGTGTTGTGACTCCGTTTTGGCTCGCGCATGAAGAATTGAAGGGCGGAATCGAATTCTTATTCCGGAGTTTCACTGACAAAGGTATCCGCGGCACCCCCTACAACAGCTTTGTCATCGGACCCACGATCGCTTGGAGACCGAGCCGCAACACGCGTCTGGATGTCTCGCCGTTGTTTGGCGTGAATCATAAATCGCCGGAAGTGCAGTTCTTCGCAGTCCTCTCATATTATTTTGGCGGCGGATCCAGCAAAGCGGAAGGCGGCGAAGCGCCTGCTTCCACGCGCAATCGGTAGAGGATTACAACTGTAGGGGCCGGCGTGTCGCCTGCACTTCCAAGCGTTTAGCAGCCGACACGGCTGCCTCTACAGCGTCTTGACCGCGTTCAATCGCGCCGATAATTTCACATCGGAAAGGAGGCGAGAGTGAAAACCGAAGTGTCGATCGAATATTGCGTCGTCTGAAACTACACGCCGAAGGCCGTCAGTTTGGCGACCAAGATTCTTGAACTCGGCGAGCGCGTCGCGTCGCTCACTCTCATTCCTTCGAGCGGCGGCGCTTTCGAAATCCGCGCCAATGGAAAACTCCTCCATTCCAAACTCGAATCCGGCGACTGGCCGGACTTCGACGCCATCGTCGCCGCAATTAAGAAAATTAAGTAAGCGATCCGTTTACTTATCTTCTGTTTCAGTTGGACGTTCGACGTTGGATGTTGGGCGCCTGCCGCGCCGTAGCCGGGTGAAGGCGGGTTCGACGTTTTCATCCTCTCGGAGAGTGAAGGGTGCCTGGTGGCCCTCGCGGTCTTCAAAACCGTTGTTGGTCCGGCAACTGCCGGACCGAGGTAGGTTCGATTCCTATCCTCTCCGCCAATTCTGCATTTTCCCGTTGCCTGTAGCCGCCGCCTTGTGGGCGGCGCCGCTGAAATCCAGAATCCAGGATCTAGCATCCAGCATCAGGAAAGGGGGTGAATGGAGATGTCGCGCGAGCAGATTCGTAAATTGACCTCGCTCTCTTCCTGTGCCGGTTGAGCTTCCAAATTGAGCCAACAGGCCCTGATGCAAGTTTTGCGTCAGCTACCATTAACCTGCGATCGCCGCGTACTCGTCGGCTCCGCTGCGGCCGATGACGCGGGAGTCTATCGCCTCGACCGCTCGCGCGCGCTTGTCCAAACCGTGGATTTCTTTACCCCGATTGTCGATGATCCATTTCAGTACGGCGAAATCGCCGCGGCTAACGCGCTCTCGGATATTTTCGCGATGGGCGGACGCCCGATGACCGCGCTCAACATCGTTGGCATGCCGACCGAAAAAATTCCTGGCAAAATCATCGCCACCATTTTGCGCGGCGGACTTTCCAAGGCGCGCGAAGTCGATTGCGCCGTCATCGGCGGACACACCATCCGGTCACCAGAACCACTCTATGGCCTGGCCGTCACGGGGTTGGTCGATCTTCGCCACATCATGACGAATGCAAAAGCGCGGCCGGGCGATTTGCTTCTGCTCACCAAACCGCTCGGCACCGGGATCGTTACCACCGCAATCAAACGCGGCTCGGTCGCGAGGTCGCTCGAGAAGAAAACGATCGCGCTGATGTCGCGCATTAATATTATCGGCGCGCATCTCGCCAAGCGCGGATTAGTTCGCGCGGCTACGGACGTCACCGGCTTCGGATTGCTCGGTCATCTCGCTTCAATGTGCCGCGCCAGCGGCGTGAGCGCCGAAATTCTTGCCGATCGCGTTCCCGCGATCGACGACGACGTGTTCGAATTGATCGCGCGCGACTGCATTCCCGGCGGCAGCCGCGACAATTTGGAAACCGCGAACAGAATTGCCGATTGGAAAAGAACCCCCCAATCGCGACGAGTCCTGCTCACCGACGCGCAAACCAGTGGCGGTTTGC
>WNFT01005128.1_pt1 | contig 11439 bp, 14 predicted proteins | sample 5400191 | NCBI WGS metagenome assembly WNFT01 (sample SAMN13153359, study PRJNA577476) | soil metagenome | isolation source: 80 cm saprolite under Madrone tree | place: USA:California | collected 2016-06-14
CGGCGCTTCCGCCACCGGCACCGGTGAGGCGATATTGCGTATGGGACTTTGCCGCGAGGCCGTACTGGCGCTCGAGCATGAGGCGCCGACTAAGGTCGCGGAACGCGCGATTGCACGGCTGGCCGAAGAGACCAACGCGCAGGCCGGAATTGTCCTCGTCGATTCGTCCGGCAGGATCGGGTACGCGCACAACGCCCAGGCGATGCAAATCGCGATCTTCGACTCGCAAGGCCTTCGCCATTTCGCGGTCGAACCACGCACCAGCGGCCGTACGCGCCTCAACTCAGCCCGTGAATGAGCGCGCGCCAGTCCGGTGCACGAGGCCCGGCGGGCTACGATGGCCACTTCGCAAACGCATTCTGCACTATCGGCAGACACCCGCGACGGCGTGAGCCCTGACGCGGCGCCGCGCGCGGCTCGTGTCACGATGCGGCGCGTCGCGAGTTTCGTGATCGCCTTCGTGATTGCCCTCGTTGTCCTGAGCCAGGGAATCACCGCGCCATTCCAAAAGGACCAGGAACCGCAAAGCGCCGAGTGGGCCGCCGATATCATCCAGGAAGGCCATTGGCTCCTGCCGCACGACTACTACGGCTTCGTCGACCGCAAGCCGCCGCTCTTCTACTGGCTGACCGCGCTCGTGGTTAAGGCCGGAGGTGGAAAGGTCACCGAGGCGCGCGTTCGTGCGGTCTCACTCATCGCGGGTGCGGCGCTAACGGCCGAGGTCATGATCTGGACTGCAGCGAACGTCGGCGAAGGACCGGGGTGGCTCGCATTTTTCTTTCTGCTCGGCACCTACGGCTTTGCGTCGCGAGCCACCAACGTACTCACCGACATGCTGATGACATTGCTCTTGTGGAGCGCCTATTGCCGTCTGCGTCCGCAACTCGACGGGTCCGCTCAACGGCGCGGCGCGCTCGCCGCGGGACTCATCATGGGTCTCGCAGTTCTCACCAAGGGCCCGGTCACGATCGTCCTGCTGGCACTCGCCGCGTTGATTTACCTGCTCTTGATTCGATCGAATCCGATCGCGCTCGTGCGCCGCTGGTGGCCGTGGGAAGTTCTCGCGCTGGCCGTCGGAATCGCGCTGCTCTGGTATGTACCGGCGTTCATCGCCGGCAGAAGCAGCGGCCTGGCGGGAGTGTTCGTCGACGAAAATTTCGGCCACCTCATGCCCGCCGCGATGGGTGGCACGGGCGAGGCCGCGCGTCCCGTTTACTACATCGTGATGAGGCTCTTCGGCAGCGCGCTGCCGCTGAGCTTCCTCGCGGTGCCGCTTGCGATCGCGTTCGCGCGTGGAGAATTCGCCGTCGAGCTTCGCAAGCCGCTGCTTTTTCAGCTCGCGATGGCGCTCGCGGTCGTATTGCTCTTCTCGGTCGCGAGTTCCAAGCGCGACGATTATATACTGCCGGCGCTTCCGCCGCTGGCGATTCTGTTCGCGAGCTTGTTCACCGAGAAAATTTCTGTAGATGGTGGCCGCCATGGCTACGCATCGATCGTTCGCGACATCACGGCAGGTGCGATAGCGGCGGGCATGCTGATTGGCGTAATCGCGGCGTTTTTCGTCTTCCGGCCTGGCGCCAGCGTCAGCGTCTTTGGCGTGCATCTCCAGTCGTCGGCCGACGCGTCATATGCGGCGATTTTCGCGCACGGCGTCGCGCAGATATCGCCGGCGTTCGTAATTTTCATTTTTGCTGTCGCGGTCGGAGCGATTGTGACGCTGATAGGGCTCGCTTGGCGTAGTCAGCCGCTCTACACGGGTGCTGGTCTCGCAATCATCTGCCTGGCTGGCGTCGTTCTATGGACGGGGACGCTGAGACCCGGGGAGACCGCAACCCGAAGCCTCGCGAAATTTGCACCTGAGGTCCACGATCGCGTGGGAGCGGCGCCAGTCTATGTCGCGTATCCGGATCCCGAGCTGGCCTACTACTACGGAAGCGCGGTGCCGCCGCTGCCGCAAACGCTCGCGCGCAACGGTCCCGTGGAGGGCCAGACGATTTACTTCATCGCACGGCCGCCCGAACTCCTGCACCTCGCTCCGTCGGTGCGGCACGGTTTAAAGGTGATCCTCGAGTCGCATCTTCTCGGCGGCGGCGGTCCTCCGACCCTGTACCTCATGCAACCGGTTTCCGATACGCATTTGAACGACGCAGCGGGCTCCGCTAAATAGATGCCGTCACGGCGGCATCACGAGGCGATTGACAGCAGCAGCCATAACGGGCGCGGGCCGCGTTGCTAAATCAGTGCCTCGGGAATTCGGATGGCCAACGAAGGATCGAGCAAAGCCGAACGTACGGTGAGCTTCATTATCCGGCTCGTCGTATCCCTCATGTTGCCTGCATGGGGTCTCACAATGATCGTGCTGGGGGTGACATGGGGGATGGGATGGTGGATTGCGACCGGCCTTGTCGTGCTCGCAATCGGCGTGGTTCTGTTTGCTGGGAGCTCGCTCGTAACTCCCTTCATAGGGGGCCGCCCAGGCGCCTGACCGGTCGCCAGGGCGTGCGCCATCCTCCGCACTACGCGGCCGCAACCGAATCGCGCGCGGTCGAGGGTTTGACCTTGACCGAACTATCCCTGAAATGGGATAATTCTTCTCGTGGCGGACACGCTGAAACGTAAGACCATTCATGTGACCAAAGGCAGCGGTAACGTATTCCGCGACCTCGGTCTTCCCGATGCGGATCTTCTTCAGGCCAAGGCTGATCTTGTCCACCAGATCTCAGCGCTCATCGAGGAGCGCGGTCTAACTCAAATGCAGGCGGCTGATGTGCTGAGGGTCACCCAGCCTAAGATTTCCGCGCTCCTGCATGGCCGGCTTGATGGGTTCTCGATGGACCGGCTCGTCCGCTTCCTAAATGCCTTGGATCAGGATGTGAAGATTAGCGTCCGGCCCAAAGCAAAGGCACGTCCTATAGTTAAGGTCGCGTGATCGCACTCGGCGTGACGTCGTCCTGCCGGTTCGCGACACCGAATTGCCCATCCTGTCCGGATGGCGGCTAACCCTTTGAAATTACAGGGATTTTGGCTGCGAGGGTACTTTGGAGTGCCCACTTAATGCCCACATTCTTTGAATCCCGGTCGCCCCGGCGCTGGTGGTTGGGGCCACGGCCCTGCGCGGCATACCCGCAGCTTGAAAATTGCGCTATGTGGGGAAGGGGTATGTCGGGCTGATCGAACGCGTTTGGAGGGGGAATGAAGTTTTGTAGGAACTGCGGCGCATCCGTAGTTGGCGAACCTAATTTCTGCTCGAAGTGCGGCGCTCGACAAGAAAGATCGACGCTTACAACGGCCGTTGCGTCAGCGGGCCAGCGTCGTAGCCTCGTCACCGTCGGTCGCCACCGCTCGACCGCCGCAAGCGGTAGTGATGCTTACCGAAAAAAGCAGCGGTCTGGCCGCTGTGCTCTCCTTTTTCTGGTGCGGCCTCGGCCAAGTCTACACGGTTGATATCGGCAAGGGTGTGGTCATGATGCTTGGCCATCCCTTACTTCTGGTGCTCGGTTTCACGTTTACTTTCGGGGGTTGTCTTTCGGCTGCGGGCGCTGCCACTGAGGATGCGCGAGGAGCGGCAGGCGGGGTGCTTCTCTTCGGGCTTTTCCTGCTGCTCGGTGCCCTTGCTTTGTGGATATTTGGAATGGTGAACGCCTACCGCACCGCCGAGCGAGCAAATCAAAGGCGGTTCGCGCGAATATATTCGCGGTAAGTCCTTCACTGAGGTCTCGATAAATGCAGGCCCTTCTATCCACGATCGACAATTTCCCCTGGTCCCTGTCCGTCCTTCTGATGGTGGTCGCGGCCATGCTCATCTTCCGAAGGGCGCTCTCGGAGCTCATCAGCCGCAGCCGTGAAGTGAGTGCCGGCCCCTTTCGACTGAAGGCTGAGCACGCGGTGAATCCGAAACTCCTTGAGGATGCGCTGCGTGAGGTACGGGAAGGCGCGGCCAAGATTGAGCAGCAGGTGGATACCCGCCGCTTGGTTATCCGCGACGCCCAAGGGCGAGTGCGGATCCTCGCGTCGACGCTCGAGCCCTTGGGACCGGCTTTCCTCGCGGTCTTTGACGAGGATGGTGAGGCACGCGCATCACTGGTTGCCAGTTCCGCGACGGATCCGAGCGGGATTGCTATGCTCCTGTTCCCCGGAAAGGGTCGGCCTCCAGGCGACATGGCGTCCATGATTGGCGCGGAGATGGACGGAAGCGGTGCAGTCGTCGTGCGCGACTCCTCGGGCGCTTGGAAGGAAATGTCCTAGCCGGCGCCAGCGTTGCGCACGGCCGCGCGCGGCGGATAATCGCCCTTTAAGGAACTAGGAAAGGGTTTTTATGAGAAGGCCGACTATTTTAGTCTTACTCGCTGGGTTCGCGGCACTGGTAGCAGCACTGGTCGTTTACTCCGCGCTCAACAAACGCGAGCCCCCACTTCCACTCCCTATTGCCCAGTCGATAAGGATCGTGGTCGCCGCGCACGACCTGGCCATCGGCAGCAAGCTCGATCAAAATTCGATCAAGCTGACGAGATGGTCGAAGAATTCGATTCCGGCCGGCGCCTTTACCAACCCCGAATCCGTGATGGGGCAATACACGAAGACTGACTTCGTGGAGAACGAACCAATTGTTGTTGGTCGGCTCACGAAATCGCCAAACAGCGCGAAGATACCGTCGCCAGTCAATTGAGCGAGAGCGAAGCATCTGCGTTTCGCCCGGGTGTTACCCCACTCGCTCGGAGTCCTTATCGTCGACCGGCGTGGCGGTCGTCTCGATCGGTTCAGATTCCGATGGCGCCGGACCTATCAGCGCCGGCGTGATCTTGTATTGCGCCAGAATCTCGAGCGCCGCCGCAAACACCTCGACAACGGGCTGTCCACGATGCTCCGCGAAATCACCGTGGTGCTCGAGCTCTCTCGGGCCCGCGTCATTGGCATAGTTCGTCCGGTCCAGGCGGCTCAATTCCCACTCTTGCGCCCGAGCGTCCGGCTCCTGCCAATGCTCGATCCACTCGATTTCCTTCGTGACGGGATCCCGTATTATCTCTGTGGTCGTGATCTCGACGCCTTGCTCGGTCGTGACGATTCGGCACCGCGGTTTTTTCCTGATTCCGCCAATCGCGAATTTGTGATGTGCCGTGGCCAGGCTTGCGAGGAAATCGCCTCTCGCGCGCGTGACTTCGTCCAGGAAGTCGCGCCACATCCCTGAACGCTGCTGCTGGCCGCGACGCAAATAACCGTGCACAGTGCTCGCGCCGAGCCCCGCTCCATGGGCACTGACCGTGATATTGCCGGTCGAGCGATAGGTCTCGAGGAAAAGTGCGGCGATTTCCGGCGTGAGTTTAACCGGCCGGCCGAGCAATTCCTCGGTCGGATTCATCGGAAGATTGGCGTGATTCATTTTGTAGTCCTTGGCGGCGACGCATTAAGGATATATCGCTCTCTGAGATTCTTCGGGATCGCGCCGATGCCTCGCGCGCGGTCGAACACCTCGACGACCGGCGGCGCCGCCGCTGCGTTCTCCTGCGCGACCTTCTGCTGCAATTCGGCATACCGCGCCTCGAAACGCTCGCGCGCAAGCTTCCGCCGGTCGGACTGGCGGCGGGACTGTTCTCTCGTGTCGCGCTTTTTCCAGTGTTTCCGGCCTTCTCGCCTGGCTCTACGCGCGCGGGCGAGACCCTCGGCAGGGCGCCAAAGGGCCGCCGAGGTGCGCTCCTGGCCTATCTTTCGCCTGATGACGGCTCCCCCTCGAATTCCGCAACGATTGCGGGCTTATTGGGATCGCCTGGGGGTCGGAAACGGCACCAAGCTCAGGGACTGAAACCGTGCTTTTCGGGGTGCGAGACAGAATTGCCCATCCTGTCCTGCTCGACTATCCTGATGGTGGAATGCCGATTTACGAATACCAGTGCGGCTCATGCGGGCGCATCAGTTCCCATGTCGTGCTTGGCTCGAAGCGCAAGTCACGACCGGCATGCCCTCATTGCGCCTCGCCGCGCACCCGGCGCGTGATGTCATCGTTTGCGGTGGTCCAAAGCGAGGCGTCGCGGCTCGATAATCTCGATGCGAGCAAACCAGCCGACGAGTCCTATTATCGCGATTCCCGTAACGTCGGGTTGTGGGCGAAGAAACGGGCAAAACAGATGGGTGTGGACCTCGGCCCGAAATTCGAGGAGACCGTTGAAAAGGCGCGTACCGGCAAGCTTATCAAGGAGATGGAGTAGGGCCTCCCGAGGTAAATATGGTTGACGAAAAGGACCGGCTAGGCGACAAGTTCCATGACGTCGAAAAAGCGCGCGAAGATCAATGGGCGCGCGAACAGGACCAGCGACTCATCGAAAAGATGCGCGTGAAGCAAAAGACGGAGCTACACTGTCCCCAATGCCAGGAAAAGCTGGTCGCGAAGGCTGCCGATGGCGTCGCGATGATGGCCTGTCCGTCCAACCATGGTGCATGGCTCGACAAGGAAGCAATCGAAAAGCTCGCAAAATCGCATCGGTAGCCCGCAGCCTTAAGTCATCCGGAAAGGCACAGTAAATTTTGGAGATTCATCGGCTGAGTAGATTTTTCTTGATGGTGATATATTAGAGCAGGTTACATCGGAAACCGGGCAGTATCATGTATTTTAATTTTGCCGTGCCTCTCGCCCTTGCCGTCATCGGCGTAATCTTCATGGCGGCGATGATCGGGCTGCAGAAGCTGCTCGCACCCAACAATCCGTTCGCACGCAAGCTGATGCCCTATGAATGCGGCGAGCCGCCGACCGGCAACGCCTGGATCAACTTCAACGTCCGCTTTTACCTGGTTGCGCTCGTTTTCGTAATTTTCGAGGTCGAAGTCGCGTTCGTCTACCCGATTTCGGTCGTCTACCTCGATTGGGTGCGCCATGGCCAGCGCCTCTATGCACTTTCCGAAATCCTGATCTTTCTCCTGATACTTTTCGTCGGCCTGATCTACGTATGGGTCAAGCGCGACCTCGAATGGCTGAAAAAGGTCCCCGAATGAGGACCTGAGGATTTGTTATGCCCCTGCTCAACACACTTCCTGACTACGTGCTGACGACGAAAACCGACGAACTCATCAACTGGATGCGTAAGTCGAGCCTGTGGTACATGCTCTTCGGTCTCGCCTGCTGCGCAATCGAACTGATGCATACGGGCGGGCCGCGCGCCGATATCGAGCGTTTCGGCGCGACGCCGCGGGCCTCAGCGCGCCAATCCGACCTGATGATTATCGCGGGCACACTCACACTCAAGATGGCACTGCGGACGCGCCTGCTGTACGACCAGATGCCCGATCCGAAGTACATCATCTCGATGGGCAGCTGTTCGAATTGCGGCGGGCTCTTCCAGCTCGCGTATTCGGTCTGCGACGGCGTCGACAAGATTCTGCCGGTGGATGTCTACGTTCCCGGATGTCCTCCACGTCCGGAGGCCCTGACCGAAGGGCTGCTCAAGCTCCAGGAGAAAATCATGACTGAGCGTTGGCTCGCGAAGGCGCCCCGCCCGGAGCTTCAAGCGTGAGATGGAGGCGCTTCACGTATACGAGCGCGTCAAGCAGCGCTTTCCAGACAAAGTTCTCGAAGTCAGCGATAAGAAACCCGACCCGTTCGCGGTTATCGAGCCCGGCGCGATTGTCGAAGTCTCGCGTTTTCTCCGCGATGAACCGGAAACCGCAATGGACTGCCTCAGCAACGAGACCGGCGTCGACTACAAGGATCGCATCGAGGTCGTCTATCATCTCTACTCATATCGCTATCGCCACGGCTGCGTGCTCAAGGTGAAGCTGCCGCGCGACGATCCAACGGTCGCAACCGTCGAGGAGATCTGGAAGTCCGCGAACTGGATGGAGCGCGAAATTTTCGACCTGCTCGGCGTGACCTTCGAGGGCCACAGCGATATGCGCCGTATCCTGATGCCCGAGGATTGGCCCGGCTATCCGCTGCGCAAGGATTTCGTGGAGCCGCTCGAATACCACGGCATCTCGACCGTACGCGAAAGCCCGATTATCCGCCTCGATCAGAAAAAGAAATGAGCGAAGGATTCAGAACCGAGGAAATGACCCTCAACATGGGGCCGCAGCATCCGTCGACGCACGGTGTGCTGCGCTTCGTGATTCGCGCCGACGGCGAGGTGATGCGTGAGGCCATTCCGGACGTCGGCTACCTCCATCGCTCGATCGAAAAGATCGCGGAGAAGGTCGGCTACCACGGCTTCATGCCGTACACCGATCGCGTCGATTATGTCTGCGCGATGTTCACCAACCAGGGCTGGGGGATGGCGTGCGAGAAGCTCGCCAATATCGAGGTGCCGCGCCGTGGTGAGTATTGCCGTGTCATCGCGGCGGAGTTCAACCGTATCGCGTCGCATCTGCTGACCGTCGGCCTGATGGGCATGGATATCGGCGCGATGACGCCGTTTCTGCATGCGCTGCGTGAGCGCGAGATGGTCAACGACCTGATCGAGGAATTGTGCGGTGCGCGGCTTACTTTCAATTACATGCGCATCGGCGGCGTCGCGTGGGACCTGCCGCCCGGATGGCGCGAAAAGGCGCTCGCCTACCTCGACCATCTCGAGCCGATCCTGAACGAGCTTAATGCGCTCTTCTCGTACAACAAAATTTGCATTCAACGCCTTGCCAACGTCGCGGCAATCAGTGCCGAAGAGGCGATCAATTACAATCTGGTCGGCCCGAACCTGCGCGCATCGGGAGTCAACTGGGACGTTCGCAAGGACATGCCCTACTCGGTCTATCGCGAGGTCGATTTCGATGTTCCGCTCGGCAGTGGCGAATGGGGCACGACCGGCGACGCGATGGACCGCTACATGATGCGCATCCGCGAAATGGTCGAGTGCTCGAAAATCCTGCGCCAGGCGCTCAAGCAAATACCCGACGGGCCGGTGCTTGCGAAGGTGGTGCGCAACTTCAGGCCGCCCGTGGGCGAATGCCAGATACGAGTCGAGAGCGCGCGCGGCGATCAGGGATGGTACGTCGTGAGCGACGGCACTTCCTATCCGTGGCGCGTGCATGTGCGTACCGGTTCGTTCGCCGCGATGGGGATGATTCAGAAGCTGAGCCGCGGGCTGATGATCGCCGACCTGGTCGTGCTCATCGCCAGCCTCGATGTAATTGCGCCGGAAATCGATCGTTGAAATACAATCGCGCTGAAATATCATTGCGCTGAAATAACATGCAGCAGTGGCTTGATAACCTGATCGCGCAAGGCAAGTTCGGCGCGCATCCGCCGCGCGAACTCATCTACATAATCGCGATCGCGAGCACGTGCGCGCTCGTTCTCTTCATCATCGCGGTGCCGTTCGCGTCGATCGTGACCTGGGTCGAGCGCCGCGTATGGGCGCGCATCCAGTCGCGAATCGGGCCGAACCGCGTCGGCCCGAACGGCTTCCTGCAATGGCTCGCCGACGGCGTCAAGCACGTGTGCAAGGAGGAAGTGATCCCCGCCGAAGCCGACGCGCGGCTTTTCAAACTTGCGCCTTACCTGGTCGTGATGGCGTTCATCCTGCCATGGGCGGTGATGCCGTTTTCGTCCGCGCTCATCCTCGCCGATCTCAACGTCGGCATCCTCTACATGACGGCGGTGACGGCCCTGACGGTCGTGGGCGTTCTGATGGCGGGATGGGCGTCGAACAACAAATGGTCGCTCATCGGCGGAATTCGCTCGGCCGCGCAAATCGTGAGCTACGAGATTCCCGCAGGCCTGTCGATCTTCCCCGTCGTCCTAATCACGGGCACGCTCTCGATGCAGGGAATTATTCTGGCGCAGGGATGGTCGCCCGACCGATGGTTCCTCTTCGCGAATCCGTTTTGCTTCGTCGCCGCGTGGATCCTTTTTATTTCGAGTCTCGCCGAAAATAACCGCACCCCATTCGACTTGCCCGAGGCCGAATCCGAGCTGGTTGCCGGCTTCGCAACCGAGTATTCGAGCATGCGTTACCTGTTCTTCTTCATGGCGGAATGGGGCAACATGTTCGTCTCCGCGGCGATCATCGCGACGCTCTTTCTCGGCGGATGGCAGTTTCCACACGTGAGCCGCAGCCCGCTTGTGATGAACGCACTCGAGTTTGTCACTTTCAACGTCAAGGTGCTTTTCCTCGTGTTGGTCTCGATGTGGATTCGAGGGACGCTGCCGCGCGTGCGAATCGATCAACTCATGTCGCTCTGCTGGAAATACTTCGTGCCGATCGCCTTTATCGACCTCATCGGCACGGCGGTATGGGTCGCGATTTGGCCTGACGGCAATTCGATCGTGCCGTGGCTGATGGTCGCGTTCGGAGCTGCGGTTATGGCGCTGTTCATCTGGCGCGTAGTGTACTATCTGAGACGGTCGCGGATGGAACTTTATCTCCATCCCACGATTTGAGCGCTTGTGCAGGAACGATAGGCAGGACGGTTTATGGGTGCTACAGCAACATATTTCCGGCATATCAAGGAGGCTGTCGCCAGCATCTTCGACGGGATGGCGGTTAGCGCATCTCATCTGATCCGCAAGCCCTACACCATTCAGTATCCCGACCGCATGCCGGTGCGCGTGCAGGACACGCTGCCGTTTCGCTATCGCGGGATTCTCGACGTTGACATGGAGATTTGCACCGGATGCCTCGCATGCGACCGCGCATGCCCGATCGATTGCATCGCGATCGCGATCGAAAAAAATGCGCAGACCCGCGAGATCCTGATTTCCCAGTTCGATATTGACATGGCGAAATGCATGTACTGTGGGCTTTGCAGCGAAGTCTGTCCGACCGGTTCGATCCATCATACGACCGAGTTCGAGGGCGCCGACTATTCGCTCGAGAGCCTGATTCGACGCTTCATCACCGAGCCGTTTGTTGCCTACAAGCCCAAGAAGGGACCAGAGCCTGACCCCGACGTGGCAAAACTCCTCGATCGCGGAATGAAGTACGTCGACGAATGGGCGCAACCGGGCAGTGACAAGCCCCCGGCGAATGTGGCGGCTGCCGCGAAGGCGGCAGCCGCCGCATCGCCGGCGGGCACGCCTCAACGGCCGGCGCCACAGCCTGTCGCTGTGGCGCCCAAGCCAGCACCCCAGCCCGCGACTGTCGGCGCGGGAGAACCCGCGCCGACAGTCGCGAGCCCAGCCCCGTCCGCGTCGCCGCGGCCGGCGCAGGCTGAAGGCGGCGATGCCGCCGCGGCGGCGCCATCCAAGCCCGAATCCGGTGGCAGCGGCGCTTAGCCGCGCCTCTGACAAAAATGGTCACAAAGTATATCTTCTACAGTCTCGCGCTGCTGACCGTCCTTTCGGCAGCGATTACTGCCTTCTCGCGCAACATCGTCTACTCCGCGTTCGCTTTGCTTGGCGCGTTTGGCGGCGTCGTCGGGATTTACGTCTTGCTCGGTGCAGACTTCGTCGCGATGGTGCAAATTTTCGTCTATATCGGCGGCATCCTCGTGTTGACGATCTTCGCCGTAATGCTCACGCAG
>WNFT01005129.1_pt1 | contig 11439 bp, 10 predicted proteins | sample 5400191 | NCBI WGS metagenome assembly WNFT01 (sample SAMN13153359, study PRJNA577476) | soil metagenome | isolation source: 80 cm saprolite under Madrone tree | place: USA:California | collected 2016-06-14
TTGATAAGGCGAGGAAGTTCTTTCTCCGCGAATATGGGTATTCCTTTCGGGTATCTTGGTCCAGCTAGCTCCGGCGGGTACGTTCTTCCTTCTATTCCGGGGATCTGAGCTGCTGTGAATGCGACTACCTCATGATCGGGCGAGTTCCGGAAGACCATGTTGAAGTTGTGGAAATCTCTGCCGGCTGCCCCAATAATGATAACTCGTTTCATTCGGACTCGCTTTGTTGGCGGTGCGCTCTGAGCGAGCTATATAACTTGGTTCAGGTGGGAATGCGGGGACTTGTCACAGGGACCAGCATCAGAGGTTTCGCGGCCCAAAGTTGCTCTTTCGATCGAAGGATTGGGCGAGGCTCAAGGAGAATTCTTTAGGTTCGCGGCCCCTCGAACCTCTGATGCTCTGCTTCGCAATCTTCCGGTTAATGGTCGGGCGGTAAGATACGGAGAAGAGATCTATTTCCAAGTAAGAGTGAAAGCTCCTGGCGAGAAACCCCGTAGCAATATGGAAGTAGGATCAATAGGCTATTGGCCGCAGGGCGATGCGGTTTGTATCTTCTACGGGCCCACGAGACCTTACAGTCCTGTTAATCTCTTGGGCCGAATAACCGGAGGGTTGGAACTCTTCAGGCAACTGAAGGAGGGTACAGTGGTAACGATAAGAAAAGTCTAGGCAGCAGCAGGCTGATAGATCCTAATCCTTGCATTGCCGCCCACAAGTCGCACCAGCCGTCTCTTCTCTAAATCCTCCAGCAAATCTTTTGCCACACTCAGCCTCAGATTGAACTGCGATGCTATTGAGAATGGGGTAATTGCTCCCATCTTCTGAACCTCAGCGAGGAACTTCGGGTCGGAGATGTCGGGACTCTGCAATCCACGAGGCCTCTTTTCGACAACTGTCTTCCCTTTGCTCTTTTTCGATCCAGGTTCATCTTTCTTGTCTGTCTGGTCCTGGGTCTTTTCCATCTGTGCCATACTTTTCTTCTTAGCGCCGCCCATGATTTGTCAGTGCTCCCCTATCGGTTTGCTGAATAAATACATTATCGAAAAATCGGAGAAACCCTTATTCCTCGTAAACCTCTGAGGGGCGTTGCTTTCGCCTTGAAGCTAGTCACCGTTAAACTTCCCGAGAAACTGATCGAAGATGTTGACCAGCTAGTTAAGGCCGGAATCTATCACAGCAGGAGCGATGCCATTAGGGCGGCGGTTCGTGATCTTCTGCGACGCGAGCTCTGGCAGCCCGGCCAAACCTAGTGGTCCAAGACAACAGAAGTCTCTGCGAATTCCTCAGCGACCTTTCCTGGGTTCTTGGCGGTTGTGATTGATCTTCCGATAATGAAATACTCTGTTCCTGCCTTGCGAGAGCGGGCTATTTCTCCGCCCTGTGTCCCAACTCCTGGCGAGAAGATTGGCACGCTCGTCCCGAGTATTTCTTTGGCTCTCCGAACTATGCTGGGGCGGGTAGCTCCTACTACCGCGCCGTCGGCCTTCCACTCGACTGCTCTCTCAGCAAAGATTTCGAATTCAAGTCTGGGCTTTTTCGATCCGGTGTTTGACAAGACTTTCTGGCCATATCCTTCAGAGGCTCCAGGGTGGCTCATGTAAACGAGCGCCAGTAGTCCCATTCCGTGTTCGTGGGCGAGTTTAAAGGTGGTGTCGAGCCCTCCTTCCCATCCCGTAAATGGGTTAACTGTTATGGCGTCGAATCCGAGATTGCGATAGGTCCGCGCAATCGCCGCGTTTGTCTCGTCGATATCGTTGAGCTTGTCGTCTATTATCGTTGGGAGCTCGTTGCCGTGTATTTTCCTTAGCAGCTCAGTGGTTCTTTCTGGACCGATGCTTAAGATTGTCTGGCGTCCGAATTTCACTGCGCATATAGACCGGCGAGTTTGTTCAAACAGATCAGTTGCGCGGTCAGTCACTTCTTCAGGTGGGCCATCGTTGGCATCGATGGCGAGAATGATACGGCTCCTTTTGGATCGCGAGGATTGTAGGATTCGGTCTTTGAACGGTTTCTGCTTGTTCTGCCTCAATTCGGCCTTGGACCCTTCGGCATCCAGCCCAGCTCTTGGTTAAGGTTTTCCAGAGGCACGCGTTTCGGTGGTGCTTTGAACCCATAAGATGAGACAGCGTTTAATGCTCCGGTCCGATCCTTCTCCTCCGCGAGCTTCACCATTCGTATGACATCCGTTAGAATTCCTGCGCACGCCGGTCCGTCTTCGAGCGAGATGCGCATGTCGAGGGTGAAGTCTGTTCCTGCGAAGTATTCGCCCTTGATCCAGAAGTAGCTTGTCCTGCGGTTCTCCATGAAATCCACAAAATCAGAGGACCCTGCGACTATCGGGAACTTGTAGGGAACTGCGGCAGCGACGGCAGCGGTCTTTATTCCCCGCTTAATCTCGTATCTCTTCTTGTCAAGAGCGAGTTGCGATTCTGTTCCGCCGCCTATGTCGAGCTGGTATGTTTCTCCGATCTGTGTCCCTCTGTCTACTAGCAGGGATAGGAGGTTCTTGTGGAGGATCGTTGAGCCAATCTGGTCCATGATGTCATCTCCGACGACAAGCGCTCCTTTTTTCTTGTATTTGGCTTGCCACGTCTTATTCGAGGCTATCTTTGCTGGAGTAGCATTGATGAACGCTCGGCCGGCTTGCATTGCCGCTTGGGCATACATATCGCTAGCCTTTGAGGCGCCTGTTGGAGTGAGGTTGACCAGAACATCGGTCTTAGTGTCCTCGAGAACCTTAGTAATGTTAGACGGCTTCGCCTTGCTTGGTTGCACCTTGTCGCCTGCGATGGGAGATATTCCGTCTAATGGCTGGGCCATTTGGACCTTGACTCCGGTGGGACGCACTTGAACAATCTTTCTTGTGTTGTTTGGTTCTGCATAGACTGCTTCTGAGAGGTCCTTCCCAACCTTTCTCTCATCGATGTCAAACGCGGCAACGAACCGTATGTCTGTTACTTTGTAGGGCCCAACTTTCTCGTTCATCAGTCCGATTTTCTTTTGTGTGGCGGTGCGGTAGAACTCTGTTCCTTGGACGAGGCTTGAGGCGCAATTCCCGACTCCGGCGATGGCGACTCTGATTTCCCTTGACAAGACTATACCAGCGGTGCTTGAGAGAATGTCTACTGCTGAAAAGTCTTTGGCCCTGGGCTATTTCGGAAAGAGTGGAAAGTCGACGACGTCAATGACCTTCGTGTAGAAGTATTTTGCATCCGTAACGGCGTTTGTGAATTCAAGCCTCTCGCCGTGTGGTCTTGCTGCCAGATACCTGAGGAATGGTCCGGCAGGTGGAGTCATAGTTGCCGTGTAGAAGAAGATTGGAAGAGCGTCAGAGTCGTAGTAGTGTTCGAAGGGTATGCAATTCCCCAGTATGTGTCTGTCTCCTCTGCGGAAGTGCCATAAGGGAAAGACATTGCCGTCTCGCATGGAGAGTGTGAGCAGAACCCTCGCCAAGGACTTCGCGTCTTGAAGCTCCGTGAGAACGGGATCGGGGGCATTTGGAAAATCGCCTTCGATACTCTTTACGAAAGCGTCGGGCAGGTTTTTCACGTTGATTATCGAGGCGTACTTGAATCGGGTATCGTCAGCTTCGTCGGAGAACTGCCATTCTTCCCCTTTGGGAGAGTCGCTCTTGTACGCAAGGAAGGGTTTGTTCTCGTCGAAATCAGCCTCTGTGTAGGCCAAGATTGGAATGTCGCCATCCCAGTACATGTATGCGGTGAAGAATGCGAGTATGTTGCTGGATTTGTGTTTGAAGCTCCAGATCATCTGGGAGCCTTCTGTTAGTCCCAACGCGAGGCGCGCGAAATTTTGGATACCCCGGACGTGTACGGGCATCGGGGGCTTGATTGGCTCCATTGTCAACTCTCTAGCGTCTCTCGAGCTATTCCGGTATCATTAAGACTTAGCCAATTAACGAGATACCCAGGCCTATCGGAATAGGTCCAATTCTTCAGGTCTTAGAAGATCTTTGCCCGTTCCCTTGCCTCGCCTGAATCTGTATCCTCTCACTAGCGCAACTGGGACCTTGTCAGATTTGTTCATCACTAGTTCACCCGCGGACGCGAGTTCGTCTGCGACTGCTATTTCAGTCACGCGAAGCGTGTGACGATACATATCTCTGAATCCCCTATAGTCGTGAATTGGCTTCATCCCTGAGATTCCTATTGCAAAGTTAACCTGGCCCATCCGCCACGCCCTGCCAAACGTGTCAGTTACAATTACCGGCACGACTTTTCCTGTAAGCTTACTGATAGTCTTGCCAATGCGGTCGGCGGAGGCGTCAGGATCCAAAGGTAAGAGTGTGACAAGGTCCTTCCCTCTTGCTACGTTCGAGGCGTCAACCCCGGCGTTTGCGCAAATGAATCCGTGCCTAGTTTCAGTGATCAAATGCCCCGCTTTCATCCTAATGATCTTTCGAGTCTCTCGAAGGATAATCTCGACCTGGCGCGGGTCCTTACCTGCTTCTTTGGCGACAAACGATGCGAAGGGTGAAGGTGTCACTTCAGACAGGTTTACGACTCGGCCTTCTGCTTTTGACACAACTTTCTGAGAAACCACCGTGACATCCCCATCGTGAAATTCCTCTCCCTGATCCTTTAGCCTGATAACAATAATCTCGCCCAAATTGTCGCCAGACTCAATGTCAGGGATTCCTTTCACTGGAATTATCGTGAGCAAGACTATGTTAAGCTCCGGAAAAGAAGGATGTGAGCTTCTTCGCGCCGGTGAGCTCCTCGTAGTCGAGGCCTACTGCGTCTAGAACCTGCTCGAAAGTGGATCGGAAATACTCCATGTACTTCTCAACGTCAATTTCATGGATTTTGGCTTGCGACATTGGCTTTACTCCTTTGCCGCCTCGCACCTTGACAAAACGAACCAGATCCCCCGCACCCACTTCTGTTTCTAGGTCATCTTTCGGCAGCGCTTCTCGCTTATTCATGTCCGAATCGACATAATCGGACAGTTCCGACCCTTGTTCAGTGGGTTTCACTCTAGAAAGGAGCCTGGCCGCCTTCACATGTTGTGGAGTTGTCTTCGTGTAACTAGCGATCGACTTTCCAATTACGATACTAAAGGCCAACTCGTCTAGTGTGAAATCCATGTTGCGGAGTTTGGCATACGTCGACGTGACTAGATCCAGTATCCTCATCCGGGCCTCCTCGAAATCCGCCTGGGTTTTCACCTCGCCCAAAATTTCGATGAGCTGTACAAAGGTTGACTTGAGAAATTCTGGTATGTGCCTCTTCTTGCCTGTAAGTCCTTTGATGTCGACCCGATTATCGGGGTGAACTCCAAGGTAATTCTTCTTTCTGTTGCTTAGGGCCACGTACCGGTACGTCTTGTCAACCTCAAGTTCCATGCCAAGGGCTTTCTTCGACCATTGGATTAGGGCGTCCAGCTTTGCTTGACCAGGGAAACCCAAGAAAATCGAGTCCGTGTCTCCGTAGAATACTTCAATTCCAAGTTTCTGAGCTTCATCAATTGTCTGACTTATCGCGTATCTTCCTATCGCCGCGGTTGACTCTGCTAGTGGAGGGCAATACAGGGCGAACCGATCTGACCCAAAGACCCCATAACTTGCGTTCAATACAACTTTCAAGGCATTCTGTACAACTTGATACCAACTTGCCATATCCGGAGAGAGCGTTCGCTCTTTCGAAAGTGGCTTGTACCATTTGATCCTGATATCGCGCAATGATCCAACTAATTCGCTCTCCATTGCCTTCTTGTGCGTGCAGACCCAATGCTTGGTGTCCGGAATCTTGTTCGTCTTACAATCGAGATGGCTACAAAGAATCGTCTCATAGCCTAGGTTCCATGTCTTAATAATGGAAGGATAAAGCGAAGCGAAATCTAGCACAGCGACTGAAAAATGGACCCCCGGAACGGGTTCGATCACCATGCCGCCCTTGTACTTCTTGCCCTTGATTATCGCGGTAGTCTCAGTCTCGCCTTTGGCCTGTTTTATCTCATCAGCTCGAGGAATCAGGTACTTCCTTTCTCGGTGCTCTTTGTACATCATGCTTTTGATCCAACCAGACACCCCTTGTCGGGACATGTCCTCCATGGGAAGTACGCTTATGCGTGAAAGTGCATTGATCAATTTCATCACAATTTCGCCGTCGAAAAGTGTGAGTTCCATAACCAGCTCCGAATCCCGGAAGCAATAGGAGGCGAGTTCGTTGTAACTAAGATTCGAGATCGATGCTGATGTCTCTAGCTTTCCTTCTCCGAGAAGTGAGTCAGCGATCGCATCAAGAGTCACTTCCCGGTACTTATTGCCAAAGGCGTAAACTTGGACTGACCTATTGAAGAAGAATCGGTAAAGATCCAAATGAACTCCGTATTTCAAACTCGCAGCGTCTCTACCAAGTTCTATGGGAACTTGATCTCTAAGAAACCCCAACTCAGGCCTCAAGGCGCGGTGATAGAGATACCTTAGATCGAAGTCATCTCCGTTGAACGTGAATACAAATGGATAGTCCATCAACGTTTCAAATATTGCAGCAAGAAGATCGTATTCTCTGTCAAAGTATACAACGTCCAGTCCTCGGACTTGATTAGATGATCCATCAGCTACGCCAGGCCTTTTCAGCAGGAGGACCCGTCGTGCATTGTCCGAACCGCAGAAGCTTGCAGCTACGACTTTGTAGTCGGCCGTTTCGGGATCAGGTACTCTAGTTTCAATTGGAGAGAACACCTCAATGTCGAGCGCCACTCTTCGATAGTTCGGGACGGGCGATTCAAGAAGACGCAGCCATCGGATCATAAGTCGACTATATTCAGCATCGTCTTCGGGCAGAATTTCCTTAGCACTCTCTGGAATCGAGGTCAGTCCGGACGCCTTCAGTTGACCGTTGCCAATTGAGTAAATCATTCCAGGTTCAAGATGGCGATCGTAAATGTAGTTTTCAATATATCGAATATCAGCTTCCCATGCGCGAGTCTTTTCCCTTATGCTGTCTTCTTTGCCTCCGATAGACAATGGGTCTTCAGCATGGATGAGAGTAACAGGAATCTCGGCAGCGTTGAGCGCGTCGTACCGGCGAGAAGTCTCAAATCTGAGGAAGCCGGGATGGTTTACAATTTTCTTCTCTCTCTGGAGTGACTCTACGGAGTCCTTCGAGATGCAGTAGGGTGTGTGGCCAGTGTTATCGTACCAGAAGTGTATCTTTTCGGTTTTAGGATCGTAAAGTTTGAGGAATACTGCTCTTCTCTCGCCGTCGTATCCAGCTCCGACAAAATATGACTGAGCCATGTCGTTTGGTGTCTCGGGCTTGAACTCGAGCTGTGCCTTTGCCAGGGCCTTGGGCTTCGGAGTCTCCGGCTCAGGCTTTGTTAGATAGTGGTCAAGGCTGGAGATCATATGGGGCCAAGCCGAAAGGGCTTATCGGTAAAAAGGTTCCCCGAAAGGATACAAGAAATGCTCGACTCGAAACTGGTGGACAGGCTCAGACTAGCCCGCGAAGCTTTGCTGCTTGTGTCACAGGGAAAGAGTGAACGATCTGCGGTGTCAAGAATCGCATCTTCTGATCCTCAACTCCGACACGAGAAATCTTCCGCGCTCCCACTGGTCATTGATACGGTTACGAAGCTTGACCTGCTGGACAGAACAATCCAGACAACGTTTCAAGGCTCTCAATTTGACAAGAGGAGTCTCGCACTCTTCCGCCTCGCGGCCCACATGATTCTTGCAGACAAGACTAATCCAAAGGCTGATCTTATTCGGGCTTTGAGAAAAATATCGTCGGGGCTCGAAAATCCAAGGCTCGAACACCTACTGGGGCATCTAGTCGCAAATGGGCCTCCCAAGGCTTCGAGTGGTATGAGCGAGACGGAGCGGGTCGGCCTTCTTACCCACAATCCGCCGTGGTGGGTCTCGTACTGCTTCTATCATTTCGGAAGGGTGACTGGTCTCAAGATTCTCTCCTCTCCCGCACGTCCTCGATATGTTCGGGTCAATCCCCTGCGAAATCGTGGACGCATCAGACTCCCCCTTGAACTTAGAAAAAACTCCGGCCAGCTCGTTGAGGCTGATTCGGGTATTTATCTACTGACGGGGTCACCTTCGATCCTGGCGAAGTATTTCGAGAAAGGACTCTTCCAAGTTCAGGATTTGGCCTCTTTTCTAGCGGTTAAGGCTGCAGGTCCTGCTCCAGGCGACGACGTCCTGGATCTTTGTGCTGCACCTGGCGGCAAGACTGCGACTCTGGCTCAGTTGATGAAGAATCGGGGACGAATCATATCTGTCGACTATTCAAGGCATAGAATGTCCTCTTGGAGGTCAGAAACGGAGAGACTCGGAGTAAAGATAGCCTCACCCTTAATTGGAGATGCCTCAAATCTGGGACTCAACTCGGATTTTGACCTCGTCATTGTTGACCCACCATGCACAGGAACAGGAATTCTAGACAGAAACCCCCGGATGAAATGGCACCTTTCTCCTAAACTCGTTCAGAAGTTCTCCCTCCTGCAATCCAGAATGCTAGAAGAGTCCTCTCGATACATTCGGCCAGGCGGACGAGTCCTCTACTGCACTTGCAGTCTGACGCTTGAAGAGAATGAACTTGTGTTGTCAGAGTTTCTGTCTGCACACGCTGATTTCGAGACACGTCCAATCTTGGAAGGTTATGGCTCACCGGGTCTCCAGGGCCAAAATAATTGTCGACGGTTCTATCCTCATCGAGACAGAACTGCTGGCTACTTCATTGCTAGACTCGAACGTACCCAATCGTAAGGCTGCATATGCGACCAGATTTTAAAGGGACTTAGGAGCGCTTGGCCAACAAGCTGTCTAGGAGCCGTAGAGTCGGCTTCGACCCACGAGGTCTGTAATTATGGGCATCAGATCAAGCCCGCGTATCCTTCCAAGGTTTCCCCTTGCGGCTGAGGCCTCGCTGAGCTTGAGAACTCTGCTTGCGGGGACGTCCGGACCCCCGATTATGACCGGGACTGGGTCGCCGGTATGCGCCCCATAGCCTACAGGGGTAGCGTGGTCGGCTGTCAATGCGACATAATTGAGCCCGATGTCGACCTCATCTATGATGTGGCCTACAAGCCCATCCACCTCTTCCAGAGTTCTGACTTTGCCTTTGAAATCGCCATCATGGCCTGCGATATCGGGCGCTTTTACGTGGACGAGAATGAAGTTCTTGTCCTTGCTTCCTTCGATGACTGCTTTGGCCTTCGCTTCGTAATCTGTCTTGATTCCGCCCGTTGCGCCCTTGACGTCCATAACATCCATTCCTGCGGCCATTGCTATTCCTTGGACCATTGGTGTTCCGGAGATGCAGCATCCTCGGAGGTCGAACATGGACTTGAAGCTTGGAAGATTGGGAATTGTTCCAGCGCCCCTTGTCAGAACAATGTTCGCCGCTCTGTCACCATCGTTCGCCCGTTCCTGGTTCAGGGGATGTTCTCGGAGTACTTCATGAGATCTCTTGACGAATTCATTGATGGCGGCAGATGTTCGTTTCGCTTCCTCGCTGCCATCGAGTGCTCGGGAGATCGCGATCTTCGCGCCTTCCTCTTTCGGATCTACATCAGAAACCATTCTTGACAGCTTTTCACCCCGCAGCACAAGGACCGCTCTATGATCAACTGTGGCCTTGAAAATCGTCTTGATCCCTGGTACGCCGTCAATCTTGATCGCATCAACCACCTTGGCAAGTTTTGAGGTTCCCTTTCTGATTCGTCCAGCGCGTCTGTCTTCGACGCGGAAATCGTCATCAACGGTAGCAAAGTTACATCGAAACGCCACATCCCCGGGGCGGAGCTCGATTCCAGCGCCAATGGCCTCCAAAGCACCTCTTCCCGTGTAATACTTGGCGGGGTCATATCCGAGCAGCGCTAGGTTCGCAACATCGCTTCCCGCGCGTATACCGGGAGATATAGGGTCAAGCTGACCAACCAGACCTCCTTTTGCCAGTCTGTCCATGTTGGGAGTATTGGCGAATTCTAGAGGAGTCTTATAGTCATGATCGATTAAGGGCCTGTCAGCCATTCCGTCGACGATAAGCAATACAGCTCTCTTGTCTGCCAATGGTTGAACTTCCAGCGACCATTTTACGGTAATACAGTTAAAACAGTTTGCTTTGGACGCGATTGTTAGCACATTTGATGTGGACTCACATCTATAGGCAGACGTCACCGACCTCAGGGTCCGACAGTGCAAGTGTCATGAGAACGGAGGAGTGAGATCTGGATCAGTGCGCTGTCTGTGGAATGAAAATTGTAGACGCTCCCAGTAGCTTTTGTGGCAAACATTCGGAGGCGTATGGCAAAGTCAAAGACGCGTACTCGCTCTGGTACGCCGCCTATGACAGTTTAACAACCGAGGCTTTTCTCAAGCGTCTGCTCGCGTTGCCTGAAACCGGTGACCGCTCCAGAGAAATAGTTCAGTTCCTAGCTCGCAATCCTGAGAGGTGGAAATAGATCAGGACACTGATCGTTTGCGAGAAGCCCGACGCGGCTCAACGCGTCGCCCGAGCCCTCGACGACGAAAATCTCCCCCGAAAATTAGAATCTCAGGGTGTTCCCTATTTCGAGTGCCATACAAAGACTGGGCGGCTCATAGTCTGCTCAGCCCTGGGACACCTATATGGTGTCGATTCGAAAGGTCGATCAAGCAGGCGTTCCTATCCTGTCTGGGATTATCACTGGGCGCCAAAACATATGGTCGACAAGGCTTCAGCGAGACTAGCTCGATGGGTACGGGTCATACGGTCCCTTGCGACAAACGTTGATCGTTACATCAACGCCTGCGACTACGACATTGAAGGGTCCGTAATCGGTCACACAATTCTGCAATACGCCTGTGACGGGGCCGCTGCCACGGCGCTTAGAATGAAATTCAGTACCATGACCGAGCGAGAGCTTCGACTCGCGTTTCAAAAGCTTGACCCAAATCCCGAACTTCCCCTAGTAGACGCGGGAAAGTGTCGGCATGAGCTAGACTGGCTCTACGGGATCAATTTATCACGATTGCTAACGGAGTCAGCTCTGAAGCAAGGGAGAGGCTACGCCACACTTAGCACTGGAAGAGTACAGGGACCCACCTTGGGCTTCGTTATCGCAAGGGAAGAAGAGATATCCTGTTTCGTCCCAGTTCCATTCTGGACAATAGACGCCACAATCGTTCACGACGGCAAGACCTTTGCCCTAGAGTTCGAAAGGGACAAGGTTGCTTCACAGTTTGGGGCCAAGCTGGTCTGCGATGAGTGCCGAGAAGCCCTTCTCGAGGTGACAGGCATTGAATCTCGCGACATTCAGCAGTATTCCCCCTACCCCTTTGACTTGTCTAGCCTTCAATCAGAGGCCTATCGACACTTTGGCTTCTCTCCGGCGAGGACGCTTGCCTTGGCTGAGAGATTGTACCTTGACGCGCTGATCTCTTACCCGAGGACATCTAGCCAAAAACTTCCACCTGACATTGGG
>WNFT01005567.1_pt1 | contig 11439 bp, 13 predicted proteins | sample 5400191 | NCBI WGS metagenome assembly WNFT01 (sample SAMN13153359, study PRJNA577476) | soil metagenome | isolation source: 80 cm saprolite under Madrone tree | place: USA:California | collected 2016-06-14
TCGGTGTCATGGATGGTGGCGGGGCGCTTGGCGATGGTGGTCGACGAAGCTACAGTCAACTCGGCGAGGGTGCCCTGACCGATCATCCTGCCGGTGATGCCGAAGACCTGGTCCCCGATCTTGAAGTCCTCGACTTCGGGTCCGACCATGTCGACAGTGCCCGAGAGGTCGGCGCACGGAACAAGTGGCAACTGAGTCGGCATCCGGTCCTTCATATAGCCCTGGACGACAAAGTTGTCGAATGGGTTGAGGGAGGCTGCTCGCACGCGCACCCGGACCTGTCCCGCCTCTGGCGTCGGATCGGGCAATTCGTGAATGGAACCTGGACCGCCGTAGCTGTCGTAAGCGAATGCTCGCATTAGCTCACCCCCCGGAGAATCTGCCTTTGAGCTTCAACCATCTTCAACCTGGAAAGTCGTGCTGATCTGATTTTCAACTTCCTGCTTGCAATCTGGCGAGAGGACTGCCGCAACGTTAGTCCGCCCGCGGACGATTCCCGAACTAACATGAGGCCCTTGACCGCGACCGCGGATTCGAGGACCGATCCGGACGAGCTCCGGGACCTGCAATGCGGCTCCGCGTGCAACAACCAATCCCGCCTTAGACAGATCGTATTGTTGAGCCGCCGGCTCGCCGAGTAAGCTCCGGGAGAGCGATGGCGAGGCTTCGCTATGTAACGCCGGCGGACTCACCCGATCCGGAGCGGATGGAGCATATCTACTCCCAAATCCGCGGCATGGGTCGCGGCGTCAACCATCTCTATCAAGTATTGGCGAACCAGCCTGCTGCGCTCGAAGCCTTTCTCGGCATGTCGCGCTACATTCGGGACGACTCGAGCCTGAGGCCGGCACTTAGGGAGATGGCGATTCTCGCGACCGCTGAGGCGCTCGACCAGCCGTACGAGATCGCTCACCACCGTCCCGCAGCGCTCCAGTCGGGGGTAACGCCGGAGAAGATCGACACCATTCTGGCCGGTGAAACTCACGAGCTCGCGCCGGTCGAGCGCGCAGTCGTCACGTATGCGCTGCAGGTTGCCCAAGAGCGGAAGGTCGATGACGCAGCGTTTGATGAATTGAGATCCTTCTTTTCTGATGCTGAGATTGCGGACCTCGTCTTGACCGTGGCCTGGTACCACCTGTGCGCGGCCGTGTTGGGCCCGCTCCGAGTGGAGCTGGAGGTGGACGCAGCGCGAGATGTCACCTGACCAGATGTATCCAAATTCATCTTCCAACTCCGCCCACCTGCACGAGAGGGCGCAAAGCGTCCTTCCGGGAGGCAACACCCGCACGACCGTGTTTCGTGACCCGTATCCCATTTACGCGCACTCAGGCAATGGCAGTCGGATCCTTGACGTTGACGGAATTGAGCGAGTCGATTTCCTCAACAACTACACCGCCCTGATACACGGTCACGCGCATCCGTCAATCGTGCGTGCTGCAACCTCAGCGGTCGAGAACGGGAGCTGCTTTGGCGCACCGACTGAGTCGGAAATTCGCCTCGCCGAGATGCTGGTCGAGCGCGTCCCCGGCTGCGAGAACGTCAGGTTCACGAATTCGGGTTCCGAAGCGGTGATGATGGCTGTCAAAGCTGCGCGCGCATACACCGGTCGGCCCAAGATCGCGAAGTGTGAGGGCCTATACCACGGCAGCTACGACTTCGTGGAGGTCAGCCTCGACTCATCGCCGGCAGACTGGGGAGACCCCGCCCAGCCCAATCAAGTTCCCTATTCGGCCGGCACCCCCGCAAGCGTGCTGTCGGACGTGGTGGTTCTTCCTTTCAACGATTCCGAAGCCAGTCTGCGGCTCCTCGAGCAACACGCGACGGAGCTGGCGGCGGTGATCGTCGACCCGCTGCCCAACCGGATCGGACTGATCCCCGCCTCACGCGACTTCCTTGCGACTCTTCGCAGCTTCTGCTCCAAGGCCGGCGTGGTCCTCATCTCGGATGAGGTCATATCGTTTCGGATTGGATATGGAGGGGCCGCGGCGGCGTTCGGATTCCAGGCCGATCTGATAACGCTCGGCAAGGTGATCGGCGGTGGATTTCCCGTGGGAGCGGTGTGCGGTCGCAAAGACGTCATGTCGGTGTTTGATCCCACGACCGGCAAGCCTGCTGCCCCGCACGGCGGGACCTTCAACGCAAACCCCGTGACCATGGCGGCGGGGTCCGCCGCATTGGAGTTGCTCACCCCCACAGTTGTTGCTGATCTGAACGAGCTGGGCCAGCTGGCGCGCCAGCGCATGCAAGCAGTCATCCATGAGGCCGGCGTTCCTTGGCGTGTTACAGGCGAAGCTTCACTCTTCCGCTTCGTGCCTGAACAGAGGGAGCTGGTCGGTTATCGATCGACTTGGGCGGATCCAGAATCGGCGAGGCTCATCGAGCGCTTCACCGGCTCACTGCTCAACCACGGAGTGTTGGTCGATCCCGGCGGGCTTGGTTGCCTCTCAACCGTGATGTCTGAGGCTGACGTTGACATTTTGGAGCATGCGGTGGAGATCGCTCTGCGGGAAGCAAACATCCACACTCTGGAAACCACCTGAGCGGTGCTACCGGCTGAAGCGGCGGGGCGTCCGAAGAGCCCACATTCACCGCTTTGATGTTCGTGAGCTCGTGCCGCGCCTGGACGATGGGCTTGCCCATCTCGTCGACCAGGGTTCGGCTCAAGCGCTCGCGGTTATCCCTTATTAGGCCTCCGCGCGGCGCATTGAAGCCTCACGTTCGCCGAAAGTTACGGCCCGACTCTGATCGAGGCCGTGCTTTAGTCTCCCTTTGGGATGAGCCGGCCTGCGGGCGCAGCTAAGTACGTGCGAGCCGACGGGCTCGAGAAGGTGACCGGCCAGGCGCGGTACGCGGCCGATCTGCTCCTTCCCGGCATGCTCGAAGGCCGCTTCCTGCTGGCCGGCCACGCACATGCGCGGATCAAGGAGATCGACATCGACAAGGCTTGGCGCCTTCCGGGGGTCGCAGCCGTGATCACGCAGGCAGATGTTCCGCAGCTCCACTACGGCAGCGCGGTCAAGGACCGGACCCTGTTCGCGGATGGAGTCGTGCGGTTCGAAGGAGAGGTCGTCGCTGCGGTCGCGGCCCGCACCGCCGAGATCGCATCGGCGGCTCTCGAGCTCATCCAGGTCGACTTCGAGCCGCTTCCCCCGGTCACCGATCCAGAGGTTGCGCTCCAGCCCGACAGCCCGCTGGTGCATCCGGACTGGAGCTCGTATCAGGCGTACGAGGGCCTCATCCGCGGCGGCAACGATTGCGCGTACGTGACGATCGCGAAGGGCGACGTCAATGCGGGCTTCGACGCTGCGGACGCGATCGTCGAGGAGCGTTACAACTGCGACCAATCGCATCCGGTGCCAATCGAGCCGCACACGGTGCTGGCTCAGTGGCAAGGCGAGAAGGTCACCATCTGGTCGACCTCTCAGGTGCCTTTCGCAGCTCGCGCCGGCGTGGCTGAGACCCTGCAGATGCCCGAGAGCAACGTTCGCATCATCGTTCCCCACCTCGGCGGCGGTTTTGGCGGCAAGTGCGAGTTCCACTTCGAAGCGCACGTCGCGGCGTTGGCCCGGAAGGCGGGCCGGCCGGTGCGTGTCGTCTTCAACCGGCATGACGAGTTCGTCGCTCCGGACAAGGTCAATCACCCGATCGTCATCGACCTGAAGACGGGTGTCACGCGCGAAGGCATGATCACCGCGAGGTCGGCGCGGATCGTTCTCGACACCGGCGCCTACGCATCGGACGCGCCCAGCATCGCCGAGATCGCCACCATGATGGCCGCCGGGCCGTACGACATCCCCAACCTGGACATCACGGCGCACACCGTCTACACGAACAAGACGCCAGCAGGTTCCGTGCGCGCGCCGTCGGGTCCGCAGGTCGCGTGGGCTGTCGAGCAGCACACCGACGAGGTGGGGAGGCAGGCCGGTCTCGACGGCTACGAGATCCGAATGCGCAACCTGCTCGAGGATGGAGACGAAGGTCCCACCGGACAGCGGATGAAGGCGGTTGGAGCCAAGGCGTGCCTCGAGAAAGCGGCCGAGCTGATTGGCTTCGGAGACTCGCCCGCGTCTGATGAGGGGATCGGCCTTGCGTGCGCCTGGTGGTTCAGCTACCCGGCCGCATCCTCAGTGAGCTTGAAGGTGAACACGGACGGCTCGGCAACCCTCGTCACCGGCGCGCAGGAGAACGGCTCTGGAGCTGTGATGGGCCTGGCGCTGATCGCGGCGGAGGAGCTCGGGATCAGCCCCGACCGCGTCTCGATCCTGTATCAAGACACCGACGCCGGAGCCTGGGACATGGGCAGCTCGGGCAGCCAGACGACCTTCAACAACGGACGGGCCGTGATCACGGCCGCCGCGGAGGTGCGACGACGAATCCTGTCCATCGCGGCAGAAAAGCTCGAGGCCTCGGCCGATGACATGGAGATCGTCGACGGCATCGTTCGCGTTCGCGGCGTCCCCGGCACGGCCATGTCGGTCGCTGAAGTCGCATCCGCGCTGTTCGCCGGCGGCGAGCTGCTCACTGCGCAAGGATCTGTGATCGCCGAAGCCCTGCCCGACAACTTCGGTGCCTCGTGCTCGGGGCGGGTCGTGTTTCCGGCCTTTGCAGATCCGACCTTCACATGCCAGGCGGCGCGCGTCGCGGTCGATGCCGAAACCGGCGTGGTTCGCGTGCTGGAGCTGGCGGCTGCCCATGACTTCGGTCGAGTGCTGAACCCCGAAGGCGCTCGCGGTCAGGTCGAGGGCGGCGTCGTGCACAGCATCGGCATGGCGCTCACCGAGGGCACCACTTACCGTGAGGGTCGCCAGGTCAATCCGCATCTGCTCGACTACAAGCTGCAGACGTCGGCCGATGCGCCCGCGATCCGGGTCGAATTCATCGAAACCTCTGGCGCGATGGGGCCTAGAGGCGGCAAAGGAGTGGGCGAACCGCCGATCATCGCCGCCGCTGGGGCCGTCGCCAACGCGATCGCTGCCGCCACCGGCGCCCGCGTACGCCACCTCCCGATGACCGCGCCCAGGGTCTGGGCGGCGGTCAAGGAAGCCGCGGCGAAATGATCGACCGCACCTACCTCGAGCCAACAAATCTCGAGCAAGCCAGGTCCATGCTCGCGGCGAATCAGGGATTGAGGATCGTGGCGGGGGGGACGGACCTTGTCGTCGCCGCGCGCAGCGGCAAGGCGTCGCTGCCTGAAAGGCTGATGGCGATCCATCGCTTGAAGGAGCTGTCCGGGATCCATCCCGACCGGGGCCGAGGGCTCAGGATCGGGGCCCTCACCACACACGGAGATCTCGAAATTTCCGACATGGTCCGGGACTCATGGACCGCGCTCTCCGACGCGTCGGCGCTGGTCGGCTCGCCTGCGACGCGCCACGTCGGTACGGTCGGCGGCAACGTCTGCAACGCGTCGCCCGCAATGGAGCTGGGCAGCCCGCTCCTGGTCTTCGATGCCAGGGTCGAGCTTGCATCTGCCGAAGGCGTGCGTAGCGTCCCGTTCAGCTCGTTCGTGGCCGGCCCCGGACGCACCTCCGCTCATCCCGGCGAGATTCTGGTCGCGGTCGTGCTGCCACCGCTCCAGGGCCCCGGACGAGCGGGCAGCGCTTACGTGCGCCTCGAGTACCGGCTCGCGATGGAGATCGCGATCGTCGGCGCGGCCGCCCTGGTCCGCCTCGACGATGCCGATCGGTGCATCGACGCCAGGGTGGCGCTCACGGCGGTGGCGCCGACATGCGTCCGCGCGACGGAGACCGAGGAGATTCTGCGCGGCATGACGATCGATTCCGAGTTACTGAAGCGTGCCACCGGCGTCGCCGCGGCCTCGGCGCGACCTATCGACGACGTTCGCGCAAGCGCCGACTATCGCAGCGCGATGGTGCCCGTGATGGTGCGGCGCGCATTGACAACGGCACTCGGCCGCGCGCAGCGGAGTCGCCCGTCGTGAAGTACGCGATGACCCTCGACGTCAATGGCACCACCTACACAGAAGAGGTTGAGCCGCACCGCTCGCTGCTGTCGGTCCTCAGAGGCGAGCTCGGTCTGACCGGAGCCAAGGAAGGCTGCGACGACTCCGAATGCGGTGCTTGCATGGTGCTGCTCGACGGCAGGCCGGTGAACTCGTGCTCGTTCCTGGCGCTGCAGGCAGCGGGCAGAACCGTGCAGACGGTTGAGGGCCTTTCGACAGATGGCGCCCTTCATTCGTTACAAACCGCGTTTCTCGAGCAGGGCGGGGTGCAGTGCGGCTTCTGCACACCGGGGATGCTGATGAGCGCGAAAGCGCTGCTCGACCAGAGCCCACACCCCACGGAGGCCGAGGTCAAGCACCACCTCGGCGGAAATCTTTGTCGGTGCACCGGTTACGCCGGAATAGTGCGGGCGGTCATGAGGGCTGCCGGCGGCTCGTAGACCGGCGCATCCAACGGTCCGGGGTCGTGTTGAGTGGGCGGCAGCGCCCAGCCGGTCCACGAGCAGGCGGTTTCGAACAATTCCTGGACGGTGGCCACCTGCCCTCGGGCCGGGCACGTCGAGCGGCGAGATCGGATCGGCCTTGGATTCAGAGGCACTGTCAGGCGTCGCGCTCGACGTATTTGAAGAAGAGCGCGGAATGCAGGGCTTGGCGACCCGTCCTCGCGCGCGTCCTCCCTGTTCGGGAGCGGCGGCTGGTCGGACCTGTGGATCTACGTCGCCGGCCCATTCATCGGTGCAGCGATCGGGGCCGGCATCCATCGCCTGCTGGTTAGCGGCGAGAAAATCGCGATGAGACCGTCGAGATCAGCGGCATAGATACCCTGTGCCTGGTGGCCAAGACGGCGGCGGATGGACCGGCGATCCCGACAGCTAGGCAATTTTGGGAACATGGCACTTCCTACCATGACCTACCTCGACGCGAAGACGCGTGCCCGTTTGCCCAACAGTGCGTTCGCATACATCGATTCGCGCGGGCGCCGTCGATTGCCGATCAACGACGAGGCCCATGTCCGCAACGCGTTGTCGCGCTTCAACCAGACCACCTTCGAGGACGAAGCCGCTCGAGATCGGGCGCGCACGAGGCTGCTAAACGCCGCCAAGCGGTATGGGATCGTGCCTGTCGGCTTCATCACCGGGCAGTTGCAGAACGTGCGTATCCGTGGCGAGATCGAGGCTCGAGCGAGCGAGGTGCGCTCAATGCCGACTGGCTTCGTCACCTTCTTGCTCGCCGATATCGAGGATTCGACCGGTCTCGTACGGCACCTTGGCGATCGCTACTCAGGGTTGCTGGCCGATGTCCGCACGCTACTCGGTGACGCCGTCCGCAAGTCGGGCGGCCGCGAGGTCGACGTCCGCGCCGACGAGTTGTTCGCGGTATTCAAACAGGCGCCGTCGGCTCTCGATGCCGCGCTTGTGATTCAGCGCAAAGTTCTCGTGACGGTCTGGCCAGACGACCTGCGGGTGAGAGTCAGGGTCGGCCTGCACACCGGACGTCCCACATTGACCGACACGGGATACGTGGGCATCGCGGTTCACCTTGCGGCTCGGGTCTGCTTCGCGGCCCACGGGGGGCAAATAGTGCTTTCACGCGCCGCCCGCGACGCGGTTGACGGCCATCAAGCCACCGGCGTCAGCTTCAGAGATCTTGGCCTGCATCAACTCCAAGGTCTGCCCGGGCCCGAAGCGCTGTTCCAGGCCGAAGCCGCCGACTTGCCGTCCGAGTTCCCTCCGCCAAGAACCGCCAGTTCGACTTCGTCCACCTGATCGATCCGGAGAGACGTCATCGGGGGCGCCACAAAAGCTCGTGCGGCGGGTCGAGTGGTCCAAAGATCGCTTCGAGCTCAGGGTCGTGCGGGTTGATGACGACGTCGGTCGGGTCGAACCTGAGCCGCTCCCACCCCTGGGCCTGGAACCAATCTGGACTTTCAGGACTGATCAAAGCAAGCACGCCGCCGCGCGCAGTCGCCCGCTCGAGCTCGAGGACTACGCCAGGATCGGGCGGAACGCTGGCGCAAGACACGGTCAGATCAGCCCAACCATCCACAATCGGGAGAGCGTGGAAGAATCCAGCCCGTACTTCGGCACTTGGGCATCGGCCGGTCAGGATGCGTCGCAGGCCGGAGGAAGGGTCTACGCAAACGAGCTCAACCGCCCGGGGGCACAGGTACACGGTGAGCCGGCCGCTGCCTGCGGCCACTTCGAGGACCCGCCGTCCATCGATCTCGAGCTTCGCGAGGATTCCCGGATGAATGGGCTCGGCCTGGCTGAGGGCGTCCCAGAGCTCTGGCTCGAGCTCATATACCATCGGCCAGAACAGGGCTCGGCGGAGCCGCTCGGCGGCCTCTTCGTCGCCGCGCGCGGCCGCTTCGCGTTCAGCAGCGGGCACGGCGGTCAGGTACGGGGTTGGCAGCCGACCGACATCATCGAGGCTGTAGCGTTGCCAGCCAGGGGGAGCGCTGGAAGCAGCCTGGAAGTAATCCACCTCTAGTTCGATTCAACCGTATGGACATGAGCCCATCCCAGCGTGTCAACGTGACCAGAAGACTGACCTTTGCGGCCGGTCACATCCTTGCCAAGCCAGAGTGGGACGCGGCCCGCAATCGCGAGGTATTCGGGGCCTGTTCCGGAGACCACGGCCACAACTACGAGCTCGAGGTGACTGTCAGTGGATCTGTTGATGTGAATACGGGAATGGTGATCAATTTGAGGGACGTCGACCGGATTGTGAAGGACCTGGTGATCCACGACGTCGACCATCACCACCTGAACCGCGACGTGCCTTGGCTTCAGGGTTGCCTGCCCACCACCGAAAATGTCGCCCTGGCAATCTGGGGCCGCCTGGACGGCAAGCTGTCATCCGCTCGGCTGGAACGGGTCCGCTTGAAAGAGACTGAGAACAACGTCGCCGAGGTTGAACGCTGATGAGCATCGCGGCCTCATCTCTCACGCCCGGTGATGAGCTCGCCGACACGGTGGCAGCTCTTCTCGAGCAGCTTGGCGAGGACCCAGATCGCGAGGGTCTGCGTGAAACCCCAAACAGGGTCGCCGACTCCCTTCGAGACCTCACCGCGGGCTATGCCGCCAATCCATCGACCATAGTCGGCGATGCCCTGTTCGCCGTTGAGGATTACGACGACATGGTCGTCGTGAAGGACATCGCCTTCTTCAGTTTGTGTGAGCACCATCTCCTTCCATTCTTCGGGCGCGCGCACATCGGCTACGTTCCGGACGGCAGGGTCGTGGGTCTGAGCAAGCTGCCGCGCCTCGTCGACGCCTATTCCCACAGGCTTCAACTTCAGGAACGGATGACTCGGCAGATAGCGGACGCCATCAATACCGTGGTCACGCCGCGCGGGGTCGGTGTCGTTGTCGAGGGTCGCCACCTATGCGTCGAGATGCGTGGGGTGGAGAAGGAGAGCTCCCAAACTGTGACGTCGTGCATGTTGGGCGTTTTTCGAAGGGACCCGCGCACGCGCGCTGAATTTCTGTCTCACTTCCAACAAAGCCACTGAAGATCGCGGTCGTCTCTTCGCTGGTCACTCGCCTTCAACCCGCCCAGCTTGGCGGTGCACAGGCCTTCCTGTGCGATCTGGCCACCGGTCTGTCCCAGCGGGGACACGAGATTCTTCTCTATTGTGCCGAGGGCTCAGTGCTGCCTGGAGTAGATCTCGTTGAGATTCCGGTTGCGCCGGGTGCGGATCAGGCGTTGATGATGCCGGGATCGAGCGATGAGCCGGCGGCATCGCCGGCCATGCGTCGGGCCTTCGAGCTCCTTTTCAAGGAGCTCCGCAGGCTGGGTGCAGACGTCGTGTCACAGCACGCGTTTGATGCTGAGGCAATTGAGATGTCGGATGGCCTGCCGGTGCTTCACACCCTCCACTTGCCACCGATCTCGAATCGAGTCCTGGGCGAGGTCCTCAAGAGCCGGGCCGCGTTTGCCACGGTGTCGGAGTCGTGCCGGCGGGCGTGGGCGAAGGCAGGTGCCGCCAACGTCAGCGTCATACGCAACGGAGTGCCTGTGTTCACAGTCGAGGAGGTCCCGATCCGCGAGGATGCTTTGCTGGCAGGCAGGCTTTCGCCCGAGAAGGGATTCGAAGACGGGATTGCGGCCGCTCGCGCGATTGGTTTGCGACCGGTTGTGGTGGGGGTGCCTTATGACCAGAGCTACCAGCTCGCCCTGGAAGCCGCTGTCGCACTGCCGCCGCAACCGCGATCCCAGTTGTGGCGGCTGATGGCTGGAGCGAGGGTCACTCTGCTGCCTGTGCACTGGGACGAGCCCTTTGGGATGGTTTGCGCCGAAGCACAGATGGCAGGTTGTCCGGTCGCCGGATACTCTCGCGGAGGATTGGTCGAGATTGTTGAGCCGGGAGTATCGGGCTTCCTGAGCGAACCCGGCGAAGTCAAAGGCTTGGCAGCGGCCGCCCTGGCCGCAACCAAGCTCGATCGTGCGGCCGTTCGCGCATCCGCCGTGAACCGCCTCGGCCTCGACGCGTCGCTTGACGCCTACGAAGCTGCCCTGGCGGTGGTGGCCGGTTGATCGCGGTCGTCACCGGCGGATCCCGCGGCATCGGAGCGGCGGTGATGCGAGAGATGGCGGCTCGCGGTTACGACTGCCGCGACCTCAGTCGCACGTCGGGTCACGATGCGGGCGACGAAGCATCGGTCAACCGATTTTTCGGCGAGCTCGGGCGGCTCGATGTGCTCGTGAACAATGCCGCGATCCTCGAGCTCGCCCACGTTGTCGACATGAAGGTCGAGACGTGGGACGAAGTGATACGAGTCGATCTGAGAGGTGCGTTCCTGTGCTCGCAGGCCGCCTTCCGACTCATGGGGCCCGGCGGCACGATCGTCAACGTGAGCAGCCTGTCCGGCGTTTCAGGGACCGATAAGTTTCCGAAGATGTCAGCCTATGTGGCGGCGAAATCGGGATTGGCCGGACTCACCGAGGCCCTCGCCGTCGAAGGCCGGCCCCTCGGAATTCGTGTCAACGCGGTCAGCCCCGCCAGTGTTGACACCGACATGGGCCGAATGGCCGGCATCGGCCAGGAGCCCCTTTCGCCCGAGGACCACACCCGAATCCGCTCCCTTGACCGGCGCCAACATTCGGATCGATCCGCCGGCGCGTGGCTGACCTCTTGTCGGTCGTAGTCGTTGGCGCAGGCCTGGCCGGCGCTAACGCAGCGCTCGAGCTTGCGCGCCTCGCCCCCGATGCTCACATCACCCTCATCGGTTCGGAGGCGCATCTGACATATCAGCGACCGCCGCTATCCAAGGGCTTTCTTCGTGGCACAGAGCCGTTCGACACCGCGCTCGTGGCGCCTCGCACCGACTACGAGCGCCTTGGAATCGACCTCATGCTCGGAAGGAAGGCGGTCAAGCTCGAACCGGAATCCAAGCGGATTCGACTCGACGGCGACGAAGTCATTCCCTATGACCGATTGCTGATCGCTACCGGTGGGCGCAAGCGTCACCTTT
>WNFT01010543.1_pt1 | contig 11438 bp, 13 predicted proteins | sample 5400191 | NCBI WGS metagenome assembly WNFT01 (sample SAMN13153359, study PRJNA577476) | soil metagenome | isolation source: 80 cm saprolite under Madrone tree | place: USA:California | collected 2016-06-14
GTCTGAGTAGCCAGGTCTGTGCCGTAGTGGACGTTCACATACCAGCCGCGGCCCGGGATAGACGATACGTTTTTAATGGTAGTCGTCGAAATGGATTTCCCCGAAGCGTCTGCTATCACATTGCTCAGGGGATATATCACTGCTCCCTCGCTCTCGCAGCTGCCAGCATGAATGTGTGCAGCATGGCGACTGCCGGGTTGCAGACCACTTAAAGTAAGCTTGACCGTTAGCGTACTGGCAGAAACCTTCAGTTGCGCCGTCCCGCTTGCCGTTTCACTCGCGTCGGACCCTGGAGCAGCATCGAGTGGGACCTGCACCGACAACGGTGATGCCGGTGATATATGGTTGAAGGTCAAATCACTGCAAACAATCGGCACGGACTGGTCAGCCGGTGTGAGCCCAGGACCGTTGCGGACGCTAATATTCCACCCGCTTGCCGGAACGGTCTTCACGTTTTTGATCACTGTCGTCGATGACCCTACTCCGCGCGCATCCGCCAGTACATTGTTCAGGGTATACAACACGGCCGCCCCCTTGTTCGTACAACTGCCGGAATGAATATGGGCCGGGTGCGTGCTGCTCGGTGCCAGGTCAACCAATGAGATCTTTACCGTCAAGCTCTGGTTAGCCGGGTTCCAACTCATGGCCGTCGTGCCACGAGGCGCATGCTTTAGAGTTGCGCTGCCTGTGGTGCCGCTGGCAGCCCCCGTCGGTGTCGCCGACGAAGTAGAAGCAGATGAGGTCCCACCACATCCGCTAAGCAGCAATACTACCACTACGCTCAGTACGGCCAGGAGTTCGATTGTTGGGTTCACGAAGTACTTTCTAGTCATAACTCCACCTTTTATCTAATAAATACTACAGTAAGTCTGAAAGCATCGACGTTCGGGAAGTATTTTATCATATTTATATCTATAAATTTACACAAGGGTCAAATACACTCTTCAATTTTAATTGAGCCTGAGAGGCCTGATTATCGCTGAACAGCAAGTAACGAAGTCAAATCTCAGCCCTAATTTGTGATGATTTTCTAAGCTTCTGGCTCCCAATGAAGGGGTCAGAAGCAATTCCTGACAAGCCTGTAATGTTTGATAGCTCGACTTGAAGAATAGTGCAGTATCAAACAGATAAAGTGTGAGCTAATTCACATTCATTGCCGGGTTTCTCTGATATACTTGTGTTGGTTCTATCCTACTAAATGTTCTTTATTAAATGTCACTTCTATTATGTCTCTTCTAACATGTTTAACCGCATCAATCGAAGGAAACATCATTATGCAAGCAGCATCACCTCATGCTAAACGCCTGTTTCTCGGCATCAGCTTCCTCGTATTGCTCTTCCTTATTCCCACACTTGTAGCTTGTGGCGCTGCTTCTGGTACGAGCAGCACACCAGGCTCAAAGAGTACCGCTACCAACGGTGGAACCGGTAGTGCGACTCCGACTGTAACACCAGAGGCTCTTTTAGGCGTGCAACCGTGTCCTGGTGTCACCAAAGATCCTGCTTACTGGAATCCCTTCATCCTCAAACAGAGCGGCGTTTACAAAGTGGAGAGCGTGAGCTGTGCCAATCTGATGGGCACTTCTACGCTCCAGGCCCTGGTAACGGTCCGTCATAGCAATGACGGGTCTACGTTGGATGTCTACGTGTTCAACAACATCACCAATGCCACGCCCACACGAATCTTTCAGTTGATGGGACTCGTCCAGGGCAAGGCGAAGATCAGCGGCTATAATACGGCGCTGACGGCATCGGCGGACGAACTTTCCGCGCTCAACATGGGCAAATCAGTCTCCGAGATGACAGCAGACCTCTTCCGCGAGTTTAAGTGGTCGGCCAATGCTGGCACGCTGGTACAAACCGCATTCCCGGGCATCTTTCCCGACCTGACGCGCTATCAGGCCGAAGCCGACCAGGCACAGGTCAACCAGGGACATCAACCCTGGAAACTCAGCGCGACGATGGTTGCCAATACTCTGGCCGTGAGTTTGCTCAACTGGCCTACCAATTCATCAACCACCCTGCTCAGTGGAGGTGGAGCGCATGACGTCAATGCGGTCGTGCGGGTTACAAACAGCGATCAAAACATCACGGTGACGCTCTCGCGGCTGGAGGGGAATACCAACGGTGGCATCTGGGAAGCAACCGCCGTCGCAACTGATGGCATGTCTCTAAGCAGTCCCGCGCCGAAGGCTCTTATCAGCAGTCCGGTCATAGTGAAAGGCACAGGCAATGCCTTCGAGGGGCAGGTCGGCCAGGTCAAGGTGCTGGATCACTTGTATCATTCCCTTGGACAGGCTTTCGCCATGGGAGTTGTGAGTAATGGCCCGACTTCGTTCTCGACCAACGTGTACTACCAGTCCACCTTCCCCGCCGGTATCCAGGAGGGAGTGCTGGTTCTCTCGACCTACAGTCCGAAGAACGGCGTAATGACGGCGGTCATGGAAAAGGTGCTGATCAACGGCGCACCGGAGAGGACTTTCGCGGTGCAGAGCGTGGACTTAACGGTGAGTCCCAATAGCATCGCGGGAAAGGCCTGTGGAAGCCCGGCGACCTTTACCTATACGGCAACATTCCATGTTCCGGCGGGTACAGCTGGTGGAACTATCCAGTTTATGTACACCACGAACAATGGGCGTGGTTCGCAGAGCGCGAGTGTCACGTCCGGGACGCTGTCTGCCGATCATACCTACCCAGGAATTGCAGAGGTGCTGGTGACGAGCCCGAATATGGTCAATTCTCCGCAGGTCAAGCCAGCGGGCCTGTGCAGTTAGAGGAAATTTTCCTGCATCAATCCAGGATAACTGCAAGGGTTGTCCCTACCTTATGACGAAGCGCTGTAGCAGGCTGCATAGGGTAGGGACGATCTCATAGGCATTAACTTACCGATGTCGACATTGCCAGGCACTGCCTTGTGGTTGGCTTCCATCGGCAAAGGAGAACGTTTCGACATTGACTTCAAGGCTCACTTCCTGTTTGCCGTCTTCAGTCATGAATTGGTGCGGAGTGAAATGGCCTTGCACGAAAAGCATGGAACCCTTGGTAACGGACCGCTGAATAGTTTCAGCCTGGCTGCCCCAGGCATAACAGAAGAGCCAGATGGTGATGTCTTCCACACAGCGCTTCGTGTTGACAGCAAGCGAGAACTCAGTGAACGGCGTGCCATCTTTTGTAATATGTAGCTCCGGGTCATGTTCCACGCTGCCGGTTGCTTGCATCTGAATAAACATAGCATTGCTCCTTTGGCGCATATGGCTGCGCCCGGCCTTTCATCGCACGAACCATACCAGGCGGCACAAGTGCCTTCCAACTCCAGCCTTATGATGTCCGTAGTTGCCTCTGGAGACAGGCGATGCGTTCGTTGAGACGAGCGTGGAGTGCAGTCAGCACCCTCATCTGGTGTTCGACGTCTTGGAGTTTGTCTTGATAGAGTGCCAGCAGTGCCTCTTCGCAGACCGGCAACGGTTGTGGGAGAGGAGAGCCCCCGGCGCATTGCAGGATCTCTTCGATCTGCTCAGTGTTGAGGCCAAGACCCAGGTACATCTGGATCGTTTGCACCCGTTCGACGGTCTCCTCATCGAGGTCACGATAGCCATTCTCCAGTCGACGAGCGCAGAGCAGCCGTTTCTGCTCATAATAGCGCAGGGAGCGTATACTCACTCCTGTGCGGCGGGATACTTCACTAATACGCACGAGTTTCTCTCCTTTCCTGAATGCTTACTTTCAGTATAAACTATGACATCAGTGTCAGAGTCAAGGGGTCGGAGCGACCCTTGCGATCGCTCTGAAAGAATTTAAGTTAACGCCTATTGGGGCGATCCTATATGCGTCAAGTGAAGCCCTGGTAGATCAGACCCCCACCGCGGGCAACCTCAAGGGTCCCCACATCCCCACGCCACCATACATTTGGTGAGGGCTGGGCGAGCGGCCCCACTCCTCTCCAGGGCAACCTCAAGGGTCCCCTCATCCCCACAACTACCGCCCCTGCCCTTACAATGACCACGCGCCCCGGCGGGGCTGTCGCGTCGTCATTGTATAGGACAGGCCCTACGTAGAAGGATCAGTTTGGTCCAAATGGCTTTCCGTGATACGATAATCATCGGGCATCCTATCACAGATAGGGCACAGGAAGAATCTGAAACGCCAGGATACATTTTGAAAAGTACGCACTTTCTGGACATCCCAGAGAAGAGCGTAGAGAGGAGTTTCTCATGGCAGATTTGAATAACCCCAAAGTTCAGAAAATACTTCAGTCAAAGCAGTTTGCACATCTTGCGACCATTCAACCCAATGGATCCCCGCAGTCATCTCCTATGTGGTTTTTGTGGGACGGAGAGCACATCAAGTTCACTACTACCACCAATCGACAGAAGTATCAGAATATTCGGCGGGACCCACGCGTTGCTGTATCTATCACCGATGTAGATAATCCCTACACCTATGCCGAGTTTCGTGGTGTTGTGGAGCGGATTGAAGAGGATCCCGGAGGTAAGTTCTATGATACGCTGGCGAAACACTACGGTGTGCCATGGGGCTATCGAGGTGATCCGCGCGTGATCTTATATATGAAGATACAACACGTCGCTGGTCAGAACCTCTAGAAAAGTCCTGGTATCAGGTTAAGAACTGCTTCCCAGGTTCATAGTCGTGCCAGGCAGTCGCTATCCGTACACCGCCTTGAGGACTGAACACGCGCGCAGGGTCACCCATTTGCTCAGTTGGCCCTGCTTGTCAATATCCACCCAGGTTTTGCCATTGGAGGCAGACTGATTCCTCCAGCGTCCTGACGGCTCTTGTTGGCCCAGGAGCCAATCGACTGCGCCCTCCAGACGCGCATCTTTCGCAAAGCCCAGCTCACACAGGACCGTGACATTCTGCAGGAGGTCGGCGACAAAGCCTAAGGGGAAGCCCAGCTTGAACCAGGACGGGCCTGGCTTCTCATTGCCCCAGCCAGCCGGGTAGGCGGCGGTGGCCGGGTCACAACTCAAGAGGAACGCTCCTCCCTGCTGGATGGCGCGTTCCACGTGCGGCGCTCGTCGTTCGGCAGGGATGCGTGCCAGCGCCAGCAGCCCTTTGATCGCTCCCCAGGCGCAGGGGAGTTGCTCGTTCGACACGCAGCAGAAGCCCGGCCCACTGGTTCCCGAGCGGTAATAGCGGCCGAAGCCTTCGCCGGTGATCGAGCGTGCTTGCCAGTCAATCGCACGCTGCACGCGCTCATCCTCCAGCCAACCAAAACCGAGCAGCGCCCGCAGCAGATTGCCATTCAGACAATGGATCACGAGCGATGGAGGAGGGGCAGCTTCTGGCCTGCTTCCCCCTTCCCAGGAGGCAAATCCCCCCGTCCTGGCCTGGCTGTGGGACAACACATAGTCGCATGCCGCTTGCACCCGTGCGTCTGTACCATCGGCTCCCAACTGGTCGAGAAAGATGAGCTGCCAGACCGTTCCCCGGTACTTGGGAGTATATCCTGGGCCCGGCTTGACCCAGAACCCCTCTGGCTGTTGCGCGGCCAGAATGGAGGCAATAGGGTCGGTTTGCATGGCGGCGCCGCGCGCTTGCCGCACCTCTGGCGCATCCTCTGGCTGATCGAGGAGCTGGCGCAAGGCCAGGTGGCGAACCGCAGGGGTCTCTTCTTCCAGCAACCAGGACAACGAATCCCCTTTGAGCATGCGTAACCAGGTAGTCATGTCTCTGCTTTCCTCCATCACGGGTGACTGAGGACGAGCCCTTGCAGGTGTTCTTGACAATGCTCAATGACGTCTTTCGTTCGTTCATACACATATTCACCGGGTTGAAAGAACGTGTCGTCCAACTTCTTGAGCATCTCGACATCACGCTGGTAGGCCTGGCGCAACATGCCACACAGGGTATCGAGCGGTTGCTCTCCAATCAGCGTGATCATCGCGGCGTTGATCGCATCATTCATGACTGTTTGCTGTGTTTCGTCGGCAAACTCCGCAGGCGGCATCCCAGCAACAATCCTGGGAATACGCACTGTTGCCATGACTTCCCAGCCTGCCATGTGAGCCACGATCTCACGTGGCCCCCACGTGTCTCCCTGGCGTGTAACGCCGCGTTGTGCTGCGAGAGATGCCGTTCCGATGAGTTGCTCATATGCCTTTGCAAACTCCTGTAGAAGTTGTTCTTTTGACATGGTATCCTCCTCTGTTTGTGTCCATTCAGATTGACCCGCGTTTCTTACCCAATCTCGTTGAGATCATTCTGGCTCGAAGTCGGCCATTCGTGCGCTATCTGTCGCAAATGTTCCAGGTGCCCGCGCGAAAAGCGAAATCGGGTGCTCCAGACCCGGGCCTTTCCTCCAAAAAGAGGATGTTGTTCTTCATAGTATACTCGCTCATGCGGTTAGGATCAGTCCTGATTTCGGAGGTTCTGACAACAATCATGGAGTGAAGAACGCCTGAGAAGAAGGGAGCCTTCCTCTTTTTTGCCCATTTGAAACGAACACTGGGAGTCGTGTTGTGCTGAGGCCTGGTAATTCGTAACGTTTTTGAGACGCATATATGGTACACTCAAGAGAGTTCTATTTCGAGGAGGAAGGCAGCCCACCCAGTGTAATTCCGACGAGGCGAGCCTTGAAAGGAGAAACCATGAGCAAGCGCACTGCTTTTTGGTTGGCATGGTTCACATGGGTACTCTACCTGGTCATGGCCATCGTTACCCTGCTTTTGCAGGTCAAAAATGCACCCTCAGAGTTGCTCAGTGATATTTTTAATGCCCTGGTTCTGCTGGCATTCGCCACCGTCGGCTCGCTCATTGCCTCGCGGCGCCCAGAGAATCCGATTGGCTGGCTCTTCTGCATCAGCACGCTGCTGTGGGCCCTCGGCAATGTTCTACAGGAATATACGACCTATACCCTCATTACGGTCCCAGGTTCGCTGCCAGCAGGAGCACTGATGGGCATCATTGGACATTGGATCGGCGGGATAGGCTGGTTCCTGATGCTCACCTTCTTGCTGCTGCTCTTCCCCAATGGACATCTCCCATCTTCCCGCTGGCGATTCCTGACCTGGCTCATCGTTGGCCTGCTGGCCGCCTACTCGATTACCTTCCTGCTCTCGCCCTATCCCTACGCCAATTCTGCCATCGATCCTCGCCTGGTAGCCGTCCGCAATCCCATAGGCATTATGGTCGCCAATGACCTGTTTGATCAGCTTGGTGGCGATATTCCTCTGCTCCTGTTCCCACTCATACTCGTCTGTATCGTCTCGGTTTTCCTGCGTTTCCGGCGGGCACGAGGGGTTGAACGGCAGCAGTTGAAATGGTTCACCTATGGGATGGCAATAAGCATCCTCATGATCATCATGATCATCATCGCGGTGTTCACAACTCCGAGCGGTGGCTCTGGCACGTTCTTTTATCTTGCAGTGGTCTGTATCCCGATCTCGGCGGGCATCGCCATGCTCAGATATCGCCTGTATGATATCGATGTGCTGATTAATCGCACCCTCATTTACGGTATGTTGACGGCTGTGCTTGCGCTTGCCTACGTCATCAGCATTTTGATCTTCCAATATCTTTTAAGCAGCTTCACAAGTGGTTCACAGCTACCTATTGTCGGCTCCACGCTGGTAATTGCAGTGCTCTTTCAACCCTTGCGACGTCGTATCCAAAGGATCATCGACCGTCGCTTCTACCGCAGTAAGTACGATGCAGCACGCACGCTATCGGCTTTCAGCGCAAGGCTGCGCAACGAGGTGGATTTGCAGCAATTGAGCGAGCACCTGCTCACGGTCGTTCAAGAGACGATGCAGCCCACGTATGTCTCGCTGTGGTTGCGTCCATTTGAACGCGACGGCAAACAGCCGGCTCCCTGGAAAGCCACTCCTCCTGTTTCCCCTGAGGGCAGATGAAGAGGTGCAAGAAAAGAACCTATGAGTGCGAAAAATGAAAAGAAAGAGCTTCCAGCTGATGCAGAATCAAAAGAAGACAAGAAGTTTGAACAGGTGATTCAAAAGATTGATCCCCAAAGCAAGCTGCTTCGCACATGGAAGTTGACGGGAGGGGTCTCAGCACAGGTCACGGGGCTTGAGATTGAGCAACCCGGTGGCCAGACGCAAAAAATGATTGTACGCCAGCACGGCGAGGTGGACCTCAAACGAAACCCGCGTGTAGCAGCAGACGAATTTCAGCTCCTGCAACTATTGCAATCCGCGGGATTAGCCGCGCCCAGACCTTATTATCTCGATCAATCCGGCGAGATTTTCTCCACGCCATACGTGGTCATTGAATACATCGAGGGCAAGCCGGAATTCGCACCTGCTATTTTAAGCGATTTCATCCTTCAGCTAGCCACGCATCTGTCCAGGATTCACTCGGTAGATTGCTCGCACCTGGATGTATCTTTTCTGCCCCAGCAAGAAAACAAATATGCCAAAAAGTTGAGAGAACGGCCGGCAAATGTTGATGAATCATTACTCGAAGGGCATATTCGAGATGTTTTGGAAGCAGCCTGGCCATTACCTCAGCACAATACCTCTGTATTGCTGCATGGAGATTTTTGGCCCGGCAATGTCTTATGGAGGGATGGGCAGCTTGTTGCTGTCATCGACTGGGAGGACGCAGCTTTAGGAGACCCACTTGCCGATCTGGCCAATAGCAGACTCGAGATCTTTTGGGCATTCGGCATCGACGCCATGCACAGGTTCACTCATCAGTATCAATCAATGACCTCCATCGATTTCACCAACCTGCCTTATTGGGACCTATGCGCCGCTTTATGGCCAATTTCTCAAATTGCCAGGTGGGGCCTCGACGACATCACAGAAAAAACCATGCGAGAAGGGCACCGGCGGTTTACCACCCAGGCATTCGAAAAGCTCTCCGCTTGCAAGTGAGAAGATAGGCTTTGAGCATATACCTGTTTTGCATTGCGGGCGAACGAGGGGCCGTTCAATTTGCCCAGAACTCCCGCCAGGCCAAAAAAGAGCACGGCAACATCCTGGGCCTCCCTCAAGCTTGCTCAACTGAGAGAGCTGACCCGGTGCTGCGTTGAGGGTAACTGCCCCTGCGAGCTATATACCGGGAGTAATCAAGGCACCACTAAACTTGTGCTCGATGATCTGCCTCGCCTCCTCCATCATCCCCCGCACGATCTCACCGGCAGGCTTGATCTGCTTCACTAATCCAACACTCTCCCCAGCGATCAGAGCCATCTCTTCGAAGTCGCCAGTCGCATCGGGAGTGGGCGGAAGGGAAGAGAACTTCGCCAGCGGCACAGGCTGGCCCGCAAGGATGGTCTGTCCGATGAACTCGGTTGGTTCGGCAGGATAGACCACCTCCAGGACTGAGACCTGCGCCCAGTGCCCTTTGCAAACCCGATGCACCACCAGTGCCCGAGGGCGGAGCGAGAGCATTCATCCCGACGAGACCTTGTTCATCGAGTTACGCCAACGCCAGCAAACGCCGCAAGGACGTGCACAACTGCGCGAACGGATGGCAGCCCGAGCATACCCCTCTCTCCCTGACACATGTGGTGATGGCTGGGGGAGCAGCCCCACACCTCCCCAGGGCAACCTCAAGGGTCCCACCACCCCTCGTCACCACCCCTGCCCTTACTATGACTCCGAGCCCCTCCCAAGGCCGCTTCGTGGTCATAGTAAGGGCGGGGGCGGATGAGGAGGTGGTGCGGGGACCCTTGTGGTCGCCCTGGTGGGGGACGCACTTACTTGCCCTCCTCGCGATAAGTGTCAGGGAGAGAGCGAGCATACCCTGGCTCATGTTGGTCGGTGGCAAGGCCGACGTGCTTGAGGCGAAATAGTCATATCTAGCGGCAACGTCAAACAGCGCACCGCCCCTCCAGCCTTAAGAAACTCGCTCACCGGCGACACGCAAACATCGTATCCCCATCGCTCGAGGATGCGACCGACACGCGGTGGGCATGCTGGCATAATGATGACCTTGCCCACAACCACACAGTTTGTGCAGAAGGTAAGCGCTTCATCCAGTTCGAGTACGAGCGGCTCGGGCACAACCTGGGCGATGATTGCATTACTCGCACGATCCCACGCGGCCGGATTAATGATGGCATGTCGATGATCCAGCGGAGAAAAGCTGATGTCCAAATGGTAGAAACGCTCATCGACGAGCTTGATCGAATGCACCGGGACTCCAAGCAGTCGAGAGAGTGCCGTATGAGAGGAAAGGTCCGAACGGAATCCATATCCGGCCAGCAAGCTGCCACCATATGGGAAAGCATCGCCACACCCCTCAAAGTAGATATCGTCCTCGCCGACCAGTTCTGCGACTTCACAGCCGCGAGCCTGGAACCACTGCGAGGTGTAGATCGATTCGGGCTGCCGCTCAGGGTGGCGAAATCTGCTCAAGATGAGGCGCTGACCATCAACCAGGCCCGCGTTGGCAACAAAAACCATATCAGGCAGACCTTTCACCGGCTCGATCGTTTCGACCGTTGCTCCAGCTCGCCGGAGATTGGCCACCAGATTGTGCCACTGTTCCATGGCCAGCTCGCAATCAGGGCGATTTTCTTGATGCATCCAGGGATTGATCTCGTAGAATACCCCAAAGTAATCCGGCGGGCACATAAGATAAGATTTGCCCCATGATAGTGGGGTTGCTTCAACCGATATGTTTACTTGATTGGCTGTTTGCAAGTGGTTTGAATTGTCCATCTGCGCTCTTTCTATGAGGAGTAATGATTGCTGTTTCTCCACATAGAACGGAGGGAAACGATCTAAGTAACGGAATGTGCGGAGCATGCCTCTTCCGACAGTTGTGTCTCTTTCCCACCTGCTGCTCTGCTCAACCTCAGTCCTTGTCTGCCTACGCGATCAGCCTCGACGATCTTCTATGCGCCGGACCACGTAGCTGGCGTTCCATCCCCCAGAAACCAGGGGCTCGCCGGTGGAGGACTGGCTCAGCACGGCAGCGATCTCTTCCCGCATCGCTTTGAGGGCGCTCTTGTCGTTCATCTCGAACGGTTTGTGTCGCACCCCGATCTTGCGCGCATACACCCGTTCGGCTTCGATGACGTGGCGCCGGATCTCGTCTCGGTCGCGACCTCCACCACGTGGACCTTTGCGCAGTTGCGCTGGCGAGGCAGCGACGACCTCTTCCAGCATGTCCCACGACGCGCGCAGCAGTGCCACGTAGCGCTGCGCGGTCGTCGCATCGATGGGCCTGGTTTCAGCAGAAGCCAGAACCGAAGGTACTCCCCAGGCTGTGTTAGCATCACCTGCGAGACGTTCAACTACCACGAGGTCGCCAGGGACAAAAGAGAGCCCTGCTCGCTGCGCGATGAGCCGATAGCGCGCCTCGGTCTCGATCAATGCCTGCACAGCCGCCTCCTCGCTCGCGCGAATCCGGCACCACCCAGGCCGCTCCAGTGACCAGGCAATGGCCTTCTTTCCCCCCAGCTCTATATAGATATCAGTCATCTCCTTTTTCTCCGATCCGAGGAA
>WNFT01005131.1_pt1 | contig 11435 bp, 15 predicted proteins | sample 5400191 | NCBI WGS metagenome assembly WNFT01 (sample SAMN13153359, study PRJNA577476) | soil metagenome | isolation source: 80 cm saprolite under Madrone tree | place: USA:California | collected 2016-06-14
CGATTGAGTTTTACAAGTCGGTCTTCGGCGCCAAGGAAATCATGCGAATGGCCGGCCCTGACGGCAAAATCGGGCACGCCGAAATACAAATCGGCGACTCCCATCTTATGTTGGCCGACGAGTTCCCCGGCATGTCCAGCGCGCCCACGCCGGGAGCCAAGAACCCGTGCGGTCTTTTCCTGTACCTGGAAAACGTGGACGCTACCTTCAACCGCGCTGTGGCTGCGGGCGCCAAGGTCGACATGCCGCTCGACAACCAGTTTTGGGGCGATCGCTACGGCAAGCTGACCGATCCCTTCGGCCATCAGTGGGGCCTGGCCCAGCACGTCGAGGACGTCGCGCCGGAAGAAATGAAGCGCCGCTCCCAGGAGTTTGCCGCGAAGATGGCTAAGGCCGCCGGAAAGAGCTGAGCGTTTGCTTCAAACCAATTGAGAGGCCCCGTCGCTTGTAAATGATCGGCGGGGCTTTTCGTCATTTATCCCAGCGGCCAAAGCCAGGCGGCGCCGCGAACACCGCTGGAATCGCCATGCTTCGCGGGAAGAACCGGCGTGTCCGCCTCCTTGCCGAAAACGTATTCCTTCAGACGGGGCGGAACATTCTGGTAGAGGCGCGGAATTTGCGAAGCGCCTCCGCCCATCACAATCACATCGGGATCCAGAAGATTGATGACTTGCGCCAGGCCCCGCGTGAGGCGGTCCTCGAAACGATCGAGTGCGGCCAGCGCGGACGGTTCGCCAGCGGTGCTTCGCGCGATGATCTCGGGACCTTTGAGTTGAACGCCCGTCGCGCTATGGTAATCTGCTTCCAACCCTGTTCCAGAAATCCAAGTTTCGATGCAACCGTTCCTCCCGCAATAGCACGCAGGACCCGGAAACTCCTCGGGCCGCATCCATGGCAAAGTATTGTGCCCCCATTCGCCAGCAACTCCGTTCGAACCGCTGTGCACGCGGCCATCGAGAGCAATTCCGCCGCCGCAGCCTGTTCCGAGTATGACCGCAAAAACGACATGCTTTCCCGCGCCGGCTCCGTCGGTCGCTTCGGAAACTGCCAGGCAATTCGCGTCATTCGCGCAACGCACTTCGCGCGCCATTGCGCGGCTCAGGTCCTTGTCAAAAGGCTTTCCATTCAACCATGTCGAATTAGCGTTTTTCACCAAGCCAGTCCTGGTGGAAATCGTTCCGGGGATTCCGACTCCCACGGTAGCGCTTCGGCCGAGTTTTTTCTCGATTCCTTCCACGGCTTCGGCAACGGCGCGGACTGTACCGCCATAGTCGTGCCGCGGGGTGGCGATGCGATGGCGGTGCAGTTCACGGCCGTCTCGCTCGAGCGCCACGAATTCGATTTTCGTGCCGCCGAGATCCACTCCGATTCGGATGTGCTGTTGTTTTTCTTGTGCGCCCGGCATCGACAGGGCCCCCTGGCGAGGAGGTAGTCTACACCGTGCCGCTCCGCGATAATGGATGAGTCTGCGAAATTTTAGTTCGGTCGAGGGAGGCCTTCAGCGCTGGATATCCGGCTTATTAATCTGTCGGAACCACATCGTTATTTTGCTGCAAGCGGGTTCATTGCGGGAATTTCATCCGGCGGAGCAGATCCTGAAATCGCGGGTCGGAGTGGAGCACATCGAATTCGCGCATGCAGCGAATATCCAGAAGCGCATAAGAGTGTTCTGTGTAGGCTTTCTCTAGCCAGGCCATTGCCAGATTCTTTTGACCAAGCGAAGCGTATTGCCTTGCCAAGTGCACCGGCCAATTAATGTACTGATAAGGTAGATTCGCAAGATCGCTTAGAATAGCGCTGGCCTCGGTTCGATTGCCGACCGCAATATCGGCCGCAGCCAATGCGAGCCGGCCGGAAGGGTTGCCGCCTATTAGCTGAGCGGCCTTCCGGTATTCGGCCGCGCTCTCCGCTTGCATTCCTTTATGCAAGTAGATGTCGCCCAGGACGCCGTGCACGTGAGAATCGTTGGGTTTGAGATCGGGAGCATCCCGCAACTGCTTAATCGCCCGGTCGTACTGGCCAGCGCAAGCGTAAATACTTCCGGCGTCTACTTTCTGAATAAAAACGATCGGATCGACCTCCTGGGCTCTTTGAATTTCCGCAATCGCCTCGTCATGTCGCCCGGCTGCATTCAAATAGAGTGCATATCCGTAGTGCGCCTCTCCGAAGCTGGGGTTTAGCTCAATCGCTCGCCGGAATTCCTTCTCGGCGCCCGACCAATTCCAATCGTTGTAATAGGCCACCCAGCCCAGCAGGTAGTGCGCCTCCCCGAGGGTGTCGTCGATTTGCAAAGCTTTGGCAGCAGCTTCCCTCGCCTTCAAATTGAATTTCCTGTCAGACCCAGCTTGCCAAGCATAGGCAACGGCCATTCCAGCGTACGCCGGGGCGTAATTCGGGTCCATCTGGGTAGCCTGAGAAAAGTGAGCAATGCTGCTTTTCAGGAGTTGGTCATATTTGTGGGGGTCCGCCTCGTCGTGGCCGGCACCGTAATAATAGAGGCCCTTCAGATACGCGTCATGGGCGTCGGGGTTGACCGGGCGGGCGGTCGTGAGTCGGGCCTGTTCTTGCGGCGTCAGCTTTGCCTTGATCTCATCCGCGATGGCGCGGGCAATCTCGCGCTGAAGCGCCAGGATATCGCTCAGGCCGCGCTCATAGGACTTAGCCAACAGATGGCGGTCGGTCGGCGCATGGATCAACTGCACCGTGATTTCTACCTTGTCGCCGGAGCGCTGCACGGCGCCTTCGACGACGGCGTCCACGCCCAGCTCGTGGGCAATTTGCGGCAGTAATTTCTTTGTTCCCTTGTATTGCATCACGGAGGTACGCGAAATCACCTTGAGCGCGCTGATCTGCGCTAATTCAGTGGTCAGCGCCTCGGTCATGCCGTCGGCGAAGTATTCTTGCTCGGGGTCGCGCGAGAGATTTTCAAGCGGCAGCACGGCAAGCGATCGAATGGCACCGGGATCGGCGTCTCCCCAAAATCGCCGCAGCAGCCCGCCACCGTTGAAGCTAACAAATAACGCAACCAGAGAAGCGCAGGCGAGGAAGACGAGCCAACCTCTCCGCCATTGAGTTCGCGTTCCGGCTAGTGCGCGAACCCCGGCGGCAGGCTCCTCGGCCATCAGGTCCATGCCTTCCTGATTGGCCGCCGGAGCATCCTGATTCGTAGAGTCCGGCGCTGACGCCGGCAGCACGCCTTCAACCGGGGCAATGAACCGATACCCGCGCCGAGGGACAGTCTCGATGAAACGGGGATTATTGGCATCGTCGCCGAGCGCCTCCCGCAGCTTGTTTACGGCCGCGTTCAGGCTATGCTCAAAATCAACGAAGGTGTCCTCCGGCCAGAGCTTGGCTCGGAGTTCTTCACGCAGCACGACTTCCGCAGGGCGTTCGAGCAGCAGCCCCAGAATCTCAAGAGGCTGGCCGTGAAGCCGGATTGTGTGTCCGTGCTTGCGAAGCTGCCTAGCGCGAGAATCAAACTCAAACGCGTCAAAGCGCTTTGGCGGGGCCGATTGCGTAGTCTTTGTCAGGACCCACTCCGATTTGCGCGAGTCTAACACCCCAAAGTGCGCTAGGGCAAAGACCGCTTGCTGGTCTTCGTCCGCTTGATTAACAGCACCTGGGATGACTTCGTTTCGTTGAGATTCCCTTGGCTGCTCTTCTGTAAGTAAGTTACCTGATTTCAACAGGATCCGCGATGACCTCTTCTGACCACCAAATGAGCCGCCGTGCATTGAGGTAGCGTCCGACACACGGCAGATTGGGCCATCGCGCGAGCCCCAGGGTCAAAGCCCAGGGTTCACAAGCGAAATTTAGTTTCAACAAGGAGTTTCACGATGAAGGCATATCGAAAGCATATGTTGACAATAGCTGCTGTCGCGTTGGCCGCTATCGGCGCGTACCCGAGCCCGGCAGCCGCGCAAGCTGCCGCCGAGGGCAAATTCACACTGCCGTACGAAGTGAAGTGGCAGGACGTGGTGTTACCTGCGGGTGATTACACGTTCACGTTAGCGTCCGCCGACCGACCGGCCCGGCTGATCATCCGGGGACCAAGAGGACCCATGTTTGTTGTAGCAATAACAACTAACGAGCGGAACACCAAAGGGAAGAGTGCCTTGACTGTCGAGCGTCACGACGGCACTCTCTTCGTTCGGGACCTGTACGTGGCTTTCCTTGATCGCACCTTTCTCTTCCGAGTGCCCAAGATTTCGAAAGAGGAAGAAGCTCGGGGACCAGTGACAAGTGAGGAAGTTCTTGTCGCGCTGGCCAGATAGCAGGGCCTGAAGCATATGTCCGCAAGCGATGGCAAGATCATGAAGCCGCCAGTGGGCAGCGTGGCCAAACGAGATCCCCGAGCTCGCGCGCTCGGGGATCTTCTCTCCGATGTACCTGCACTCCGCCACGCTGGCCGAGGATCACGGATCATTCTGAACGAGCACTGCGCGAACAGCAGATGACAGCGGGAAAGAGATATCAGAGTGGGCGTAGAGTGGTGGCACCCGCAGAAGTTGCGGGCGAGCCGCACTGGTTAAGTTAAGAAAACCCGACGGTCGCTTGGAGTCCCGCGAACTTAAGCGGCGACCAGTTTCGGCCCCGGTTTGCGGCCAGGCTTGCCCGATTCTTGCTGCAGCTCGCGTTCAGCGCGGGTCCAGTCCTCGAGCGCATTGCCGGGGGCGCCGGCGCGCTCCAAGTAGATGTGATAGGCGCGCAACGCGATTTCCTCCGTAGTGGGATGGAATCCAATCGCTAGCGGTTTTTTCACCTGTGGCGAGGAACTTTTCCCCATCTTGGACATACTCTTTCTCCTTTCGACTGCGGCTGCTATTTTACATCAGCAGAAAGCCATGGCATGAAAATTTATTGGAAGGCCAATCGAAAGATTCAATACAGAGAATCGATGAAACGGCGGCGAGCGGCCGAAAAAGAGTTTTGGCAGAAAGCGAGAACCACAGCGGAGCGCCTTCCAGGCGTGCGACCGCGCACCGATTCAAGTGTGGATCGGCGGCATAACGTGAGGGAGAGGATCAATAACCGTCGGTTTCAGCCAGGATGGCCCGCGTGTTGCGATTCCAAAGCGCGACTTTTGTGCCGGGATATTGGGCAGCGAGCGCTGGAAGCCGACGCTGTGCGGCATCCAATTCCTTGAAACTCTCCAATGCGAGGCGCTGTCCGTCTGCGTCCATGATCAAGATGTCGTAAGGGGCGTCCAGCGCGAGGTAAACTTTTCCCGCCATGATGCAAATCCTCCTAAAGGGTAGTGAGGGCAGAGAGGAAATCGTTTCAAAGCATGAGATGCAACCTCGCTCTAGATCGCCGAGAGTTGATGAGTCTCGTCTTAAACCGATTCGACGACGCGGTTTACTTCAGGCCGGAAATCGCAAAGGGAAAAAAGTGAGGTTCTTTTCCCAGTTGACTTGCATGGGAATTGATCCACTCTGTGGCCTGTATTCGGCCTGTCTTCTTGGCGTGCTTGCTCATTCCCTTAGAAATTTTCTCCAAGAGAAGCAACGAATGCCCGAAGCGACTATCAGGATGGTCTGGTTCTTTGGACATCATCCGATTAAACTCAGCAGAGACGGCGAGCAGACCCCACATGTAGGCCCTGATGGAATCGCGAGGCACGGATTTCCCGTCGGAGAATAGGACCGCAAGATTTGTGCGGGCTGTGGGGATGCTGATCGCGGCTTTCTCATAGAGGATGACTACCTCACCGGCATCTGCAGGAACGCCATACCCATTCTCGTACATATAGGCAAGATCGAATTGGGCGACAGGTAGATTCTGGTTGGCGGCAAGGGTGTACAGACGAACCGCTTCTGCTGTGTCCTTCGTTACGCCTTCGCCTCTCTCATACATGAAACCGAGCTCGGATTGGCCGTGCGCATCACCAGCTTCGGCCGCCTTGCGGAGCCATTTCACAGACTCGGCGGAATTCTCCGCAGTTCCATGACTCCCTTCCCGATAGATTAGACCCAAGGTGACTTGAGAGAGGGGATGCCCAGCCTCCGCGGATTTACGTAACCACTTGAGACCCTCAGTATCGTCCCGGGACACATCACTGGCGTCCAAATAATGCAGGCCAAGTTTGTATTGTGCTTCCGGATTTCCAGATTCGGCATCGCGCCGTAAGTCTGAGATGGACGGCTCGGAAACCGTTTGTTTCTCGACGCCGGCAGCACCTTGAGCAGCGATGCGCTGAGGGAGGGTCACAATCGACAGCGCAACCCACAATAGTGGCTTCATCCGAGTGCCTCGCACGGCAAAAGTAGTTCTCAGAGGGCAAGAACACAAGCGACAAGAAGCGAAAAGGTGTGACTATCCGGAGAAAGGGATTGCCGAGGATCAGCGAGCGGACAGGGTTTTCATTTGCCCGAGGGCCGGAACGATGCCGAGTTGTTGCATCATGCCCAGAAGGTCCCAATTGCCGTAGGAATCCATAATTTTTCCACCGGCCAGGTGGTGGATGGTTATTCCGTCCATGGATACTTTCTTATTTGTTGCGGGAATTCCCATGTAGTCGCCTCTGTGGGTGCCGGAAAAGGTCCAGCAGGCGACCACTTTATCGCTCTCGGCAATGACGTCCTCGATGGTGAAGTGCAGATCGGAGTAGCCGGCAAGGAAGGCCATGAGCTGGCGCTTGTAGGCTTCGGGGCCCACGGCGGAACCGGCAATATTGGGGCCGTGCAGCGCGTGGCTGGGGGAGATGATTTCGCTTATAACCTCAAGCTTCCGTTTGTTCCATACTTCTTCATAGAGGCGCCGAACGATGGCTTTGTTATCGGCTGGCATGTGGTTCCTCCTCCTCCGAATGAAATTCATCGCTATCACCGGAGATGGGACCTTGCCTCACGAAGCAATAGGCTGAGGAAACAGGAGGGGTGAGGCTGGTCAGAGCCTACTCCCAAGGTTTTGCGTTTGCAATCCTCTTCGCCGCTCCTGCCTCAAGAACGATCGGCCCGTTCAATGCGAAAGGTAAAACAACCGGCGGTTGTGCTGTTTACCAGCAGATAGTCGACTGCAGAATGCGAAAAAAGTTTTTCGATTGCCGGCTCGAATTTTCCGTCGGCCACATACTCCAGCGTGATGAGGCGGCGGCCACGAGCGTAGGCCTCGAGTGTGCGGGGGCTTGCGCGCAACTCCCCGGGAAAGCCGGCGTCCTCCGAATAACGCGAGCAAGCATCGGCGTGGACATAGACGGGGCCAGGCTGTGGAAGCGATTCGATACCGGCGAAGCGATCATAGGTAAATAAAATTCTGCGGTGTTTGTTTGCGACGATGGTGCGCAGGCAGTGGCGGCACGGAGCGTCGTCAGTGGCCAGCTCGGCATGCGCGGGAAATCCGTTGCCAGGGGCACGAAGGGTAGTACGGACCGCTTCCGACACTTCCGTGGGAATGGCCATGATGCGAATGGGGACCATAAGTTGTTCCTCACACTATTCTTAGGATTCGGAGAGCTGATTTCGCTCTCCACCGTGGCGATTGTGCGGTAAGCGGGCGTGCTGGTTCTATCCGATAAAGGCGTTCAAAAGCGGTTCTCGAAGATTTCACAAATAGCACGCGCGGGAAAAAACTTCCAACAGTACGCGCGAGGCAGACGCCGATCGGTAGCGGGAGTGCACGCGCGGGTGCGATTCCGACTGATGCCCACGGAGGGTGGCGAAAAACCACCCTCCGTTGGAATTGTTAAGAGACGCTATTCGACCAAATGGCTGGCTGGAGGTTAGATGGTCTCGCGAGTCTGGGAATTTACGGAGTAACGCGGACGCTGATCGCTATGTTGGCACCTTTTTCCTGGCGATACGTGACATCAGCGTTGGCGCCGACTTTCAGGCTGCCCTCAATAGTGGTGTTCTTGTCGAGCTGGAAGACCATGGTCTTGGGGCTAGCCGAATCCTGCAGTACCTTCTGGCTCGGAGTGGAGGTCTGCGACTGTCCCACGGTGAGAGTGAATGAATTTTTCTCCACGGAAGCGATTTTCCCGGATACCGATTGCTGTTGTGCGGGGTCCTGGCTGTTTGAGAGACTTAGAAGCGTGGGGTCGTTGGTTGTGGGGGGCGCAAAGGCCCACACCGCTACCACGAGAGTTAGACCGACCAAGACGGTAAAAAATACTCGTCCGACATTCTTCATTTTTGAACCCTCCTCGGATTTTCGGCCGAGCCGTGGTCCCTTGTGCAGAGGATTTGCCATGCCAGGCAAAGAGTGTGAATAATCCGATATCCTCAACCGAATATTGCGTTTACGGGGAAACTTTGCAAGCCCAGTCGTTTAGCTGCGTGAGTACTAGAACGGGAAATCTCTTCATCATTGACTTACAATCCGGCTAATTTCTGCACGGACGATTTGTGGCGATCTTCGCCGTTGCGTACCGTGCATCTCTATCTTGTGACCTTCGCGTTGCTGTTGCGCTTTATTTCGTCGCGGACTTTGAGCCAGGAGAAGGCTGAATGCCAGGATCAAGGAAAGATGGGTTGAGAGATGCCGTCAAGTCGTATGATTTTCCGCGGTCGGTGAGGCCCGTAACGAGGAGTTCGTAACGGAAACCCTCTGGATGGCTCTTGCTCCTCAAGAGCACGAGCAAGCCTCGCACTTCCGCATCAGAAGGGACGACTACCTCGTCTCCGAAGACAAGGGGAGCAGCCAGCGTGCCGTGAAATTCAGTGCCGTCGTGGTCGGCGTCTGAATCAATGGTATCCAGCATTTTTACCCGCAGGACGGTTCCCTTGGGCATGGCGTCCAAGGAATCGGCGGCATTTGGCTTAAGGCGCGTTTGCAGGTGAAATTTCAAAACTGCACCTGCCGTGACTCGGAGTGGTGCAATGGATGGACTTTGTGGATGAGCGACACTTGCGAGCAGGCTGATAGAGCACAGAACCGCAACCAGGGGACGACGCATGCGCTGGGCCTTTCTTCCGCAGAAAACGAGAGCATCAGGATAATTCTAGGTTTGCCTAGAGACACCGTCAACGGGAAGCGCGGCAAAGAGTAGCGAATGCTTTACTGCGCCTCGGGACAGGAAGCTAAATTTGTCCCGCAGTGATATTTCATTTAGCTGAGATGTCTCAAGATCTCCTTGCGCGAATGTCATTGCGTCGTTATACTTAATATTGATCGATGTTGATTGATGTTGAATCTATAGATTCGATGGTGAACGGATGAGAAAAACGATACATCGGATGCCGATTACCAAAGCGCGGATCAACCTCGGGCAAGTGGCGCGGCGTGCGCACCTCAACCGCGAATACTTCATCCTGGAAAAGGATGGGATTCCGGTGGCGGGCGTCCTGAGTGCGGAAGAATTGGAAGACTACCTGGAAATGCAGGAGCCTGGCCTGAAGGAGCAAATCCGGAAGAGCAATGAGGAATACCGGAGAGGCAAAGGGCGCGACGCCGGAAAATTCCTGGCGGAACTCCGGCGAACCGCGAGTAGATCCAAGAAGTGAGAAGAGCGGATGGTCGGCGCGTTTCGTAAAGAGCTCTTTCAGCGGGGGCGGAAGAGGGGTAGGATTTAAGCATGACGATTTCGGAGAAGGTGCTGGACAAACTACGCGAACTGCCGCCGGAAAAGCAACAGGCCGTCTTGGAATTCGTGGAATCGCTTGAGGAAAATGGCGAATCCCAGACTCCTTTGAAGAGTCTCGAAGGACTCTGGGCCAAGTACGACATCAACATCAGCGAGGAAGACATCGCCGAGATGCGCCGTGAGATGTGGAGTAATTTCCCGCGTGAATTTCCCGTGTAATCCATGTCTCTGCTCTTGGACACCCATGCGGCCATTTGGCATCTGCGCCAATCCAAAGAGATGTCCGCAGCCGCGCTGAAAGCTATCCACAAAACAATCAGTTCCGGAAAGCGTCTCTACGTTTCAGCCATATCTTTGGTGGAAGCTATCTATTTGGTTGAGCGTGGACGCATACCCTTGAGCGCCTTGCTGGAGCTTGAAAACGAGCTGAAGCGACTTGAATCATCGATGCGGGTCGCGGCGGTAGATGCGGAGGTCGCCGAAGCCGTCTACAAGATCCCGCGGCAAAGTGTTCCCGATATGCCCGACCGGATTATCGCCGCGACTGCACTGTGCCGAAATCTGCCGTTGCTCACGCGAGACGCAAGAATCCAATCCACGGGAATTAAAACGGTCTGGTGAAGAAAGATGTTCCCCTGTTTCGCTGTGCGAATTGGGGATGGCTTGCCCTCCGAACAAAGAAAAAGGGCGCGATTTACACAAACCGCGAAGCATTCCGTACCCGGCCACTTACATTCCATATGAAGAAAAAACCATATAGCATGCAATGCCAAGTCTCACACCTTCGGAGGTACCTCTCGTGGACGGAGCACTTAGCCTCGCTGACTGTGTTGACAAGGTCGCAAAGTTCTCGGGGCAAAATCTAGCGTCAACCATAGCGGAACTGGAATACAGGTTCGAGAAGCTCAGAAAGAGTCAGCTTGCGGAACAGATGGCCGTGGCACAAATAGATTCCACGCTGCTGAAAGCTGCTTTCATTGTTAAACACGCAGCAACGCAAATCGATGTGGTCATACATGCGCTGGGCATACTTGCCCTTCTGCCGTCAATTCTGGAGCCAGACGAAGCCGTTGAGTCGTTATCGCTAGGAGCCGGGAGCTCTGAGAGCAAGAGGTTTGATCTTGAAACAAATCGCAGAATCGCCGAATTTACATTCATTGAATGGCAAGGTAACGACAATACGCGACTGCAGAAGGTCTTCAAGGATTTCTTTCGCCTCTCGGAATTTGAAACCAAAAAGTCTAAGGAACTGTGGCTAACAGACGACACGTTCGTCTTGAAGTATCTGCGGAGTAGAACCAGCGTCAGAAGCGCGACCCATAAGCACAGAAACGTTTGGGAGGATTTCCAGGTGAAACACCCCAACGTCAATACAGTTAGTGAATACTACCGCCTTCATGCCGCGAAAGTCAGCTTGAGAGTGTATGGGCGTGATTTGGCGAATTGGTGGGGTTCCCTCGGTTAGGATCCACAGAGATTCATGACGTTGGATGATTTGGAGGATACAAAAAGGCCGCTGATTTCTCAGTGGCCCGGAGGCACTCACAAAGTTGTATTGCTCTTTGACCCTTCGCGGAAAAACGCTCAGGAGAAACTCGACACGATCTGCCAGAATCTGCCCGAATCTGCCGTGACTTCAGCCGAAGCTGAAGAAGGGCAGTGAGAGTAAATCACTCTTCACGCCGAAGCGCGAAGAGCTTGAGCGTGCATCCCCACGGCTCGTGAGGGCTTAGGGATGCAATGCGTGGCATGACCCGCACACCATAGCGGGTGGAGCCACGACTACTTTAGAAAGGAGGTGATCCAGCCGCAGGTTCTCCTACGGCTACCTTGTTACGACTTCACCCCAATCGTGGGCCATACCTTGGGCGCCTGCCTCCTTGCGGTTAGCGCGGCGACTTCTAGTACCGCT
>WNFT01007893.1_pt1 | contig 11433 bp, 8 predicted proteins | sample 5400191 | NCBI WGS metagenome assembly WNFT01 (sample SAMN13153359, study PRJNA577476) | soil metagenome | isolation source: 80 cm saprolite under Madrone tree | place: USA:California | collected 2016-06-14
AGCCCTCTCAGAACTCTCGCTGCTTGATGCCAAACAGACCCTGAACCTGCGAGCAGTGGCTGACGCCTTCGTTACTGCCCACCTACTCACGACCAATGAAATCGCCGGAACCACCACCATCGAAGTGAGCCACGAGGCATTGATCCGGGAGTGGAAACGCCTGGCAGATTGGCTGCGAGAGGCGCGTGAGGATATTAACTTGCAAAACGACATCAGCGAGGATGCTGCGGAGTGGGAGCGGCGCGGCATGCCCAGGGACCGGCTGTATCGTGGCTCTCAGCTCAAGGAAGCGAACGCATGGGCTAAGCGCAATGTGCCGAGTCGGCAAGAGGTGGTGTTCCTCCAGGCAAGCACACGCCGTCGTATCCAGTCTACGCTGAGCGTAGTCGTGGTAGTGTTGCTGCTCCTTTCCACAACGGGGTTGGCAAGCTGGTTTCTGTTTCTTCAGCCCAATCCGACAAGGGTGACGACCTCTAACGATGATGGACCAGGATCCCTGCGCTGGGCTATTATCAACGCCAAAGCCGGGAGTACGATCACGTTTGATCCCTCTTTGAGGAAGAGCGTGATCTTGCTGACCAGCAACGATCTCTCTTTCACCAAGAGCCTGACCCTTCGCGGTCCAGGTGCACAGTTCCTTGCTATCAGCGGGGGCAAGAGCGGCCATATTGTCCGCGTGCTCCCCGGTGTTACCATTGCCATATTCGACCTCGGTTTCATCAATAGTAACACCGGCCAGACCGGAGTCGGTTTTATTAAGAATGAGGGGACGTTAACGCTCACCAACAGCACCGTTTCGGGAAATAGGTCATCGGGTCTCGGTGGCGGCATCTACAATACCGGCGGCAACCTTACCCTTGTCAACAGCACCGTTTTGAGGAACAGCGCCCAAGACGGTGGTGGTATCTACAATGACACGCTGAGCGAACTCACGCTTATTCACAGCACCATTGCTGAGAACGTGGCATCTGATGCTGGCGGCGCCATCTATGATTATGAGGGCCGCGACCACCAGTCCATTCTTATCTCGTGCACCATTAGTGATAACACTGCGCACGACGGCGGAGGCATCTTTGTTGATGGCGGCCACTCTCTAGAGACGAGAAGCAGCCATATTACAGGGAACCATGCTCCTATCCATCCGGATATTGCGGGCACAATTATCCCGAGTCAGTGATCGCAGCGTCGAGAAGTCCTCTGCTAGCCGGATCCTTTATGTCGTACGCAGTGAGGTGGACGGCCTACACAATCATAGCCATGAGGGCACTTACGGTTGGGATCGCACCGTGTTACTGCGGGAACGTCCACTACAAATTCACGATGCCTGCTCAGCTCCTGTATGTTAAAGAGCCAATACAGCGTATCAAGCATATTCCAACTTTCAGCAATCTGCCCGCCATCAATACGATCTATGCTGACTCCCCTCGCCGGTATTTCCCGGCTGATCTCCCGGCCGGTCGCTTGGTCGAGAGGTTGTATCCCAAGCATGAGAGCAGTATCCCATTCTATGCGAGTCACTACCTGGGAGTCCTGACTTGTCTGATCCACAATGCTCAGGTGTATGCGAGAGAAGGATCTAAAATACTCTTGAGCAACTATTTTGAGCGCTTCTCGTCCTGACAAGTCCCCCTGGGGAATGTGCACCACATAGTCTTCAGTTGTGAGCTTATCTATGATAGCCAAATTCCGCTTATTCCACAGTTCATCAAGAAATTGAGCAACGAGGGCTGCATTATCTTCTTCTGGCATAGAATGCTCCTTTCGTTTGGAGAGGAATCAATACATGAGCCAATAAACTAGCATATGCTCAACTGCGCTAAGCCGCTGTCACTTTCCTGGCTTGACAAGCGTTACATGGACGGCCATACTGGTTTTGTCAATGAGAAAATGTAACTGCTCAGGACTCCTCACCACCTGCGGTGGTTCGCAAGAGTTGTTTGCTGCGGGCTTGGCAGCCTGCGGCTGCCAAGCCCGCAGCAAACAAGATGCGCGCCGCCGCAGGCGGCGCAGAATCAGACACCTTAGTAGTTACGAGAAAATGCGATTCAAGGAGTAAGACGTCAGAAGCAGTGGTTTTTAGAGGGCCTGGAGATTCCTTGACGAAACTGGTGTGTTGAGTATAGAATTGTCGGACAGAGATTGCAGCGGAAGGACTTATTTGAGAATGTATGCGAGGATACTATGATTATTTTAGAGACGCAACACCTGCTGTTCCGGCCATTGACGCTTTCCGACCTGGACGATCTGGCAGCACTCTATGCCGATCCCGAAGTAATGCGCTTCGGAACTGGCGTATGTGCTGGCACCAGAGTACTGGCGACGCGGCCTGGCTTTGGAAGGGACGCAGGCGCTCAAAGACTATGGACTGCAGCAGTTGGGCTTCCCCCGCGTGATTTCACTCATTCCACCTGCCAATGTTGCGTCAATCCACATTGCGGAGAAGATTGGCATGCGGTACGAGCGCGACGTGGACCAGTGGGGACAACACTTCTGCCTCTATGCCGTCAAGCAGTCTGAGCGCACAGACATCTGAGTGGCAAAACACCGTACGAATATCATGTTGTAATACTCCAACTGCTTGTATCTTTCAATATGCAAGAAAGAAGCGAGGCCGTTACCATGCGCACATGGTAACGGCCTCGCCTCTTTTATTCCTCTTCGTCTCGGAAAAAGCACCTCCAGGTATTTAGAACCATGTCATCCGGCCGATAGCTATACTGGAGTGATGCATACGAATACATCATTCCCTGTGCCAAGACTTTCATTACGATGACGAAAACTGGAGGGCCGAACGTACATGGAACATGTTTTCATTCACCCGACCGCTGAGGTTGCCGAAGATGCTCAGATTGGTGCGGGAACACGCATCTGGAATCACGTTCAGGTGCTTACTGGAGCCCGTATTGGACAGGAATGTAATATCGAAAAGCAACGATGAGGTTCCGTGTCTCGCTTGCAGGATTACCCATTACGGAGACCGCGGCAAGGCAGGTCTTGCCGCTTCCCGTCCATCCAGCATTGAGCGAGGAAGACCTTGCGACCATCGTGAAGGAGGTTCTGACATCATGCGCTTAAACGTCGCAGTGGTCGGTGCAGGTGCAATGGGCATGAATCATCTACGAGTGCTCAACGATTTCAATGAGGAGCACGTGCGGCTCGTCGGCGTTGCAGACATAAACGAAGCGGCATTACGCCGCGCGATGCACCGCTTTCATATTGCCGGCTACACAGACTATCGCCAGCTGGTGGAAGAGACGCACCCCAACCTCGTTGCGGTCGTCGTCCCCACATGCTTGCATTTTGAGGTTGCAGCGCATGTGGTTGATCAGGGTATCAATCTGCTCCTCGAAAAACCGTTCACGAGTACGATGGAGCAAGCATTTGAGCTGATTCGACTTGCTCACCTGCGCAACGTCAAGATCGCCGTTGGGCATATAGAACGCTTTAATCCGGCGGTTACCGAGTTAAAACGACGCCTGGTGGCTCGTGAACTGGGGAAGGTATTTCATCTACATGCCCGGCGCCTCGGTCCATTCCCCGCGCGTGTCGATGATGTTGGCGTGACGTTGGACCTGGCCACACATGAAATCGACGTGATGCGCTACCTGGCAGATGCCGAGGTGCCACGGATCTACGCGGTCACCCAGCGCCGCGTGCATCAAACGCATGAGGATCTGCTGTTGGGCATCCTCCACTTCACAAACGACGCGATTGGCGTGCTCGATGTGAACTGGTTGACGCCCACAAAGGTGCGCGAACTGAGCATCACGGGTGAAAAAGGCATGTATCTGCTGAACTATCTGACCCAGGATGTGTACTTTTACGAGAACGATTACACAACGATGACCTGGGATGCATTGGGCTCATTCACCGGGGTAAGCGAAGGCACAATGACACGCCTTAAGGTGCAAAAAGCCGAACCCTTGCGCCTGGAGTATGAAGATACGATTGCCGCCCTGCTCAACGATACGCTGCCAACCGTCTCGGCTGAAGATGGGCTGGCAGTGCTGAAAATTGCGCATCAACTGGTCGAGTCTACACGCCAGGAAGAAGCAAAAAAGCAGACGCTGAGAATAGAGGACGAAGTAGATCGTTTAACCGCACGACTGAACTCCAGACGAGGAGCGATATCATGACCCATGTGCTCTTTATTTCGCCCTATTACCTACCGGAGAAAGGGGCGGCAGCGGTATGTGTCAGTGAAACGGCGAAGAGCCTGGTGAAGCGAGGATACCAGGTGACGATACTGACGACGGTCCCAAACTATCCAAATGGGGTTGTCCCCCCTGAATATCGTGGGCATCTGTTGCTGCAAGAGATGCTGGATGGGGTGCGGGTGGTACGAGTGTGGAGCTACGTGAGTCCGACTACAGACTTCTTGCGCCGTCTTGTTGCCCAACTTTCGTTTGCTTTTCTGGCACCCTTACTTGGGGGGAGAGCAATTGGACAACCAGATATCATTATTGTTCAGTCACCGCCGCTCTTCGACGCCATTCCAGGTCACATTCTTGCAACCTGGAAGCATTGCCCTTTCATTTTTATGGTCTCCGACCTCTGGCCTGAAACCGCCATCCAACTGGGTGTGCTGCGTAACCGTGCCTTGATCCGCATCGCTGAATGGCTGGAATGGTCGAGCTACCAGAAGGCGGGCCTCGTCTGGGCAGTGTCGGAGTCATTGCGGGATCTTCTCATTCGCCGTGGACTCTCTCCAGAGCATGTCTTCCTCTTGACCAACGGGGTGAATACCACGACATTCCGCCCTTTGCAGCAAGCACAAGCTCGACGCGAGCTTGGTTGGAATGATCGCTTCACGCTCCTCTTTGCAGGGAATCACGGGCTTGTCTATAGTCTGGAAACTGTCCTGGAGGCAGCAGAACAGCTACAAAGTGATACAGGTATACACTTTGTCCTCGTCGGCGATGGTGTGAAGAAGGGAGAACTCATGGCGTATGTGCAGAGGTGCGGTCTCAAAAATGTCACGTTTCTTGACCCTGTGCCAAATGACCAGGTGCCACGGCTACTGGCTGCCGCCGATGCCTGCGTGATCCCTCTACGGAAGTTACCGCTACTCGAAATGGCACTGCCTGTGAAGATGTTAGAGGCGATGGCGTGTGCCCGTCCTATTGTGTTGGCAATCGACGGTGAATCACGTCGGCTCACCGAGGAGGCCGGTGCGGCTATCTGCGTCGAGCCTGAGCACACCGCTGCGCTCGTAAACGCGATCCACTCCCTGCGTGAACACCCCGATCTGGCGAGATCAATGGGACAGCGTGGCCGCACACTGGTGGAGGCTCGCTTCGATTATGACCAGCTTACTGCAATGCTCGACACACACATCGCTGCACTGCTTGGTCAGGACGACCACAAGCATCGTCCCATGGATCTGCATTTAATGCCTGCCTTGGAAGTGAGGTACGACAGCGACTTCATTTCCAACAAAGCACACTTTAAGGAGTAAGAGAACATGACACTCGGACACTATTACGCGCTAGTCGTAAAGCGCTGGCAGCTTATAATTATCTGCTTCTTTGTGGTAGGTCTGGGCGCTTATGTTGGCAGCATACTCAGCACCCCACTCTATAAATCGACAGCAATTATCCAGATCACTATTCGTTCGCAGAGTAATCAAGCAGATATCAATAGTTTGCTGGCCAGTGACCAGCTTGTTCAGACAGAGGCACAGTTGGCAGTAAGTGATCCCGTGCTGCGTGAGGTTGCCTCACACTACGCAGGCCTCACTGTCGAGCGACTCGCAAAACAGGTGACAGCAGCACCCAGACTGAATACACAACTGTTTGAGATCAATGTATTGGATGCAAGCCCAACACGAGCAGCAGGTCTTGCCAACGCTATTGCAGCAACGTTGATCAAACTACAGCAAGGAATCATGCAACAAAATAATAGTCAATCACAGCAACAAATTCGACAAGATCTCGACGCGACACGATCGCAATTAGACTCCATCACAACTCAAATCACAACATTGCGAGCAGATAAAGGAACAGATACACAGATAACAGACTTAGTAGCACAACAGAATGGTTTACAGCAACACTACAACCAGTTGCAGTCGACGTTGTCCCAGCTTGAGCTGACAGAGGCCGAGAATGACAATTTCCTGGAAGTAGCCCAGGCTGCGCAGCCTGAACCAAGACCTGTACAACCTGACATTCTCCTCAATACCAGTGCCGGACTGGTGACAGGAATATTCCTGGGAGTATTGCTCGCCATACTGTTTGAAGAACTAGGCACACAGATTCGTACTCCAGAGGCCCTCACCCAGTTGACGAAATGGCCCGTGCTAGCCACCATCTGGCGTGTACCCTCTTCTCATACAAAAGATATTATTCATCCAACGGGCAGTGATGCCAATGTCGAGTCTTATCGCATTTTGCGTACGAGCATTGGCTTCTCAAGTGTAGACGAACCACTGCACTCCCTGGTAGTGAGCAGCGCTCTGCCTTATGATGGCAAGAGCGTCGTTGCGGCGAATCTGGCAATTTTTATGGCCAAGGCTGGTAAACGCACGCTGCTCATCGATGCGGACTTACGTCGCCCAACACTGCATGAGAAATTTGGTCTCCCACCAGCTCAGCAGGGCTTGAGCAATGCCATTATGGCCTTTAGCGCGCCCATTACAACTAACGCATCTCCTGAGAGCCAGATTCTCTCCGCCATTTTTTCTTCGGATCAACCGTCGACGAATGCGCTACTTACTAACACAGCTCTCGCTATCGCACCTCTCGATCCTTTTATTCATGCTGTGGATATTCCGAATTTGCAAATTATGCCCTCTGGGCCACTGCCACCGAATCCCTCAGAATTACTTGACTCAAAAGCTATGGAGCGTCTCTTTGCAGCAATTGCAAATTATCCTGCGGATATCGTTATCTTTGATTCGCCTCCCATGCTGGGTCTATCAGATGCCAGCATTTTGGCATCAAAGGTTGATGGCACGCTGATCGTGGTCGATATCACTCGGGCTACTAAAGGGAGGCTTGAGCAGATGAAAGCTCTGCTAACACAGGCAGGAGCACGTGTGCTTGGCTATGTCATCAACAAGCAACGTCGCAGTCGCAAAGACCTGACCTACTCTTACTACTATTACCACTCCGATGGCCAGCACGATGGAAACAATCATCATGCCAACGACGCAGATACAGCCACTGTTGCAGCAGATGCTCTCAATGCAACCTGGCCGATACTGCGTAACAGTCAGAAAGGTGGGCCACGTGAAAATAAGCAGTAAGCGCGTTGATGCTTGCACATGGGGCTCAGAAACTGCCGGGTCAGAAAGGTAGGCCACGTGAAAATGGGCAGTAGGCAGCGGACAAAAGGCAACAAGCAAACGTCAAAAGCGGTGTACCTTTTTACCTTTACCTTTGTCTTGTTACTCCTCTGTGTGGTTGGCGGGGTGTCTTCGATGGTTGGATATCAAACGGCGAAAAGGAACTATCCTCGGTACTTGCTTTTGGCTCAAGAAGGGATGCAGCATCTGCACATGGCTGAGACGCTTGTAGCCAGGCTTCCAAACGACCCTCTTGACACCCGTACTGTTAGCTACGCGCGACAAGAGTTTGCAGCAGCATCTACTAGCTTTGGTCAGCTAGCTAATGACCTGCAGCCGTTATCGGGGGTTAGCATATTTATCCCCATATACGGGACTCGACTATACGCCGGGTTACACCTCTCGCTTATCGCGGTTGGGATATCTCAGGCAGGAGTAGCAGGTTGTGATCTACTGAATGTGTTCATTTCAGAACTGCATGATCCCTTGAATGTTCAGGGACGTGGGCTGACTATACGGGACCTCGGCCCCGTCAACCAGGATCTTCATAAGATCAAGATAGCCCTGGCGCAGGTTGTTGAACAGGCGAATCAGCTACAGCCAACCGATGTAGAGTTTGACCCACGCTTGAGTAAGCTGTTTACGGCCTTTTACAGAGACATACCGGTCCTACAAGCCCTGCTTCATGACCTTGAGCAGCTCCCCGCTGTCATCCCCGGCCTCCTGGGGATCGATAAGCCGGCAAATTATTTTCTTGAAGTGCTCGATTCGACCGAACTGAGACCGGGCGGTGGCTTCATTGGGAACTGTGGTATCCTTACACTTTCAGCAGGACGGCTGATGGCTGCTCACGTTACCGATGTTACTCTGTTCGACATACCTTTTAGCACAGCCGGCAAAGTGATCCCTTATCCGCCGGCTTACACCTGGTTTTGGCTGGCACCATCCTGGAGTCTTCGCGACTCGAATCTTGACGCAGACTTTCCAACGAATGCACGTTATGGAGAGCAGAACTATATACGAGAAGGTGGCACAGGCCCCGTTCTAGGTGTGATCGCTATCACACCAGCACTCATACAGCACACGCTCGAAATTACTGGACCCATCAAGGTCACAGAGTATCATGAGGTGATTACGGCACAAAACCTGATTGATCGTATCCATTATCACGAACTGGGGCCAGCATATGAGGGTTCTCCTACCGTTCCTTCACCTGATGGGTATTCATCACTGCGCAAACATTTCACGGCATTGTTAGCAGAGCATGTTCTGGCTCGTGTCCGCCAGCTTTCAGCTTCAGCCTTTCCAAGGCTCTTGCAGCTTCTCGTCAACTCGCTACGCTCAAAGGATTTACAACTCTATTTTAACTCAAGCGCTGCAGAAAATATCTTGCACCTCTCTCATCTTGACGCAGCGATCCAACCAGCGGACAAGGATAGTCTCTTCGTAGTGGATGCGAATCTCGGTGCGACGAAAGCAAACAACTTCATCGTCAACACGTTAAGCGATCAAGTCACGCTTGATGCAGCGGGCACTGCCGTTCATCAAACGACCCTCAGCTACGCCTGGATCATTCCGGGGCAAACCTATGGCTGGCCCACTTATCGAGATTATCTACATATTTATGCTCCAACTGGTAGTACATTAGACATGCTGACTGGGCTTGCTCCTATCCAGTCCTCCCAGGCCTTCGGCCACAAGATATGGGCAGGTCCCTTCACGCTTCTTTATGGTCAAACCCACGTCATCACCCTTGTCTGGCATGTGCCTCATGCAGCTACGAAAGATAACAGCGGGTGGCATTACCGGTACCTGGTACAGCGACAAGCGGGGGCTCAATGGACATTGCATCTGCTCATCACACTCCCATCCTGTGCAGTGATGAGCAATCAATGGGGAGGATTGGCATCTGAGACCAGGCAAACGGCGACGCTCGCCCAACCATTGAATCAGGACTTGAACGTGGGCATTGACTATAGATGTAGATAGAAATACCGAGAGGTAACTCTTCAGCAGGGGGTGCCGGGGGACTGCTTCCCCTGGCCGGGGCGCGGGGTGTCCCCGCAAAATCCCCTTTTTTTTCCAGGGCCGCCGCAGGCGGCGCGAGAAAGGTACCTGAATAGTTACACCGAGATATTGGAAGGAAAGAAATGGAATGAAAAATAGTGTATGGGAAACTATAAAAGGCCAGCTCTCACTAAATTTACTCTTTCTCATCCTTGCAACGGCAGTAGTGTTGTTACTCGGGGGCGTACTCGGAACACTTAGCGCGGATGTCAACATGGCTGTCACCGGCATTGTAATTATGGCGCTCATCATCGCCTTTCACCAGGACCAATTAGCGGTAACGGTTGTGATAGCGGTCCATATCTATGTCGATTGGTACATGGGGCTGCATTTTGTTGCACCAGTTATGGTACTTGCCTTGCTGTGCATCTTCTTCTTGAGGCGATCTCCGCAGTACCCCTGGGTGGAACCCCGTGCCTTATGGCTATGGCTCCTGTTTCTCGTAGTCGCTCTTTTTCCTGTACCTCGAGGCCTTAATCTCCATGATGGTGAAACCTATTACATCACGATTATTTTCAGCGCCTTGACCGTATTCTGGCTAGGGTTAGTTGTTGGTCGAGATGTTGCCAGTATTCGACGCTTATTTGAATTTCTTGCCGTCTTTGGCATACTCATGGCCATACATACCACTATTCAGGGCCTGACCGGTATTACTCTGTTCAAGGTGATACCCCCTGGTGCCATCCCTAAAGATCCGTCATTTTTTGAGATAGTTGGAACTGGTCTTAGTCGAGTTGAAGGATTCTTTCTTCATCCTGACACGAATGGCACTTTTTTTGCTACGGTGCTCTTTCTTCCCCTGGGACTCCTTGTTCACAGTTCGTCTCTTCTGAAGAAAGTTTTCTATCTTGCCGGTGTGTTTATCATGTTGCTTGCATTGCTTTTCACTTATACGACAGCATCATTGGCAGCAGCTTTGGCAGGTGTTTTCTGCTTTCTCGTGTTTGTTGGACGCTCTGGCTATCGTTTCCTGATACCGCTGCTTGTCTTTATAGCTGCACTAGCAATAGTTGTTGCTTTTCCTTCGCAGGTTGCTGCCCAGCTCCAACACTTTGGCGATTCCTATGAGTGGCCATTGCGCACTGGTGCGTGGCTGACTGCGTTAAATGTGATTCGCGCTTTCCCTTTGACAGGCCTTGGCATGGGTGACACTGTCTATATTGTGCGTTCTGATCCATATCGTGTCCCAGACCAATTCATACCTCTCTATCATCCCCACAATTCTTATCTAGAATTCGCTACTCAGGGAGGGCTTCCGCTGATGGTAATATTTCTAGCTGTCCTTGCATCGGCTTTGTGGCAGGCCTGGCATAATTGGGCATCGGCTAAGATAGGTACCCGTTCCCTCCTCGCTGCTGGGTTAACCACTGTCTTGACGCTATGCTTCAACAGCCTGATTAACCCTGGATGGACAATTGCACCTTTGGCGTCAATTGGTTGGCTCATTCTAGGCGCTATTTCATCTCCTTTACTGGCCAAAAGCCTGAATGGCCCGATGAAGGAGGAGAGGAGCGAGTCAGATGTCTAGACCGCTGAAGCCAGCCCACGAACAGGTTCAAGCCGCGGACACGCAGGCACAGTTGACTGCCTATCCTGTTGACCTCTCAGCCTATCTGAACTCGATCTCTCTTGACGAGACGGGCTTGTTCCCTCAGTTCCACCTGTTCGGCTCTGAGCCCAGCTCGATCAGCCTGGATGCCCTGCTTCACTGGAACCACTACCTGGCAAGCGGAGATGAGCAGCAGCGCCAGGCGTTCCTGGCCCATGCTTGCTGGCTGGTGCAGCACGCAGTGGATATCGGGGAAGCTGCCGGCTGGCCACACGCCGGTCCTGTCCCTGGAAGGCCGACGAGCGGCTCCTGGCTCTCTGCCCTCACGCAGGGATGTGCTCTTTCGGTGCTGACGCGCGCCTGTGTGCTGACAGAGGACCCGACCTTTCTGCACCTGGCTGACCGGGTGGTACGCACCTTTGAGCACGATATTCTCGATGGAGGAGTCAGTGCCCCCGTGGGGACCGAGGGGGTCTTCTTTGAGGCAAGGGCGGTCTATCCAGCGGCGCACCAGCTCAGTGGGTTCCTG
>WNFT01009913.1_pt1 | contig 11433 bp, 9 predicted proteins | sample 5400191 | NCBI WGS metagenome assembly WNFT01 (sample SAMN13153359, study PRJNA577476) | soil metagenome | isolation source: 80 cm saprolite under Madrone tree | place: USA:California | collected 2016-06-14
GGCACTGTAGCGCTCTAGAAACACGGCGCGAAGAGTCTGCGCGTGGCTGTAGTGCTCCTCGAGAAGTTTCGCCACTTCTTTCGCGGAACCGGCGGGATCTTTCGCAGGCAGTGAAGACACATGCGATAGAATGCACGCCACAATGAATGTAAGCGTGGCGATGGCGCTCCCTGGCGGTCGTGGGAGATTCACAAACAGAGTGTAACAGGAAGTGGCGGGGGCAACTTGTGCTGCGGGGTGTCTACCACAAGACGGGCAAATCCTCAGCTGATCGGCGCATCTCCGGGCCCGGCGGGCACTGATGGGTTGGACCGGATCACGGATGATTGATCCGTATAGAAATGACGGTCGCCCGAACTCCCGGGGACTTGCGGGTCCGCCTTCACGGAGTACGTCGCGACATTTCCCTGCGGATCAGGCGCGCCGGGTGTGAGCGAAATGACATATCCGCTCTTCAGCCCGGCCGCAAGAACTTGATCGATCAACGCCGCGTTATTCTGATCGACGACCACGCCATTGCCAGAGAGCTTTGTCAAACTATCGGCGTAACCGACGCTCCACATGGTGGAGTAAAGGGCCTGTGCTGTCGAGATGTTACGAAGACTCTGTATGGCTGATGCCTCGTTCGCACGCATTCTTGAATGGATATAATTGGGGATCGCAATCGCTGCGATGATCAGGATCACCGCCACAACGACGAGTAGTTCGATGAGCGAAAAGCCGTTGACGGCATGGTTGCCGGCTCTTGGATTGTTTGGCTCTGCCTGGCGTTGCATGTTTTTTACCTCTCGTCTGTAACGCGGCATTGGTTGTCTTCGAATTCAGCGCACGGTGTAAAACCACCAGGGGGAAGAGTTTCCTATCCTCCCCCGATCGGTTTGCTTAAAGTTTTCCTAGCTGAGCGGGGTGCTGCTTGCGGTTGCCGAACCGGCTGGATCGGCGCGAATCACACCACTCTGGTCCGTGAAGAATCCGCGTTGACCACTAACGCCCAGGGTGACGGGCGCGGCTGCAATCGTGTACGATCCGACGGGTGTGCCCGCTCCGGGTGTGTAAGTGATGTTGTATCCGCTCTTGATACCGCCAGCCAGCACGGAATCAATCAGGTCCGCTGTCGTAGAGTCGGGACTGGTGCCCGACATTGGACCCAAACTTGCCAGAGCGCCCGGATATGCTCCGTAGGACGTCGAATAGGCGACTGAGGATGTGTTTATCGTACGCAGTGCAGCGACTGCGGCCGCCTCATTGGACGCCATCTTGGAACGCAGCAAGTTCGGAATTGCAATGGCGGCGATGATCAAAATGATCGCGACCACGATCAACAACTCAATCAGCGAAAAGCCCTTTTCTTTGTTGTGCATACTTACTTGCTCCTTAACAGGACTAGATTTTTTCCGACAGGCACAAACTTTCGATCCCGTGCCCGGGTAACGGGTAAGTGAATGAGCAAACCGAAGGCCACATATTCCCGAACCTAGAGGACTGTGCCCTATGCGGATAACTCTTGCCCAATCAATACGATACATAATTTACGACAGGAGTCATTATCTGAATTTTGGGATAAACAGAGGACGAACCAGATAGCTGTGACACTATTTGTCGTTCATGAAAGCCAGAAAGCGGCACAGGTCGCCGTGCCACCTTTTGCGAGACTGGGAGCGACCCACCAGGGATCTGTCCGAGCAAGGCTCCAGGAATGAAGCCGACTTCCTTGCAGCTAACCAGAACGACAATCATGAACCGCAAAGGATCTCATCTTCATTGCAGGCCGGGTGGTGAATCCGTAGACTTGGACACTCCGGATAGATAAAGTCTCGCAGACCCGGCGCGAGGGCGATACGCATCCATGAAGCAATCTTTGAAGCGCCTTTTCAGCTTCCCCGTGCTCATCGTTGGATTTGCTTTCGCTCTGCGCATGATCGTCATGTGCGTGCTCTGGCGACGAGCGCCTACTCCAATCAAAGCCAATCCACCGTTTGGCTTAGAGTTGGTCCGGGTGGCAAGAGCCATCGCCGCGGGTGAGGGATTTTCGTCGCCGCTGCACGATATGGATACGGGGCCGACGGCCTGGTTCACGCCGATCTATCCCTATCTTCTGGCGGGGATTTTCAAACTTTGGGGAATATACAGTGACATGTCGCGGGTCATTATCGCGACTCTGAATTGTGCGTTCGCTGCCCTGACGATTGTACCGATCTATGGCATCGCCAAGAGATCTTTTGGGGAAGACGTCGCACGCGGCGCCTCGTGGGTCTGGGTGTTTCTCCCGACGGCCCTATACTTTCCCGTCGTATGGATATGGGATACGGCCCTTACGGCCCTCATTTTCATGCTAATTTTCTGGGCGACACTGGCCTTGCGAGGGACTCGAACGATTCGACCATGGGCAGGTTACGGAGCGTTGTGGGTAGTCGGAGGGTTGATCAATCCCTCGATCCTTTCCCTATTTCCGTTTTTCCTGGCATGGCTCGCTTGGAACGAACGGAAGGAAGCAGGCCCTTGGGTAAAGCACGCAGCGGCGGTCCTTTTATTGTTTACGATTGGCCTGGCCCCATGGACTATCCGTAATTATTGCGTCTTCGGAAAATTTATCGTGCTGAGGTCAAATTTCGGCCTGGAATTGTGGCTCGGGAACAATCCGAACGTTGTAGATGGGATGTCTCAATTTTCACATCCAAATGACAATCCGGAGGAGGCCGAGAAATACAAGCGCATGGGCGAGATTGCATACATGGCCGAAAAAGAGCGCGAAGCCTTCACTTTCATGCGGACTCATCCACGCGACACGCTGAACTATACGTTCCATAGATTTGTGAATATCTGGCTGGCCCAAACGGACAACCTGGTGGACGTGTGGTCGGGTGCTCCTCTTTATGGCAAAGCGTTGATGACATTCAATTGTCTGTTGTCATTGTTCAGCCTGTTCGGCGTCCTTTATGCGCGCCGCGCCCACCATCCGGATGCGGCCCCATATGGCATGGTTCTTCTCATTTTCCCCCTGGTTTTTTATCTGACGCATTCTTCTCCGCGATACCGCTTCCCGATGGATCCAATCATTGTCATTCTCGCCGCCAGTACTTTGGCGCGCCTAATCTCGTTTGCAAAATTTGGCGCTGCGCGCAAGACGAATGGGGCCGTGCCCCTTCCTCCGTTTCCAGCCGGCTGATTCGGACTCATGAGGATTCACGGGATGTTGTACTTTTTGGAGTAATGCCGGAAGGAGCGGTAACTCATCCTGAGCAGCTCCGCGGCACGTGTTCCCACGCCGCCGCAGGTCTCCAGGGCCGCCACGAGGTAGGCTCTTTCCGTCTGCTGCATATACTTCACGAGATCGAATCCTCCCTCGGGTATCTGTGAGGGCGAATGGGAAGAGTTCGGGGCGGCCGGCGACATTTGGCCAGATTGCACACCCTGGCGGCTCACTTTCTCGGGCAAGACCGCAACTGAAATCAGGTTCCCCGTCTCCAGCGCCACGGAACGTTCCATCGTGTTCTCTAGCTCGCGTACGTTACCGGGCCAGTCGTAGGATTCCAACAACCGCATTGCATCCGGCGAGATCCCTTCGATGGGTTTCTCCATGGATTTGCGAAACCGCTCCAGGAAGACGCGGGCGAGCAAGGGAATGTCGTCGCGCCGCTCCCGGAGAGGCGGCAACTGAATAGGGATCACACTCAAGCGGTAGTAGAGATCCTCTCGGAATTCCCCCGCAGCGATGGCTCTATCAAGATCTTTATTCGTCGCTGCGATCACCCGGACATCGATTTCTGTTTCCTCATTGGAACCGAGAGGGCGCACTTTGCCTTCTTGAAGGACGCGGAAGAGTTTCACCTGCATCGGCAAGCTCATGTTCCCAATTTCGTCGAGGAACAGCGTCCCACCATTCGCCGCGTTAAAGAGGCCCTGGCGGTTTTCGTTCGCGCCCGTAAAAGCGCCTTTCATATAGCCGAACAGCTCGGACTCGAGTAAAGTTTCGGGAAAAGCTCCGCAGTTGATGGTAATGAAGGGTTGCTGGGCGCGCGGGCTGTTTTCGTGGACGGCACGGGCGATAAGTTCCTTCCCGGTTCCAGTCTCTCCGGTGATCAGGACGCGGCTGGATTGCGGAGCGACCGTTTGAACCATCTCAAAGATGGCCCGCATCTTGGGGCTGTGGCCGATGATATTGTCCTGACCGGTGAGACGCCGCAGTTCGCGGCGCAAGTAGCCAGCTTCGTGCTTGAGGCGGAGTGTCTCATCCACCTGGCGCACCGCCCGTCTCAACTGGTCGACCAAGTCATGGTCCTTGATGACGTAGCGGTCGGCTCCCGAATTAATAGCGGCAATCGCGGTTTCGACAGTGGGCACTCCCGTAATCAGCAGGAAATAGCTCGAGGGGGAAAGTTCCTTGCAAAATTGCAGAAGGTCCACTCCCGTGGCATCCGGCATGCGAATGTCGGAAATGACGATGTCAAAAATCTGTGATTGCAGCAGGCGCTTGGCGGTCTCGCCATTCCGGGCCACTTCGACCCGATGACCTTCCTTGCGGAAGGTAATCTCCAATAGTTCGCAGATCGATTGTTCGTCATCCACGACCAGGATATGGGCCATAGCAAACCTCTTCTTAATTTCTGGCGGGCTCCAAGTCGCCGATGCGCCAAAGCGCTTTGGCGACGGCGCGTAGAGCCCGTACCCGCCCAGTGCGCGCGGCTCACGCCACGCGGGGGAGTTCTACGGTAAATTCCGCTCCGCGATCTTTTTCCGAAAAGACGCTGATTCGGCCGCTGTGCGCTTGAATAATTTGATAAACGATGGCAAGCCCAAGTCCGGTTCCACCCACGAACGTCGATTGCAACGGTTCAAAAATCTTTGCGCTCTGCTTCGGATCGAACCCCATCCCCGTATCGCGAAACCGGATGCGGACCCAAAATTGCGAAAGATCCAGAGATACCGACAAAACGCCTCCGGTGGGCATGGCGCGCAAGGCGTTGTCGGACAAGTTCCAAAACACTTGTTTGATACGATTGCGATCTACCTTGATTCGAGCTTGCGGCGCCGCGAAGTTCCGTTCGATCCGGTATTTTCCGTCCAATTGCGGATTCCGCTCGAATAGCGTGAGTGTTTCATCCAGAAGGCTGGCGACATCGTCTTCGGAGAAGTCATACGTTTTTTCACGAGAGTAATTCAAGAAATCGGTGATGATCTTGTTCAGCCGTTCGGATTCACGGCTTACGATTCCGACCAGGTGCTGTTCATCCTCCTGCAAAGGCACGAGCCGGCCGAGCTCCTTGACTGCCCCCGCCATGGCCGTCAAAGGCTGTCGAATCTCATGGGCAATTGCGGCCGAGAGACGCCCCAGAGCAGCCATGCGATCCTTGGTGGCGACTTCCTGTTCGAGATGCTTCAACTCGGTCAGGTCCTGGAAATTGAAGACGTATCCGGTTGTGCGGCGCTCCCCGGTGCGCAAGATTGAAGCGGATATCCCGATGAACCGCTTCTGTCCGTCCGGGGTGAGAAAGTCCACTTCGCGCCTCTGTGGCAGTTTGCCGTCCTGTGTCATTTCACCCGGCAGCCAAAAGACCGGCCAAATATCTGCCAGCGACTTCCCGCGAACCGCGACAAACCTATATCCGGTAATCTCCTCGCCGGTGCGGTTGAGCAGTAAAATGCGGCCTTCCAAATCAGTGGTGAGCAACCCACCTCGCATCGAGTGGATGATGTCTTGATTAAAAGCCTGAAGATCCTGCAATTCGCTGCGTTTGACTTCGAGTTCGACGCCCTGGCGCCGCAAGCTCTGCGCCAGCAGGCTCGAGAGGTACGCCACGGCCAGAAAGTAGAAAAGGTTGCTGAGAATCCAGGTCTGCAGCTGCCGGCCGCTCGGAACTGCAATTTGCATCCGCGGCAAGATGTTGTAATAGATCAATTCCGCAAGTCCGCCAACCAGGATAAAACTCAACCCGGCGACGATGAATGTGGCCTCGCGTGAAAAAAGGATGCTCGCGACGATGATAGCCAGCGGGTAAAGCCATATGAAGTAACTGTCCTGCGTGCCCGTCAAATAAATAATGCCCGTGACCAGGAGAAGGTCGCAAACCAACTGAACCGGACCATGCCACGAAGCTGTGGGCATCCATCGCATCATAATCGCGTAGATAATCGCCAGCGTGTACCACAGGATCATCAGCGGCAGGAACAGGCGGGTGGACACCTCCAGCTGGCTTGTCTTTCCGAGGACCAATACGAGGGCCAGGAGAAGGGTGATCAGAAAAAAACGGACGCGCGACAGCCAATTGAGCCACTCAGCGACATTTTGTGTCATATCCATTTGGGGCGAACTTATCGGGCTATGGACCCTTCAGCGTATGAAAATCTCGATAAGACAGGAACAGGGGCTAGTTTGTAGGACGATTCGGTGCGAACCGCCCCGCTGATTTTCTCAAACACAGTCCATTCTTAATTTGGGCGGGCTCCACGCCGCACTGGATGCGTTCAGCGTAAAAGTGCAGCCCGCGCCCACTAATGGGCTTGGCTGAGTTGGCCGATCAGCGAGAACAGGGGCAAGTACATCGAGATCACGATGCCGCCAACGACGAGGCCCAAAAAGACGATCATCATCGGTTCCATGGCCGCGAGCAAGTCTTTAACTGCTGCGTCCACTTCGTCCTCGTAAAAGTCGGCGATCTTTTGCAACATAGCGTCCATCGCGCCGGTCTGCTCACCGACTCCGATCATCTGGGTGACCATGCCTGGAAATACGTTCGAATCCCTCAGCGGATCCGACAAGTTCCGCCCCGCTTCGAGAGCCTTCCGTACTTCCATGAGCGCCTTCTCAATGACCGCATTGCCCGCCGTCCGGCCCGTGATGTCCAGCCCTTCCAGGATGGGAACGCCGCTGGAAATCAAAGTGCCCAGCGTTCGGGTGAAGCGCGCGACGGCGATCTTCCTGAGCAGGAGGCCGATCATGGGTAATTTGAGAAGAAGGCGATCGATCGCCATCCGGCCCACAGGAGTGCCGTACCACACTTTCAACGCGATAATCGTCCCAACGAGCGCCACGAGCAGCAACAATCCAAATATGCTGCCGACAAAATTACTCATTCCAATGACGATGCGCGTTGGCAGCGGAAGGTTTACGCCGAGGCCGGCGAACAGTGTGGCGAAAATTGGTACGACCTTCCATAACAACAGCGTGATGACGCCGCCGGCGACAGAAATTACCGCGACGGGATAAACTAAGGCGGATTTAACTGCCCGCTTCAACTTGACGTTTTTCTCGATATAAGCCGAAAGCCGCTGCAGAATCGTATCGAGAATACCACCCGTCTCGCCGGCTTCAACGAGGTTGACGTAGAGCGCGTCAAACACCTTGTCGTACTGGCGCATCGCAGTCGATAGAGTAGAACCGCCCTCAACGGAAGCCCGGGTGCCGGTCAGCACCTTCTGAAACATCTTGTTTTCCTGCTGGCCGGCCAGGATTTCGAGGCACTGCACCAGCGGCAACCCGGCATCGATCATCACCGAGAACTGCCGCGTGAAGACGGCGAGTTCCTTGGAATCCACTCCGGCGCCAAAGGTGGGCAAATTGAATTCCTTGCCCTTCTCCGACATCTTGGTGACTTTAATCTGCTGCTTGCGCAGCATGTTGACGAGCTCGCTCTTGCTCGGCGCCAATTGCTCGCCCGTCACTGTCGTTCCCGTGCGGTTGGTGCCGCGATATGTAAATACCGGCATCGATTTAGTCCTCCTCGTGGTACGTGTTGAGCCAATTCGTCCAAGTCATATCTGAAACGCCCGGGCCTATCTATTCAGGCGGGCTCCACGCCCCGGCCTGGCCAGGTCGTTCAGCGCAAAAGTCAAGCCCGCACCCTCCCTCAGCGGCGAACGGGGGCGGCGGGACCGCGGGAAGAAGCGGGCGAAGTCACTCCCCGATTGATCATATCCTGCAATTCCTCCGAATTCGACGACCGAGACAATGCCATTTCCAAAGTGATTAACTTCGCGAAGTACGCGTTGACCAGACTCTGATTGAACGTCTGCATTCCAGACTGGCCCGTCCCAGTCTGCATCGCCGAATATATCTGGTGAATTTTGTCCTCACGGATCAGGTTGCGGATAGCGGCATTCGGAATCAGGATTTCCATCACCATCGCCCGGCCTTTGTTATCCACCCGGGGCAGCAAGGCCTGACAGAGAACTCCCTCCAACACCAGTGAGAGCTGGGCGCGGATTTGCGGCTGCTGGAAAGATGGAAAGACGTCCACGATACGATTGATCGTGGAAATCGCGGAGTTCGTGTGCAGCGTCGCAAAGGTGAGGTGCCCCGTTTCGGCGATGCGCAGCGCGGATTCGATGGTCTCGAGGTCGCGCATTTCGCCGATCAGCACCACATCGGGGTCTTCGCGGAGCGCTGCTCGAAGTGAATTCGCGAAGGAGTGCGTATCCGAATGCACTTCGCGCTGATTCACGAGGCACTTTTTATGATTGTGCAGAAATTCGATCGGGTCTTCGATCGTAATCATCCGCAAGCGTGGTCGATTTTCCCGAGCCGGTGGGACCGGTGACCAGCACCAGGCCACGCGGTTTGTCGCAGAGGGCCTTCACTATGACGGGCAAGCCGAGGGCGTCGAAGCCCTTGATCTCCCAGGGGATGGTCCGGAAAACCGATCCGACAGCACCACGCTGCTGGAATAGGTTGCCGCGGAAGCGCGCCAGATTCTTCAAGCCAAACGAAAAATCAAGCTCGAGATTCTCCTCGAACCGGTGCTTTTGGGCATCGGTGAGCACGCTGTAGGCCAGCGCTTTCGTATCCGCCGCCGTCAGCGGCGCCATATCCATCGGGCGAAGTTTGCCGTGCACGCGGACACGAGGCGGGCTGTTCGTGGTGATGTGCAGATCACTCCCGCCCAGCTCGATCATTTTCTTGAGCAATTCGCTTAGCGTTATGCCGGACATCGTTACTCCCTTTCTTACAAAACGGTTTCTCGAAGAACTTCCTCAAGCGTCGTTTGCCCCATCGCGGCCTTAGTCAAGCCGCTCCTGCGAAGCGTGAGCATTCCTTGATCGATTGCTTTCTTCTTAAGTTCCAGGGCCGACGCGCCCACTAAAATCAATTCGCGCAACTCATCATTGATTTCCATGACCTCGTAAAGACCGACGCGGCCCTTGTATCCGGTCTTATTGCAGGTGCCGCATCCCTTGCCGACGAAGATTTTGGTCGACTCTATTTCCTCCTGAGTAAAACCTGCGTCAACCTTCGCCTGCTCGGGGAGATCGAGAGGTTCCTTGCAGTTCTGGCAGATTCTTCGGACCAGGCGCTGCGCGCAAATCAGATTAACTGAGGTGGCGACCAGAAAAGGCTCAATTCCCATGTTCATCAAGCGGCTAATCGTGGAAGGCGCGTCATTCGTGTGCAGAGTGGAAAGAACCAGGTGGCCGGTCAGTGCCGCTTTCACTGCAATTTCGGCAGTCTCAAAATCGCGAATTTCTCCGACGAGTATGATGTTGGGGTCCTGCCGCAGGAAGGCGCGCAATGCGGCGGCAAAGTTCAGGCCGATCTGGTCCTTCATTTGGACCTGATTGACTCCGGCAAGCTGGAATTCGACCGGATCCTCAGCCGTCATAATGTTGGTTTCCGCTGTATTGAGGCGCGCAATCGAGGAATACAGCGTGTTCGTCTTGCCCGACCCGGTGGGTCCCGTTACCAGAACCATTCCGTAGGGACGCAGAATTGCCTTTTCATACTTTGTCAAGGACTCCTGCTCAAACCCAAGCTTCGTCATATCCAGGCGTAGATTCTCTTTATCGAGCAACCTCATTACGATTTTTTCGCCGTAGAGAGTGGGGATGGTCGAAACGCGGAAGTCGAGGTCCTTGATCCTCCCGTCCTTCCGGTACTTGATCATGATGCGGCCGTCTTGCGGCAACCGCTTCTCACTGATATCGAGCTTGGCCATGATCTTGATGCGGCTTGTGATGGCGTCGCGGAGCTTCAACGGCGGGGTCATCACCGACTGGAGGATCCCGTCAATTCGAAGGCGAACGCGCACTTCTTTCTCGTAGGGTTCGACGTGGATGTCGCTCGCACCTCGCTTGACCGCGTCGGTCATGATCAAGTTCACCAGCTTGATGATGGGCGCTTCCTCGGCGGCCCGTTCCAGGTCGGCGAGGTTCGTCTCCTGTTCTTCGCTGGCAAGCTCCAGGTCCGCAGCGTCTTCGGCGCTGAGGTCCTTCATTACCTTGTCGAGTTCTTCCCCACTCTGGACTTCGCCGTAGAACTTCGAGATGGCCTCGGCAATGGCCGTTTCCGAGGCAACCACCGGCTCCACGTTGAAGCCGGTCATGAACTTGATATCGTCCATGGCAAAGACGTTGGTGGGATCGGTCATCGCGATGGTCAGCGTGGAACCGACACGAGAAAGGGGGACAATCTGGTAGCGGACCGCGGTGTCCTGCGGTATGAGCTTGATTACAGAGGCATCTACCTCATAAAATTTCAGGTTAATGGAGGGAACGCCGTACTGGCGGGAAAGGACACCTGTAATTTCGTCATCGCTGATGAAGCCGAGCTTCATCAAGCACGTTCCGAGCCTGCCGCCATTCGCCTTCTGATGTTCCAAGGCCTGCCGGAGCTGGTCGGATGTGATTAGGCTTTCTTTAATCAGTATTTCGCCTAACCGGGACGACATCGGAGGAGAACTCCCCGGGGCATGCAAACTCCCGGAAATTCAAAAGTAACAGATAGGGAGGGACGACTATTCTTTCATTTTCGGCAGTCGTACTGAAAGGGGCAATACGGCGGCTACCTGTCCTTTAGTACAGGTGGATTCGATACACGTGCAAGACCTTGCCTTGACTAGATGTACGGCGCCCGCTATCTTGCGAAGCGATGGAAGCTTTGGTCGCCAACGGGCACAACGGGGCGCCGCGGCGCAGCCGACGCGTTGTGCCCGACGTAAGGGCAAATTCGACCAGCGGGCCGACGCTGATGCGCTACTTCGCGGCGATGTCTCAGGCGCTGGGACCGATGCAGTGGTGGCCTGCGAAGACGCCCTTTGAAGTGATCGTGGGCGCCATTCTGACCCAGAATACCTCGTGGACAAATGTCGAACGAGCGATCGCCAACCTGCGCTCAGCTCAAATGCTTACGCCCTCAACCATCACGTCGGCTCGCCTGTCAAAGCTTGCCCTGCTGGTTCGTCCCTCAGGTTATTTCCGGCAAAAGGCGAAGAAACTGAAAGCGTTTGTAAGGTTTCTAGAGAGGGAATATGGCGGCTCGCTAAAGCGCATGTTTGATACGCCGACCGAAATCCTGCGTGAGAAGCTTCTCTCCGTGCACGGAATCGGACCCGAGACGGCCGACTCCATACTTTTGTATGCCGGAAATCACCCTGTATTTGTCGTCGATGCGTACACACACAGAATATTCGGCCGCCATGGAATCACGGACGGAAAGCCCCAGTA
>WNFT01005134.1_pt1 | contig 11430 bp, 7 predicted proteins | sample 5400191 | NCBI WGS metagenome assembly WNFT01 (sample SAMN13153359, study PRJNA577476) | soil metagenome | isolation source: 80 cm saprolite under Madrone tree | place: USA:California | collected 2016-06-14
TGTTGCGCTGCATGAAAAATCTGTTGGCATAAGGCCGAGGCGGTATTCGCAGTGAAGCGTTTCCGTAAACATAATCCTGGATATCGCGGCACATTGTGGTGTAAGTGCCACCGCTAAAATCGGGATACGTTATATCCAAACCGCCGATTGGCAGTTTGATGTTCTGATTAGGGAATGCCGCCGCCGCCGCGTCACACGTCTCTTTGCCAATCTGAAGCATCTTTGGCTCGGTCCATCCGGCGGCGAGCCATTGTGAGGGCTGGTCGACAGCATTAATGCCGCACGATGTGGGCGGCGGTTGCGGGCATCTGGGACATACAATGTTTTCAATCGCGTCCTGGATGTTCCAATCCTGCGAGTTGTGATTAGCGAAAGCGGCCATGTTTACAGCAACAATGGCCGGATCGTTCGTATATTTTGCTCCCATGGCGGCAATCAAGCGGAGGCGCGCCTGATGAAAAGTACGATTCCAATATAAGGCAGTGGATATCGGTTGGCAGAAAGTTTTGTGGATTGGAGCGTCGTCAAGCAAATCAATCTCTTGATCAGGTGGAAGCGAATCCAGCAGCCACTGCGGCGTTCGTGATGAACTGTCAGTAACGGACAATGATATGTATTGGAATCCCGCGGCCTTGGCTGCGGCGATCCTGGCATCGAGCGTTCCCCAGTCATACACGCCGGGAACTTGCTCAACATTGGACCAGTCATCGCTTATCATTATCCCCACGATCCCCAGATTATTGACCAAGCCTGGGTCGATGTCGTGACCGACCCCAAATGAGCCCCATACTCCAATGGGGTACGGCGGTGCCGTTTGCGCGCGAGCCGTGTTCGCCCCGAACAGAATGGTGCACCAGGAAACTAACACCGCCAGGATCAGTGCACCCTGACGCCACAATGCCGTATGGTTCCGGATCACCAGATCTCTGTTTTTGCATTGCTTGACGATTAGTTTGCGACCTCGCTTTTTAGAATTCATAGCCGCGGACTTTGCCGAGCGGTGATGACAAATGCAAGGATTTTTTAAGAATTTTTCTTACGAAACCCACCCTTGTTTTCCGTAGCCCATTCTTAAGAGAGATTCCTAAGGCAGGCGTGCCCTGCGGTAGGGTTATCGCGGCTGCGCTACTCCAGAACGATTCTCGCGCTTATCGTTACCCAGGCCCCCCAACAGAGGAAGCGTTGCTGAAACAGCACGAACACGTGCGCAACAGGAACTGCCGCAGAATCGTCAAGTAAAACAGTAGACGTTTTCCGAGTCCGAGCTGCTGTCGTTGACGAGCAATCCCCACAAATGAAGGCCTCGATCTTCTGATGAAGGCAACCGTTCGTGCATTTTCATCGCGGCAGCTTAGCCTCCGCAGCGACTACAATCGATTCCGCGACTATTACGACACCTAGCGAGAGCGTTCTCTCAACTCAGTTATTCGTCTGTTCCAGAGGGAAAAAACTGCTGTCGTGGCGAGAGTTGTTAAAGCGATCGAGAGGGTCATCGTGATTTCAACGTATTGATGAAAGCACAGATGTTGTTGACGAAACTGTGAAGTTTCCATGCCCATCACCCAGCAGCACAGTAACCGTTCCATCGGTCCTGTTTGTCACAGCCAGATCCAGATGGCCATCGTGGTTAACATCCACGGCAATGACAGTGTGAGGTTCCTGCCCAACGGTCAAAACCGGTCCGGTCACCAAATTTCCGGTACCATCGCCGAAAAAGATTAAGACGTCACGGCTATGCTCGTGCGGTATCTGATTTCCGCTCTTAGGATATGCCACGTCCAGTTTTCCGTCCTCATTAAAATCCCCAAGGGCTACGTCACCTTTTGTGTTCCCCTGACCCAACGCTATGTTCTGCTTTAGAGCAAACTGACCCTTGCCGTTGCCAAGGTGCGTGGAAATGAAGTTGCCGGTTCTATTGCCGGGGAGCGCTCCTGCCACAACAATGTCCGGGATACCGTCGTTGTTCAGGTCGCCAATCATGCTACTCGCTGGCCCATCATTGACTGAAAACGTGCTATTCGTGAATCCTCCCGCTCCATCTCCTAGCATCACGGTGACCACGCTGGCTCCTGGCTCGCTGCCGATACCGCATACGACCGTGTCCAGCTTTCCATCGCCATTGAGATCGCCCGCATCCATGCCGAGAGAATGTGTCACGGCTTCTATTTCCAGGTCAGGACCAGGGAAATTCCCTTTCCCGTCACCAAAATAGAGGACGACTTTATCGTCATCGGGGCCGTTCACAAACATATCAAGCCGGCCGTCGTTATTGAAGTCTCGTAAAAGAAGGCGATCTGGCCCGCCGTCGCCGTCAATTTCGCTTGGCGGGACAGCCACATGGAATGAACCCAAACCATCACCCAAGAGAACAGCCTCATCGTAACCCCAGTTGGCGCAATTCACCAAATCGAGATTTCCATCCCCGTTTACGTCGCCCACATCGAGCCCCTTTGAGAGAGTATCAACCGGAAAATGTCCTCCCAAAGTGAACCCGCCTTGCCCGTCTCCAAACAAGATGGCCACAACATCAAATCCGGTGCAATTGACTGCCAAATCCATGTTGCCATCCTGGTTGAAATCGCCGGCCACGAGCAACTCCGGCGCGATGATGCTGCCGGTTCGATGGTTAGCAAACGCCGATGGCAGCAATGCGGCGGAAAGGATTAAGCAAGCCAAGGCTAAGAATTGCTTTTGTTTCATAATTCTCTCCTTCTTTTACTAAATCTCCAATCTACCAATCTAAAGATGGGTTTGCAATATCTTTGTCCGGAGAATTAGATCCGGACTGCGCCGCTGAAGACAAAAGCCTCGTCGCAGTTTATATGGTCCGCGCCGAAGTTGGAGTGGAGCGAAACTCCTATAAGAATGTCTTCGATGCCGTCGTGATTAAGGTCTCTGACACCAGCTACTGAAGTGCCGAACTCACCACCAAACTAACCGGCTCAATCATTTGAAGAGTGAGATCGTTCCCGGCCGAGCCGAGACGGTCATCGCAGATTTTCATGGTATCGGTGAAAGTACGGATGTTGTCGATGACACCGTAAAGTTTCCATGCCCATCACCCAGCAGCACAGTAACTGTTCCATCAGTCCTGTTTGTAACCGCCAGGTCGAGATGACCATCGTGGTTAACATCGACGGCAATGACGGTGTGAGGTTCCTGTCCAACGGTCAAAACCGGTCCGGCCGATAAGTGGCCATGACCGTCGCCGAAGAAAATGAAAACCGAAGTGCTAAACTCGTGCCGCATTTGAGTTCCGGTCTTAGGGAATGCCACGTCCAGCTTTCCGTCCTCGTCGAAATCCCCAAGAGCGATATCGCCTTTTAAGGTCCCCGGCTCCAACTGGAGGTCCTGCGCCAGAGCAAAAACGCCCCTGCCGTTTCCAAGGTAAGTCGCAATGAAATTGTTGGAAGTATTGCCTGGGAGCGCTCCCGCCACGACAAGATCCGGGAGACCGTCGTTATTCATGTCGCCAATCTTGCAACTGGATGGCAAATCATCGACTGAGAACGTGCTATTGGTGAATCCTCCTGCCCCATCGCCCAGCATAACCGTGACCACGCTCTGCCCTGGGGTGTTTGATTCGCCACACACTACCGCGTCCAGCTTTCCATCGCCATTGAGATCGCCCGCATCCATGCCGTAAGGCTGTTGCACGCCTTCTATTTCCAAGTCAGGACCAGGGAAATTCCCTTTCCCATCGCCAAAATAGAGGACGACTTTATCGTCATCGGGGGCGTTCACAAAGATATCAAGCCGGCCGTCATTATTGAAGTCGCGTAAAAGAACACGTACCGGCTCGCCATCGCCGTCAATTTCGCATGGCGGGGTGGGGAAATGGAATGCACCTAAACCATCACCCAAGAGAACAATCTCGTCGTAACCCCAGTTGGTAGCACTCACCAAATCGAGATGTCCATCCCTGTTTACGTCGCCTACGTCGAGCCCCTTTGTGAGAGTATCAGTTGGAAAATGTCCCCCCAAAACGAACCCGCCCTGGCCGTCTCCAAACAAAATGGCCACAACATCAAATCCGGTGCAATTGACTGCCAGATCCATGTTGCCGTCGTGGTTGAAATCGCCGGCAACGAGCAACTCGGGCGCAATGATGCTGCCGGTTCGATGGTTAGCAGACGCCGATGGCAGAAACGCGGCGGAAAGGATTAAGCAAAAAAACGCTGAGAATGGTATCTTTTTCATAATTGTCTACGCCCCTTTACTGAAACTCGATCTTACCAACCTGGAGATGCGTTTCAATATCTTATTCCTGGAGAATTAGTGACCGTGCCGTTGTAAGAGCAAAGTGCCTGCCACATTCTCTTCAGTAATCGTATTAAATCCGGCGCCTGCCAAAAGTAGCCGTCGGTTACGTCGTCGAAACCGTAAGGCCTTCGCGTGGCCGAAAAATAGGGTTATTGAATGGACCCTTATCGGCTGGCATCGATTGGCCTCGATCAGCATGAGACGGATCAGATCTTCCGGCTAGGGAACAACGGTCAGCGTGAGATTGTTTCCGTCGCCGCCCTGGTAGTTAACCTGAAAATTGTTGCCGCCAGCGGTAATTGTCGAGCCGTTGGGAAGGTTACTAAAGACGCCTGCAATGGCGGTCGCGGCGGTATTGTCAATTAAGGTAAAAACGGTGCCCAAGGGAAGCGTACCATGACCGGTCGGAATGAGCGAAAAGTGCGCGCTGCTGGCGATGGTTATGCCGTGAGCGACCACTTTATCCGCCGTGCTTCTGGTAATGTTCAAATCCGCGTTGTAGTTTGAGTCCCCGTTTAACGTTAGGGCACCCTGGATTGTTAAGGTAGAGGGGCTACGCTTTGCCCCCAGGCGCCAGAAATGCACCGGACCCGCTTCCTGTCCCGACCGTCACGTTCCCGGCGATTGTGCCTACGCCGCCTAGTGTGCCGGCGTTAACACTCACCGCACCAGTCCCAGTGCCGGAGTTGTGCCTGTTGCTGACCAACAATGTGCCTGCGGTAACTGTGGTGGTTCCGGTGTACGTGTTTGCTCCACTAAGCGTCAAAGTGCCAGTGCCGCTTTTCGTAAGCGAGCCGCCAGTAGCCCCGTTTATACCGCCGTCCTGGATGACACCGGAGAAGGTCGTGCTCAAATTATTAGCGCCCACCGTCAGAGTCAGGGACCCAAGAAATACCTCGCCGTTTCCCTCGATCGAGCCTGTCGTTAGACCTGGAGCGTTGTGCTCGCTGATTTCCAATTCGCCGTTGCCGGAAAGTTTGATGCGGGCTGCTCCCCCAGTCGTATCCTGCTTAAACTGAACGGAAGCTCCATTTCCTCCGGGTCCCGCGTTGCAGGTAAGCGTGGCGGCAGCCGCAGTTGCGGAGTCAATGAACAATAGCAGGCCGCCGCCGCCACCTACGACAGTGCCGCCGTTATTCGTGATCGCGCTGCTGCCTGCGCTCGATGTGTCCCAAAACACTGTAGTGCCGCCGACCGACATCGTGAACCCACTGCCATTATTAATCACGGTGGCATGGTCTGCTGTAGCACTGTTGTGAAACTGCAGGATCCCGCCCTGTCCGGCGGTCTGCGTGGGAGAGGCAGTGACGAAAGTTGCGGTTCCCGCCGTTGCACTGTTTGAGAATGTAAGCGTTGCAAAGCCGCCGGTCCCATTAACACCAACCATAAAGGTCTGGGTGGCAGTTGAATTGTTGCTAATGCCGACGCCGCTAAGGTCGAACGCAAACGCGTTGTCGGTGATCGTGAATGCGCTTGCGCCTGCATTGAACACGATGCCGTTTAACTGTGCCACGCTCGAGAGGGAGACGCCCGTTATGTTGGATGTGGCAAACGTCGCCGTATCTGTAGGCGAATTGGGAATAGTAGCCGGCGTCCAGTTGGCCGCTGTGTTCCAATCACCACTGGTCGGAGCGGACTTCCATGTTGCACTTCCAGCAAAGCTAATGCTAGCCGCCGCCAACAGAAATAATAGCACCGTTGGGATCACAACAAACCACCTTTTGCTCCGACGTTTCGGCGCCCGCGCCATCGTGCCAGGAGGCAAAGTGATGCGACTATGATTTTGCATAAGCCTATTAATGCATGTTTATGTATTGGCTCGTGCCTGAGAAGGCCCGCCCGATTGGGTTAAGCACTTCGTGCCGCCGGAACAAATCCGTTTTGGATTAAAGAGAATTCAGAAAGTCGAATACTTGCGCCTTCTGAAAGTCACCGAAAGCGTTGAACCCGTCCCTCGCAGCCGCGGCCTGGCCTCCATGTCGCTGAATGGCGTCGTCATAGGTAAATGACAGACCGTCGTGCATCAGCCGGTTGCGCGTCCGAAGTCCCCAGAGTGGCGCGGTACGAATTTGGGTTGCTGTTCCTGCGTACTCGGGGGTGGGCTGAATCGGTATGCCGTCACCGGTGCCGATATCGTGCAACAAGAAGTCGCTGTAGGGATGAATGGTTCTGTTGCCAAGAGCGTTCGGAACGGTGAATGCGCCGCCGTTGATCGGCGTTCCCGCGGCCGCCGTGACGATGCTGGCCACATGACAAACATTGCAGCCTATTTGGTTAAACTTCTGTTCGCCGGAGTGCACATCAGGCGTGATCGGCCCACGCGGCGGGGCCTTTGTCGATCGCATAAAGTTGACGAAGGCCTGAGGATCTGTGCCATCGTTTTCAGGTTCTGGCACGGGGTCATAGATCGTGCCATATCCGACGAACAGGCCTTGCGACGTATTTTCGTCCGGAAAGAGAGGACTGGTGATGCCCATTTCGTTGAGATAGGCATCACTCGCAAACGACAGCAGACTGCGGTGCTGGCATTTCCATCCAAACCGGCCAACGCCGGCGCTGCCATCGCCTTCCAGAATAGCAACTTCCGGAGCCGTGCCCTGCTGGTCGGGCGGCTGTGCATCTCGAATTGCAGTGAGCGTGCTGTCTGAGACGCACTCTACATAGCCGTCACCCACGGTGCTCGTTGACATGCGGAAAGTTCTCACTTCGTCCACGGGAAGCACATGTTCCACGATTTCAGGGAAGGTAGCGCGCGATTGGATGAGCGAACCGCCCGGTGATTCGAAGAACTGGCCGTTAAAAGTATGCCCAGTCCGGTGCTCGGCTATCTGGCTAGCAGCGCCGGTGACAATGTTCTGATGGCATGCGCTGCAGCTCTGGGTGTTATAGGTAGGCCCAAGACCGTCCTCTGCGGTTTCCTTTTCTTCAAAAACGAACCGGCCATCATTGTAAGAGCGAAGTGGCTGCACGTTGTCCTCAGTGATGGTGTCAAAATCCGGCCCCTGTTGAAAGTAACCGTTGGTTAGGTCGTCAAAACCGGTTTCCGCTTCGCGTGGGCGACGGGTGGGGTTTTCGCCGTTGACCGCAGTCTTATCGCCTGACAAGGAGAAAAATTGGGCCGGACCTTCAGGCGCAGCTCTCCCCCGAGGAATGAATCTATTCTGGGGGGTTTTCTTAATGGACGACTGCCCCTCGCCCCACAGCGATGTAGTTAAAACTCCTGCAGTAGCGACAGTGGCAAACGCGATTGAGAGGAACGCTTTAGGTTTCATAGGGCTTGTTTATGGGACTTGTTTCATGGAATCGGCGAAAGTACGGACACTGACGATGAAAGTGTAAAGTTCCCATGCCCGTCACCCAGCAGCGTAGTAACTGTTCCAGCAGTCCTGTTTGTGTTACACAGGTCCAGGTGCCCATCGTGGTTAACATCTACGGCAATAACCGAGTGAGGTTCTTCTTCCACGGTGAGAACCGGCCCGGCCGATAACTGGCCATGACCGTCGCCGAAGAAAATGAATTCTGAAGTGCTATGCTGGTGCGGTATCTGACTTCCGGTCTTAGGGAATGCCACGTCCAGGTTCCCGTCTTCATTGAAATCACCGAGCGCGATGTCGCCTTTCAAGTTTCCCTCGCCCACCTGCACGATCTGCGCCAGAGCAAAGACACCCCTGCCGTTGCCAAGGAACGTGTAAATGTAGTTGCCGGTAGCATTCCCAGGGAGCGCTCCCGCGACGACAAGGTCCGGGATACCGTCATTGTTCAGGTCGCCAATCTTAACACTGGATGGCAAATCACCAACTGAGTACGTGCTATTGGTGAATCCTCCTGTTCCATCGCCGAGCATGACAGTGACTACGCTCTGCCCTGGGGTGTTCGAGACACCGCACACCGCCGCGTCGAGCTTTCCATCACGATTGAGATCGCCCGCATCCATGCCGTAAGGTTGTGTTACGTCTTCTATTTCGATGTCAGGACCAGGGAAATTTCCTCTCCCATCGCCAAAATAGAGCACGACTTTATTGTCATCGGGAGCGTTCACAAAGATATCAAGCTTGCCGTCGTTATTGAAGTCGCGTAAAAGAACACGGACCGGCTCGCCATCGCCGTCAATTTCGCATGGCGGGGTGGGGAAATGGAATGAACCTACACCATCCCCCAGGAGAACAATCTCGTCATAACCCCAGTTGGTGGCACTCACCAAATCCAGATTCCCATCCCTGTTTACGTCGCCCACCTGGAGTCCCTTTGTGAGAGTATCAGTCGGAAAATGTCCCCCCAGAACGAACCCGCCCTGTCCGTCTCCAAACAAGATGGCCACGACGTCAAATCCGGTGCAATTAACAGCCAGATCCATGTTGCCATCGTGGTTGAAATCGCCAGCCACCAGCAACTCGGGCAGGATCTGGCTGCCGGTTCGGTGGTTAGCCGAAGCCGACGGCAGAAATGCCGCGGAAAGGATGAAGCAAGCCAACGCTGCGAACTGTATTTTTTTCATAATTTTACCCTGTTTTTAGTGAAGCTACCTTTAGTGGATCTCGATCTGACCAACCTGGAGATGCGTTTCAACATCTCCACCTACGATGATATTTTGGTCTTCAAACGGAACCCCGACCACGACCTTGGAAGGGCCCGTGCCAGTGAAATTCGCTGAAGTTACGGAGTAACCAAAACCAGCGAACGCCGTGGGTTGTTCGCTGATTACCGTGCTGACGAGTTTTCCGTTCCTACCGTTATAAACCAAAACTTCTCCCGCGTTTTGGAGCCCGCTCACAGTCGCATCGGGAGCGCCAACCAGAACATCCGGCCGCTCATCGCCAGTGACATCCGGGCTTACCGCCACCGAAGTGCCAAATTTGTTGAATTGGTGTGTAGGATTGGGCAAGTTGCGTGACAGAGTTCCATCAGAGCCTTTGAAAACGTAGGCCGCTCCTCGAAGATTATTTTGGTTCGGGGCACCGATCACGAAGTCGGGCGTGCCATCGCCATCGAGATCCTGGCCTCCGGCGACAGCGTCACCAAAGGAAGGAATTTTGTCCTTGTTAGGGGCCGCAGGGCTAGCGATTGTGAAGAGAAGCGCGCCACTGGCACCGCTGAAAACGAAGGCTTTACTTGCACCCGGCGCACCAATGATGACATCGTTGACCCCGTCATGATTCACATCACCGGCGTTAGCCAACGCTGACCCGAATCGCTCGCTTAGGATTTGTGTAGGCGGATTTAATTGACGGATCAAACTGCCATTCGCGCCACTGAAGATGTAAGCAGTTCCTACATCAGGCAAATCATCGGACGCGTTCGCTTTCGGAACCCCAATAATCATATCTGGGACTCCGTCGCCGTTAACATCTCCCAGGCCGGCGACGGCATAACCGAATCTGTTTCCCTCGTCTTCATTAGGATCGAGAAGATTAAAGAGAATACTGTGATCCGCGCCGCTGAAGACAAAAGCCTCACCGGCGTTAATGTGGCCCGCGTCGAAGTTGGAGTGATGGGGAACCCCGACCAGGATGTCCGGGATACCGTCATGATTAATATCCCCCAAAGCGGCTACGGAGAAGCCGAAGAAACCACCGAACTTCGGGAAATTCACGGGTTGTTGAAAATACGGATCGTTAAGTTCAGATATCTCCGCAAGACTCGCGCCGTTGATGAGGAAAGCTCTTCCCACATCCTGCGGCGGACCAAACCCATTGGTACTACTAAACTCTGAATCGTGGAACGGCCCGCCGACTACGAGATCCGGAACTCCGTCACCGGTAACGTCACCGACCACCGCGATGGCTTGCCCAAAGCGCGTGGTGCTATCTTCGATTTGCGGATCGACCAGCGTTGACGCCCGAGTCGCTGTGACCAGAAGCCCCGAAAGCATCAGCCCGAGGAGGGCCGTGCCGAAACGTGGTACGATTCTATTCGGCAAAAATTTCATGTTTGTCATTTTTCCAGATTTCAAATTCATAAGTTCTCCCATTTAGTGCCCGGGATTTTGTGATAGCGTTAAACTTAACGCAAGTAAAAATTCAAATTATTTTCGTCAGATGTTACCTGACAATGGGATAAAAGGCGACCCTGCTCGAAAACGATCGAGCACCTCCGTGTGCGGCGGCAATCTGGTCGATGAATATGCGGCGTCCGCGATGCTGTCTTGCGATAAAGTTTTGGTTTTGTGCGCTGCTGATGATCAGCGCCAGGTAAGAGCTTCCTGACGCCGACACGCATCCGCCAGGTTTAACTACCGAATTTTTCCGCTTCCAATTGTAACTGGAAGAGCTTTCGACCTGTCATTATATTGTAAGCCTGGTTTCAGAATTTTGTGCAAGCAACGATGTTCGCTCCCTTATCGGCTCGGCAGTGGAATTATGAAGCCGCGGCGCATCTCCTGACCCGCGCGGGGTTCGGGGGCACACCCGGCGAAATCGAAGCGGCACACGGAAAGGGGCTAGACGCGGCGGTCCGCGATCTGGTCGATGTAAGCGATGACCTCGCAGATGTCCCGGCACCCGAGTGGGCGCATCCTCGTCCAATCGGTAAAATCCGCACGCAAATGCGGTCGCAGAGGGTTTCTGCCAGGGAACGGAGAGAAAGAAAACGCGCGTACCATGATATGGAGGGCGAAAACATTCTCGATCTTCGACGTTGGTGGCTCGAACGAATGCTCACATCGCCTGCACCACTCCTGGAGAAAATGACGCTTTTCTGGCATGGCCATTTCGCGACCAGCGTCCAGAAAGTCAGAGACGGTTATTGGATGTGGCTGCAGAACGACACGCTGCGGCGAAATGCGTTCGGCAACTTCGCCACGTTAACGAAAAAAATGTCACGCGATCCTGCGATGATGATTTACCTCGACCTTCAAAAGAGCGAGCAGCAACACCCAAACGAGAATTGGGCGCGCGAGTTAATGGAACTTTTCATGGTCGGCATCGGCAATTATACCGAGCAGGACATCCGAGAGGCAGCGCGAGCGTTCACTGGTTACCACGTCAACTTGGGTACGCAGCAATTTCGATTTGCGCCTCTCCAGCACGACGACAGTTCGAAAACGTTTATGGGTCGAACCGGACCACTAGACGGCGACGACATTATCGCCACGCTGTTGGAACAGCCGGCGTGCGCGCAATTTATTGGGCGAAAAATCTGGCGCTATTTCGTCGAGGACGATCCGTCGCC
>WNFT01005784.1_pt1 | contig 11429 bp, 8 predicted proteins | sample 5400191 | NCBI WGS metagenome assembly WNFT01 (sample SAMN13153359, study PRJNA577476) | soil metagenome | isolation source: 80 cm saprolite under Madrone tree | place: USA:California | collected 2016-06-14
TGCTTGTGCTCAACCTGGCATCGAAGACAGCCGCCTCGGGTGTCCTCTATGACACCGCATCGTCCATCATTCAGCAAAAGATCGCGCAAATCAGCGGTGTTGGGCAAGTGACGATTCTTGGCGGGTCTTTGCCTGCGGTACGCGTCGATCTGAATCCGCAACAGCTAAGTCACTATGGTCTTGGTTTGCAGGATATCGCCAGCGTAATCAGCGCGCAAAATGCGAACCGTCCCAAGGGCCAGATTTCCGATGAGAACGTCATCGCCGACATTACGGCAAACGATCAAATCTCGAAGGCTCGCGACTATGCGCCCCTCGTGGTTGGGTCGAAAGATAATTCCGTCGTAAGGCTTAGCGATGTTGCGACGATCACCGATTCGGTCGAGAACGTTCGCTCCGTGGCTTACGTTAACGGCAAGGAGTCAGTCAGCCTTCTCGTCTATTGCTCGCCTGGCGCCAACGTCATCAGTACGGTCGATGAAATCAAGCGCCAACTGCCGTCCATTCGGTCTTCCATCCCATCGAACCAGCAACTCCTCGTCACGGGCGACCTTACCACCACAATCCGCGCGTCCGTAAAGGACGTGGAAGGAGCACTGGTTCTGTCAATCGGCTTGGTGGTTTTCGTTGTCTTCCTCTTCCTACGTGATGCGCGAGCCACTCTAATCCCCGGCGTCGCAGTAACGGTGTCTGTGATCGGCACATTTGCCGTGATGTACCTCTGTGGCTACACGCTGGACAACCTGTCGCTCATGGCCCTTGCCATCTCCACAGGCTTTGTCGTCGATGACGCAATCGTCGTCATGGAAAACATTGTCCGGCTGATGGAGATGGGCGTCCCGCCTATGGCCGCGGCCCTGAGGGGTTCGGAAGAAACTGGGCCCACGGTCTTGTCCATGAGTTTGTCGCTCATCGCCGCCTTCATCCCGATTTTGTTTATGGGAGGAATTCCCGGCCGGCTCTTTCATGAGTTTGCGGTTACTCTCGCGGTCTCGATTGCAATTTCGATGGTCGTTTCGCTCACTCTAACGCCGATGATGTGTGCATACGTCCTTCGGCCGGAAAAAGGAGTAACGCATGGACGCCTCTATCAGTTCAGTGAACGCTTCTTCGATCATCTGTTGTCTGGATATCGCCAAAGTTTGACGTGGGTGCTGAAGCACCCCGCCCCGGTCGTGCTTGCCTTCCTCGGCACTCTGGCACTCAACGTTGTTTTGATGGGACACATCACAAAGGGCTTTTTCCCGATACAGGATACCGGCTCACTCCTTGGCGGGATTCAGGGACCGCAGGATGCCTCATTTCGTGCGATGCAATCCGCGTTGATCTCCATTGAAAAAGTGATCCAGGCCGACCCCGCAGTAGATGTCGTCACCGGATTTACGGGAAGCACCTCTGGTCCGGGGAGCGAAGATGGGAGCAACTCTGGATTTCTCTTTATTGCGTTGAAACCCTTGGCACGAAGACAATTGAGCGCTGCCGAAGTGCTGGATCGCATGCGTCCGAAACTGGACGCAATTCCTGGAGCTTCGACGCTGCTTAAGCCGTTCCAGGATATTCCGTCCGTTGGGAAGAGCACCAACACCAGCTACCAATATGAGTTGTCGTCGGACAACGTGGCCGACCTGAATAAATGGGGTCCGATCCTCTATCAGGAGATGAAGAAGCTACCGCAAATCAAGGATGTCAACACCGATCAGCAAAACGCAGGTCTGCAGGCCTCGCTCAACTACGACCGTCGCACGGCGGCCCGTTTGGGCATCACGCCACAGCTCATCGATCAATCGCTTTATGGCGCATTTGGCCAAGCGCAAGTTTCCACGATCTATACATCGCTGAACCAGTATCACGTGGTGATGGAGGCAGCACCAAAATATACGCAAAGCCCCTTGGGGATGGAATCGATTTATGTTCATCCGTCTGGTGGAAACAGCGTTCCTCTGAACGCCTTCGTCCGGACAGCAAACTCGACTTCGCCACTCTCGGTCAACCACGACGGGCTTTTTCCCGCGGTGACTATATCTTTCAATTTGGCGCCCGGGATACCCCTTGAACAGGCCACCATCGGCATCGAGAAGTTGCAGCAGAGGCTGGCGATGCCTCGAACTGTACGTGGCAGCTTTGCCGGTACTGCTGGAGATTTCAAGAAGTCGCTCATCGACCAGATCGTTCTCATCGTGATGGCGTTGTTTGCGGTCTACATCGTGTTAGGGGTCTTGTATGAGAGCCTGGTGCACCCAATTACGATTCTCTCCACTCTGCCGCCCGCGAGTGTCGGAGCCATCCTTGCCCTCATTCTCTTCAGGAGCGAACTGGACGTGATCTCCATCATCGGCATCGTCTTGCTTATCGGAATTGTAAAAAAGAACGCGATCATGATGATTGACTTCGCGCTCCTGGCGGAGCGAATGGAGGGTAAGAACTCAGCTGATGCCATATTCGAAGCATGTCTGCTGCGGTTTCGCCCCATCATGATGACCACGATGGCCGCTCTTTTCGGTGCTCTTCCGCTAGCGCTGGGTCATGGAACTGGATCTGAACTTCGGCGCCCTTTGGGTATCGCTGTGGCCGGTGGCTTGGTCCTTAGTCAGATACTCACGCTGTACACGACACCGGTCATTTACTTAGTACTGGATCGGGTTCGGCTGCGGCTCGGCAGCGGCAGTGACGTCGCTGCTATGGCCGCTCAGGGAGGCACGCTCTGATGAAACCTCTTTTGCAGGACTGTTCATCGCCTGGGGACGGGAAAGCAGTTAGCAGGCCGGGTCACATAGCCATACGTGCACTGTTTGTTTTCGCCCTTCTTGGACTGCTGGGATGCAATGTTGGTCCGAAATATATACGTCCGGCAGTTCAGGCTCCTTCCGCTTTCAAGGAGCTGGGTCCTCAGCAAGCGCCGGATGGCACCATCTGGAAGCCCGCTCAACCGCAAGATGCGATGCTCCGTGGGAAATGGTGGGAGATCTATCAGGAACCTGAATTGAACTCCCTCGAAGAAAAATTGAACATTTCGAACCAGAACATTGCTCGGGCATTTGAAAATTTCATGGCCGCGCGAGCTCAAGTTCAGCAGGCACGATCCGCCTACTATCCAACCGCCAGTGTAGGGGTTTCCTACGCACGCAACCGTTCTTCCCAGTCGCAAACAAGCGCCCCTGGTCTTTCGAAAGCCAATCCGAATAGTAATGCGTTCAATCTTCCATTCGATGTCGCCTGGGAGCCGGATCTCTGGGGCCGTGTGCGCAACACCGTGCGTCAATCCGCCAACGCTGCGCAGGTGAGCGCCGCGGACCTTGAAAATCAGAAGCTGACCGAACAGGCGAATCTCGCAATCTTCTATTTCGAATTGCGCGGCCAGGATGCTCTGGAAGATCTTCTGCGGAAGACCGTGGAGGTAGATCGTCAGTCGCTTGAACTCACTCGCGTCTTGTACAAAACGGGCCTCGATAACGATGAAGCCGTCGCCCAGGCCGAGATCACTCTAAAGAGTTCCCAAGCCGCCCTGACGAACGTCGGTATTGCTCGTGCGCAGTTTGAGCACGCGATCGCGCTGATGGTAGGAGAACCTGCTTCCAGTTTTTCCATCCCGGTTAGGCCATTAACAACTCAGGTACCCGACATCCCGGTTGGTCTGCCGTCCGATCTTCTTGAAAGGCGTCCGGACATCGCGTCTGCAGAGCGAACCATGGCGGAAGCAAATGCGCTCATCGGCGTTCAAAAGGCGGCCTATTATCCCACTGTGAGCATCACCGGCACGGCGGGACTTGCGGCGTCAACGTTTTCAAAATGGCTGACTTCTCCAAGCCGTTACTGGTCTTTCGGACCGACAGTTTCGGAAACCGTATTCGATGGCGGCCTAAGAAAGTCGACGATGGCTCAGTTCACGGCGAACTACGATGCAGACGTCGCAAATTACAAGCAGGTGATACTGACCGCATTTCAACAGACCGAGGACAACCTCGCGGCCTTGCGCCTCCTCACCCAAGAAATTGAGCAGGAACAAGAGACCGTCGCGTCCGCACAACGCTTTGTCGATGTCGCGTCTGTGCGTTACAAAACTGGGCTTGATCCCTATTTGAATGTCTTTACGGCACAAGCTATCTTGCTCGCAAATCAACAAACCCTAATAACGCTCCGTGCACAACAAATGACGAGCAGCGTGCAGTTGATCGAATCTTTAGGTGGCGGGTGGGACGTTACCCAACTCCCGACAGAATGGCAGGTCCAGGCGAAACGGCCGTGACTGGTCGCGGCAAGCGCAAGCTGATGATCTTCCTGCACGACAAGGGATATCGCGCTCACACAGAGATTGAGTTCCCCCAATTCCTTACATAACGTCCACATTTCCTCGCCGCACTCCCCATTCAGCCCAAGTAACCTCTGGGAAAGTTCCTCGAACGTGGCGGTCGCTTGCAGGCAAAGCGCCCGAAATTTAATACGAGACGAGGATCACTATGAAACGCAACGGTGCATGGATTTTACTTTCCTATTCAGTCTTGGGCCTTTCGAGTATTCCAGTGCTCGCACAAGAGACAAAACCCGAAAAAGAAAACTTAGTTGTGGAGCCCGGCAACGATTTCCGCGCCGCGCTCCAAAAAGGAGTACGCCTCAAGAAAGTAGGGCAGCCCATTACGGCAAAGCTGCTTGAGCCGGTGTACGCCGGAGAAACTCTCGCGATCCCGGCAGGTTCAACGGTCAAGGGACATGTTTCCTCAATTAGCAAGGTTCCGATGCACAAGCGTGTAGGAAGACTCTTGGATGGCGACTTTACTCCTCCGAAGATCGCGCACGTGACGTTCGATCAACTGGTGCTTTCCGATGGAAGCTTGGTGCCGGTTCACAGCGATTCCGCTGTTGGCATCGGTCGCGTGGCGAATTCCCGTTATCTTCCCAAGGCACAGCGTCCTGGAGTCCGGCAAAAACTCAAGAGCGCAATGGCCCCGCTGAAGGAACCGAATAAGTTGCAGCGATTGGGCGAAGCCGCCGTAACCAGCTTGCCGTACCATCCGGAATACATCGATCAAGGAACTGTTTTTGACACCGCCCTGCTTGAACCGGTGTCGTTACTCGCAAAGGTTCTGCCTACTCCAGTCTCTATGCAAATGGCGGGCGACTATCTCAACCTTCATCTCTTGACCCCAATCAGCTCAAATACATCCACGGCGGGCGCGCAAATCGAGGCGGTTGTTTCGCAACCGTACTACCAATCGAACCATCAATTGCTCTATCCCGCCGGGACCATACTCACCGGGACGGTCCAGAAAGCCTCCTCCGCGGGATGGATGAAGAAAAACGGAAGTATCGTGTTCGCATTCCGCTCAGTCCAGATGCCGGACGGCACGTCGAAAGACATCCATTCGACTGTCAGTGGCGTTCAAGCCGAGAGTTGGGAAGGTTTGGACGTAGGTAAGGAAGGTGAAATTAAAGCCACGACTTCGACTTTTGCCCGAATTCTAGCTCCCATTTCACTCATTGGCCCATCGAGAGCAGTTTCCGATGCGACTACGCAGAAGACAGCATGGTCTCGGTCAGGCGAAGGCCGAAAAGGCTTTGGCTTGCTTGGGGCTGGCGCAGCACAGGCATCTGTTGGCACGGCAATCGGGTTTGGATACTTTGGGGCCGCAAAGAAACTTTGCGATGCGTTCCTCACTAAAGGTTCAAACGTAGAACTCCCAGCGCATACGCCGATTTTCTTGCGCCTGGATTCCAATAACCCCACGCTAGCGCTCGCAACGCCTTAGCCGCCGGGTGTGTTCTTGCTGTCTTACGCTCGGCGGTTCGAGAAGCGTGAGCTGGCGCCTGAACCCATCCTTTCCGAATGTTTTGTCGCCTGGGATCTGACTTCGCCTTGCTGAACCCGTTCCCGCCGTCGGATCCCTGGTGGCAAAGTTACTGGTGCAGTGAGAATAAAATTCGGCGAATGACAATTTGCTGATCGATAAGTTCTGAGGTGCTCGCAACTCGCCCCAGCCGACCAGGCAATTGCCAATGACTTACGTTGCTCCGAACACTACCGCTCATATGTTCCGACCAACATCCCCCGACCTATTACCGTACCCGAGATGCCGCCCAAGAACGCTTTGAGTTTCGGCGCAGATGAAAATGCGGTGCAACGGCTTAGCGCGAGTATCTGGAAAATATAGCGATGTGGCCCATGTCCGGGGACCGGCCGTGGCCCCATGTACCCTTGCGCTCCCGCCGTGCTCCTTCCAAAAGCCACGCCAGTGGCTTCAAGGGCGAGAGCTCCTTCCGCCAAGCCGGATTTGTCCGGAGCTATCCGATAGGCGATCATGTGCACGAATGGCCGGGGTAATGGTGCATCTGGATCCTCCATGATCATTGCCAGTTCAACCGTTCCCACCGGGACGCCACTCCAACTTAAAGGGGGAGAGACATTTTCTCCAACTCCTATTCCGGCAGATCGGAATGGCATCGGTGTTCCATTGAGAAACCATTCGCTCTTCAACGAAATTATCTCAGGAACGCCGAGAAGCGCACCGTGGTTCGAAGCGGAGTGGCGTTCCCCGGCTCGGGCACTTCGCAAAATGCGACCTATCCATCGCGCGTTCATCTTCTCCTCCTACCGTTGATGAAGTCTAGAACCCAAGGACGCCATTTTCGGAAGGTCAACCAAGGGAGCCAACACTAATCGGAAATCTGTTCGAGCGCGAGGCCACGGGTGCGCGGCCCAAAAACTCCGACAGAGACGACGACCGCGAACATTGCGAGAGCGATAAAAACAAAAACTCCTGCGGTTCCAAAATGCTGGAAGAGGAATCCAATGATCAGGCTCGTAAACGCAGTCGACAGACGTCCCCAAGAATAAACGAACCCAACCGCGCGAGCTCGCATACGCGTCGGAAACAACTCCGACTGATAGGCATGAGAGCAATAGCCCATGAGGCTGTTCATAAGAATAATCAGGACGCCGAGCACCACCAATCCGAGGGAAGCAGTGTGTGCCGCGAACAACATGCCGAATATGGCTGTACCTATGGCCGCGCCAACAATCTGCCACTTGCGCTCAAACTTTTCCGCAATGACGCTTGAGAGCAAGGGGCCAATGGGAAAAGCCAGGGTGATCAGAAATGAGACCTGCGCGCTCCGCGGCGCATTATGGTTCTGTGCATTGACCAGCGCTGGCAACCAGTTTCCAAAACCGTAAAAAGCTATCGCCTGAAAGAAATTGAAGACGGTCAGCATGATGGTTCGCCTGCGGTACGGAGGACGAAGTATCTCTGCAAAATTTGCCTTGCCCACGTGTTTCAAGGTTGACGCCTTCGGTGCAGGCAGTGGATGGCCAAGGTGGGCCTCCGCATGCCACTCAAAAACGGAGGTAACGCGTTCTGCTTCTTCCATCTCGCCATTTCTGACAAGCCAGCGCGGCGACTCCGGTAGATAGCGGCATAATATCCAAACGAGGAAGGAACCCGCCCCGCCAATCAGCATGACCCACCTCCACCCCTGAATATGCAAAGGACCGTGCGGCACAAGGAGCCAGCCCAACAGAGCGAGTACCGGAACGGCGGTTTGGATGATTGCAAAGGCGAGGGCAAACACGCGTCCACGGAGATGGCGTGGAACTATCTCCGATGCGTAAGTGTCGAGTGTAATCAGTTGCGCGCCGATGGCAATCGCGTCGATCAGCCGTACTGCATCGATCGCGATGGCTGAATTCTGCATGGCCATAACGACCGTTGCCGCGGCGTAGCAGAGCGCAAAGGCTCGGAAGGCCGCGCGCCGTCCCCAGCGATCCGCGACTCCCCCCAAGGCGATGGTTCCCAAAAAGAGGCCGAGGAAAGTTACGGATGCAAAGGCTGCCTGGTCGGGCAGATGAAAGAGGCCGTTTGGACCAGCTTGGAAAATGCCGTCGCGAATGAGACCCGGACTTACGAAGGCCGTCATAAAGAGTTCATAGAACTCGAAGAAGCCGCCCAGGGCCAACAACGCGATCAGTTTCCATAGATACGGACTCGCTGGAATTCTGTCCAGCCGGGCCTCCACATCCGCACCGCGCTCCCCGGCGACCTCGGAAGTAGTCACGGAATCTCCACATTCATCAACGGAATGAACTGCTGGCCGCCGTGCATGTCTCCATCGCCGAGATCGCCCTGCGTAAGCGGCCGTGGAATGCTGAACTTGAATGCCAGCGCATTTTCGCATTCGAAGAAACGCACCTTCTCGACCGGACAACGGTAGAGTTTGGCAAACCCAGCTGGATTCAGTGCGCCGGAATCTTTGACGCGCCGGTAGCTCGCAATGTCAGCGAACATGATGTCAAACGTGAGTGTGAAGGGACCTGCATTCTTGCTCCGAATCAGATTCGCGATATCGGCCAGGATCATGATCTCCTCGAACCACCCAAGTCCATAAAGTGAGTGCGAAACATCTCGGCAGGAGTGGAAGGAACCGCGACATGGTTCAGGTTGAAGCGGTATACCGGACCCCGGTCGATGACTGCGGGATTGTGAAGACACGCAAATGCCGTAATCGATCCCGTCCATTCTTTAATTGGGTAGTGCAGCAGCGGCTGGCGGCTGAGCTGCGCAAGCTTGTGCGCCATGTCCTGCGTGGGCGCTGTAGCTTCAAGGACGATACCCACTTCGTGGGGTAGATGATTTGGATCAGGCTCAAGACCGCCCATCACAGCGTTGATACCGTACGTATGAAAGATGATGCTGTATAGACTTTTATCTGCCTTGTCGCCCAGCACCCGAGCAACGCTTTCATCGATATAGCCACGCACCGAGCCGAGCCAACTGTCCAACTGACGGATGATGTATGGATCGCGTATCCCGCCGACAATAATGCTTTGATAGCCGGCCAGCTCCGCTCCCTCGAGTTTCACGGTGTATGGTTCAGAAATGAATTCACTCCCTCGAATCCTGACCGTTACGCCGTCGATGGCTTCAAAGGTAGCCTTTGTTAGATCGAAAGTCCCGGAACACTCACGATGCAGGTAGGGATCGGAGTTTTCGTACAAGCTGTGCGCAGCCACGCTCTGCGGCGTGCACCGAAGGCCGGCGCCATAGGGGCGGATCGTGATCTCCTCATGGCTGACGGTGGTGAAGATGACGCCCTTGCCGAGCGTCTCGCAGACCAGGGTTCCGCATTCCGATACTTTGCCCGCATGCCATGCCAGCCCGGGCGGATAACCGTGCATCAACGGGATTGCGGCAAAGAGAGCAGAGTCGCTGCATCGCCCCGCCAGCACAAAATCGGCCCCCTCAGATAAAGCCTGTTGGAGCGGCTCCACGCCCATCATGCCGACGATACGGGTGCTTCCGTCAATTACGTTGTCACTGATCGGCGGCGCCGGATCAAGGGGAAGGATTCGATTCTCGTGCAGCAGCCTCTTGAGGTAAGCCTTGTCCTGCTCCGCGTAGATGACGGCTGTCCGCAAAGTTAGATCATGTTCGGCAATGATCTCGCGTGCGATCTCCAGAACCCAGTCAACATGAACATCCCCACCCGCCGTGCCCGCGGACCCAATGATCAACGGGATGTCCGCTTTTCGACCAGCGCGCAGCATCAGCGACAGATCGCGCTTCACAGCCTCCCGTGGGAAGGCGGGCGTCCCCATTCCAAGCGAAAAAGGACCCGCGTCGGTGGTGCCCGCGTCGCAAGCGATGAAGTGTGGTGACTGGGCCAGCGCCTCGTCCAGAGCTTCGCCGCTGATGCCCCCGCCTACACTGCCGACCGGTGAAATGAATCGAATTTGTTGTAATTTTGCTCTTTCCATCTTTGTCGTTTTTTCATGGCGCGAGGAGTTTCCATGGGTAAAGCAATAAAGATGTTGCCCGTGACCCGGATCTCAAAGGCATCTAACCCACGAGCTCCTCATAATTGGACTACCAACGCCGCAATATGTATACATATATGCTATAAATATGTCTACAGTTTGTGTGTGGAGGCTTCTCTATTGTGGGTGCGTACCTTCTCGGACATGACATTCGTTATCTTGATGGCGGGGCAGGTTCGTTCGCGGCAAACCCCTGCAACAGGTTCTCTTGGGCGTGGGCAAGGTGCTTGCGCATCAACCGGTCACACGCGTCCGGGTCGCGCGCCACAAGCGCCTGTAGGATGGCTTCATGGTCGGCCTGCCCGAGCGGGATGCGTCCCGGACTGAGTGCGCCTGGGTATCGATAGAGACGCAAGAGAGACCAGATATCTCCGTATAGGAGGTCGATCAAGCGGCGATTTCCGCTGGCCAGAGCGATCTGATAGTGAAAGTCAAAGTTATGCCACTCGCTGTACATTTCCGAGAATTTATCGGCCGTGGCGTCTTTCTGCCGCAGCAGCGTCCATCGCAGCTTCTCAATAGCCTCGTCTGTGATGTTCTTTGCAGCCAGCCGACACGCCGCCACTTCCAGCGCCTCGCGGACCTCGAGAAGTTCGGCGAGTTCTTCCTTTGTCAGCGTAGTGATGGAAGTGCCGCGATTGGGATGGCGAACCACCAGTTTCCGCCCCTCCAGCCGGCGAACTGCCTCGCGCACCGGGCCGCGCCCGACGCCCAAACTGTTTGCAACCCTGGCCTCACGGATCCGGGCACCCGGCGGGAACTCCCCTCGGAAGATAGCCCCTTCGAGTTTGGCCACTAACTCGTCTACAAGTGTTTGCGATGTATCTGGTTTGGACAGGGTACACCTCCCCTACCTCTGGACAAGCCCCCGAGGGGGACCGATTAATAATCCAGCGTTTGCTGAGCAACATTCTACTGTTTTCACCAGTTTCCTGTTGACAGCATATCTACTATCCCCTAGGATTCCCGGTTTGACAAGTGTGAACACTTTTTCATATAGAGTGTATGCACTTTTTGGCAGGTGCAGGGGAGGGCGCTATGTTTGGCACGTGCTGGTTATCAAGAACAACGCGACGGGGGAAGTTCGCACCGTAACAACCAATGCCAAAGGTTTGTACAGCGCTCAGAGTCTGCAGCCCGGCATGTACTCCGTCGCCGTCTCCGCCCCAGGTTTTGCAACGCGCGTACAGCAAACCGTCGAACTTACCGTAGGAGCGACGCGAGAACTCGATCTCAGTCTGAGTCCCGGACAGGTATCGGAGAGGGTTGAGGTAAGCGCAGATGTTGCGGACGTTGAAACGGACACCTCGGTGATCAGTGCAACCGTGGGACAGAAACGCATTGTTGACCTGCCCCTGAATGGAAGAGATTGGACTCAGCTCGCGACCTTGCAGCCCGGCGTGGCCAGCGTGCGTCCCCAGCAACCTACAACGGGAAATTCGAATCGGGGAGTCCGCGGCTACGGCAATCAATTGGCCAGCAATGGGCATAGCCCATACGAGAACACCTACCGCTTGGATGGTATCAATGAAAATGACTATTCAAACGGCGCGCCCGGCAACGTGATTGGGGCGAACCTGGGCGTCGACGCCATTCAGGAGTTCAGCGTCGTCACCACGTCCTACAC
>WNFT01005136.1_pt1 | contig 11427 bp, 8 predicted proteins | sample 5400191 | NCBI WGS metagenome assembly WNFT01 (sample SAMN13153359, study PRJNA577476) | soil metagenome | isolation source: 80 cm saprolite under Madrone tree | place: USA:California | collected 2016-06-14
CCGCTAGGCAATTCATCATGGCCACGCCGGTCACCAAGACCGCTCGCAACGGCGCTTTGGGACGCAGGTGGCCCAGCATTCCGCGTGGCATCATGCCTGCGGCTGTGACCGCGGTGCTCGCGACCTGCGTGCTGTCTTTGCGCCAGCCGTTTTCGCTCAACGGGCCTCCGATTCCCTTGGCGAGCTATTAACCGGCAAGGCGGCATTCGGTGATTGGCGCACCGATGCCCCCTTGGTTCGGCGCAAGATCACCGACCTGCCCCCGTCATACGCCACCCAATCGGCGTCGAATCCTCCCCGGGTGATCGCGAAACCGGTTTCCGCCGCGCCGAACGTGCCGCCGGGCTTCCAGGTCGAGCTGTTCGCCTCCAATCTCCGCGATCCGCGCACGGTTCGGGTCGCGCCGAACGGCGACATCTTCATCGCCGAATCGGAGCCAGGGCGGATTCGGGTCCTGCGCGCCGCCGACGGCGCGGCCAAGCCCAGCAGCAACGACGTGTTCGCCTCAGGCCTCGATCAGCCGTTCGGCATAGCGTTCTATCCGTCCGGATCGGATCCGCAGTGGATATACGTCGCCAACATCGGATCTGTGGTCCGCTATCCCTATCGCAGCGGCGACCTCAAGGCGCGCGGGAAAGCCGAGGTGATCGTGCGCGATCTTCCCGGCGCGGGTGGCCGCTCAGTGCAGCGCGGCCATATTACGCGCGACATTGCTTTCTCCAAGGACGGCCGCCAGATGTTCGTCTCGGTCGGGTCGGCATCGAATGATGGGGAGGGGATGGGCAAACGCGATGCAGCCGCAGTCGCACGTTGGGAAGCGGAGCATGGCCTGGGCAGCGCGTGGGGCAACGAGACCGATCGTGCAGCCGTGCTCGTGTTCGACCCGGATGGCAAGAATCGCCGAGTGTTCGCAAGCGGGCTGCGAAACTGCGTTGGGCTCGCCGTGCACCCACTGACGGGGGACCTCTGGTGCTCGACCAACGAGCGCGACGGCCTCGGCGACGATCTCGTCCCCGACTTCATTACGCGTGTGCGTGACGGCGCTTTCTACGGCTGGCCCTGGTACTATCTCGGCGCCAACGAAGATCCGCGACATCGAGGCGAGCGGCCGGACCTAAAGGACAAGATCACCGTCCCCGACGTGTTGATCCAGGCGCATTCGGCCTCGATGGGAATGATCATCTACGATGGCGACCAGTTTCCCTCGGAGTACCGCGGGGATGCGTTTGCGGCCCAGCACGGCTCTTGGAACCGGGAGAAACGGACCGGCTACAAGGTGATCCGCGCACGCCTGCAGGACGGGGTGCCGACCGGCGAATATGAGGACTTCATGACCGGCTTCGTCGTGAACGACTCCTCTGTTTGGGCGCGCCCCGTCGGCGTGGCGGTGGCGCATGACGGCGCTCTCCTCGTCAGCGAGGACGGAAACGGCACAGTGTGGCGCGTCTCTTATCGTGGCGGCCCATAGAACGTGTTCATGCTGGGCTCGATCTCTTTCGGCCAGTGAGAAATTGCCGTACCCGTCCCGGCGCCGGAGGTTTGGCTTGCGCTTCGCGGGTCCTTCCTGCGCACAAAAGCCGTGCGGGGGGCAACCACATGATGGGAGCGGCTTAGCAAACTATCCGCACCTCTGCTTGACGGATGCCTCACCCATCCTTCCCCGTCGCGGCGCGCGAAGCAGTAAATGAACGCCTGCCGTTAGGCTCTGTAGCGTTCTTAGCGCCCCGATCTGCCCCCCCGGGGGCGGCAGCCCCCTGGGGCGAGTATGCCTCATCGCGTCTCATATGTACCCACTACGACCATTCGACTAGGGCGTGTACTCATAAAATTGCAATGGTGACACCGGCTTTGGATCACTTTGCGGACTCAAGTCCGACATCTCCCGAGTTCCGAGAAGTGCTCCACAACCGGACATTAACGGCGTCTCATTCGATCATCTCGTCTGCGCGCAGCAGGAACGATTTGGGGATCGTGAGTCCGAGTGTCATGGCGGTCTGGAGGTTGATGACCGACTCGTATTTGGTTGGCATTTCGACCGGCAACTCGCTTGGTAATGTGACTTGTTCGCCCCTCTGAGGTGACGTATTAATTAAGTCGTCGATGCGATTCCGCCTCCACGCGCGCCTGCGACGTATCGCCAGCGGCCTCATGCTGCTGGCAATATTCGCGTTCGTACAGCAGAGCGCCATGATTGCTGCCTCGCAGGCGTTGGCGTCTGCGGGGTCGATGAGTGATCCCGCAGTGACATTGAGGGGCTCGGTTCACTATCACAACGATCTAGCGCGCCACGTGCACGTTCATGGTGGCCACGACTCCGTCGGGCATGTCCACGACACGGCGGACATCGACGAGGCCAACACGCCGTTGTGGAGTCTTGGCTGCACGTCGGCGGTCATCCCGGTGACAGCGATTTCCGCAGTGTCATTTGAGATTGTGAGGGCAGCGGAACGCCCGCACGTCCGCCTTGAGGGCATTGAGCCCGACGGACTGAACCGACCTCCAAGTACCCCCAGCATAGCCTAGACGCGGGCGGCCCCGCCGCCCGCCGTTGCGCGCGTGCGTTCAAGGGGTCCTCGATGCCTTTATTTCCCTTCTGCCCGGCGGGGCTGTTCCACAACGCTCGAGTTGCTGCGCTATGCTGTGTGGCAGGGGTTTTCCTGAGCCTGTCCGTTCCCTTTGCCCATGAAGGGCATGAGGATGACGACGCCACGCGCTCAGCCCTGGCATCATCGACATATCCGCGCGTCACTGCGCAGTCGGAGCTCTACGAGCTTGTCGGCATAGTTAAGGGCGAGCGGCTATCGATCTACCTCGATCACGTCGCCACGAACGAACCCATCGCCGATGCGAAGGTAAAGGTTGCTATCGCAGACGCCGAACCGGTCGATGCCGCGCCGGCGGAGAAAGGCGTCTACACGACGTCATTTCCGCGCTCAGCCCGAAGCGGATCAATCGAAATTGTCTTCAGCGTCACCGCAGCCAGTGGCGACGACCTTCTGGTCGGGCCGCTCACGTTGCCGTCCGATACGGAGCCGAGCGACGCCGCCGCTTCGTCGATCGGAGCGGTATCATCGAGCTGGATTTCCTCGATCCCATGGCCCATCCGACATCCGATTGCGCTGATCCTGATCACGTTCGCTCTGGGCGTTCTGTTCGGCCACCTTCATCGCAGCGGTCGTTTCGCCCCTGCCATAGCAACGGGCGCTGCCGCGGCCGGCATTCTCGTCATCCTCGTTGTGGTTGCGGTGAGTGGTAACGACCATGATCGTTCTGGCAGCTCGCCGCGAACCACGACGGCCGCTGGAATGAGCGACGGACCTCGCCGGCTGCCCGACGGCACGGCGTTCGTCGCCAAACCTACGCAACGTCTATTGGAGGTCCGCACCGCTGCCGCCAAATCGGAAACTGCAAGGCCCGCGGTCAATCTGATCGGCCGCGTGATCGGTGATCCAAACCGGACCAGCGTTGTGCAGAGCATCCACGGCGGACGCGTCATTCCGCTGGAGGGCGGCATCCCCCGCATCGGTCAATCCGTCAGCAAGGGCGATGTTCTGGTCAAAATCGATCCGTATCTGCCGCTCGCCGACCGGACAACAATCTCCGAAAAAACCGGCGAGATCGAACAACTGATCGCAGTCGCCGAAACGAAACTTCGGCGATTGCGTCCTCTCGCCGAAGGCAACGCCGTGCCTCGAAGCCAGGTCACCGATATAGAAGCGGAACTTGCGGGCCTGCGTCTTCGCCGCGAAGCGATCCGCAACGCACGAACTGAGCCGGAGCTTCTCCGCGCGCCTACCGACGGCGTGATCGCCGTGGCCAAAGTCGTGCCGGGACAGGTCGTGCAGCCCCAGGACATGCTGTTCCAGGTCGTCGATCCGAAGGCGTTTTGGGTCGAAGCGCTGGTCTACGGCACGGTCGACGCGACTTCGCTTGCCGAGGCGGCGGCGGTTGGAACGAGCGGACAAACCATGCCGCTTGCCTTTCGAGGTTTTAGCCGGGCCCTGCAACACCAGGCGTCGATCGTGCACTTCGCCATCTCGGAGCCTCCGCCGGACCTCAGCGTCGGCCAACCTGTCACCGTTGTGGCCAAGAGCGGAGCGCCCATCACCGGCATCGTCGTTCCACGGGATGCCGTGGTGCGCAGCGGCAATGGCGAAGCGATCGTATGGCTGCACATCGAGGCTGAGCGATTCGAGCCGAGGCCGGTGCGCACACAACCATTCGACGCCACCCGTGGGGTTGTTGCCGCCGGCGTGACGGAAGGCGAGCGAGTTGTCACGCGCGGCGCCGACCTCATCAACCAAATCCGTTAAGGAATATCAATGTTCAGATTTATCGTAACCAACAGTCTGCGAAATCGCCTGTTTGTTCTAGCGGCGGCGATCGTGCTGGTCGCCTATGGCTCGTTCATGCTGCCGCGTATCCCCATCGATGTGTTCCCGGATCTCAATCGGCCAAACGTCAATATCCTCACGGAGGCAGAGGGCCTCGCGCCCCAGGAGGTGGAGCAACTCGTCACCTTCCCGATCGAGACCGCCATGAACGGCATGCCGGGCGTTATCCGCGTACGGTCGGTATCCGGCATCGGCCTCTCCGTCGTGTACGTCGAATTTGATTGGGGCGTGGACATCTATCGCGCTCGCCAGCTCGTGTCCGAGCGTCTCGCCCTCATCCGCGAGCAGCTGCCGCGCGCCGTCAACCCGCAGATGGGGCCCGTGACCTCCATCATGGGTGAGATCATGCTGATCGCTCTGACTAGCGATGGCAGCGCTTCCCCGATGGACGTGCGCGAGGTGGCGGACTTCGTGCTGCGCCCGCAATTGCTCGCTTTGCCGGGCGTCGCCCAGGTCATTCCCATCGGGGGGGAAGTCCGCCAGTTCCGCGTCACGCCCAACGTCGCGACCATGCAGGCGCTCAACGTCACGCATGATCAGGTCGAGCAGGCGGTGACGCGGTTCGGCACAAACACGGGCGGCGGGTTTGTCGATCAGCACGGCCGCGAGTACTTGATCCGCAACGTCGGTTTGACCAAGCGGCTCGAGGATTTGGGACATACGGTGGTCGTGGTCCGCAACGATCAACCGATTTTCCTGAAGCAGGTTGCCAACGTCGACTTCGCGCCGCGCGTGAAACGCGGCGAAGCCGGTTACAACGGGAAACCGGCTGTAATCATCAGCATCCAGAAGCAGCCGGCTGCCGATACCGTGACCTTGACACGGAAGATCGAGGCGGCGCTGCAGGACATTCAGCGCATGCTGCCTGCCGGGATTTCCGCGACCAACGTTCAGTTTCGGCAGGCAACCTTCATCGAGATATCGATCCACAACGTCGAGCGCGTCTTGCTTGAGGCGACCGCGGTCGTCGCAGTGGTCCTCTTCGTGTTCCTGATGAATGCGCGCGCAACATTCGTGTCGCTCACCGCCATTCCAATATCCGTTCTGATCAGCGTCCTGGTCTTCAATTTCTTCGGCCTCACCATCAACACGATGACGCTTGGCGGCCTCGCCATTGCCATCGGCGAATTGGTCGACGACGCAGTGGTCGGCGTCGAGAATATCCTGCGGCGCCTTCGGGAGAACCGCGCGCTCGCGTCACCCCGGCCGGTTTTCGAGGTGATCGCATCGGCAACTCAGGAGGTCCGTTCGGGAATCGTCTACGCGACGATCATCATCGTGCTCGTGTTCGTGCCGCTGTTTGCGCTGCCGGGCATCGAGGGCCGCCTGTTCGCATCTCTCGGGATCGCCTACATTGTCTCGATCCTGGCCTCGCTGCTCACCTCTGTCACGGTCACGCCGGTCCTGTCCTACTACCTATTGACCGGGAGAACTCAAGGAGACGCAGGCGACAATTTTGTCGTGCGGCATCTCAAGCAAGGAAATGGCGTTTTACTCAACTGGGCATTGGATCATCGTGGACTCGTAGTTGGGACAGTGGCGGTTGCTTTTGCCGTAGCCGGCTACGCGACGACATTGCTGCCGCGTGCGTTGCTCCCGCCGTTCAACGAGGGCACGCTCGATGTCTCGTTACAGTACAATCCTGGGACTTCATTGGCCGAGTCGCACCGGCTGGGCTTCATGGCCGAGCGACTGATCGCGCAAGTGCCCGAGGTCAAGTCGGTCGGTCGCCGCACCGGCCGCGCTGAGCTCGATGAGCACGCCGAAGGTGTCCATTTCAGCGAGGTCGACGTCGACCTCGTGCGCTCGGCACGTTCGAAAGCGGAGATCTACGCCGATATTCGCGAGCGCCTTTCCGCGCTACCCGTTTCGATCGCCATCGGCCAGCCGATCGGCCATCGGCTCGACCACTTGCAGTCGGGGCTGCGTGCGCAGATCGTCTTGAAGATTTTCGGCGACGACCTGGAAACGCTTCGTCGTCTCGCCGAGACCGCGCGCCAGCAGCTCGCGATGGTGCCGGGGTTGGTCGATCTCCAGGTCGAAAAGCAAGTGCTTATCCCGCAGTTGCGCATTCAAGTCGACTATGAACGCGCCGCGCTCTACGGGCTAACACCAGCCGCGGTGACACAGGCGTTGGACGCCCTCGCGAATGGTCGGAGAGTATCGCAGATCGTCGACGGCAACCGACGCTTCGACGTCATGATACGCCTATCCGACCAGGACCGCTCGACGACGGGACTACGTGATCTCCTGATGGCTACGCCCGCCGGTTACGTCCCGCTCGGCATGTTTGCCGAGATCGCGGAAACCGACGGTCCCAACCAGATTCAACGTGAGGGCGCGCGCCGCCGCATCGTCGTGTATGGCAACGGTGACGGTCGCCGCGACATGGCCGCCATCGCAACCGATATCCGTCGCATCCTCGCCGGTATGAGGTTTCCGCAAGGATACACAACCAGTTTGGAAGGCACGTTCCAGGCTCAGGAAGAGGCGACCTTGCGCATAGGTGCGCTCTCACTCGTTTCGCTGTCAGCCATCTTCCTCGTGCTCTACAGCCGCTATCGCTCCACTGTCCTTGCTTTGATCATCATGGCCAATATTCCGCTCGCTTTGATCGGCAGCGTCATCGCGCTGAATATCGCCGCGCAGCCGCTTTCGGTGGCTTCCATGATCGGCTTCATCACGCTCGCCGGCATCTCTGCCCGAAACGGCATCCTGAAGATTTCGCACTATATCAATCTGGCTCTTCACGAAGGCGAACGCTTCGGGCGATCCCTCGTCGTCAGAGGCAGCCTGGAGCGGCTTACCCCGGTGCTGATGACTGCGCTTTCGGCCGGCCTTGGGCTGACCCCGCTGCTGTTCGGCGCCGATGAAGCGGGACGAGAAATCCTGCACCCGGTTGCGGTCACCATCTTCGGCGGTCTGCTGAGCGCGACGCTGCTCGATACTGTCCTCACGCCCGTGCTTTTCCTCACCTTCGGCAAGAGGCCAGTGGAGCGGCTCGCGGCGGCGCAGGCCGGCGCGCTCACCCCGGCCGAAGCTTTCTAGTTCCTCAGATCCAAAGGTGGAGAATCAAGATGTTCAAACACGCTTTGTTCGCGCTGCTGATCGTGATGACCGCGACTGCCAGTATTGCCCACGCGCAGCAGAAAAAGGGGGCGAACGGCGGGATGGTCGCCATATCGCAAGGACATCCCATCGAATTCATGGTCAAGGGCCAGGACCTGGTCTTCTATATCAACGACGATGACGGCTCGCCCCTCTCGACCAAAGAGATGCGGGGACGAGCCACGGTCCAGGATGGCGGCAAGACGACTACCGTGCCACTCGAGCCCGCTGCTCCGAATATGATGGTCGGGAAGTTGCAGGCTCCGCTTGGCTCAAAAGCGCGCGTCGTGTTCTCGGCGAATCTGCATGGGCATGCGCTCACCGCGCGATATGTTACGGAATGAGAGCACTGCTTTTGAATGTCCGGTGTAGGGCCGAGTAAGTTGGTTTTGACTCCCGGCACTTCCGCTTCGCCCCGAAAGCAGACTTTGAGGGGCTGGCGACAAGCGGCATGGCGGCGTGTTGAGATCGGCCACAGGCTCGTGATTCAAGCTCCCAAACTGGGAGCTTCGAATCATGCGCTATGAACTTACCGACCGTGAGTGGGCTGCCATCAGGCCGATGCTGCCGAACAAGCCACGCGGCGTGCCCCGTGTGAATGACCGCCGCGTCCTCAATGGCATTTTTTGGGTGTTACGATCCGGAGCGCCATGGCACGATCTGCCGCAGAGCTTTGGCCCATATACCACCTGCTACAACCGCTTCGTTCGCTGGCGTCGGGCTGGCGTCTGGAGCCAGGTCATGGAAGCACTCGCGGGTGCTCATGATGGGGACGTCCAAATGATCGACACCTCGATTGTGCGGGTCCATCAACACGCCGCCTGCATTGCTCGTAACGAGAGAGAGAGTCCATGGGTCGGTCACGAGGCGGGCTGACCAGCAAGATTCACGCGCTGGTCGATACCAATGGGCTGCCGATCCGTCTTGGACTTACAACGGGCGAAGCGCACGACAACCGGCTCGCCTCCAAACTCTTGTCCCGCCTGAGGTCTGGATCAATGCTACTGGCTGACCGTGGATACGACGCCGACTGGATCAGAACGCTTGTCTGCCAACGCGGCGCTTGGGCGAATATTCCGCCGAAGCGAAATCGAACGGAGGCTCTTTGCTTTAGCCCATATCTTTACCGAGCCCGAAATCTGGTCGAGCACTGCCCCGGCAAGAAGTGCAAGCCCCGTGATGCGCTCCAATAGACGTCATGTTTGAATCGCTGCTCGCTCGAATAGACGCGCGAGCGTTCGAAGAGATAGGCCTCGACGTCGCGCAGGGTTCTCGCTCGCATGTCCTGGGCAAGGTCGCGCCAGTGCATGCGTGTTAAATGCTCCATCGCCGAAGCAGCGTCATCGATCGCCCAAATGATCCCTTGACCGGACAGCGGGTCGGGAGCGATACGCGCATCGCCGATCGCAAGCCAGTGGTCGCCGGCACCTGATCGCGCAAAAGAAGCGCGTGCGTCTGCCACCGACAGATTTTCAGGAAGCCGGCATCGGTTCAAGGCACTGCGGACGACAGTGGTCTGTGCCAAGGCCTCCAACCACCAGCGCAAACGCGCACGACGTTCGCTCGGAACGAGCATCGCTAACGTGATGAAGACGGCAATGACTTCGTTGCCTGGCAGGGCAGCTAAATAGAACCACCCGCCCGGCACCGCTTCGATCACCGTCCGCGCGTCGAGATGCCCCGCGGGCAACGAAAACCGCGCAGCGATCGCGACGTTGTTGTCCAGGTATTGACGCACATACGAAAGTCCGAGCCCGCCCCCGGCGCGGCCGGTGGCAAGGATCGCCGCGTTGGCGCGAATACTCTCACCGGTCGATAATTGCACAATGTAGCCGCCCCGCGGCTGGGCTGCGAAGCGCGCAGCACAGCCAAGTTTCAAATCGGCGCCGGCGTCGCGCGCCGCCAAGGCCAATGCTTCGTCGAATGCTCGGCGATTGAGGTGCAACGCGGTGCCGTAGGGCGAGAAAATGTGGTGCCGCGAGCGCGGCTCGTCGCTTCCCCAGACCGACAACACTTCCGGCGCCTCACGACAGAATGGCGCTTGTGCAAGACGCTCGAGACCGACGCGCGTGAGCGCCTGTCTCAGCTCGGGCGGCGCCGTCTCGCCGAAGCGTGGCCTCTCGAAGTGCGACTTTTCGACGAGCAAGACACGATAGCGCGCACGCGCCGCGAGAAGAGCGAGAACGCTGCCAGCCGGTCCGGCGCCGGCGATCGCGAGGTCGTACACGCTCATCGCATACACGCCAAGGCAAGGGAGTTGGTGCGTACGGCCTTCATGCCTTCGATGTTGCCCGGCCTTTTTTTCTCGTCCTTGCTGTTTTTTTTGAGCTCGCCGCAGGCTTGGGAGCCGCCGCCGCAACCAGCACAGCTGCGGGTGCCTTATTGAATTCGACCTCATAGAGGTCTTTCGGGGCGCCGTCGGGCGTCGTCTCGACGACGAAGCCGAGCGTCGACCAAAGGTTCACCATTTCATTGTGGGATTGCAGTTCACGGAAACCAAGCTGTGTCTGCGGATCGGCCACTCTAGCCCAGGGTCGCCGATCTTTCGGGCGATCAAAGGGGAACACTTCGTCGGGGCGGGTCATCGGCCACCATCCGACCCGACGCTGTCCGCCCGCGACCGACGGGTCGTCGACAGAGCCAGCCGAGCAGTCGAGGAAATCGGCCTGCCACGGCAAGGCCATTTGCTGCGAGAAGGCGCCGGCTTCAACGATCACGTCCCGTCGGCCTTCTCCAGGCACCGGAATGGTTCCCACGGTCCGATTGCGAGCAAGCCGGAACGGTTTTTCCCAGACTTCCTTCTTCACAAATAGCCAGCTTGCTTCCATGCCCGGGTAGAATGCCCCGCCCGACATGTTCTCCAGCGCCGCGCGGTCAAGCCCCACGGGCGTGATCGCAGGCGGGCTCGCCGGGACCTGTTCCCAATCTTCGACAAAGTCTCCTTGCTGCCAAGCACGCAAGAGCGCGTATTGCAGTTTGGAAACTGAATGCAAATAGGCGGGATCGCTTTTGTCACCCCTGCTGTTTGCCGCTTCGAAATAGTCGCCATATGCGGCTGGCATCTGGGATGGCTGTAGTTGCTGTGTCGGCAACGCATTTGGATCTCGCACTCGTTCGAAAACTGCGTCGCGATTCGCTTGCAGGCTGCCCGGTCCTCCGAGTGCGCTGAAAGGCAAAGCGCTAATTGACCCATGAAAGCGCGCACGAGGACCCATCTGGTGTTGATGCACGCGCTCTAACCTGACGATGGCACTGAGAATCGGCGCGATGTCTCGTGTGAAGCTCGGGCTGAAATCCTTTATCGTCTTGTTCCGCTTCCAGTCGGCGTTCATGGCTGCGATGTGGGCGAGTGGGCCGGCAAACAGCCCGTCGTCTGCCGGAATGTCCATCTCGCGCACGATCACGTCCACGAGCGAGTCGTACATCGTGCGGTAGCTGTGGATGGGGGGTACGAAATCCGGTGGGCCGACGACCACCCAGGCGCCGGCGACCTCTTGCTTGGCGCCGTCGATCGTCAACTCCGCCTCCACGGGGCCGTCGGACATGTCGTCGAACCAGCCGTCATTGTTGGCAAAATGGCCTATCGTCTCGCGTCCCAGACCCGGGTCAAAGTCGCTTTGCCCCATCCCTCCGATGACGATCAAGTGTCCGTCGGCGTCCGACCGAAGTTCGCCGAGGGTGCGGATTTTCAGTTTTGTTTCGCCGCTTGGCTTGTTTTGCTTCAGATCGCGATCGATTGCAAAATGCGCTACCGTTACGGTATCGCCGCCGTTGATGCGTTGCGGTCCGGGGTCAAGTTCAAGCGATTTTTTCCGCTCGGCGCTTGTTTTCAGCTTGTCGTTACGGACCTTCAGTCTCGGGTTTTGGGCCGTTCCGTAACTCGCAAACAGAGGATTATCCTCGGCGCCCGCCTGACCGTGGAAGG
>WNFT01007207.1_pt1 | contig 11427 bp, 12 predicted proteins | sample 5400191 | NCBI WGS metagenome assembly WNFT01 (sample SAMN13153359, study PRJNA577476) | soil metagenome | isolation source: 80 cm saprolite under Madrone tree | place: USA:California | collected 2016-06-14
TGATTGATCCGGTCGGCGCAGGCGTCGACGAGCGCGTCGCCGTCGTCGTTGGCGAGGTAGCCGGCGCTGGTCACGAGGCTCCGCATGAAGGGGTTACGCCGCGCGGCCTTCTTCACGATGCAATCGGCCTGCGGCAGCCGCGCCAGCAGCAGCACCACGTCGATCAGGCTCGGGTGATTCGCGACGATGAGGCGGGGCGCGCGTGCCTGCAGGCGCTCGGCGCCGATCCAGGACAGCCGGAGGATCCCGAGGCGCTTCATCCACCAGACGAAGAGACGAGACGCCCCGTGGACGACGCGCTGCGTTCGCACTTCGCGTCGACCGGCCGCTCTGCGGTCCAGCAGGCGCACCGGCCACACGATGCCGGCCACGACGATGGCGCCGACGCCGAACGTCACGAAGGCCACGCCGGTCCTCAGCGCACGCCAGCCGCGGGCCATGCTGCGCTGCGACCGGGCCAGGCGCGCGGCGGCGCCGGGAGACGTGGGCGCGGTCGCGACGTCGGACGTGGACGTCATGCGCGGCTAGTCGCTGATCTCGGAGACCTTGCCGTTGGTGAAGTTCACCTTCAGCTTGCCGAAGCGGTTCTTCCAGTACGTCCAGACGTCGGAGTCGAGCGACGGCGTGGCGTGCTCGGGCGGGTAGCCGATGGCGAGGGTCACCCCCCGCTTCGTCATCCCCGGCAGGACGGTGCCGGCGCGGATGCCTTTGCGATCGACCTCGCTCATCTTCTCGACGCTCGCCGCGTCACACTTCTTGCCGAACACCTTGTCGAGGTGCTTGGCGATCGGATCGCGCAGCGAGTTGTGGAAGAGGTATTCGTACTCGCGGCCGCTGTCGAGGAGGCGGAACGTCAGCTTCCGCGTTTCGACCGACTCGATCTTGACCTTCGAGCACAGCGGGATCAGCCCCGACTGCTGGTAGTTCACCGAGTACAGCCGCAGCCGCTGCTCGTCCGGGTGCAGGTTCACGAGCGTGTAGACCCCGGAGGCTCCGACGAGCGGATAGTCGACGACGGCGGCGGACACGACGACGCGAGCGGCGAGGACGAGGGCGAGCGCAAGAGTCGGAATCATACGTTTCATATGGCAGGATTCTACTCCCAGGGCGGCTCGATCGTCATCCTGAGCTCCAGCAGCGTCGGCCCGTCGGCGGCGAGGGCACGGCTGATCGCGTCCGGCAGCCCGTCGATTCCCGCCAGGCGCTCCCCCCGCGCGCCGAACGCGCGCGCCAGCGCCGGGAAGTCGGGATTGCTCAGATCCGCCTCGCCCCAGCGCCCCTCGTACATCCGCTGCTGGAGATACTTGATCGCGCCGTAGCGCTCGTCGTTGACCACGAGGAACACGATCGGCAGGCGGTACTTCACCGCCGTCGCCAGCTCGGCCACCGAGAACATGAAGCCGCCGTCGCCCGCGACCGCGACGACCGCGCGCTCGGGCCGCGCGAGCTTGGCCCCGATCGCCGCCGGCACCGCGTAGCCGAGCACCGCCGAGCCCGTCGGATAGAGGAACGTCCGCGGCGCGTACACGGGGAAGCGATACTCCATCCAGTAGGTCAGCCCCGTCTGGTCGTTGACGACGATCGCGTCATCGGGCAGCGCGCGGCGCAGCGCCGCGATCGCCCCGGCGACCTCGGGCGTGAAGCGCGGTCCGGCATCCTTCCGTGACTGCGCGAGCCACGCCCGGTCCCACCCCGTCGCCGCCGGCCCGGGGCCGAGCGCCTGGACGAGGCGGGCCAGGCCGTCGCGAGCGTCGCCCACCACCGCGACCTCGGCCTTGAACGCGCGGCCGATGACGGCCGGATCCAGATCGAGGTGGATCAGCGTCTGCCCCGCCCCCAGGGTGACGCCGAGCTTCTCTCGCGACACGGAGCCGCCGCGCCGCGGTCTCGACGTCGGCGACGTGACACGGCGGGCGCCGCGCCGTCGAAGGCGGCGGCGCGGTGGCCTCGGCGCGCGCGAACAGCAAGTCGTTCGGGATCGAGAGCGCCACCGGACCCGGCCGGCCGGTGCGCGCCAGCTCGAAGGCGGCGGCGAGGCTCGTCGGGATCGCGGCCGTCTCGGTCAGCGCCTCCGCCCAGCGCGTGACGGGACGAAAGCAGTCGATCTGGTTCGGCACCTCGTGCAGCGCGCCGAGGTCGCGGCCGACCAGGGCCGAGGCGATGTCGGACATGACCACGAAGACGGGCACGGAGCCGGAGTAGGACTCGGCGAGCGGCGTGAGCGTGTTGGTGGCCGCCGGCCCGCTGGTCACGACGACGACCCCGGGCGTCCCCGAGGCGCGCGCGTAGCCGTCGGCCATGAACGCGGCGCCCTGCTCGTGGCGCGCGAGCACGTGGGTGATCGCCGACTGCCGCAGCAGCGCGTCGTAGACCGCCAGGTTGTGCACGCCGGGGATGCCGAAGACGTGGCGGACGCCCTCGCGCTCCAGCGAGCGGATCACCCACTCGCCGCCCGTCGGTGCCGTCACCGCATCGCCTCGAAGCCGCGGTCGATGAGGACGTCCACCAGCGCCGGGCCCTCGTGGGCGAGGGCGCGCGCCAGGACGTCGCGCAGCCCGCCCGGCTTGTCCACGCGCACGGCGAGCACACCCATGGAGCGCGCCAGCGCGAGGTAATCGATCTCGGGATCGACGAGGTCCATGCCGGGGAAGACGCCCCGCTTGGCGGCCGGCAGACCGAACGTCAGCATCCCGGACTTCAAGATCGCGTATGACGCGTTGTTGGCGACGACGTAGGTCACGGGGAGGTTTCGATGCGCGGCCGTCCACAGCGCCTGCGGCGCGTACATCACCGAGCCGTCGCCGATCGTGGCCACGACCTTGCGCCGCGGGTGCGCCAGCTGCACGCCCAGCGCCGCGCCCATCGCCCAGCCGAGCGTGCCCGTCTTGCTCCCGAAGAAGTCCGAGCCCGCGCCGAACGGCAGGTGTCGGAGCACGTGCGCGAGCGACGAGGCCGACTCGTCGACGATGAGAGCGTCCGGGGGCAGCAGCGTCGCCAGCGTCCGCATCAGGTACTCGGGCGCGATCGGCACGCGGCTGGCGGCGGCGTCGGCGGTGGCGGCGACGCGCCGCGCGTGCTCGTCACGCGCGCGGGCGAGGGTCGCCGTGCGCTCGCGGGCGGCGGCGCGCGCGGAATCGTCCTGGCGCTTGGCCACCGCCTCGTGCAGGTCGCTCAGGGCCGCGCGCACGGCCGCGACGATGCCGAGCGTGACGGGATAGCTGCGGCTGATCTCGCGCGGGTCGTCGTCGATCTGGACGACGCGCTGGTTGGCGCCGAACGGCGATCCCGGCGCGTGGAAGAGCCACGTGAAGACGTTGGCCCCGGCGATCAGCACCGCGTCGAAGCGCTCCAGCGCCTTGGCCACGGCGGTCGCGGTCGGATAGAGCCCGCCGCGCCAGAGGGGATGGTCGCCGGGGAAGGAGAGCCGCCGGTGGATCGGCTCGCCGTGCACCGCGGCGCCAATGGTCTCGGCGAGCGCGACCAGCTCGGCCTGGGCGCCGGCCCGGGCGACGCCGTCGCCGGCCACGATCACGGGCGCCTTCGCGGCGGCGAACAGCGCCGCGGCGCGTGCGATCGCCTCGGGCTCGGGCGCCGGGCGCGCGGCGACGGGACCCGGCGCGGCGCCGGTGTCGTCGCAGGGCTCGCTCATGAGGTCCATCGGCAGCGAGAGGAAGACCGGGCCGGTCGGCGGCGTGAGCGCCAGGTGGATGGCGCGGCGCAGCGCGCTCGGGGCCTCCGCCGCGTTGCGAAGCTCGTACGACCACTTGGTCAGGCCGTCCGTCATCTTCACCATGTCACCCGCGAGGATCGGCGCGTCGAGGAGCAGGCGCGTGTCTTGCTGACCCGCGGTCACGAGCAGCGGCGTTTTCGCGCGCGAGGCGTTGTGGACGATCGACAGCGCGTTGGCGAGGCCCGGCGCCACGTGGAGGTTGACGACGCCGAGCCGTCCCGACGCCTGCGCGTATCCGTCGGCGGCGGCCGCCGCCGTCGCCTCCTGGAGCGCGACGACGTACGTCAGTCCGGAGCCGTCGAGCGCGTCGAGGAACGGCAGCTCGGTGGTGCCGGGGTTGCCGAAGAGGTAGCCGACGCCGGCGGCGCGGAGGATCTCGATCAGTCGGGCGGCGACCTGCATCAGCGCGGTGGCCGCGGCGTGTCCATCGGCCGTCCCTGCGGCACGTATCTGGCATCGATGAACGTCCGGATCTCGCCCGGCGTCTTCCCCTGCTCCGTGAGCCGCATCACGTCACGCGTGACGTCCATGCAGAGCGTTCAGGTCGCGGCGTGGCTCGTGTACGTCACGCTCGCGTCGCTCTCGGCCTTGACGTAGCAGGAGCGGTTCGAGGTGTGGCCGAGCTGGGCGCACCCGCAGGTGCACGGCATGAAGCGCAGCACGTCCCCGCGCGCCGTCGCGAACTGGTACAGACCGCGGACATCGGCCACCCCGGCGAACACGGGCAGCCGGCCGCGCGGAACGGTCTGGACCTCGTCGCCGATCTCGTCCTTGATTGGGGCGCTCTGCGCCCGCGTCACCGGGCTCGGCCCCGGGGTCACCGGGCCCTGGCCGCGCGCGGCCCACTGGATGCCGAGCACCAGGAGGCCCACGACGCCGGCCGTGACGGCGAGGGCCGGCAGGACACGGCGCCTCACGACGCCCTCGCCAGCGGGTACTCGCGGCCGCCGAGCCGCAGGGCGCCGCGGCCGGTGGCCTCGTCGTACTCCGCGAGGGCGAGCAGCTGGAACGTCGCCGCGCGCGAGAAGCGCGCCTGGAAGTCTCCGCCCTTCACCGCGCAGTAGGGGACGTCGCCGCGGCCGAGCCGGACCGTCGCCGGGTCCACGGTGTCCTCGGTGCCGTCGTTGACCACGACATGCAGCCCCTCGCCCTGCCGCTCGATCCGCGTCAACACGAATGGCGCGTCGTCCACCCTGACCGGAATGCGGACCCGCGTCTGAATGAAGTATCCCTCGGCGTCTTTCTTCAAGTTCCCCCGCAAGTTGGCAAGAATCCCCGGATGCGTCACTTGAATGCCCTCATCGTACCAGTCGCCATCGACGTCGATGCGAAGGTCGGGGAGCTTCCAGCCCGGCGGCAGCGCAGCCATCAGCCACGTATTCTAAAAGACCACGCTCGCAAACGTCACGACGCACTGCGGGTCCGGCGTCTGCGCATAGCGCCGCAGCACGCCCGGCGCCCCACCCGTCGCGCGCAGCAGCGTCCAGATGGGGGAGAGCCCGCACACGCGCCGGGCGTCGCCGTCGCGCGCGACGTCGGCGAAGAACGCGTCGGCGTCGCCGGCCGTCACGGTCTCGAGCATCGCGCGGTCGGCGCCGGCGAGCCGCGCCGCCTCCTCCGGCGAGACCGGCTCGGCGTCGCCGAAGCGCGGCCCGACGTGGGCGAGGTCGGCGCCGGCGACGAAGGCGACGCGGCGGCCGCTGGCGGCGACCGTCTCGCCGAGGGCGTCGAGGAACCGCGCCACGCGCCGGTCATCCTGGGGCCGCTTGCCGCGCGCCAGCGCCTCGTGCGCGAAGCTCGTGAGCACCGGCACGATCGCCACCTCGCGCCGGCCCGCGAAGAGGTAGCGGAGGAACACGGCCTGGAACTCGATCGAGTGCTCGGTGCGGTGCGCCAGCTCGGCGGCAAAGCAGTCCTGCCCGGCCCGCGCCGCGAGACGCTCGACGAAGTCCACGTCCACCGGCGCGGGCCCGAGGGGCGTCTCGTACGGCTTGCGCGTGAGCGCGAAGGGGTGCCGCATGCCCGCGTGACAGGTCCCGAAGATCACGAACACGTCCGCGTGGCAGCGCTCGGCGAGGTCGCGGTAGCCCCATGCGTAGGCGGGGCCGCCGCGGTGAAAGTCGATGTGCGGCGCGATGAGCGCGCGGACCGGCTTCGCCGTCGCCCCGACGCCATCGACCGGCCCGGGGCCGTGCGGACGCTTGAAGAAGCCGTCGAGCATCGCCCGCAACGCCACGCCGTCGGCCGGATAGGCGCCGCCGGCGTGGCTGGCCGGACGCATCGGGATCGCCAGGAACACGCCGTCGACCTCGGCGCGCCGCGCCTCGAAGGCGGGGCCTTCGAGGAAGCCGTGGGCGTCCAGCGCCTGCGCCAGCTCCTCGATACGCGCGGCGTCGACCTGCTCGCCGCGCTGGCGCAGGACCGCCTGCTGGATCGAGGCGACGTCGTGGCCGCCGTCGAAGAGCGAGACGATCTCGAGCAGCGCCAGCGGGAGCAGCACGGTGGAGGACGTGTACCCGGCGGGATCACGCAGCGCCAGGAAGCGCGTGCCCTCGTGCTCGACGGGGAAGGCCTCGACGCCGCGCAGGCGCGGCCGGCGCGCGCGCGTCACGGCTTCAGATACGCGAGCGCGGCGGCGGTGTAGATGCGCGCGGCGTCGACCAGCTCCGCGACCTCGACGTATTCGTCCACCTGATGCGGGATCAGCCGGTGGCCCGGGCCGCAGGTGACGATCGGGATCCCGAGCTCCATTCTCAAGATGGTGCCGTCGGTCGAGCCGGGGACGCCGCCCCAGCGCGCGGGACGGCCGGTGGCTCGGCGCACGGCGCCGACCATCGCGCGCACCAGCGGCTCGGTGCGCTCCACCCGCGTCGCCATGCGGAAGCCGTTGACGGGTGTCCACTCGACGCTCACGCCGGGGCACGCGTCGGCCGCGCGACGGCACGCCTCGTCGATCTCCTTCGCCACCGCGTCCGCGTCGGGACCGGGGGTGAGCCTCACGTCGAGCGTCGCCTGCGCGGTGGCGGGAATGACGTTCGACTGCGGCACGCCGGCCACGGGCGCCGCCATGATGGTCGGCGTCACCGTGGGCGGCTTGAGATAGCGGCTGCGGGTGCAGAGCGCGCGCAGACGGCGCTCGAGCCGCGACGCGCCCGTGACGAGCGCCGCCAGCGCCGAGATCGGATTGGCGCCGGCCTCCGGCATCGCGCCGTGGGCCATGCGGCCGCGCGCGGTGACGCGTGCCCAGATCACCCCGCGCTGCTCGAGGCAGAGCTCGTTCTGCTCCGGCTCGCACACGATGGCGGCCGACAGCTCGCGCCCGATCGGTGTCGTGCAGAGATGCCTGGCGCCGAGCATGTCGCCTTCCTCGTCGACGAGCGCGCCGACGACGAGCCGGCCCGCCAGGGACGCGCCGCTCCGCCGGATCGCCGCGGCGGCGATCATGGCGGCCGCGAGCCCCGACTTCATGTCGGCGGCCCCCCGCCCGTAGATCCGGCCGTCGACGAGCTCGGCGGAAAACGGCGCGTGCGTCCACGCGGCGGGATCGCCCTCGGTCACGACGTCGGTGTGGCCCTCCAGCAGGAGCGTCGGGACCGCCGCGCGGTCGCCCCGCGGCGCAGCCCCGTCCAGGATGCCGAGCACGTTGGGACGGCCGGGCGCCACCGGCTGGATCTCGACCTCGAAGCCCTGCGCGCGCAGCCAGCGCTCGACGTGGGCGGCGACGGCCGCCTCGTTGGCGCTCGGATCACCCGGGCGGAAGACACTCGGGATGCGCACGAGCTCGCGCGTGAGCGCCACCAGCTCGTCGCGATCGATCAGGGACAGCGCGCGCGTCAGGGTCGACACGGCCGCGGCTCGGCCCGGCGGCTACTCGTGCGGAAACGAGAGGATCACGGAGTCGAGACGGATGACGCGGTATTCCTCGAGGGCGATGTAGAAGTAGTGGCCCTCGACTTCCTCCGCGCTCTCCTCGAAGGCGACGACCGTCTTGAGCTCGGGCATCTCGCGGAAGGCGTTGGCGCCCTCGTCGAAGCCGTCACCGCGAGCCACCACTTCCCCGTACCGGATCGGCGAGCCCTTCGGGCAGTTCACGCGGATGTCGGCAGGCGCTTCGGCCATCATCTTGACGAGGAGATTGATGCCGTAGACCTGGATGGGGATGTTCGTCATAGGTCGAACTATACCACTCCGGGTAGCGTCGGCGGCTCGGGCGGCGCCTCGCCGAGCTCCGTCGCCGCGCCCTTGCGGCCGATCTCGTCGAGCTTCGTCTCCAGCCTGTCCAGCTCGCGCTGCGCGTCCTCGTACTGCTTCTGCGCGTTGCCCAGGTGCCGCCCGAGCGTGGCGAGCGGACCACGCAGCTTGGCGACGTCGCCGCCGAGCCGGGCCAGGTCTTCCTGGATCCGGCGCGCGTTGGCCTCGATGCGGAGGCCTTTCAGGCCGAGGACGATCACTTGCAGGTAGGCGAAGATGCTGTTCGGCGAGACCGGCACCACACGGCGCGAGAGCGCATAGGCCGCGATCGGCTCGTCCTCGGCGTCCTCAGGACGCACGGCGATCTCGTAGTACACGTTCTCGGCGGGAACGTACATGAGCGCGAAGTCGTAGGTGCCCTCGTCCGGCAGGATGTATTTCTTGGCGATCTCGTCCACGCGAAGCTTCACGTCGCGCGCGAACGCCTTGCGGTGCTGGCGCCGCTGCGTGTCGTCGCTCTCGCCGAGCATCCGGCGGAAGTTCTCGAGCGGGAACTTGGCGTCGACGGGCACGATCCGCTCGCCGATGGTGATGGCGGCGTCCACCTTCTCGCCCGAGCGGAAGCCATGCTGGGTCGTCCAGTGCTCACGCGGCAGCATCTCGTCGAGCAGCCGCTCGAGCAGCGTCTCGCCGAGGCCGCCGCGCATCTTCGGCGACTTCAGCACCTGCTCCAGCCCCTGGATCTCGCGGCCGATCTCCGCCACGCGGCGCGTGGCCTCCTGCAGCGTGCCGAGGCTGCCCTGCACGTCGCCCACGACCTTGGTGGCGGCGTCGAGCCGCGCGCCGATGCTCGTCTGGCCGGCGTGGATCAGCTTCATCCCCTCCTCGAGCTGCCGTGTGACCTCGCCGGTGAGGGCGCCGACCTCGCGGCGCAGGTGCTCCTGGTCCTCGCGCCCCTCGTGACGCACGCTCTCGATCTCCTGCCTGAGGAGGGCGACCGACGGGTCGGGCACCGGGGGCTGAGAGCGCATCTGCGCCAGCTCGCGGCGCGCCGCGAACAGCGTCCACGCCACGACGGCGAGGACGACGAGCAGCGCGCCCAGCAGGATGCCCGTGACCTCGGTCATCGACGCCTCCGGCGGGCCGCGCCCCGCTTCCAGTGACGGCAGACCTCGCGCAGTCCGCACGGCCGGCACACCACCGGGTCGCGGCGGTCGAGGCAGTCGCCGGCCATGCGCGTGTGACACAGCGCGAAGTCGTACTTCACCGGATCGGCGGGATCGAGCAGCGCCAGGCGCCCGGTGATCTCTTCCGCCATCTTCCAGTTCCGCGAGCGCCGGCGCGTGAGGCCGACGGCCCGGCTCATGTTCTCGACGTGGGTGTCGACGGGGATCAGCAGCCGCGACGGCGACACGCCCGTCCAGAGGCCGAAGTCGGGCGCCTCCCGCCGCACCATCCAGCGCAGGAAGAGCAGCAGGCGCTTGCAGGGCCCGCCGACGGACGGCAGCGGAAACAGGTGGCGGTAGCCGCGCGAGCTGCGGCCGTGGGGAAACACGGCACGGAGGTCCGCGTCCAGGAAGGCGCGCGCGAAGCGCTCCAGGGCCGGGCCGATCGGCCCGCGCGGCTCGGCGTCGCCCGCGAGGAAGCACTTCTCCAGCGTGCCGTGGCGCGCCAGCACGTCCCGCGCGGCCACGCAGAAGGCCACGAGGTCGCGCGGCCGGTTGAACCGATAGATGAAGCCGGCGAAAACGGCGGCGTCCCGCGCGGCATCGAACTCGCGGACGAAGGCCGCGGGCGACGGGCCCATCACCGACAGCGCCCGCTCGAGAGCGCGGCCGAAGAGATCCACGCGGCCGTAGGCCAGGCACGCGGTGAGGAGGGCGACGATCTCGCGGTCGGCGGCGTCGGCGTAGCGCAGGGGATACTGGATGGCGTCGCGGCCGAGACGCGCCTCGTAGTCGAAATCGCGATAGAGCCGCTCGAGGGGTTGTCGCAGCGCGGCGGGTGACGTCAACTTGCCGCATGATACCATGCGCCGCGATGCGTGCCGCGCGCGGTCCGATCAAAGTCGGCATCGTCGGCCTCGGCGCGATCGGCCGCCAGGTCTGCCGGGCCATCGACGCGGGGCTGCCGGGCCTCGTGCTCGCCGGCGCCACCGCCCGGACGCGCGAGCGCGCCGAGTCGTTCCTCGCGAGCCTCAAGTCGCGGCCGCCCTTCCTCGACCTCGACGCCCTCGTGGCCGCCTCGGATCTGGTGGTCGAGGCGTCCACGCAGGCGCACTTGCACGAGATCGCCCCGAAGGCGCTCGGCGCCGGCCGCGACCTCGTCGTGCTCTCCTGCGGCGCGCTGCTCGGCCGCGAGGATTGGATCGCTCTCGCGGAGGCGAAGGGCGCGCGAATCCTCGTGCCGTCTGGCGCCATCGCCGGGCTCGACGGCGTGAAGGGCGCGGCGATCGGCCGCATCACCTCGGTGACGATGGAATCGCGCAAGCCCCCGAAGGGGCTCGCCGGCGCGCCGTGGGTCGTCGAGCGGAAGATCGATCTCCACGCCCTGCGCGAGGAGACGCTCATCTTCGAGGGACCGGCCACCGAGGCCTGCCGCGCCTTCCCCGCCAACGTGAACGTGCTGGCCGCCCTCTCGCTGGCCGGCATCGGGCCGCAGCAGACGCGGACGAAGATCTACGCGGTGCCCGGGCTGACCTTCAACACGCACCGGATTCGCGTCGAGGGCGAGTTCGGCTCGCTGCAGATCCAGGTCGAGAACGTGCCGTCCGAGAACCCGCGCACCGGCCGGCTCTCCTACCTCTCGACGATCGCGCTGCTGCGCGACCTCGGGGCCACCCAGCGCATCGGGACCTAGAACATGGGGGGCCCCGAAATGGCCCCCCAAGCCCCCCAGGGCGGCTCGGGGTGCCCCGGCGAAGCCGTGGCACCCCTCGATACCGCGACGCCCCGGCGAAGCCGTGGCACCCCTCGATACCGCGACGCCCCCGGCGAAGCCGTGGCACCCCTCGATAGCGGAATACCGTGATCGATCCTGTTCGCGCGGCGTTCGACCGCATCGCCGAGCAGTACGCCGCCGATTTCGCCGACGAGCTGACGCGCAAGCCGTGGGACGTCGAGCGGCTGCGCCGCTTCGGGGCGGCGTGCGCGCCGGGGCCGGTGCTCGACGTCGGCTGCGGCCCCGCCGGCCACGTCGGTCGCTTCGTGGCCGACCTCGCCCCGCGCCCCGACCGGGCGGTGGTCGGCGTCGACTTCTCGGAGCGGTCGGTGATCCTCGCGCGCCGTCTGAATCCGACGCTGAGCTTCGTCGCGGCCGACGTCCGCGCGCTGCCCGTCGCCGACGGCGCCTGCGCCGGCATCGTCGCGTTTTATTCGCTGATCTATGACGCGGACGACGCAACGGCGGCGATGCTGGCCGAACTGCGGCGCGTCCTGCGTGACGGCGGCCGACTCCTCGTGGCCGTCCACGGCGGTACGGGCGCGCAGCGCTTCACCGACTACAAG
>WNFT01020390.1_pt1 | contig 11427 bp, 10 predicted proteins | sample 5400191 | NCBI WGS metagenome assembly WNFT01 (sample SAMN13153359, study PRJNA577476) | soil metagenome | isolation source: 80 cm saprolite under Madrone tree | place: USA:California | collected 2016-06-14
TGATCTTCCTTCGGCTTGTAGGTCATGCTCGTGATCTGATCCCGCGGACGCAGGAACCGCTCCGGGTGCCGGTGGCACTCCAGGCACCACCCCATGGCCAAGGACCGCGCCTTCTCCATCTGCGCCATCTCGTCCACGCGCCCGTGGCAGGTGACGCAACCGACGCCCTGCTTCACGTGGATCGAGTGATTGAAGTAGACGAAGTGGGGCAGCTTGTTGACCTTGTTCCAGACGATGGGCCGATCCGAGAAATAGCTCTCCCGCACGGGCGCGAGCTTGGGGCTCTTGTTCCAGATCTGCTCGTGGCAGTTGAGGCAGAGGGAGGTCGGAGGCACTCCCGCGGCGGGCGATTTCTCCACCAGGTAGTGGCAGTACCGGCAGTCGATGCCTTCGTCGCCGACGTGGTGGCGGTGGTCGAACTGCACCGGCTGGTCGACGGGATCCTGCTGCTGGGTGAAGAACGGGGTCCGCACGTAGATCATCGGGCCGGCGATGAGGCCGCCGCCGAACAGGAGCGCCAGCGCGACCAGGGCCACGCGGAACGCGGTGTTCGACGAGGGCTTGAACAAAGAGCTCATTCCGTTCTCACGTGGCTCCGGGGCCGAGCGGCGCTTGCTAGCCGAAGGATTTTCGCGGTGGAGGGGTGCCGATTGCCGCAGCGACCGAACGTCGCATCCCTCTGACGCCTGCGAGCGCGCGAGGGTGGACGAATGCTGCCCACTCTTGAGCCGACTTGGCAAGCGCCGAGTCGGCCCGTGTCCGCTGCGCGTCAGGTAACTACCCTGACGCGGAGGTTCGTCCATGGCCAAGACGGTGGGGGATTTCCTCGTTGAGCGGCTGCGTGCCTGGGGCGTCCAGCGCGTGTTCGGCTATCCGGGGGACGGCATCAACGGGATCATGGCCGGGTTCGAGCACGCCGGCGACGAGCGCCCGCGCTTCATCCAGGCAAGCCACGAAGAGCTGGCCGCCTTCATGGCGGGAGCGCACGCAAAATTTACCGGGGAGCCAGGAGTGTGCCTTGCCACTTCCGGACCGGGGGCCATCCACCTGCTGAACGGGCTGTACGACGCGGGCATGGATCACCAGCCGGTGGTCGCGATCGTCGGTCAATCCGCCACCACCGCGCTCGGCGGCGACTACCAGCAGGAGGTCGATCTACAGACGCTCTTCAAGGACGTGGCCCACAATTTCGTCACCACAGTCGCGACGGCTTCCGCGGTCCGGCATGCCATCGATCGCGCGTTCCGCATCGCGCTGTCCGAGAAGTGCGTCACCTGCGTGATCGTCCCCAAGGACCTGCAGGAAGAGAAGGCGGTCGAGCAGCAGGAGCACGCGCACAACACCATCCACTCCAGCATCGGGTACGCGCCGCCGCGGATCGTTCCCCGCGAACAGGACCTCAAGCGCGCCGCGGAGGTGCTCAACGCGGGAGAGAGGGTGGCGATGCTGGTCGGCGCCGGGTGCATGCGCGCCGCGCCCGAGGTGGTGCAGGTCGCCGACGTGCTCGGGGCGGGAATCGCCAAGGCGCTCCTCGGCAAGGCGGTGCTCCCCGACGATACGCCCGGGTGCACCGGCAGCATCGGCCTGCTCGGCACGAAGCCGTCGTGGAAGATGATGAGCGAGTGCGACACGCTGCTGATGGTCGGCTCCTCCTTCCCTTACTCGGAGTTCTTGCCGAAGGAAGGGCAGGCGCGCGGGGTCCAGATCGATCTGAAGGGCCGCATGCTCGGAATCCGCTATCCGATGGAGGTCAACCTCCACGGAGACGCGGCGGAGACGCTGGGCGCACTGCTTCCTTATTTGAAACGCAAGGCGAGCCGGCGCTGGCGTCAGGATCTCGAGGCCAGCATGCGCGAGTGGAAAAAGATCCTGGAAGCGCACGCCGGGGTCGAAGCGAAGCCGCTCAACCCCGCCGCCGTCTACCGCGAGCTGAACAAGAGGCTTCCGGAGCGGGCGATCTTCACCGCGGACTCCGGGAGCACGGCAACCTGGTACGCGCGTTACCTCGACTTCCGCGCCGGAATGATGGGGTCGCTCTCCGGCAATCTGGCGACGATGGGCCCGGCGATGCCGTATGCGGTCGCGGCGAAGCTCGCCTTCCCCGATCGGCCGGTCTTCGCACTGGTCGGGGACGGGGCGATGCAGATGAACGGAAACAACGTCCTCATCACCGTGAAGAAGTACTGGAAGGAGTGGAAGGACCCGCGCTTCGTCGTGCTGGTGCTGAACAACCGCGACCTGAACATGGTGACGTGGGAGCTAAGGGCGCAGTCGGGCGAGCCGAAGTTCCAGGGCTCGCAGGAGATCCCCGATTTCCCCTACGCCGCCTGCGCGGAGTTGCTCGGGTTCATCGGTCTGCGCGTAGACCGCCCTGAAGACGTCGGGCGGACCTGGGACATCGCGCTGGCGGCGGACCGGCCGGTGCTCGTAGAAGCGGTGGTCGATCCGGAGTTCCCCATGATCCCGCCGCACGTCACGCTGAAGGAAGCGACCGCTTACGCGAAGTCAGTGCTCAAAGGCGATCCGGACGCGAAGCACATGATCGGCGAGACCATCAAGACCGCCGTCGCCGGGGTCTTCAAGAAGGACGGCGAGAAAGGCGAGTAGCAGTATTCTCGATCCATGTTTCCTGGCCGGGCGACACCCGAAGGAACTGCGCGCTTTCGCGACGCCGCGGACGCCGCCGCCGGCCATTTCCGGCGGTCCCCGGACGGCCTCTCCCTCTCGTCGCTCGGCATCGGCACGTACCTGGGACGAGACGACGCGAGAACCGACGCGCTCTACGCCGGTCCGGTGCGCTGCGCCTTGCAGCTGGGGCTGAACGTCGTCGATACCGCGATCAACTAGCGCAACCAGCGCAGCGAGCGCGCCGTGGGTGCGGCGCTGCGCGAGAGCGGTCAGCCGCGCGATGCCATCGTGCTCTGCAGCAAAGGCGGCTACATCGCCTTCGATGGCGGGCGCCCGCACGATGCCCGCGCCTATGTCGAGGAGACGTTGCTGCGCCCGGGCATCCTCCAGCCCGACGAGATCGTGGCCGGTTGCCACTCCATGGCGCCGCGCTTTCTCGCCGACCAGATCGCCCGGAGCCGCCGCAACCTCGGCGCGGAATGCATCGACATCTACCCGGGCATGGTCTTCGTTCGCGACTGCGGCGCGACCACGGGCTACTCGACGATCGTGCAAGTTGGCAGGTTCCCCAAGGCCGATGAACACCGTGGCCGAGAAGGACGTGTTCATCAAGGCGCGCGAGGCGAAGGGCGTGCGAGTCGTCGTGAACCGGTAGATGGTACGCGACTGGGCGTAAGTAGCCGGACTTGATTGGGGAGAGTTTTTTTGAGGCTCGGCGCTGCCCGCAGTGCCTTGCTCGCACGGTTCGCGCTCAAGCGTAGTTGCTCAGCCGCCTTCGGCGGCCGCGACTAATTGGGCAACTCACCGAGGGCCGTTTGCCGTCCTTGGGACAAGGCCGAGTGCACCGGACGCTCCTGCCTCACCACCGCTTTGCCCGGCGCGGTCGCGGCGCTGAACGACGCGAAGTCGGCCATGGCCATCGCCGCCATCACCACCCACAGGATCGCGAGCGCGATCGGGAACCAGTTCTTCCACAGCCGCATGGCCTCTCCTCCAGCGTGCCCCACATCGGGTCTTACGCAACAGGAGTGGCCGCATTTCAGCGGCGGTTTCAGAGAAAAATTGGAGCGCTCTGCCGGAGCAGTGCGAGGACGGCGGGCAACATGCGCTCGGCCCACACATCGTATCCGCGCGCGCTGGGATGGAATCCGTCCGGCGAGATCAGCTCGGGACGGCCGGGAAGCGCCTCGCGGCTCCAGGCGTACAGATCGACCAGCGACAGCCGATGCCGCGCCGCTGTCGCGGTGATGTGCTCGTTGAAGAGCTCGATGCGGCGTTCGTAGAGCGAGCGCGGCACGACGCGCGCCACCGCGGGTGCGAGCGCGAGGTCTGGGATGTTCGCGATCGCGATCGGCGCGCCGAGCTTCCGCAGGGGCACCACCGTCTCCTCCAGGCTCAAGGCGAAGGCCTCGTCCGGGATCTGGAGTCCGACGTCGTTGATGCCGATGCCGAGCGTGACCAGCCGCGGGCGCGTCCGCAGCGCGCGCGGCAGCTGGCCCTCGCGGAGATCGGAAATGGTTGCGCCGCTCCGGCCAAGGTTGAGGAGCTCCAGGGCGGGAAATGCCGGCCGCAGTTTTGCGACGAGCCGCTCGGGATAGCCGCCTCCGGCTCCTGCGCCGACGCCGATGGCTGTGGAATCGCCGAGGGCAACGTAGAGAAGCTCCGCCGACACTGGAACAATGTAGTCATCGCGGCCTCTGCCGGCGCAGGTGCGACCGCCGCCTACCCTGGCCAATGAACAGGCGAATTTGCACCCCGATGCTAAGCTGGCAAACGCCGATGATCGCGGGGAAGGACCTCCTCAACCAGTTCAAGGCTGCGTCGTGGAGGGCACCCGACGAGGTGGAGGCCTTCATCGCCGCGGCGGAGGCTCCGCAGACCGCGGAGCTGCTGAAGATGCTCGACATCGTCTCCGGGAAAGCGTCCGACGCGGCGGCCCACCGCGCGCGCCTGACGGTGTTCGCGCGCCTGATCGACAAGAACCCGGACAAGGCGCTCTTCGCGCCTTTCGTGAAGGCGCTGAAATCGGCGGAGCCCGCCCTGCGCACGACGCTCGCGGCGTTGTTACCAAAGGTAAACAGCGCAACCGAGCACGGCGCCCTCGTCGAGCACCTCCGCTCGACGGACGCGGGATTGCGCGCGACGGTCTCGCGGGCGCTGCAGCAAATCGGTGGTAGCCGGACGGTTTTCGAGCTGCTCACGCGCGCGGTGAGCGAGTCGAGCTTCCCGGGGCGCGTCGAGGCGATGGACGTGCTGGTGGGATTCGCACGACACCAGGCCATCCCCGCGCTCCAGGCGGCCTTGCCGGCAGGTTCGCCACAAGAGAAGGTCCACGCCCTCAAGCACCTCGGCAACGTCCCAGTGATGGGCAAGGACCCCGCTGCGGCGCTGAAGGCGATCGCACCCCTGCTGGACGCGCAGAAGGAGGAGGAGCCGGTCGTGATCCAGGCCATCCTCTCCTTCTCCGCGCTCGCCAGCGAGGACGACTGGTTCGAGTACGTCGGCATCTTCCTCGACTCCGACACCGTGGGGATGGTGAAGGCGGCGGTGGAGGGCCTGCGCCGCTTCAACTCCACGCGCGTGATGGGAGCGCTCGAGCGGAAGATGCGCGCCGGACCCCGCGTCATCCGCATCGCGGTCCTGAACGCGCTGGAGGGGATCGGGACCGATGCTGTGCTTCCTCCCTTGGTGGAGGCGCTCGCCCACAAGCAGATCCCGGTCCGCAACCGCGCTGCGGAGGTGCTCAAGCAGCTCTCCATGGAGGGCAAGCTCGACGTCTCCCGGACAGTGATCTGGCTGCTGCGAAGTCGCGACGTGAACGTCCGGCGAATGGCCACGGAGATCATCCGCAGCATCGCCGATCCCGATCAGCAGCTCTGGCCCAAGCTGATGGGCGTCCTGCGAGACGAGGACTGGTGGGTGCGCGAGCGCGTGATGGACGCGCTGGTCGAGCTGGGCGGGCAGCGGCTGACGTCGCACCTCGTGGCGCTGCTCGCCGATGCGAGCGACGTGATCCGGCGCTTCGCCGTCAGCGTGCTCGGGCGCATCAAGGACCCGAAGGCGCTGCGCTCGCTGGTGCAGACCGCGACCCAGGATACGGATTGGTGGGTCAAGGAGACCGCCATCGAAGCGGTGGCCGCGATCAACGACGCGCGCGCCGTGCCGTACATCGTCCACATCATGGCCGCCGACGCGGACCTGCAGCCGGTCTGCATCCAGGCTTTGATCGACATGGAGGCGAAGACCGCCGCGCCGAAGGTGGCGCCGCTTTGTGGCGCCGAGAGCGCCGACGTCCGCTACCTGGCGGTGAAGTTCCTCGCCAAGTTCGACGCGAACGAGCACGCGAGCGCGGTGGCGAAGCTGCACGACGATCCGCACCCGAAGGTGCGCGCGGCGGCGCGCGACTTGATCATGCGCTGGCGAATCACCGCGCAAGGACAGGCAATTCACGCCGTTCCCCTGCTCGACCGCCTGCTGGTCCATGATCGTCGCTGCCGGCAAGCCCGTGTTCATGAAGAAGGTCGGGCTGGTGACCGCGGTGAATCCCACCGTGCTCGACGAAGAGCAGGTCAAGGCCCTGCTGCTGCCCCACTTGTCCACCGAGCAGGTGATGGCACTGCAGGCCATGCAGGACGTCGATTACTCGCACGAAGTGAAGAGCGAGGGGCTGCGCTTTCGCGCGAACGTCTTCTACCAGCTGGGCGGGCTCTCCGGCGTGTTCCGGCGCATCCGCGGCGTTTTGCCGGAGTTCGAGAAGCTGGGCCTGCCGCCGCTGGTGCGCACTTTCGGCGACCTGAAGAACGGCCTGGTGCTGGTGGGCGGTCCGACGGGTTCCGGCAAATCCACGACCCTGGCGGCACTGATCGATTACATCAACCGCACCTCGTCCCGTCACATCATCTCGCTCGAGGATCCCATCGAGGTGATCCACAGGCGCAAGCAGAGCCTGGTGAACCAGCGCGAGGTGGGAACGCATACGAGGAGTTTCGCCACCGCCTTGCGATCGACCTTGCGTGAGGATCCGAACGTCATCCTGGTCGGCGAGATGCGCGACCTGCCGACGATCGAGTTCACGGTGGTCGCGGCGGAAACCGGACACCTGGTCTTCGGGACCGTGCATACCGTCTCGGCCGCAACCACCGTAGACCGGATCGTGGCCGCGTTTCCGCCTGGACAGCAACAGCAGGTCCGCTCGACCCTCGCCGACTCGCTGCGCGCGGTGGTCTGCCAATACCTGATGAAGGAGAAGAGCGGGCCAGGCCGCGTGCTCGCGGTCGAGTTGATGGTGAACAACGAGGCGGTCGCGAACCTGATCCGCAAGGGCAAGGCATTCCAGCTGCCGTCGGTGATCTCCACCTCGCGCGAACAGGGCATGCAGCTGATGGACTTCGATCTGATGCGGCTGACGAAAGAGGGGAAGATCACCGCCGGCGACGCCTACGTGAAAGCGGTGAGCAAGAAGGACTTCGAGCCGTTCGTGGAGGAAGAAGAAAAGGCCGCGGCGCAGAAGCGGGCGCCGAACTTCAAGACCGTCGCGGCGGCTGCGGTGCCCACTCCGGCGCAGGCGCAGCCGTCCGCGCCGGGACCCGCAACGCGACCCCCCGCACAGCCACAGGCGTCCGCGGCCCGCCCGGCCGCCGCCGGCGGCACGAGGAAGCCATAGTGCCCCGCATCGACTCATTCTTGCGCCTGGTCGCAGAGCAGGGGGCGAGCGATCTGCACTTTCACGCCGGCAACGTACCGATCATCCGCCACGAGGGAGAGTTGATGCCGCTCCCCTTCCGGATCCTCTCGGAAGTGGAGACCGGCCGGTTCCTGCTCGAGTTGCTCGGCGAGGAGCAGCGGGCGCAATTCGAAAAGACGCAGGAAGCGGACCTGGTCTACTCGATCGAGGGCGTCGCGCGCTTCCGCGTGAACATCTTCGTGCAGTCCCACGGCCTCGGCGCCGTCTTTCGCGTGATCCCGAACAAGGTGCCCACGATGGACGAGCTGAACCTGCCGCCGGTGCTGAGGCGGCTCATCCAGCTCGCCAACGGCCTGGTGCTGGCGACCGGCCCCACCGGGTCGGGCAAGAGCACGACGCTCGCGGCCATGGTCGACGAGATCAACAAGACCTCGCAGCGGCACGTGATCAGCATCGAGGACCCGATCGAGTTCCTGCACAAGCCCATCAAGGGGGCGATCACGCAGCGGCAGGTGGGCAAGCACGCCGAGTCGTTCTCCAGCGCGCTCCGCTCCGCGCTGCGCGAGAGCCCCGACGTGCTGGTGGTGGGCGAGATGCGGGATCTGGAGACCATCCAGCTCGCGATCTCCGCGGCGGAGACCGGCGTGCTGGTGATCGGCACGCTGCACTCGAACAGCGCTTCCAAGGCGATCGATCGCATCATCGACGTGATTCCGGAGGAGACCCGCGACCAGGTGCGCAGCACGCTCTCGGTGCTGCTGCGCGGCGTCCTCTCGCAGCACCTCGCCAAGCACGCGAGCGGCGAAGGCCGCGTCGCGGTGATGGAGATCCTGGTCCAGAGCTACGCGGTCTCCAACCTGATCCGCGAGAACAAGATCTTCCAGATCGACGGCTACCTCGACACGGCTTCCTACGACGGGAGCGGGATGCAGAGCCTCGACGCGAGCCTGTTCAAGCTGGTGAAGCAGGGCGAGATCACCCTGGATGAGGCGCTCAAGCTCGCGAACCAGCCCGAGTCGCTCAAGCGCCTCGCCGCCGAGCTGCCCGAGGATTGATGCCGATGGATGCGAAGGCCCGCGACAAAGCGCTCGAGCGCGCCCGCAGCCTGGAGAAGGGAGGCCAGTGGGACGCCGCGGCGAAGCTGTTCCGCGAGGTCGGCGCGGTGGAGGAAGCGGCGCGGGTGCTGGGCACCTTGCGGCGCCCGCGCGATGCCGCGCAGCTCTTGCTGGACAACCTCGGTGTCCCGCCGGGGCAGGCGGGCCGCCTCGATCCGGCGGGAAAGAAGCGGGCGTTGATGGCTGCGATCTTTCTCGGCCGCTCGGGCGAGTACCAGATGGCGGTACAGGTGTTCATGGCGCTGGGCGAGCAGCAGCGGGCAGTCGAACTGTTGCAGAAGGCCGGCGATGCGGTGGGCGCCGCGCGCATCGCCTCGATGAAACCAGGCCAGTTCGATACCGGCGCGATGCTCGCACCGGCCAAAGCGACCGCGGTGGGCGGCCAGGCTGTCTCCATTCTCTCGGCGCAAAAGATGGAAGAGCAAGGCAAGCTCGAGGCGGCCCTGGAGGCTTACGTGCAGCTCAAGCGATTCGCCGACGCCGGGCGCGTGGCGAAGGCGCTCGGGCGCGCGGCGGATGCGGCGCAGTTCTATGCCGATGCCGGGGCTCCGCTGGAGGCGGCGCAGGCCTATCTGGAGTCGGGAGACACCGGGAAGGCGCTCGACAACTTCTGCCGCGTCCCCGCGGACGATGCGCAATACCGGGTTGCGGCGGCCATCGCGGCACGGCTGGCGACGAACCTGAGCGTGCTCGACTTCCGCTTCGAGCATTTCGTCGGCGCCTACGTGCGCAGCGGCCCGCGCGACGATGCGGAGGTGCAGGTGTTCGACTTGCTCGGGAACCTGTACGAGACGCATGGGTTTCCGGAGAACGCCCGCGAGGTGGTGCAGAAGCTTCTCGCAGTGAAGCCTTCGTTTCCGGGGGCGCGAGAGCGGCTGGCGAGGCTCGACCAGCAGCTGCGACCTACGGCGATGATGGCGCGCCAGGTGCTTTCGAACGCCGACCTGCACAAGAAGCGGACCCAGTCGCTGCCCGACCTGGGCGAGCTGCCCGACATGGGGGAATCGCCGGCCGGCGATTCGGCGACGATGGTCCGCAGCGACCCAGCCCTCGCCAAGCACGTCGTGGGCGCGCTGAAGGCGACGAAGAGCGGAGAGGTGTTAGCGGAGGCCGAGGTGCTGCCGGACGAGCCCCGCGGTAGCGCGGAGAAGTTCGCGCCTGGCGCGACGGTCGCCGGGCGGTATCGCCTGGAAGCGAAGATCGGCCAGGGTGGCATGGCGGCCGTGTTCCGCGCGTTCGATCTCGAGCTCGAGGAGAACGTCGCCCTCAAGGTCTTCAGCGGCGAGCAGACCTCGGAGGTGCTCCTGGCGCGATTCAAGCAGGAGCTGAAGCTCTCGCGCCAGCTCATCCACCCGAACATCATCCGCCTCTACGACATCGGGGTGCACCTGGGGTACCGGTACATCAGCATGGAGCTCCTGGTCGGCAAGAGCCTGAAGGACCGGATGCGGACGCCGATCGAGTTTCGCACCGCGCTCGGCTTCCTCTTGCAGGCGTGCCATGGCCTTCAGGCGGCGCACGACGTGGGAGTGGTGCACCGCGACGTGAAGCCGGACAACTTCTTCGTCACCGACGACGGCGTGCTCAAGGTGATGGACTTCGGCATCGCCAAGCAATACGCAACGCCGGGCGTCACCGTGGCCGGGTCGATCGCAGGCACGCCGCTGTACATGTCGCCCGAGCAGGTGGGAAACTTCAGCGCGGTGACGCACCTGACCGACCTCTACGCGCTCGGGGTTTGCGCGTACGAGATGTTCACCGGCCAGGTGCCGTTCTTTCACGAGGACCTGGTGCCTCTCCTGATGATGCACGTGAACAACCAGCCGGTGCCGCCGCAGCAGCGCAATCCGCACGTGCCGGCCGAGCTGAACGCCATCATCTTGAAGTTGCTCGCCAAGGACCCGAAACAGCGATACCAGAGCTGCCGGGAACTGGCGCAGGACCTCGGCAAGATCCGCGATGCGTACGCATGATCGGCGTCGCGCTGGCGTTGGCGCTGACCGCGTCGGACAAGGTCGACGTCCGCCCCGAAGCCGATCTGCCGCTCGCGAGCGTCGCTCTGCTCGGGGCCGCGATCCCGGAGCTCTTCAAGACGGAAATCGCGCCCGCGCATTGCCGGCTCTGTGACGGGCCCGACAATACCGGGCTCCCCGGGACCGGATCGCGCGGGTCGCTGAACGCCGTCGACGCCTGGTCTCATGACGCCTTCACCGGATGGCTGGTCACCCGTGGGACCGCAGACGTCGCGAGCAGTGTCGTTTCGTATGTGCTCGTTCCAGTGGGAGCCGCGATCGGCGCCTGGACGGCCACGGGACCGCACGCGACGGAGGGAGCAAACTGGCGTGCCGCCTCGATCGTCGGCGAGTCCGCGCTCGTCTCGGCGGCGCTCGTCCAGGGAGTCAAGCTGGCCGTGGCGCGCAAACGGCCATTCGTGCGCTACGGCCACGGCGAGACGGCCGGCACCTACGACGCCACCGATCCGGACAGCCACTCCAGCTTTCCTTCCGGCCACACCGCGCTGGCGACCTCGCTCGGCGTCGCGTTGGCCACCACCGCAACCATCGAGGAATCGCCCGCGGCGCCGTGGTTCTGGGGTGGCGCGGCCGCCGCATCGATCGCCGCGGGTACATTGCGGATGATGGCGGAGAAGCACTACCTGACGGACGTCGCCGCGGGGGCGCTGATCGGCGCCGCTTGCGGCGTCGTGGTGCCCCTCCTGCATCGCCGTGGCGGGCCGCTGTCTTCCAACTCGATGTCCGTTGCAGCGCAGGGACCGGCGTTCACGCTGACTGGGAGGTTCTGACGCGGTAGAGTGCCCGCCATGCCGCACCCACTCGCCGGAAAGCCCGCCCCGCGCGACGTGCTCGTCGACGTCGACAAGCTCCGCAAGCTCTACTACGACGAGAAGCCCGATCCCGCCGATCCGCAGCAGCGCGTCGCGTTCGGGACCAGCGGCCATCGCGGCTCCTCGCTCAAGCGCGCCTTCAACGAGGCGCACAT
>WNFT01005547.1_pt1 | contig 11423 bp, 15 predicted proteins | sample 5400191 | NCBI WGS metagenome assembly WNFT01 (sample SAMN13153359, study PRJNA577476) | soil metagenome | isolation source: 80 cm saprolite under Madrone tree | place: USA:California | collected 2016-06-14
CCGGTGTCGAGGATTTTGCCGTCGATAGTGCTGTTAACGATCGTTATGCCACCCGGGCTGATGGTCGCGGAACTGGTGATGTTGCCGGTGACGGTTGCATCGACGACAGAGATCGAGTCGACGGACCCCGTAACATCCACAGGACCGCTCGCGCCCGATACGACGATGCCAGACATGGCTGCGGACCTCAGGTGTCACAGGGGCCAACACGGGCCAATAAGGTGCTGATGGGCCCCCGACAGGAAGGCAGGGTAACAGAGCTCGGCAAAATGTCGAGTTTCAGGCCTTTAACGTTGGACGACGATTGCCCTTCGATGCAGCAAGATCTCAGCCACTCGTTGCGGGCTATGACCGGGATGGGTCAAAATGCGACGAACAGCGAGACCCTAGGAACGTCCGTATTGCACCAGAACAGACTCTCGCCGGGCGGTGGCGGTATGGGCGGCGGTGTGATCGGGATTCGCCATCTTGTCCCGAATGTGCACCCGCCCGACTCCGAATGTGCACCCGCCCGACTAAGACGCCCGAGCCGCGGTCGAGGCGTTCGGGAATACCACTTTGATCGCGGCTTGCGCGCATTCGTCATCCTGGCTCCCGACACCTCCGCCGGCGCCGATCGCGCCCACCATCTCGTTGCCGAGGAAGATGGGAAACCCACCCGGCTGCGCAAAATCGCCCATCCATTCCGGGGCGCGATTGACCTGCTTGTTCACGCGGTCCCACAGCTCGATCGTGGGACGCCGCCAATGCGCCGCCGTTGTCGCTTTCAATTCAGCCGTCTTCATCGCCGTCTCGCTGGCGCCTTCCGTACCCTGAAACGACAAGAGCCCGCCATCGGGCGCGACCACCGCAATGCCGAGCGCCGTGTACTTCTTCGAAGACGCATAGGCGACGCACGCATCGATGAGCTTGCGCGCGGCGGCGGTGGTGATGACCTTGTGCGTTGCGAGCAGCGGCTGCGGGCCGGCCGGCGGCGCTGTCTTGCCGTCGCCGAACACCGCCTTGATCGCGTTCCGCGCGCAATCCTCGTCCCTGCCGCCCGATAAACCCGCGGCGCCCACGCCGACGGCGCCGACGACTTCGCCTTGAACGACAATGGGGAAGCCGCCGGGAATCGGGAAATAGCCCATCCACTCCGGCGCGCGATTGACCTGCTTGTTCACGCGTTCGTAAAGCTCGGCCGTCGAGCGGCGAAACTTGGCGGCGGTCTTCGCCTTCAGCTGCGCGGTCACGCCCGTGTTTCCCGTCGCCCCATCCGTCGCTTGATACGAAATGAGGTAGCCGGCGGAATCTACGACCGCCAGCGCGATCGGATAATGATCGCGCGCGGCCTGCGCGAGACACGCCTCGATCATCTTTCGCGCGCCAAAGCCGGTGATGTCCTTCTTGTCCGACACCAGCGCTTGGGCATGTGCGTTCGCGGCGGTCAGAACAATCATGCAGGCGAAAAAGAAGGCGGCAAGCGAGCGCTTCGGCATCGGCGTTTCCTCATCCTGGCTGGGCGCATCATAGGCTGTCACCGGGTGACTTTACAGGCTGTGACGATGGAGTAAGCCGGGCGTGGCGATCCTCGGACGGGTTTGCTACGATGCTGCCGACTTCAGGTGTAACGATTGAGGACGACCGATGAAACTCTTAGGCATCGTCGCCGCGGCTGCGATAGCGTTCGTCACGTTCCAAGCCATGGCCCAGCCGAACAATCCCGCGCACCCGGATTGGATCACGACGACGAACAAGCCTTGCAAAGTTTGGAACCCCGAACCCCAAGCGAACGAATCCGTGACGTGGTCGGGACCATGCAAGGACGGCTTGGCATCGGGAAAGGGCGTTTTGCTATGGACCGAAAATGGCAAGCCCGATGTGGAATTCGACGGCGAATACGCCAACGGCAAGCGCAACGGGCATGGCGTCTTGATCACGCCGGACGGGAAACGCGTCGAGGGCGAGTGGGTCAATGACCAACTTCTCGCCGGGGATAACAACGCGATTTGAACGACGTGCGTTGGTCGCGGGCTTAAAAGACCCAAGGCCGAAAGCGTCCCGCCGGTCTTCCGTCAAAAACCTCTCCGCCCAAATCGTCCGGGACCTCGTCCCCCGCGTCCAAATCCTCCTCCGTCATTGTCTCCCATGAAACGCAGCGACTGCTGAAACCGCAGCGCGTCCGCGGATCCCGCTTCCGGATCGGGCGGAAGTACGTTGGCCCGGAGCTCGTAAAGCCGGTGGTTGAAGAAAAAAATTCCCATGGTCGAACGACTGCCGTCGTTCTCCGCGACGCTCAGCTCGCGGCCGAACTCGCGGTTGATGCGTGCGTTCACATCCAGCTTGATCTGACCGCTCTCGCGCACCAGGCTTACCGCATCGTCAATCGCGTTCGGCTGATCGGCCGGGGTGTTTGCAAGTTCAGCCACCGTGACCGTGTACGTGCCGCTTCCCTGCCTCGCCGAATACACTGTTGCGGGAACGCTAGTCCCGTTGACCGTTGCGTAGGAGCCGGCTTCCACTTGGGGCTCGCCGGGAAATTGTACGGCGAAACCGGCATCCGGGTAAGCGTGCTCATCCCAAGCCTGAGCTTGGACGGGCGCAGATGACAGAATGGCGAATAGTGCTATCGGGATTATCGGGCGCATCATGATCTCCGCTGTACGCCGGGGACGCGGGTTCGTTCCGCCTCCGGGCCGCCCCTCGATAGCGCGGATCAGCTGAACCGCAAATGAACACCGGGCGATGGCCGTTGCGCGCTATCTAGTCCGTGGGGACGGGGAATATCGCATCGAGGCGCGGCGGTCTGTGGCTCCGCGCCGCCTGGGCAATAAGCCGGCGCAACGCTTCTTCGAGCGGCACGCCTTCCTCCGATGCAATCTGGTGCAATTGCCGGACGGCGGTCTGATCGAGATTCGGAATCGTAGTCTTGCCCATGATCCACCTCGCGGGAATTCACATGATGGCGCTCTTTAATTGCTTGTGCGTGCCGGCGCCGGACGGACCGTGCTGGGAACCGCTCGGCGCGCGGCTTAAATGTGCAGCCTGCTATAGGGCGCGGATTCACGCCGCCCTGCGCCGCTTGGAGGCCCAAAGAAAAGAGCGCGTTCGACGGGCTCGCTTTCGTCCTCGATGCTTGCGATCAGAAGCCGGCGTAGGTACATCTGGAGCGGAAGGCCCTGATGCCAAGCCTTACGCTTCAATTCGACAAGGATGGCTTCGTCCAGATTGCGGATAATGAGGTCTCCCATAGGCTTTCCTCGCTCTGGTCTGATTGTTCCCCATCCCCCACAAAACCATAACCCAGGGTGCGCGATTTTCCTCATCAAATTATCCTGCGAACCTCTGCCGCAACTTACAATTGTTGAAAGGCAATTAGCTGTTCGATTCGCAGAGTCGTCGCTCGGACCCAACTGCAAGATAGGCGCGCGTTCCAGAGCCTGGCGTGGGACAAAAAAGAGCCAACTTGAGCACCAACGATTTCGTCCATGATTGAGGAACCGTCAAGCGGAATTCACTCGCTGGCACTGGCTTAGTTTGAAATCGAGAATCGGCCAAGCCGCTTGTTGACGCGGTCCGTCTCTTCGGCCGCGCGCGCCCATTGCTCGTAATCATCGGCGAGCCGCAAAAGTATTTTTCGCGTGCCCTCGTCCTGCATACCCTCGGCGATGGTGCGCAACTCTTCGGCGCGGAGACGGTGGCGTCGGGCCACCTCTGCGTTATCTCGCATCTCTCCTTCTAACCGGCCTCCATGAAATAATGTCCCCATGCCCAAGGGACCACAAGACCAAAAGCGCCCCGCCGATGTGATCGCCACCGCGCCTTGCAACATTGCCCAGGCGACCGACATTGTCCGCGTACTGACGGACACCTTGACTTAATCACTCGGAAGGGCTATTAACACTTTATTAACCATAGTGCCGGGCCGATTCGCTCGCACACGGGGCAGGCTACAGGTGCAGTTCCGGGCTAGATGGGGTGTCGATAGGGAAGCAGAGACACATTCGCAAGGGTGTAGCTATGCGTTCCCACGAAGAACCTAACGATCTCAGCAAGTATAGAGCTTCGTTCCGCCGGCCGCCTTACGAGCGGCGAAAACTATACCGCCAGCCGTGCAGCCCCCGTGTGACCGATGCGGACGAAGAGGCGTTGCGGACAAGACTCGCGGGGCTCGTCCAAGAGCATCGTGATCTCGACGGCGCGATATCGATGCTCTTCGAGGCCAGACTCTGCGACCCGTTGCTGATGACGCGACTGAAAAAGCGCAAGCTCCAACTCAAAGATGAGATCGCGCGCATTGAAGGCTCGCCGAACCTGACGACGCGCTCCACGCGCGCAGTCGCAGCAGCAACAACAGTGGCGTGATGAAATCAGGAGATCGGAACGGTCGTGATTCCACGGATAATCTTGTTTGGCTGAAGCGTGCAGAGCTCCTGCCGCTTCCAGACTTGAAACAGGTAATTCTTGGGGTGGTTTGTGGAACCAAAACCGCATATCCGCATTATGACGATCAAGCAACGCGGGGCCAGCGGGCTGGTTGGGTTTGGGGGAGTATTTGACGGACTCGCCGTGCGAACGGCTGGCGAACTGCCGGCAAAAGGCCGTCTATTCTCATGAGTGTGCCAGGCGTGCCCTGACGTTGGAAGTCAGGGACTTCTATATCTCCATTGCGATGGCTTGGGAGACTTTGGCCTCTGAGATTGAACGCAAAGAGGAAGCTGAAAAACGCCGGTTAGACCTGATCCGCAGTCCGCTCGGACCCTCCGTTCCGCATCGTTAACCGGATCGCTTCATCACATGGTCTTAACGCTCACGGGTTTCGCTGCTCGCGGGCTAGACTCTCTTGCGCAAAAACTTCCGCGCCGCCTGTTTGAAGCGAATGGGCCGCAGCACTTCATGCAGGGTATCCCCGGCTGGTCTACGGTGCTTGCCACAGAATGCAACGCGCGCGCCGTCCAGCTTGGCCTCAACCGTCACGGCTTCACGCCCGCATATGACGCACCGAATGTCAGTGCGCTGCTTCATGGTACGGAAACGTATGAAGCGGGCCCCGGCCTCAGATGGGACGATCACCTTTCCGGGCCTGCAACAATCGAACTCAGGAAAGCTATGGCGTGGCGCCGCGCTTTTTGAAGCTCAACCGTCCCGCTCTAGGTCTTATCCTTCCCAATTGAATTGAAGCGAAAGCCTTGGCGCGCGATCCGCCACCAAAGGCTTGTCCATACGTTTCATAAAGCGAAGAGAAAATGCGGCCTCTTGAGCCAACGAGCTTCAAAGGCGTTGGGAGGCTGGGAGAAGAGAAGGATCGCTTCGATGAAACGTCTGATCCATGCGACGCTGGCACTCTCCCTGCTGGCCCTTGCTCCTGCGATGGCGCAGAGAGACAACCCCGCCGCAAGCGTCCAGTCCAAGGAAACGCCGACGAGCGGTGTCCCGGGCGCGCCCCAACGCGAAACCGCCGGCGGCGACAGGCGCAATCCCGAGCCTCACATTTACCGCCTGGGTGAACATTTATCGGAGGCCTATGGCGCCTTCGAGCTGGTCGACGATTGGGAGCGCCACCAGTTGAAGAAACCGCCCGAAGGCCAACACTGGGCGCGTTATGGCGAGAATTTTCTGCTGGTCAAAGATACTGATGGTCTGATCACGCTCATCGTCGGCGCGTCCTGACCCCGGCCCGCGCAGCCGTCATTTCCCGTCGCGCACAATGCGCGAAAATCAGAAATCCGGCTTCTCCGCCGTCGGCACGTGATAGTCGAAGATGTTCACGCTGTTGTTCTCGGCGCAGATCTGTTCGATCGGCTCCTGCGTCACGCGCCGATAGCGGCGCATCGCGGTCCACGGCCGATAGAAGGTGCCGGGGTCGTCAACCGTAAAGACCGACTCCATCATCGTACCGCCCTCGACGAGGCGCCAGTGCTCGACGACATGCATCTTCTCGGTGTGCGGCGTGCGGTAGATATCGGCGACGGTCTTGCCGCTCAGGCCGATGGTGTCGATAACGAGCGTGTCGCCTTCGTAACGGCCGACCGATTCTCCGTACCAAGACGGTTTTAAATTCGCCGAATGGGGTACGCCCATATAGACATGGCGGATCTGCTCATCGCCCGTGAAGTACAACAACACTTCCTTGGGCGTTTGCAGGAAGACGATCGGGTTTCCGCCGCCATAGGCCATGAACATCGGGACCCCGCCGGGCACGCAGCTCGATTGCGGCGTAAACGCGCTCTTCTTCCCGCTAAGAATTTCGTCGATGTCCTTCTTCATGAGCTCCTTCGCCCACGGCATCAGGTTCGGATTGCTGAGATCGGCGATGCGAAAGGTCGGCTGCAGGCCGACGCCGTTGGGAACGAAGGGATGATCGGGATCGCTGACCACGGGCCCGGGCTGGCGGCCCGGATCGGCTTCAAAGTACGGTCCGCCGCCGTTCAGTCCGACCCAGCCCGCGAGATTCGACGAGAAGTCCGGTACTGCCGTCCTCTGTTGCGCCACCGTGGACCCGAGCGGCGCGGCGCCGATGAGGGCGGCCAGGACGCTGCCCGCGAGGACCCTTCTTCTCCAAATGACCGAGGACATTGTTGCTCCTCCCCCTCTCAAATCCGATCCCTTCAACACAACCATTCCCCATATCGCACGCGAAATTATACTCGCCTCCGCTAGCGACGCGACAACCAAAAATCCTGGCCGATGAAAAATGCGTTCCTTTTTTCCGCGGACGGTATCCGGCCGACATGCAAGCCGCGCAACGCGGGAAGCTTTCCCTTGAGCGGCGTGAGCGCTTTCTTGAGATCGCTTGCCTCGCTCTTGGTTCTGAAGCCTTTGGCCAAAATGACCGCTACATGGCTGACGGCCTTGGCATCAAAGCCGACACGATGGCGAACAGCCTTCAGCATGAAGCCCCATCGATCGTCCGGGACCAGGGGCATGAGCAAACGGCCCCGCGGCGCAAGACGTTCAAGCCAGAGCGGCGCGGGGTGCGTACCGCCGGCGAAGGCCACGACCACGTCCACTTCGCCCGCGTCGAAAGTCGATGCATCGCCGCAAACCACTTCTACTTGGGGCCAAGCCGCCAGGTTCGCACGCGCGCGTGCCGCGAGGCGTTTCCCGAATTCGATGGCATGGACGCGGCCTCGCCGGCCCACGAGTGTTGCAAGTATGGCGGTGTAATATCCGGTTCCGGCGCCGACCTGCAGAACCCGCTCGCCCGGCTTCAAATCCAGCTGATCGAAGAGATAGGCCCACATACTGGGCGATCCATTGTTGATGCCTTTGCGGGCGTCGATGCTGACCAGGATATTGTGATAGAGCCAGCGAGGGTTGTTGTCCGGCGTGCGATAGTTGCTCATGTCCGTTCGGATGAGCCACGGCCCAGGTCCAAGGAACCTCTCCCGCGGCACCGAAGCAAAGGCATCGACAATCTCGGGATTACGCCGGACGGGTGCTGCCACCCGCAGCTCTTCGGCGTAGGATCGGCGCATCTTGCTCAAGCTTGAATGTGCCATCGCGCTTTGGGAACGGCAACGCTTACCGCCGCTTGCGCTTGGGTTTGGGCAATTCGTCGCCCTTCACGGGCCGACGACCGACACCCGCGCGCTTGAGAATGCCGAGTGCCTTGGGAATATCGGCGCGTGCGGCGCGCTCTGCGATATAGCTCTCCGTGCGCAGAGCCGAGAGCTTCTCTGCTACCGCGACGTTGATGAGCTGGTTGAGCGCAACACCTTCTTGCTCAGCCAGCTTGCGCGCTTCATCGAGAAGCGACGGCTGCAGCCGCAGCGCGAAATTGCTTTTCCTCATAATGTCGTCTCCAATCGCTTCACCGCTTCTCCCGGCGATAAGACCGTAATCCCGAACTGCTCCACCGCAATATCGAAGTCACGTACGTTGAACGTAACGATTGCGTCCGCCCATCTTGGTCGGTGAGGCGCTTGCCTGCCGTCAGCAAATGATTCTCTGAAACGGATTGCCCTGACCAATGTCCGGAATGCACTTGTCCAACGTAGTGACGGTGTAAACGACGATGTCCGGAGGCACGCCGAACGTGGCACTCGTCACTCCATCAAGCGTCTTTCGTACAATCTGATCGTTACTGTTCGCAGGTGCTACCCGTGTTACTAGTGGGCTCTTACTCCAAGCATCGCGAAGGCTGTCTTGCGGCCATTTTTCTGCATCTGCCCAACCTGGATAAATCCTCTTGAAGAGAGCACCAAGCGTATCAAATACACGCTTATTTTGCGCTTCCGAGTAATTCACCACCGGGACGGTAACTCGCAACGAATGAATGTGCTCTCCGTTTCCGGCCATAACGATCATCAACGGAATCGCAGGGTTCGATGCAAACCAAACGGTGTCGCCAGGTGGTAAGGCTTTGCCCAACTCCGCTCGCACGCCTTCAAGTCGACGTGCGATATTCGGATTCGACTGAGCCCCTGCTCCTATTTGAGCTATGTACTCGTCGAGGGTTTCAATCTTCAGAGCCTCGGTACTGATTGAGCCTACGGTAACATTCACGAGCTCTGTTCGGGTAAGCAGAAGCCAGTTCGGGCTATCCGGTGCGCTGATACATGGCGTGGTGAATCCCAATCCGGCGACTAGTAAAAGGACCAATGGGGCGCGCATCCTGGTCTCCTCCATCGAGGCAGACTACAGCTGTCGACGCAAAGATGCGACGCCGAGGTCCTGGGCCGTCGATCGAGCTGTCCGCTTCGCATCAAGCCGCGCGCGGGGCTGGAGCGCGAACTGAAAAAAGAATTGCGACGGCGACGGCGATGGCGGCGAGCCCCGTGCTGACGGCGGCCACCGCCCCGGCCGCCGCCCAGGTGATCGAGACCAAAGCCTCGGACAGCGTTGCGATCCGTGGTTGTGGTCGGCGACGCATAAATGTGGTCAGGGTGCATTTATGCGAGCAAACAACCCGGCCATCTTCTATCGGATATTGCCCGCGATATTACAATGGCCAACGCGCCCAGGCTAATCTTTCCGCTCCAGCGACACGCGGTCCCAGCGGCCGCAATTGGCGGCGGCCTCATAGGTCGTTTGCAGGAAATCGAGCACGGCGCGGTGGGGCGCAGCCGACGTTCTCACCGCTTCGTATGGCAGAATGAATTCGCCGAGCTCGCTGTTGTAAGTGGCCTCGCGCGGCGCGAGCGGCGTCTGCGAAAATCCTTCCGGCTCCGCGTAGGCATACGCGTAGAACGCGGCCTCGCCGAAACCGCCATTGCCGGGCCAGAAGCCGCAGCTGCTCACTTCGTGCGAGTAGGCTTCGCGGTTCACGGAATCGGGGATAATGGGACGATGCGGCGGCGGCGGCGCGCGCCGTCCGGAAAATCGGGTCACCGCCATGTCGAAGCCGCCCCAAAAGAAATGCACCGGGCTTGCCTTTCCGATGAAGCGCCCGCGGAACAAAGTCAGGACCTGCTCGACGGCGAGCAGCACGCGCCAGAAGCGGTGCACGGCTTCCGCATCGTAGGACGCATGCACGCGATCATGCTCGAAAGCAATCGGATCGGGGACTTCCACGGGCATGGTCCAGATGCGGACATCGAGATCGAGGCTGCGCATCCGGCCCATGAACTCGGCATAGAAGTCGGCGACCGCGCGCGGGCCGAGCGCGAAGGATTCGCTGCGCCCGTCGCTCGACGAGATCGCGAGGCGATGCGCGATGAAATCGAAGTCGATCTGGAAGGTGCGGCCGCGATAGGGAATGGCCGAACTCGTCAGTCCCCTGCTCGAGACGTAAAGCGGGACCTGCCACCAATGATTGACCATCGGCGCGCAGGCGAGCCGGACCTTGCCGACGATCTGCGTCCACATGTGGAGCGTATCGCAGCTGTCCTTCCACGCCTCGAACGAAAGCGGCGGCCAAACCAAATTGGCGAGATCCGTCTCCGACGATTGTACGGTGGGATTCATTCATGCCTCCGGAGAAACAAACGTCCGGGTGAAACGCGCGGCCGAATGATGGTGCAGCGTCATGGCTCGGTAAAGCCCTTAAAGATCAGCTTCCGACCCGATCGCCTTGAGCTTGACGCCGTACAGCGCGAAAATTTCGGCGTAGTCGTCCTTCGAATAGAGCCGGTTTCCGCGTTCCAGGAATTGCGCGACGTGCTCTTCTTCCGGATAGGAATAGGTGCGGCCGCTTCGCGCGTCCTGTGCAACGGTAGCGATCGCGCGGCCGTCGGAAAGTTTGGCGAGCGTGTCGGCGAGCAGCGCCGTGCCGCCGTCGTACAGCGACGCGATGTTCCATAAGAGCGATTTGTCCCGCGCCGCCCGCATCCTGTGCACGCCGATGATCGGTCCGGTATCGATGGTCGCGTCGGTCACATAATGCAGCGTGCAGCCGATCTCGGCTTCGCCGTTCAGCAGCGCCCAGAAGGTGGCGAGGATGCCGCGATAATCGGGGAGGATTCCCGAATGCAGATTGACGATGCCAAGCCGAGGGATTTCGATGATCGGCGCCTTGAAGATCTGGCCGAAGCGGATCGAGACGATCGCATCGGGATTGAATGTGCGCACATAATCGAGGCCAGCGGCGCGATTGATGTCGTCGGACTCCATGATGTTCCGGCTCCGGCTTGCCTGCGCCAAGCGGTCGAAGGATTGGAACGTGCCGCCGCTCGGCCGCGCATCCAGAAGGGGGTAGAGGCCCTCGTCGATCAGCCGCTGCTCCAGACGGCTCCACGCTTCCAGTTCGCTCGCCCTGGGCGCGGAGCGTTTGCCTATTCCACGCGACAGCACGACATCGAACGCATGGCCCTGCAATGCGGGACGCAGGCGATTGAACGCGATGTTGCTGATAAAATCGCGGTTGAGACAGAGGAGAATGCGCATCGTGCCCCCCGCGCAATCGACAAGCTACAAAAAACTGAACCAGCCGGTGATGATGTATTTTTCTTCCGTCGACGACACCACGCCGCGATGGAGATGCGTCCAGTCGACGGGCCAGATCAGGGTCAGGCCTTTGCGCGGCTGCGCCTTGATGCCCTGATAATAGAACTCCGTGCCGCCTTCGTCGTTGACGTCGTTCAGATAGGTCATGAAGGCGAGATGGCGGAGCGCCCCTGGCAGCTGCCTGCCGATCCGCTCGGTGTGCCATTCCTTGTAGCCCGCGGTCGGCTTGTAATATTGGATGTTGATGTTCTCGATGATGCCCCACCGCTGGACGGCGCCGGCCGCCTGATATTTCTCGGTGTAGCGATCGGACACCTCTTTCAGGCCCTTCAGATATTTCGTCACTATCGGGTGCCAGAAATGCTCGGGCGGGATGATCAGATCGAGCGAATCCTTGATCGCCTTGTTGACCTCCTGATCGTGGCCGATCTGGCCCTCGACCTTGCCGTCCTTGAGCTTGAAATATTGGATGAGCTCGTCGCAGACCTTGAGATCGGAAAGGTACCACGCGCCGATGAAGGAGTTGACGCCGCCGAGATCGACTTCCTTCATTTGAA
>WNFT01005137.1_pt1 | contig 11422 bp, 12 predicted proteins | sample 5400191 | NCBI WGS metagenome assembly WNFT01 (sample SAMN13153359, study PRJNA577476) | soil metagenome | isolation source: 80 cm saprolite under Madrone tree | place: USA:California | collected 2016-06-14
GAAGTTGATGTTGCGATTTACGACGTAAGTGATGGCGTCGCCGACGGTCTCTCGGCGCAACTCATCGGCGACAGCCACAAGAGTTTCCATCGCTGATCCTTGCGCCGTCGCCAGGAGCAATCCCTGTTCGAACGTCAGTTCTGTGCCACACGCCGCGGCTTGGAGAATTTCGCGAATTTCCGCCGGACACGTTTCCACCGCAGTCGATGCGCTTCCGTTCATCGTGGGCCTCACCATTTCCTGAGTATCCTACCAGAGGAAACCACTTGCGGGGCACCATCCCCGGGCGCTTTCATTTTCCGCGCCGCTCTTCTGAAAATGCCCGATATTCGCACGCCGCGTCAATTTAAATTAAAGAGAATCATTTTACATCATAGAAAAAGGGGGGCTTCCTTGCCATCCTCCTTTGCGCCACGACTACGCGCGCCGGGATCAAGCCATAAAGCGCTGTCGCCTTCAGCGCCGAATGATTCGCCGCTGGCCGCTTCGGCTCTCATCCATTAACATACTCCCAGGGTCATGAAACACCGAACTCTCGTGATGGTGATCGCCGCGGTAGCGTTCCTAGGCCTCGTTGTAGCTGTGGCCGCCTCGCTCCTACATAATGGCCTCAGTTCGCGCGCCACGCCAACACGATTCGAAATTATGATCGCTCGCAACGCGCGTCATCTCGCGATCCCTTCGAATGCGAGGCTTACGCAGAACCCGCTGCTTGCATCGGGAGAGGATCTACGCGATGCGCGGCTGCATTTTGCCGATCATTGCGCCATCTGCCACGGCAACGACGGCGGCGGGGAGACGATGATTGGCGGTGGCCTTTACCCCAAGCCACCGGATCTGCGTTTGCCGGAAACGCAGAATCTTACCGATGGCGAGCTGTTCTGGATCATCGAGAACGGCGTGCGGTTCACGGGAATGCCGGCGTTTTCCAATGGCGGCGAGCACCGGGGGATGGAGGACGATTGGAGGCTGGTTCATTTCATCCGCCACCTTCCTCATCTCACCGCCGCGGAACGCATCGAAATGGAGCGGTATAATCCCAAAGGCCCGGACGACCGGGAGGAAGAACAGCAAGAAAATGATTTTTTGAATGGAGCAACACCACAACGAAAACCCGAATCAAAAGATAATCACCGGGAATGAAGCCATCGCATGCTAATCATTCATTCCAACGGGAGACCCTCATGAAATTTCGCCTATCCTCGCTGGTTTTATTGGTCGCACTCGCGACGGGTACAGCCTTCGCTCATGGCAATAAAGTTCACGTGAGTGGCACGGTGGAGAAAATCAGCGCCGATTCCGTGGTTGTAAAAACCGCGGACGGAAAGTCCGTGGAAGTGAAAATCGCCGCTTCGACCGTCTTTCTATCGAGAGTGAACAATGAGGACAAGCCAGCCAAGGCCGGCGACCTCGCCGCTGGTGACCGCGTCGTCATCCACGCCACGCCCAAGGACAACACTCTTGAGGCTGACGAAATCAAATTCTCCGTCCCCGCCGCGGCAAAACCCGCAAAGCCCGCTCCAGCGAAGCCGAAAGCTTGAAGAGTTTTAAGTTCCCAAACTTCTCTTCTAGTCCACGAGATGGCACGAATGCGTTTTCAGCACCAGCCAGACGCGACGACCGGCGGTTAAATCCAGTGCGCGCACTGCGCCGGGCGTGATGTGCACAACGAAGGCGACGCCACAATCCACGCGCGCAATGACCATCGTCCCGCGCTGCTCCAGCGAAATGATGCGCCCTTCCATCATGTTTCGCGCGCTCAATCCGTGCGGCCGTTCCGTCGCCAGCAAAATGTCTCCTGCGCGAACAGCAACCTGCACGTGGGTCCCGACGGCCGCGTAGCCGAGCGGCACCTCGATCTCGCAAGCGCTTTCGCCCAGGCGAACGCGCATTACACCATCCGCCTCGCGCAGATCAAGCACGGTAGCGTCCAGCAGATTCTCGAATCCCGCCGCCTGCGCCAGCCTTTTCCGGCGGGGCGCGTTCAGCACTTCCATCGGAGCGCCGGCGTTTGCGACGCGTCCATTGTCAAGCGCGATCACGCGCTCGCCGAGCGCATCGACTTCATCGCGGCTGTGCGTCACGTACAGAATCGGGATTCCCTTTGCTGTATTCCACGCGCGCAGGTCGTCCACAATTGCCGCTTTTAGTTCCGCGTCCAAACCCGTCAGTGGCTCGTCGAGCAACAGGACGCGCGGCCCGGTCACCAGTGATCTCGCCAATGCGATTCTCTGCCGCTCTCCTCCGGAAATCTCGCCCGGTTTTTGTTTCCGCAGTTTCTCGACGCCAAAGGCTGTGAGAATAGCTGCTACTCGCTCCCGCCTTTCTTCCTCCCGCAAATCGCTCAATCCGTAGGAAACATTTTCTTCCGCGCTCAGATGCGGAAAGAGCGCGAGGGTCTGAAAAACGTAAGCGATTCGCCGCTTCGGCGCGGGAACATAGATTTCACGCGAGGAGTCGAAGAGTACATCGCCGCCGGTCACGATTCGTCCTTCGTCTGGCCGCGTTAGTCCCGCGACACAATCCAGCAGTGTGGATTTGCCGGCTCCAGAAGCTCCAAATAATATTGTGATGCCGGGAGAGACTTCAATGGAAACATCGAGGACAAAGGAAGAGGCGCCCGCGGTGCGTCGCTCTTTGCGGATTCGCGCGATGAGCATCGTGGCGTTTACTTCGCCGCCCACGGCATCCACACGCGGCGATTCACTGCGTAGACGACGGACAACACGGCGAAGGAAATCACGAGAAGCACCAGCGCCATGCGGTTGGCCTCGCCGTATTCTAGGGACTGCACGTGATCGTAAATGTCGATGGAGACCGTTCGCGTGACGCCCGCCAAATTGCCACCGACCATCAGGACAACACCGAATTCTCCCAGGGTGTGCGCGAAACTCAACACCGCCGCCGTCACCACTCCAGGCAGCGACAACGGCAGGATTACTCGCCAGAATGTCCGCAAGCCTCCCGCACCCAGCACGGCCGATGCATCCAGCAATCTTCGATCGACTCCCTCAAACGAAATGATCAGCGGCTGCACCGCGAATGGAAAGCTGTACAAAACCGACGCCAGAATCAGTCCGCCGAACGTGAACGCTAGCCCGTGACCAAACAGCGCGATCCACAGTTTTCCGAGCGGACCGCGCGGCCCCATAGCCACAAGCGCGTAAAAGCCGAGCACGGTCGGCGGTAGCACCAGCGGTAGCGCCACCACCGATTCGAGCAGGAATTTACCGCGCCAGGTCGAAAATGCCAGCCAGTACGCTAATGGCGTACCGATCACCAGTAATATCGCCGCGACACACGCCGCCAGCCTCATCGACAACCACAACGCTTCCATTCGAAATCCTTTTTTCTACTGTTCTCCGCGTTTCTTTTCCACCCTCATCGTCTCTGCATTAACTCTTTTCCTCTTTGCTGGTCTTCTCTGGAAATTCAAAACCATACTTTGCCAATATGGCGCGGCCCGTCGCACTCTTCACAAATTCCAGAAATGACCGCGCCGCATCCGAATTCCGCGCATCCTTCAAAACGATCGCTCCCTGTTCAATCACCGGATGCATATCCGCAGGAATCTCCCATCGTTTTCCATTGTTCATCGCCGGCGAAACAGCAAGCGACATCGCCACAATGCCCGCCTGCGCATTTCCTGACTGCACAAACTGCGCCGCTTGCGAAATATTTTCTCCGTACACCAGCTTGGCCTTAACGGATTCGTAGATTCCCGCCTTTTGTAGTGCGGCCACGGCTGCGCGTCCGTAGGGGGCATGCTCAGGATTCGCGATCGCAATCTTCTCGACTCTCGCATCCACTAGAGTCTTCCACCCCTGCTTGGCAACATCCGCTTTCCCATCCGCAGGCGTCCAAATCACGATTCGCCCAACGGCGTATTCGTACAGGGTCCCCGGCTCAGCGAGTCCCGCCGCCTCAAGCTTTCTCGGATACTCAATGTCTGCCGAAAAGAACAGATCGAAAGGCGCCCCATTCTGCAATTGCGAGAAAAAATTTCCGCTCGACCCGAAAGTCACATTCACTTTCGTTCCTGACTGCTTCTCAAACTTTTCCGATAACTCTCCCATCGCAAACTTCAAATCCGCCGCCGCCGCTACGCGGATTTCTTGTCCCTGTGGACAAGCGACGGCTGCGAGCAGCACCGCCACACTGCCAAGAGCTATTATTCTGGAGAAATACGACACGAGAACTTTCCTTAACCGCAAAAGCTAGAGTTGATTTCGCAATTGAGATCCTTCAGCGAACCCCATCGATTCGCTTCAGGATGACAACCTTGCTCTGGTGCCAGCTGAAACGTCAAACCCGAAGAATCATGACTTCGGTCGATTTGATTAGCGCCGCCGCCCGATCCCCCGTCTTCAACCGCAGTTCCTTGGCGGCATCCGCGGTGATGATGGACGTGATGTGCTGCTCCCCGATCGCCAGCGTGACCTGCGCCAGCAGCCCGCTGAATTTCATCGCCACCACACGCCCAATCAGTTGGTTTCGCCCGCTGATCTTCCGGAAATTTCCGCGCCGCGTTTCGATGTCCCCATAATTCAGCTTCTTTGGAAACAGCCGGTCAATCTCACTTTCCGGCACGCGATGGTGCCCGCCGGGCGTCTTCATCGACTTGATCTTTCCGTGGTAGATCCATTGCTTCAAGGTGGGATAACTAATGCCCAGAATATTCGCCGCTTCCCGCGGCGCCAGAAGCTTCTGCACGGCCACCTCCTGCAAACGGACAGACTACAACATACTGAATCGTTATAGCAATACACTTTTATACGATTCGCGAAACTTGATTTCCCTAGTTCCGCAAGGGCTTCCCGGTCTTGAGCGTATGCGCGATGCGTTCTTGAGTTTTCTTTTCGCCGCAGAGGGAGACGAAGGCTTCGCGCTCGAGATCGAGAACATACTGCTCGCTGACTAGTTGCGGCGAGGTCAGCGCGCCGCCGGCCAGAATGTTTGCCAGCTTGCGGCCCACATGCGCGTCATATTCCGAGGCGTATCCGCCGCGGAGCATCATGTGAATGGCGAGTTTTGCGCCGGCAAGAAACTGCTCGCCGAGAACTTTAATCTGCGTGGTCTGCGCGCCTTCCTGCCAGGTTGCCGCTAATGGCTTGTATCCGCCGCGGACTAGTGCCAGCGCGGCTTCCTTGGCGTCAGCAACCAGCCGGTCGCGGTTCATCGAGACGCCATCTTCGCGGCGCAAATATCCCAAGTCGCGGCATTCCTCCGCGCTGGTGCCGACCTTGGCCATGGCAATTGCTTCAAAGACGGGCTTCAGGGCATGGAAAAGATCGAGGTCGGATTCGGGGGAAGAGGACAGGCTGGAGCTTGTCCCACTGGCGTGTTCGTTCGCGCGAATCATCATTTCCTTCGTGCCGCCGCCGCCGGGGATCAGCCCGACGCCTACTTCCACCAAGCCCATGTACGCTTCCGCGGCTGCTTGAGTTTTTGCCGCGTGCAGGCTTACTTCGCAGCCGCCGCCGAGCGCCAGACCCTGTGGCACTGCGACCACCGGTTTTGGCGCGTATTTGATCGCCAGGTTGATGTTCTGGAATTGCTTTACCGCCATATGCAATTCGTCCCACTCCTGTTCCTGGGCTCCCACCAGAACCAACATCAGGTTTGCGCCAACGGAAAAATTTACCGCTTGGTTGGCGATGACCATGGCGTCAAAATCCGTTTCCAGCCGCTTCAAGCCCTTGTGCAGCATGGCGATCAGGTCCGCGCCGATGGCGTTCATCTTGGCGTGAAACTCGCAGCACACTACGCCGTCACCGAGATCGATGAGGCTAGCGCCAGAATTGCGCTCCACTTCGTGGCCTGCGTCTTTCAACGACTTGAGAATGATGACGCCCTTCTGCTCTTCGACCCTTTTTGCCCCGCCGCTGGAGATATCGAAAACGGTCGTCGTGCCTTTCTCCGATTCGTAAAATCCCTTTCGCCCGCTCGCAATCACTTTCTCGATGACCGCCGGCAGCGCGCGCCCTTCTTTCAGCACCTGTCCGGCAAACGCCTTCATGCCGATCGCATCCATGATCTCGAAGGGCCCCAGTTCCCAGGCAAAGCCCCAGCGTAGCGCGCGATCAACGTCCACAAGGTTGTCTGAGATTTCCGGGACGCGGCGCGCCGCGTACAAACACATCTCGGAAAGCGCGCCCCACAAAAACTGTTGCGCCTTGTCACCTTTCTGCCCTTCCAGCACGGGTCCCACCAGAGAGCGCAGCCGTTCCCGAGTATCTTCAATCGCTTTGCCCATTTCGAGGGAAGCGAATTTCGCTTTCTGCCGCGCGCGATACTCCATAGTGTTCACATCGAGCGTCAGAATTTCTTTTTCTCCTTCGCCCTTCACCTTCTTGTAAAAACCCTGTCCGGTCTTGTCGCCGAGCCAGCCGCGCCTGGCCATCTCTTCCACGAGGGCCGGGACTTTGTAGCTTTCCCGCGACTCGTCTTTGGGCGCCGTCTCATATATGTTCCTGACCACATGCATCAGCACATCGAGCCCTACAATATCCGCGGTGCGAAACGTCGCCGACTTCGGCCAGCCCACCGCCGGTCCCGTGCAGGCATCTACCTCTTCCACTGTCATGCCCAGCGTGCCCATGAGGCGCAGCGCATTCAGCATGGAAAATGTTCCGATGCGATTGGCTATGAAGTTTGGCGTATCTTTGGCCACCACCACGCCTTTTCCGAGACGCCGGTCACAAAACTCGCTCAGCGATTCGACCACTTCGCTTGCTGTTTTCGGCCCGGGGATCACTTCGACCAGTTTTAGATAGCGAGGCGGATTAAAGAAGTGCGTCCCCGCCCAGTGCTGCTGGAACTCTTCGCTCATGCCTTCGGCGATCAAGTGCACGGGCAGGCCGGACGTGTTCGTGGTTACGATGGCGCCAGGCTTGCGATACTGGGCGACGCGCGCCAGCAATTTCCGTTTGATTTCCAGATTCTCCGCGACGACTTCGATGATCCAATCGGCCTCGGCGCAACGCGCCAGATCATCGTCGAAGTTTCCGATGGCAATTTTCTCCGCAAGCGCGGCGGTAAAAAACGCGGCCGGTTTCGATTTCTTCGCTGCGTCCAAGCCGGCGCGTACGATTTTATTGCGCTCTCCGGCCGGCGCATCCGCGGGCAAATTCGGGGGAACAATGTCCAGCAGAATGCACGGCAGCCCCGCGTTGGCGAAATGCGCCGCGATCCGCGAGCCCATTGTTCCTGCTCCCAGCACCACTGCCTTTTCGATGCGACGTTTCATAGCGCGCCTTTTTACCTCATTCGTACGGAAGGACAGGTTACAAAACCGGCATGCGCGGGTCAAACGGCAGGCCGATCCGTGGAGATAGTACTAAAATGGACGAATGGCGGAAGAAGGCAAAGTCTCCAGCACTCTGGGCTGGTTTCGAACGGCGAAGGACAAGTTTCGCGCCTTCGCGTATGGCGAGCAAAACGAACGCCGGGAGCGGCCGCGCGTCGGCTTGGCCCTTGCGGGCGGGTTTGCGCGTGGTATCGCGCACCTTGGTGTACTCCGCGTTTTGCGCGAGGCTGAGATTCCCATCGATTGTGTGTCGGGCACGAGCGTTGGCGCTCTGATCGCCATAGGATACTGCGCGGGAGCATCGCTGGAAGAGATGGCCAAGGTTGGAGAAACCACGAGCTTCGCGGATTTCGGCCGCTGGACGCCGTCCTGGCTCGGGCTAGCCACCAACCGACGCATGGAAAAATATCTAGCGCGTTTTACAACTGCAAAAACGTTCGAGGAATTGCGGACGCCGTTGGCCATCGCCACCACGGACATCAATGCGGGCGTCTCCGTCTACTATTCCCACGGTCCCATCGCGCCGCCGCTACGCGCCTCCTGCGCGTACCCCGGCCTATTTGTGCCCATCCAATTTGAGGGGAGGACGCTGGTGGACGGATTCCTGACCGCACCGGTGCCGGTGGAGGGCGCGTTGCTGCTCGGCGCAGACGTGGTCATCGCGGTGTACCTGGAAGCGGGCACCGTCGAGCAGCCGCGCACATTTACCGATGTCCTCAGCCGCGCGTTCAACATCGTGCAGCGGCACTCGGACCTGGCCTGGCGGACGCAGGCGGACGTCATTATCGAACCCGATGTAAAATCCTTCGTTTGGGACGATTTCAGCAGGACGCCGGAGATGGTTGCCGCCGGGGAAGCGGCGGCGCTGGCGGCGTTGCCGCAAATTCGCGCGGTCCTGCGCGGCGAAAAACGGGATTCCGCGGCCTAGCGCGATTTTCCAAATTGCACCATCATCACGCCTGGACATTCCAAGAATCTATTCGCGAGTGACTTGTACTGCCACGCGCTGGCCTTCGCCTTTGCCGCGCTGAGTGAGCCACGCGCCGAGGCCTTCGGCGAAGCGTTCAGGAGTGAGGCGGAAACTGGCTTCGACCTTGCCATCGGCAACGGGAAGGGTGTCGTCAAAGTCGGCGGAGTTGGTGAAGTTGCGCATGCAGAATTGATCGAGCCAATCGAGCGGACAGGCGCGGGTTTCGCCGTGAATCACCACGTTGACGTTGAATTTTTGTGCGTACATTAGGACCGAGTAGGGCGAGCTAAAGCTTGCCTCTACATATTAGAATGAAAAAAGCAAAGTGGAGAACCACGCGGCCAGCTATGAAACGCGGGGACGCTTGACCGAATGGGCCAAGCCGACGGCTTCGAGCATCCAGATGAAATACCAGCCGATGTCGGTCTGATACCAGCGGAGGCCGAGGCGCGCGGAACCAGCGTGCGTGTGATGGTTCTGGTGCCAGTTTTCGCCCCACGCGGTCAATTGGAAGGGGCCGAGCCACCAGACGTTCATGCTGGAATCGCCTTCCTCGACATGGTTGAGATGCGTGAGGCTGTTCACCAAACACTGCATGTGCAGGGAGTAGACGAGGCGGATCGCGCCCATCCAGAAAAAGCCCATCCATCCGAAGCCGAGAATCAGGCCAATGCAGATCGAGAAGACAATGACCGGCGTTTCGGCCCAGCCCCAGATTTTGTAGACGCCGCCGGTGAGCTCGGGAGCCCAGCGCTTTTTGTCGGCGGGCTGGGTTTGATAGAGCCAGCGAAGATGCGCCCACCAGAAACCGCCCTGCTTGGGACTGGAGATGTCCTCGGGCGTGTCCGTGACGGAGTGGTGGAGGCGATGATAGGCGACCCAGCTTGCGGGATGACCAGAGCCGTTGAAGACGGCCCAGAAGATCAAGAATTGTTCGATGAAGCGGTTGGTCCTGAGCGTTTTGTGGGCAAGCATGCGGTGATAGCAAACGGTGGTGCCGAGACCGCCAAAGGCAATACTGAGCAAAGTCATGCCGACAACCTTGAAGCTTGGCACAGGAAAAAGGATCAGACCCACGACGGCAAGAACGTGAATGAGAACCAGATAAGTGAAGACGCCTTCTTTGCCATGAACGGGTTTCCAGAAGGGTCGGTCCCAAGGGCGCTCTTGTTGCGTTGCGGTCAATTCCATGTTGTCTCCGGCGATCTGCTTAGTTGAATGCGCGACTGCCTGGTGTGCAGAACGTGATAGGCAATCATAAGACTACCATTTTCTGAGAACGCACGCTCGAAAACTGTACAAAAGTGAACACAAGTAGTGAACAGGTAATCGAGGGGGAATTCTGATGAATGAAGGTGTCGACGATATGAAACGGAGAGCCGATAGAGGAGAACCGTGACGGGTGCATTGTGGCTGATGGCGGGGATCAACGGCGAAGAATTCGTCCCTCAACTAAACAAACCGCGGATTTGCGGTAAGATGCGAGCAAGAGATGCCGCCGCATAGGGGAACACTGGCGCGTCGAAAGATGATGAGGAGAACTGCGATGGCCGCAACAATTCACAGAAGAGTCGTGGCAATTTGCGTGGTGCTCGGTTTGATTTTCGCCGCGGCGCTGGTTCGCGCCTCGGCGCCAGAACAAGATGTACCGGCACAACTCAAGCCGGCGGAGGGACGAGCGCTCGTCGCCGAAGCTCATGCCAAGGGCTTTCAGGTTTACACGTGCAAGAATGACGGCAAGGCGTACATCTGGGCGCTGAAAGGCCCGGAGGCGGAACTTTTTGACAAGTCCGGCAAGCCGGTGGGGCGGCACTCTGCTGGGCCCATGTGGGAATGGAGCGACCACAGCCAGGTGACCGGAAAAATGATGACGAGCGCTCCTTCGCCGAGTGCGGATTCGATTCCGTGGCTCCTGCTGGTCGCTACCGGGCACTCCGGCGAGGGCATTCTTGCTCAGGTGACAAACATCCAGCGTTTGAATACCCAAGGTGGCAAAGCGCCAGCGGCGGGATGTGACGCGGGGCACGAAGGACAAGAGACCCGCGTGGCGTATACGGCCGACTACTTCTTCTACGGCAAGTAAGTTTTGTCCCGCTGGCCGCGCGCCTGGGCGACCGGCGAGGATTTGGAAAGCGTCTTGACCAATTCGAAGAGGAAGGCTTGGCCTTCGTAAAATGACTGGACGCCCACGCGTTCGTCGCGACCGTGGAATCGGATGTCGTCGCGGTCGAAGAAAATGCCCTGGACTCCATACGTCGGAATACCTGCGACGCGAAGGGCCTTCCCGTCGGTCGCGCCCATCACCATGATGGGCACCACCGGCACACCCGGCCAGAGAGCCTCTGTGCCGCGGCTTACGGCTGCCAACACATCCGGCCTCAACGCGGAAGTGGGCCCGGCAGCCGGCTCGCCAAGAACCTTTGCGCTGACTTGGTCATCGGCGACGACCTTCTGCAATGTGGTTTTCACGTAGTCGACGGAGTCCTCTGGAAGGACGCGGCAGTTGACGGTGGCGGCTGCGAGCTGCGGCAACGCATTCATCGCGTGCCCACCCTCTAATAGGGTAGCCACGCAAGTAGTGCGCAAAGTGGCGTTCCAGGCCGGAGTAGCCGCCGCAAGCCGCTGCATTGCCTCCCGGGAACCTTTGGCAGCCTTTGCGAGATCCTCCTTTGTAGGGCCGGTTTCGATTCTCGCCATTTGCTGGAAGTAGGCCGCGGTTACTTCGTTGGTCTTGAGCGGAAATCCGAAGTTCGAAAGCCGTTGCAACGCCGCTGCAAGACGATAGATGGCGTTGTCAGCAACGGGCATCGAGCTGTGGCCGCCTTTGTTCCGCACCTCAAATCTGAAATTGACGACGTATTTTTCGCTGACCTGAAGATCGTTTGAGATTCTCTTCCCGCCGGTGAATTCGCCCCAGCCGCCTTCGTTGAGAGCGAACTCGGAATCAATAAGGTCGCGGTGATTCTTCAGGAGCCAGTCCCGCCGTTGTAAGGTCCGCCGCCTTCTTCATCCGCAGTAAGAGCCACGATGATGTCGCGGTCGGGCTTGAAGCCCTCATTCTTGTATTGGATCAAGTTGGCGATCCAGATGGCCGCCTGAGCCTTGTCGTCGCCCGTGCCGCGGCCGTAAAAAAAGCCATCGCG
>WNFT01014245.1_pt1 | contig 11422 bp, 5 predicted proteins | sample 5400191 | NCBI WGS metagenome assembly WNFT01 (sample SAMN13153359, study PRJNA577476) | soil metagenome | isolation source: 80 cm saprolite under Madrone tree | place: USA:California | collected 2016-06-14
CTAGCCTGGATTTCCACGGAAGCGAATCGCCCTAACGGGGAGATCGCTTACCGATTCATTTGACTCAAGAATTTGGCTTCCAACGTTATCCGATATGGTGCGCTGATAGCACGATTTTGCATTGTTACTTTCCCGGATCACCTCAATACACGGCCAACACAGATACCCGGGAGATGGCGCAAGAACCGCTGTGGCGTAGCGGTTTCTGCGCAATCTTGTGATTTGCGTCGCAGTTTACGCTTGACACCATATCTGGTATGTGTGACCGTGCATAGGTGCATATCGGCGCACCATACAGCCTAACGGATTGCCGGCGCTTCTTCGCTAAACCCGCGACGGCGCGGCAGCGCCAATACGAGGCCTTGCGCGCTTTCTACATGGACGACCTGCCGTCGGCCGATGTGGCACGGCGCTTCGGCTATTCGGCCGGGGCGTTCCGGGTGCTGTGCCACGCCTTTCGCCGCGGCGACCTGCCGGAGTTCTTCGCTGCCACGCGACCGGGCCGGCACGACCAACCCAAGAAGAGCCGCGCGCATGACCAGATCGTAGCCCTGCGCAAGCGCAACTATTCGGTCTACGAGATCAGCCAGACGCTCAAGGAGCAGGGAACCCCGCTGAGCGCCACCGCGGTGCGCGAGGTGCTCGCCGCAGAGGGCTTTGCGCCATTGCCTCGCCGGCTCGACGAGGAGCGTCCGGTCCGCGTTGGTCCCAATGCGCAAGCTGTCGCCAATGTCGGCGACTTTGTGCTCAGCCCACGCGAGTTCACCACAAGGATGGGCGGACTGTTCCTGTTCGTCCCCGATCTGGTGCAGCTTGGGAGCGAAGCACTGGCGCAGGCCGCCAAACTTCCCGGCTCGCGCATGGTCCCGTCCGCCCATGCACTGCGGGCTTCGCTGGCGCTTAAGCTGTGGGCGATCGAACGCAAGAGCCACATCATGGCGCTGGTCGCCGACGAGGGGCTCGCGCTGTTCTGCGGGCTCAACGCCATGCCCAAGAAGAGTTTCCTGTCGGAATATTCCTCGCGCATCACCCCGCAGAAGGTTGCTCGCCTGCTTGCCTTATGGCACGCCCAGGTCACCGGAGACCTGTTCGCCGGGGAGTCGCTCAATCTCGATTTTCACTCCGTGCCCTACTTCGGCGAGCATCCGCTCGTCGAATCCCACTATTTGGCCAAGCGAAGTCGCCGCCAGCCCAGCATCCTGGTGTTCCTGGCTCAGGATGCCGAAAGCCAAGTGTTCTGCTACGCGAACGCCGATATTCGCAAGGGCGAGGAGGCCGACGAGATCTTCCGCTTCATCGACTTCTGGAAGCGCCAGCACGGCAAGGCGCCACAGCACCTCGTGTTCGACTCCAAGCTTACCACCTATGCGGGGCTCGACCGGCTCGATGCCGCCGGTATCACCTTCCTCACCCTGCGCCGCCGCTCGCCCAAGCTGCTCGCCGAAGTCGCCAACCTGCCGGCGTCGGCCTGGCGCACCGTCGAACTCGACATACCCCATCGCAAATACCGCAACCCACGCTTCTACGAACAGAAGGCGCGTCCGCTTCAGCGCGCCTACCGCCAGTTTTACATCACCGACCTCGGCCACGATGAGCCCACCATCCTGCTCACCAACGACCAACGCTCGACCGTCAAAAATCTCATCACCCGCTACGCCAAGCGCATGCTCATCGAGAATGCGCTCGCCGATGCGGTACGTTTCTTCCACATCGACGCGCTGTCCTCATCGGTCGGCTTCAAGGTCGACTTCGACATGGCGCTGCTCGTCCTCGCATCGGGGCTCTATCGTCTCATGGCCCGTCGCATGCGCGGCTACGACGACGCCCAGGCGCGCCAGATCTTCCGCGATCTCATCGACATGCCGGCCGACGTCGCCATCACCGAGAACGAAATCAGGGTGCGATTCCATCGCCGCGCCCATCTTCCGATCGTCCTCGCATCGGGGCTCTTCGATAAGCCCATCAAAGTTCCGTGGTGGGACGGCCGATCCCTCCGACTCATCCAATAGCCCCGCCAACGGTCCAATGTTAGGTCAATTCCGTTCCGTGGAAATCCAGGCTAGCCATTCGACCACCGCGAAATTGGCAATCTGATTGATGTGACGGACTTCCTTGATCCCAATCTGAGTCAAGTACCCGCGTGGATAGAGATGATGCTGTTCGACTGCAGTCTTGGAGCTCTTAACGGCAGGATCGATCATGTCAGCAATTTTTATTGGACCGTTAGGGTGCCCGAGCACCGAGCAGTATCAACGAGGCTAGATACGCGAAACGTGAGGGACTGCGCGATGCCGAGGTCGCTAGACTATTGGGTAACGCGATGTCTCAGTAGCCGTTCGTCAGGGTTGTCGCGCAAATTTCGCGAAGCTTATTGTAACGGCCCGTTAGTGAAAGGCAGCCGCCAAGCGAGGCGAGCCGGACATCAGCGGCATATCTGGTGTTGCTGAGGGTGGCCACCCTGCAACAAACGGGTATTCTAGATATCTCGCCCTTGCTGTCTAAGGCAGAGGAGCGCCCGGCTCGCACTACCGGGCGCTTTTGTTTTATAACCGCTGCCACATGCCGTGAGCGTCAATCCATTCCGGTTCGTTGGCGCAATGGCTTGGCTCAAAAAATAGGATAACTTCCGCCTAACGGCCGAAAGGTATGCTCCACCCAAAAACTCGTATCCCTGGTGCACCATGACAGAAACGATGATCCCGCATCCCGCGGAGGCCCGGTCGAGGCAGATGCTCGCAACCATGCTTGCATTTCGTGATGGCAATTTTTCCGTGCGATTGCCGGCGGAATGGGACGGAGTGGATGGGCAAATCGCCGCGGCCTTCAACCAGGCCCTTTCGCACGAGGACCAACTCTCGCGCGAAATGGAGCGGTTGAGCCGGACCGTTGGCCGGGAGGGGCGGCTCAAGCAACGCATGTCGGTTCCTGGGGCGATTGCCGGGTGGGCCGCCAAAGTCGACTGCTTCAACACTTTGCTGGACGACCTGGTCAGACCGACGACTGAGATTTCGCGGACGATTGGCGCGGTGGCCAAAGGTGACCTTGGGCAATCGATGGAGCTCGAGGTCGATGGGCGTTCGCTCGAGGGCGAGTTCCTTCGCTCAGCAAAGCTCGTGAACACGATGATCGAGCAGTTGGCTGTTTTCACTTCGGAGGTCACCCGCGTGGCCCGCGAGGTCGGCACCGACGGCAAGCTTGGTGGCCAGGCTCAGGTCAAGGCTGTGTCGGGCGTGTGGAAGGAGCTCACCGACTCCGTTAACCAGATGGCCGGCAATTTGACGGCGCAGGTTCGCAACATCGCCGAGGTGACCATCGCCGTCGCCAACGGCGACTTGTCCAAGAAAATCACCGTGGACGTGCGTGGGGAGATTTTGCAGCTCAAGGAAGCCATCAACACGATGGTGGACCAACTCCGGTCGTTTGCTTCCGAAGTGACCCGCGTGGCCCGTGAGGTCGGCACCGACGGCCGCCTTGGCGGTCAGGCCGTTGTGCCGGGCGCAGCTGGCACCTGGAAGGATCTCACCGACTCCGTAAACGCTATGGCGACCAACCTTACTGCGCAGGTCCGCAACATCGCTCAGGTCACGACGGCGGTCGCGCGCGGAGATCTTTCGCGCAAGATCACGGTCGATGTGAAAGGCGAGATCCTGGAGCTGAAGGAAACCATCAACACGATGGTCGATCAGCTCAACGGCTTCTCGTCCGAGGTGACCCGCGTGGCCCGCGAGGTCGGCACCGAGGGCAAGCTCGGCGGCCAGGCGGCGGTGCCAGGCATCGCTGGCACCTGGAAGGACCTCACCGACAGCGTGAACTTTATGGCGTCGAACCTGACCGGCCAGGTCCGCAACATCGCGGAGGTGACGACCGCTGTCGCGAAGGGAGACCTGTCGCGCAAGATCACCGTCGATGTAAAGGGCGAGATTCTGGCGCTGAAGAACACCGTCAATACGATGGTCGATCAGCTCAACGGTTTTGCCTCTGAAGTGACCCGCGTGGCGCGCGAGGTCGGCACCGAGGGCAAGCTCGGCGGTCAGGCGGTGGTGCCCGGGGTCGCCGGCACCTGGAAGGACCTCACCGACAACGTCAACTCGATGGCCAACAATCTGACGGGCCAGGTTCGCAACATTGCCGAAGTGACGATCGCCGTCGCTAATGGTGATTTTTCGAAGAAAATCACCGTCGACGTCCGCGGCGAGATCCTGCAGCTCAAGGAAGCAATCAACACGATGGTCGAGCAGCTTCGCTCCTTCCTCTCCGAGGTCACCCGTGTAGCGCGCGAGGTCGGCACAGAGGGCAGGCTCGGCGTGCAGGCAGTCGTCCCAGGCGTGGCGGGGACATGGAAGGACTTGACCGACTCCGTCAACACCATGGGAAGCAACCTCACTGCGCAAGTCCGTAACATCGCCGAGGTCACAACCGCCGTGGCACGCGGTGACCTCAACCGCAAGATCACGGTCGACGTCAAAGGCGAGATCCTCGAGCTGAAGAATACGATTAACACCATGGTCGACCAGCTTAATGCGTTTGCCGGCGAGGTCAGTCGCGTGGCACGCGAGGTGGGCACCGAGGGCAAGCTCGGCGGCCAGGCCGTGGTGCCCGGCGTCGCCGGCACCTGGAAGGACCTTACCGACAACGTCAATTTCATGGCCTCCAACTTGACCGAACAGGTCCGTGGGATTGTCAAGGTGGTGACCGCGGTGGCCAATGGTGATCTCAATCAGCGCCTCACCGTGCAGGCGAAGGGCGAGGTCGCCGCCCTCGCCGACACAATCAACAACATGACCGATACCCTTGCCACTTTTGCCGACCAGGTAACGAACGTCGCCCGTGAGGTCGGTGTCGAAGGCCGTCTCGGTGGACAGGCAAACGTTCCCGGCGCTTCCGGTACCTGGAAGGACCTCACCGGCAACGTCAACCTTCTTGCTGCAAACCTCACCAGCCAGGTTCGTGCGATCGCGGAGGTGGCCACGGCGGTGACTAAGGGTGACCTCACGCGTTCCATCGAGGTCGAGACGAGCGGCGAAGTGGCCGAGCTGAAAGACAACATCAATGCGATGATTTCCAATCTGCGCGAAACGACCGAGCGCAATCGTGAGCAGGATTGGCTCAAGACGAACCTCGCGAAATTCGCCGGAACGTTTCAGGGGCGGCGGGATCTGAGCACTGTCGGCCAGATGCTCTTGAGCGAGCTCTGTCCGCTGGTCAGCGCCCACCAGGGCACGATTTACCATCTTGGTGGAACCGAGGAAAATCGGGAGCTCCGCTTACTGTCCAGCTACGCTCATACGGGACAGCCGATCGAGACCATCCGCCTGGGAGAGGGGCTCGCCGGGCAATGCGCCCTGGAAAAGAAGCGCATTCTGCTCGACGACGTTCCGCCGGGATTCGTTGCCGTCTCCTCGAGTCTGGGTGCAGCACCCCGTGTGAGCATCGTTGTGCTCCCGGTTCCGTTCGAGGGCGAGACGAAAGCGGTCATCGAGCTCGCTACGCTACACCGCTTTGCCGAGGTCAATCTTGCGTTTCTCGACCAGCTGACGGTCAGTATTGGCGCCGTTTTCCAGACGATCGAGTCGACAATGCGCACGGAAGGCCTGCTCGAGCAGTCGCAACGGCTGACCGCCCAGTTGCAATCCCGCCAGAATGAGCTTCAGCAGACCAACGAAGAGCTGGCCAGCAAAGCGAAGCTGCTTGCCGAGCAGAATGTTGAGGTCGAGCGAAAGAACGCCCAGGTCGAGCAAGCGCGTTTCGCGCTCGAGGAGAAAGCCGCTGAGCTGGCACTCACATCGAAGTACAAATCGGAATTTCTGGCCAACATGTCTCACGAGCTGCGTACGCCGCTCAATTCCATCATTATTCTGAGTCAGCAGCTCGCAGAGAATCCATCGGCTAGGTTGTCTGAGAAGCAGGTCGAGTTCTGCCGTAACATCAATTCGTCAGGGTCCGATTTGTTGCATCTGATCAACGACATACTCGATCTGTCGAAGATTGAGTCGGGTACGGTGACGCTCGAAATTGAGGAGATACCCTTCAATCGTCTGCGTAATAATATCGACCGCACATTCCGGCTTGTTGCCGAGGCCAAGAACCTCCCGTTCAGGGTGAAGTTCGCCGACGGGCTTCCGCATAGCATCGAGAGCGACCCGAAGCGTCTTCAGCAGATCCTAAAGAATCTTCTGTCGAACGCGGTCAAGTTCACAGCTCGAGGCCACGTCCAGCTGCGGGTCAACTTGGTGACTGAGGGCTGGAGCGTCGATCATCCCGTGCTCAGCAAGGCCCAACACGTGGTCGCTTTCACCGTAGAGGATACCGGCACCGGGATAGCGGCGGAGAAGCAGAAGCTGATCTTCGAGGCCTTCCAACAGGCCGATGCCGGAACGTCACGAAAATATGGCGGCACCGGCCTCGGTCTCGCGATCAGTCGCGAACTTGCATTGCTGCTCAACGGTGAGATCAAGCTCACTAGCGTGCCAGGGCAAGGCAGCATCTTCACACTCTATCTACCTCTTCACTACTCTGCGCCGGAAGGCGGACGGATTCACCAGTTCGATGGCTCCGCAACCCCCTTGACCAGAGCGCGCAACGTCACCGTCTTGTCGACCGTCCGCGAGGAGCACATCGAGGACGACCGGGACAACGTCGCTTCTGGTGAGCCGCTGCTGTTGATCATCGAGAATGATCCTAATTACGCGCGAATCCTGCTCGACCTGGCGCGCGACAAGGGTCTTAAGGGAATAGTCGCCTCGAACGGCGCGACCGGTCTTTCTCTGGCCCGCACGTACAATCCCACGGCCATCTCCCTCGATATCTTGTTGCCCGACATACATGGTTGGGCGGTGCTCAGGCAGCTCAAACTCGATCCAAGCGCACGGCACATACCGGTCCAGATCATCACCGTCGTGGAAGAGAGGCAGCACGGCCTCGCCCACGGCGCCTTCGCCTATTACGTGAAGGAGCCAACGACTGAGGGCCTGAAAACGGCGCTTGATCGCCTCAAGGACTTCAGCGCTCCACGCACTAAACGGTTGCTGATCGTCGAGGACAACGAGATCGAGCGACAGTCTATAATTGAACTGCTAGGCTACGAGGACATCGAGATAGTGACCGTCGCTACCGGAGGCGAGGCGATCGATGCGCTGACCCATAGCGCTTTTGATTGCATGGTGCTCGACTTGCGATTACCCGACATGACTGGGTTTGCGCTGCTCGAGCGCCTGCACGCCGAACCGTCACTGGCGAGCCTGCCGGTGGTAGTCTTTACCGGCAAAGAGCTGAATACGGCTGAGCAGACCCAGCTCAGGTCCATGGCAAAGAGCGTTGTTTTGAAGGACGCCCAGTCGCCGGAGCGTCTGCTCGACGAGACAGCACTGTTCCTCCACCGGGTAATCGCTGACCTGCCTAAGGAGAAGCAGGTTATGCTCGAGCGCATCCATGGCTCCAGCGAGGTCTTGCGCGGCCGGAAGGTTCTTGTGGCCGACGATGATGCCCGCAACATCTTCGCCCTGGCTTCCCTCCTCGAGAACCACGAAATGGAGGTTATCACCGCGACCAGCGGCCGTATGGCGATTGAGCTTGTCGCCCAAACACCCGATCTGAGCATCGTGCTCATGGACATCATGATGCCTGATATGGACGGATACGAGACAATTCGACATATCCGCGAGGACCCACGATTCGGCACTCTCCCGATCCTGGCACTCACGGCGAAGGCAATGAAGGGAGACCGCGAGAAATGCCTCGACGCCGGCGCGAGCGATTACATCTCTAAACCGGTGGACACAGACCACCTGCTGTCGCTGATGCGGGTGTGGCTGTTCCGTTGAAGGTGAGATGCATTCGAAGGTCCCCTTGCCATACAATCGGAAGTCGACGTATGCTAGAGGTATTATCGGAGAGGCGCGGCTGTGACCACATCGCCCGCCTTGGAGGCACTGGGGGTTCAGCGCAAGTCGCAGGCGGGATGCTCAATGGCTAAGACAAAAATTGCTGCTGCCGCAACTCCTGTGTTGCCCAGCCAGGCGCCCATCAACATCTTGATCGTTGACGACGAGCCGAAAAATCTGACCGTGCTCGAAGCGATCCTGGACGAACCAGGTTACCGGCTGGTCCGGGCCGCATCTGCTGAACAAGCGTTGCTTGCGTTGCTCGCTGACGAATTTGCTCTCCTCATTCTCGACATCCGCATGCCGGACGTCACGGGATTCGAGCTGGCCCAGATGATCAAGGCGCGAAAGAAGAACGCCAACGTGCCGATCATCTTTTTGACCGCCTACTACAATGAGGATCAGCACATCATCGAGGGCTACGGCACCGGAGCAGTGGATTATCTTAACAAACCCGTAAATCCGGCCATTCTCCGCTCCAAGGTTGCGATTTTTGCGGAGCTGCATCGAAAGCAGCGCAATCTCGAAGAGGTAAATCGTGCCCTGCTGGCTGAAGTGAGTTCAAGGCGTCGCGCTGAGGAGCAATTGCGCGAGCTCAACAATACGCTTGAGCAACGCGTCGCGGAGCGAACGGCCTCACTGCAGCTGTCCGAGGCAAGGCTCCGCGATAGCGAGCGGCAACTCCAGGATCTCATCGCGGCCGTGCCGGCGGCGATCTACACGACCGACGCGGAAGGTAAGATTACATATTTCAATCAGGCGGCTGTGGAACTGACGGGCCGCACCCCGACGATCGGGAGCGACGAATGGTGCGTCACGTGGAAACTGTACTATCCCGACGGTAGGCCCCTCCCGCACAACCAGTGTCCCATGGCCGTCGCGCTCAAAGAAGGTCGTGCCATCCGCAACGCCGAAATCGTGGCGGAGCGTCCCGACGGGACCCGGGTTCCCATCATTCCATATCCGACACCGCTTCGCGACGGCGCCGGCAACATAATCGGGGCGATCAATCTGCTGGTGGATGTCAGCGAGCGCAAACAGGCCGAGACCCAGCAGCGGATTCTGCTCAACGAGCTGAACCATCGTGTCAAAAACAATATGCAGATGTTGCAAATACTATTGGAGGCAGGCACGCGACGGGCCAAAAGCTCCGAGGCACGAAAAGTGCTGGAGGAGGCGAGCGGTCGAATCATCGCCATGGCAGCAGCACAGCGTGTCCTTTACACCACGCATGACGCGACGCGATTCAACGCACGTGATTTTCTCAATGCCGTTTGTGAAACCGCAAAGCAGACCTTCCCTCACGAATTGGCTCTCGATTGTGAAGCTGACGCTGTACAGCTGCCGAACGACGTGGCGATGCCGCTTGCGCTGATTGCGAACGAGCTGCTTACGAATGCCGTCAAGTATGGGTTGAATGGACGGGCTGTAGGCACTATTCGGGTGCGGTTGAGAAGGGAGAACGACTCGTTGCTTTTCTATGTCGAAGACGATTGGCGGGAAGTTTGAGGTGACCAGAACACCGGCCACCCGGTGCAGTGTGGGGTTTCAATAGGCTGGGCTTTCTATGCGAGCCTGAGATGCAGCAAGCGGTCGAGATCAAAGCCGACGGCCGGCGAGCCCGCCTAAGCTGCTGAACCACTTTTGAGCGCCCAGCCCTCACACAGTTGGGGATGAATCGTCTGTGCTTTCGTTTTTCTCCGCGAATTGTGCCAACTGCAGCCACATTGTTTTCGATGGTGTTATGCTGTAAGGGGTTCTACGGTTGCCGTGCTTCCTGGTCCACTCGCGGAGCATTACTGCGCAAGTCAGCTCCGCATCATCGCGCGGCACTCCGCAGCTTACTTTGCCGCGATCCGTTCAGGCAACTCGCTCACCTTGAGTTGCCTGCGCGTGTTCCGCTGCTCCCTCGCCACATCGACCATAGCGGCGAACAATGACTTGACCCGCATCTCTCGCGCTAACTCGCGGTGCATCTTCTCGACCCGCAGCAACAACTTAGGGGCTTGCGTCGGTTTGCTCTGGCCGTTTCTGCAGCCCCCTTAAAGAAATGGTGAGGTCAAAAACGCTTTGCTCCAGAGAGCAACGCGGACCCCAGGGCCGCGCCGCGGGTAGGTGAAGACAGCCCTTGGGGTCCTCGGGGCCTAACGGTAGGCGTGTGCGAGACGCTTGCCGTTAGGTTTCTCGATTCTGGGCAACAGCACTCACTCAGCGTGCTCAGCCCCACAGAGTTCCAGCAGCGCTACCGCGGTTGAGGCTGGTTTCTTGTTCTATCGACTACGCTTGAAACGCCAAGTCACGCGGGCCACTGAAAAAGCTGCCCTTGCTGCTCGAGAGGTGGCTAATGAAAAGAGAGTTCTCCTTGCTAAATTAAAACATAATTTGGAACCTGAACTTTTCGCATCGATTACCAACGCGTTGAATACCTAAGCGTAGCGTCGTAAGGACATGGGTTTACAGCGTGATGGTCCGCTCCAGGGCTCAGTCGCCTGGCTCTCGCACTCGCGGGGGAGCGGCCGGACGGTAGGCGTGTGCGAGACGCTTGCCGTTAGGTTTCTCGATTCTGGGCAACAGCACTCACTCAGTTTGCTCTGGCCGTTTCTGCAGCCCTCGCCATGGCAGCTAATCGCCGTAGGCTCGTGCGCCCTTCAGGCAGTGTGCTGTAATATTCGTACGCGTCCGGTGAGGACCACCGGTAAGATCAGCCGGGGGCCCGCTTCGCGGTCTTGCGGCGGGTGATGTTGGGGGGCGCGAGCGAGGCCAGACGACGATTGAATTCGTCTATATCGAACTGCTGCGGGTCGAAGTCGCCGCCGCACCATTCGAGCAGTTCTGCGTGACGCTCGTGCTTCGGGTCCGTTATGGCCTCGAGGAACTCGCCATAGCCCCAGGGCCCGCCGACATCCTCGGGAGGCCCGCGTCGGGCGCCTTCGACGAGGCGCGGATAGGCGACGCCCGAGATCATCGGGGCGACGGCTTCCAGCACCACGACGCAGCACCAGCCGTCGCCGTAGTCGTAAAGATATTGGAAGGCGCGCTCGCCATCGACGAGCGCCGTCGACAGCTTGATCTTGCGCCCGTCATTCATCTCGCGGTCTTCGGGCGTGGGCACGCCATACATGACGTCGCCGAACTGGAAGTGGTGCAGGTGATAATCAGCCCAGCCCATGACGACTTGAATGACATCGTGCAGGCCTTCGATCGTCATGCTCGCCGGCGTCTCGATCCTGCGCCAGATCGCAGGATCGACATCGAGCAGACTGATCGAGACGCGGATGACCGAATCCTTCATGCCGCCACCGTGACGCGATCGCGCTTCCAGTTCCAGGGCAACAACTCGGCGATCCGTCGGGCTGGATGATCGGGCAGCCGGGCGAGCACGTCGGCGAGCCACGCCCGCGGGTCGATGCCGTTGAGCTTTGCCGTCTCGACCAGCGTGTAGATGGCGGCGGCGCGCCGCCCGCCCTCGTCTGACCCTGCGAAGGTCCAATTATGACGGCCGACCGCGACACAGCGGAGCGCGCGTTCGGCGGCGTTGTTCG
>WNFT01014676.1_pt1 | contig 11422 bp, 8 predicted proteins | sample 5400191 | NCBI WGS metagenome assembly WNFT01 (sample SAMN13153359, study PRJNA577476) | soil metagenome | isolation source: 80 cm saprolite under Madrone tree | place: USA:California | collected 2016-06-14
CGACTCCATGTTGTTGTCGGCGATCTCGGCGCGGATCTGCGACAACTGGGCGCCGCCCACCTGCTCGGTCCGAACGCCCCGAACCGAGGCCTCGCTGGCGATCCGCGCGTCGTCCGGAAGCAGGAAGGATCCCCCGCGGTAATTCAGGAGCCATTCGTCATGGTAGCCCTGCTGCAGCGTCCAGTACGTGAGCCCGTACGCGCGAAGATGGTCTGTCTGCGTCTCGTCCATGGGCACGAGCAGCTCCGCGCGGGCGGGCGAGACACTCGACGCGGCCAGAAAGAGCCCGCCCGCAGCCGCGAGCATGATGAGGGGGGAGCACCCGTGTCTCACAGCTGGAGCTTCTTTCGCATCTCCATCACTTGGGCGCGCACGGGGGGTGCGAGAGGCGAGGCCGGATAGCGCTCGAGGAGCGACTGATAGAGGCGGAGCGCCTTCGCGGGATCGTCTCCCATGGCCACGGTCTCGTCACCCGCGAGCTTGAGCGCGTAGGGCGCGAGCCGGCTCTTCGAGGTCGAATCCGCGACCAGGAGCGCGAAGCGGATCGCATCCGTATGGTCCCCGCGCTCGCGCGCGATCTCGGCCAGGAGGAACTGCCAGTGGTAGCGGACGCGCGCGCCGGGGAACCGCGTGAGCCCCGCCCGAGCCGCGGCGGCCGCCGAATCGGCGAGCCCCGCCGACCGGAGCGCGAGCGTGTGCGCGTAGAGCTTGAGCGCCTCGTCCCCCGGTTCCCGGTTCTCGCGAATCAGGAGCACCCGCTCGATTGCGTCGTTTACCAGAAGATTCCGCGGGAAGCGGAGCGCGAACCTCTGGAACCCGACGGCGGCCGAATCGAAGAGCCCCGCCTCGAACAGGCCCCGTGCTACCTCGTATTCTCCAGAGCCCATCGTATCGCTGGGGGCGCTGATCGAGAGATTCCCCAGAAGCGAGTGAAAGTAGCTGTCCCTGTTCGCGGGCGGTGGAAACGGATTGGGCGTGGCGGCCGGAGGCTTGGTCCCCGCGGACTTCTCGGGCGCTGGAACGGCGCGCGCAGGTCCGGCATTAAGAAGCAGCAGCAGGGCCGCGAGGACACAAGCGCCGTGGCGAGCCTTCAACGGACCTTTTCCTGGTTCAGGATCGCCTGGAAGTACTGGTCGACGAGGGCGCGGTAGCGCGGCGAGACGGGATCGCGGCCGCCGCGGGCGAGGAGCGCGGCCAGCGAAGGTCGCGATTTCATAAGCTCCGGCGACAGGGCGCCGGGAGAGGAGCGCACCACGTCGACGCCCGGCCGCGAGGTGCGGCGTCGCGAGTAGTCGCGCTTCTCCACGCTTCGGGGCGCATCCAGGAGCCGGCTCAGGATCCGCTGCTGGCGCTCGACCGTCTCCTGGTTGAGCCTTCCGCCGCGCAGATCCTCGGCCACCTTCTTCATGTCCTCTCCCGTCTGGCCGAGCTGCCCCAGGGTGCCTCCGCCCTGCCCCAGCTTCTGCATCGCCTCCTCGAGGCCCCGGCGTATGGCTTCCTGCTCCGCGGCCATGCGGGACAAAGCACCGGACTGGTCAGGCGAAAGTCTCCCCTCCTGGCCCGCCCCGCCCTGGCTCCCGGGCAGCATGGAGAGCGACTGGCCGTTCAGCTGCTGCTGGTCGCCCGCCAGGCTCTGAAGCATCTGCATCGCCTCCTGCATGCCCGTCGAGGACTTGGCCGATTGCATGGCGTCGCGGCCCTTGAGGAGCGCCGACGCGGCCTGATTCAGGGCGATGGTCGCCTCCTTGCTGGAGACGAGCCCGCCGATCAGATCTTCCATGGAGTAGCGGCCGACCGCGTTCTTCTGGTTCGAGAGCGCGCGGCCGATCGCCTGCGTCACGTCCGGCGTGATGAAGAGCGTCTTCTTGCCCAGCTCCCCGATCCGGTTCGCGGCGCCCTCCGTGGTCTCCTCGAGCCCCTGCTGCGTCGAGGCGCGCTCGCCCGTCTGGCTTTTCCCGTCGTCCAGGAGGTCCTCCTGAGCGTCGGCGATCTCGAGCAGGTCGGCGATCGCCTCGTCCATTTTCCGCCCGACGTCGTTCTTTTTCCGGAACACGAAATCTTCCTTCATCTTGTTCATCGCGTTCCGCATCTCCTCGAGCCGGTGCTCGAGATCCTGCGTGCTCTCCTTCGCCTCCTGCTTCATCGACTGCTGCATGGACTCGATCGACTTGTCGAAAATGGGATAGAGCCCCTGAAGCTGTTCGCGCTGCTCCTCCGCCTCCTTGGCCGATTCCTTGTCCATCTCCTTGAGCTCGGCCGCGAGGGAGTCGAGCGCCGCGCGCTGCTCGCGGCTCATTTTCTTGATTTCCTGCTCACCCTTGGAGAGATCCTTCACGTCGTTCGGCTGGCGGGCGCGGGCGAGCGAATCGTTGAGCGCCAGCTGGCGCCGCGCCATGTCCGCCGCACGCTCCGCCGCGGCTTCGAGTTTCTCCTCCATCTTGAGCTGCTTCAGCAATTCGATCGTCCGTTCCAGGTTGCGGACCACATCCTCCTGAGTCATCTTCATGTTCTGCATGGCGCGCTCGAGGTCCTGGGGCGACATCTTCTTGAGCGCCTCCTGGACGCGCTGCATCGCGCGGAGGATGGACTGGTCGTGGAGCTGGTTCAGGAGCTGGTGGAGCTCGTTCAGCTTCTGGACCAGCTCGGCGTTCAGGGCGCGGGACTGCGCGAGCTTGTCGGCGTCCTGGCCCAGCTTCTCCGCCACCTTGTCGATCTGCTCGCGGAGGGATTGCTGCCCCTCGAGGGTCTTCTGGATGTCCTGGCCCTTCTCCCAGGGCAGCTCCTTGGTCCGCCCGAGATCCCGCGCCAGCTCCTCGGACTTCTGCTGCAGCTGCTTCGCGCTCCGGATCGCGTCCTCGAGGGTCGCCACCGATTCGTCCTGTTGCCGCTCTACCGAGGAGAGAATCTCCGCGGCCGACGGGAAGCGGAGCGTCCGAGTCTCGGACCACGTGGTCTGGGGACCGTCGATCCGGTTTCCGTCCTGGGCGCCCACCTCGTACTGGATTTCCTCACCCGGGAGAAGATTGAAGCCGTGGAGCGCCCACGTGTATCGGACGGCCAGCTCGCGCGCGCCGTCCTTCTCCTCGTGAAGCGTCTCCAGTACTTGAGACCCCTCGCGCACGCGATAGCGCAAGAGGACCTTCTTCACGCCGTAGTCGTCGGTCGCGCCCGCCAGGATCGTCGTCGTCAGATCCCTCGTCACGTCCTCCGTCGGGCTCGGGGAGACGACCGTGACCGTCGGCGGCCGGTCGGGAATAGATTTGACGTCGTAGGGGCCGAGATCGACCTTGCGTCCGCGGGCATCCACGAGGCGGAGGCGATACCGTCCGTCCGCGCGGACCGGGACGGCAAATCGCGCCAGGCGCTCGCCCAGCTCTCCGGTGAGGACGCCACCCCCCTCGTACTGGAGGGAGGCCGCGTCCACCGAGCGGTTCAGGAGCACCTCGACGCGCGCGCGCGTCCCGCGGGGCGCCACGAGATCGCCGGTGATCGCGTTGGCCGCTTCGGATGTGAGCCCGCAGTAGCTGGGATATTCGTACCGGACGCGGAATCCCGACGCCCGAGGGAGGTCGCGCACGGAGATGTGGTACACGGGGCTGACCTGGTCCGAAGCGCGGACCTGGTAGACGAGATCTTCGTTCAGGTTCGGGATCACGGTCGCGTACGCGCGCTCGCGGGCCCGCGGAGCGGCCTCCTCCGTCGCGTGCTCGATCGTCTTCTCGCGCCAGGACCGCCCGGCCGGGGCGGCGCGCTCCTTCACGAGGAGCCGCGGTTTCCGCTCGGTGCCGGTGATGTAGACGCGCACGGGCACCGACGCTCCCCCTTCGACCTCCTCCGATCCAGGCTCGACCCGGATTCCGATCGGGGCGAGCGGCGCCCTTTCGGGATCCGCGATGCGCTTCACAGTCGTAAGCGTGCGCGAGCCGCCGAGGGCGGCCACCCCGGCGAGAATGGCGAGCACGATCCCGAGGCGCTCGATCGAGCGCTTGCGTTCACGCCAGACGCGAAGCTGTCCGAGCGGCAGGGCGGCCGCGCGATCGGCTGCGTCCCGTACGGCGTGCTGGGTGAGGGCATCGGAGTACCCGGTGGCCACGCGGGTCCCCGGCGCCGAGCCCGGGGAGCGCCCCAGCTCGAAGGCGGTCAGGAGTCCATCGTCCCGCTCGTGGATGAGCTTGCTTGCTTCCAGCGCCGCCTCGGGAAGCCCGGCGCGCGATCGCATCACGCGAACGAGCGCAAAGACGAGCCCCCCCATGGCTCCCAGCAGGAGCACCACGCGGAGCGCCGCGTATTCGGAGCGGTGGAGGGGAAGGATGAGCGCGACCAGAAGCGCGGCCGCCGCGAGCAGCACGAGCCCCAGCGTCGCGAACAGTCCCGCGCGCTCCACCGACCGCCAGATCAGGAACCGGCGCGCGCGATGAAGCTCTCGAAGGAGCGCTTCGTAGGCGGAGCTCACAGGGCGGGCCTCAATGCGTCACCGCATACGTCGCGACGTTGATCGCGAAGCGCATCGCGGCCTGCCTCTTTTCGGGCGGATCGTCGTAGATGCCCGCGTCTTCGGTCCCGTTTCCGATGTCGCAATCGAACGTGTAGAGCACCCGCACGCGTCCCCCCTTCACCACCGCGTAGACCCGTGCCGGTCCCCCGTCGTGCTCGTGGACCTTGGGAGCCCCGGCGGGGAAGGGGTTCGGGTAATGGAACAGCGCGTGGCTGAAGGGAAGCTCGGTCAGGGGCGTCTCCGGATAGAGGCGCTTCACGGCCTCGCGGAATGATTTGTCCAATCCGAAATTGTCGTCCGCCCAGAGGAGCCCGCCCGCGTCCAGGTAGCTCCGGAGCGCGCGCGCCTCCTCCTCACTCAGCTTCACGTTTCCGTGGCCCGTCATGAAGAGCATGGGGTAATTCCAGATCTCCGGATCGGTGGGCGTCACCACGACCTCCTGCTCCTGGCTCACGCGGATCTCCCCGCGCTCCTTCAGGGCGTGGAGAATGTTCCTGAGCGACGTCTCGTCGGAGTACCAGTCGCCGCCGCCGGTGTACTTCAGCCGGGCGATCGTGAAGCCGCCGCTCAGCTCGACTTCTCGCGGCGCGGCGATCGGCGCCCGATTAGGCAAGGCGCATGCCATGCCGGCGGCAAGGAATGCCGCCGGAAGGAGAAGGGATCGGAGGCTTGGCGAGGAAAATCCGGTCACGAGACTCCAAGTCGGGCGCTAAGTAGCATCATTATATCAGATGGCGGTAACCGCCGCGGTTTCGAGGGCCCGATAAGAGTGTACAGGCAGAACCGGCGTCGGTTCCGGATCGCGGGGCGTGGCGAGGCTTTAACTTGGCGGAGCGTCGAGCGATGCAGGTCCGAGTAGGGTGTGCGTCAGGGAGCCTTCCAGATCCTCAAGCCGGAACCATACGGCGTGGAGCGTGCTGCCCATCCGCTGGCCCGGATTTACACAGATCGTCGTCCCGACGCGGTCCGCGAACTTTCCCGAGACCGCCGGCGACTCGTGGATGTGGCCGTGGAGGGAAAGAAGCGGGCGCCGCGCTTCGAGGAACTTGCGCACCTCGCGCGATCCGACGTGGACTTCTCCGTGAATCAGATCGAGGGCCGTGCCGTGCGGAGGACCGTGGAACGCGCAGACGAGAGGCTGCCGCTCCGGGCGAAGCTCACGGCCGATGATCTCGAGATCCTTTCCGATCCACTCTTCCCACTCACGCCCGCGGAAGTCGAACGGGTGCACGGAGCCGTCTTCCCGGCTCCGGAATCCGTCGAGCCGCACGGAGCCCTCGGCTCCTTCCTCCCAGCGCTCCCAGTCCTTGAGCGCGAAGGGCGTCAGGGTCACCGAGCCCATCCCCGCGATCCAGGTCGTTCCCTGGAAAGGACGCACCAGGCAATGGATGTGGTGAAAGCGGTCGATGCCGCAGGCCGTGAGGGCCGGCAGATTGGCGCGCCAGTCGTCATTTCCCATGATGTAGAAGATTTCGGCCGAGTCCTTTTCGTCACGATACTCGCGCAGGAGCGGGATCAGGAATTCCAGGAAGAAGTGCCGCTGCTCGACCACCGTGGCGTGCGGGGCCAGATCACCCCCCAGAATGACGGAGCGCACCCGGAGCTTGCGAGCGAGCGTGAAGGCCTCGGCGTAGAGCTCGCGGCTTCCGTGAAGGTCGGCCGTGTAGAGGACGTCTGCCTTGTCGGTGGAAGGGCTCACCGGCAAAGGCTCAATCCTCGGCCCTGATTTCCGTGAGGAGCCATCGGCCGGCCGTGCCCTGCGCCACGAGCGTCACGCGGACCGCGCGCGTGCCCTGCCGTCCGCCCCAATCCCCGGTCCAGATCGCGATGGCGCGGCAGACGCGGCGCTTCTTCTCGCACTCGAGGCGCGTGATCTGGAACTCCTCCGTGTGCACCAGACGCAGCTGGTCCTGCATGAGGAAGGCGGCCGCGACCCGCGTGAGCGCCGAGGTGAGAGGGACGCCCGGCTTGATCGCGATGCGTACGGCCGTGGTATCCACCAGGGACGTGAGCCTCTCGACGTCCGACGCGGCCCAGGCCTCTTCCACGCCCGCGAAGAGCCGGATCGCGCTCGAGGTCGTCGTCTCCGCGCGGGGCTCGGGCGCGGCGGCGGCCGCGCTCGAGACGAGGCAGGCGAGGAAAGCGTAAGCGAAGGGTCTCCGAATCGTCACGGGACGGCTCCGTTGTGCGGGCGGCGCGGGCAGCCGAGCTACTTCTTGGGACGGTCCTGGCCCGCGCGGTCGAGCCACAATTGAACCTCGAGGGCGAGCCCGCTTGCGACGTAGACGGATGAGTACGTGCCGAACACCACACCGACGAGCATCGCGAACGCAAAGTCGTGGATGACTTCCCCGCCCAGGGTGTAGAGAGCCAGGACCGTGAGGAACACCGTGAAGGACGTGATGATGGTCCGGCTCAGGGTCTCGTTGATGGCGATGTTCATGATCTTCGCCGGATGCTCGCGGCGGAGCGTCTTGGACCGCTCGCGAATCCGGTCGAACACCACGATCGTGTCGTTGATGGAATACCCGGCGATGGTGAGGAGCGCCGCCACGACCGTGAGCGTGATCTCCTTGTTCGTGATGCTGAGCGCGCCGACCGTGATGAACACGTCGTGAAAGAGGGCGGCCCGACCGATTCGACGCGCAGCACCTCGACGCGCGTGCCCGCGCGCTCCGCCTGCACCGCTTGCGAGATCGCGGGTCCGGGGTTCTCGTGTCCGGGCCTGGCCTCGGTCCGGATCAGGAACTGCCCGGGCCTGCTCAGCTCCTGGATCTCGCTTCCGTTGTAGCCGGCGCGATCCACGGCCGCGCGCACCTGGTCCGCGTGGAGCGGCGGCGTGGCCAGGATCTCGACGAGCGACCCGCCCGTGAAGTCCACGCCGTAGCGCGGACCCCCGTGCACGATGAGGGAGATGATCGAGATCAGCACGCAGGCGCCCGACATGAGGAAGGCGATGTGCCGCCTCCGCATCCAGTCGACGTTGACTCCGTGAAGAATCGCGAACATCGGCTCTCCTAGATGCTGATGGACGAAAGCTTCCGGCGGACCGACCACGCGTCGAAGATCATCTTCGAGATCCCGACCGCCGTGATGAGGTTGATGATGAGTCCGATCGAGAGCGTGATCGCAAAGCCTCGGATGGGTCCCGTGCCGAACCACATCAGGGCGAAGGAGCTCAGGAGCGTGGTCACGTGCGCGTCGATGATCGTCCGGTACGCCCGCGCGTAGCCCGTCTCGATGGCGGCGAGCACGGTCCGCTTGTTCCTGAGCTCCTCGCGGATGCGCTCGAAGATGAGCACGTTCGTGTCCACCGCCATTCCGATGGTGAGCACGATGCCCGCGATGCCCGGCATGGTGAGGGTGGCGTGGAATCCCGCCATGCAGGCGAGGAGACCCAGGATGTTCAGGATCAGCGCGACGACGGCGACGACCCCCGAGACGCGGTAGTAGATGACCATGAAGAGCACGACCATGATCGCGCCCACGGCGCCGGCGCGTAGCCCCTTCTCGATCGAGTCCTGGCCCATCGAAGGCCCGATGGTCCGTTCCTCGATGACATGGACGGGCGCCGGAAGCGCGCCGGACCGGAGGACGATCGCGAGATTCTGCGCTTCCTCTTCCGTGAACGTCCCCGTGATGGAGCCCTGCCCGCGCGGGATCTTCTCCTGGATGTTCGGCGCGGACTGGATCCTGCCGTCGAGCACGATGGCCAGCCTGCGTCCCACGTTGGCGCCGGTGATGTCCCCGAACAGGGCGCCGCCGCGGCTCGTGAGGTTGAAGGACACGCCGGGGGCGCCCGGGCGGGTCGCGTCCAGATCCAGCCGCATCTGCGCGCTCGCCACCTCGGAGCCCTTCATCAGCGCGTCCTTCCCCACCACGTAGAGCCCGCGCGCGGTGCGTCCCGAGACTTCGGTCTCGTGCGCGTCCCAGGCCAGCTTCGCGTCGGTGGCGAATGTCGAGTCGGCGCTGATCTTGCGGATCATCGCATCCACGATCGGGACGTTCTCGCCGAGGACGACGGCCTCCGAATGCGAGGAGGAGAGGAGCTTCGACGTGAGGGGATGGAGGATCGAGTCGGGCGCCGCGCTGTCCGGGGCCGCCCCGCCGCGCAGCTTGCGCGCGAAATAGGCGTCGATGCGGTCGTAGAGCGCCTTCGATTCCTCCTCGGTCTTCACGAGCTTGAATTCCAGGAGCGCCGTCTGGCCGATGAGCGCCTTGGCGCGCTCCTGGTCCAGAAGACCCGGGAGCTGGATCAGGATGCGGTTTTCACCCTGCCTCTGGACCGAGGGCTCGGCGACGCCGAACTGGTCGATGCGGTTGTTGATGATCTGCCGAACCTGCTCCACGGCGTTCTTGGCTTCCGCGGGACCCAGCTTGGAGGTGTCGACTTCCAGCAGGAGGTACATGCCTCCCTGGAGATCCAGCCCCAGCTTGATCGCGCGATCGCGGAGCTTGACGTACTTCTCGAGCTTGATCCGCTCCGCCTCGTTGGTGGCCTCGGAAGGCCGGGCCTGGAGGACATCCTGTCGGACCTTGGGAGGAAGCGAGTAGAACTGGAACGTGGGCCAGAGCGTCACGAGGGAAGCCAGCACGAAGGCTACCGTGAGGTAGAGCTTCCACTGGTCACTGCGCGTCATCACGCTCTCGAACGCTCCTTCATAGGCACTCGTCGGGTGTCAGGAAGCGGCGATAGAGCCTCGAACCGAGGCAATGCAAGGCCGCGGAGCGTACCCAACGGTTGCCAGGAAGTCAATGCGGGAATGGACGATGTCGCCTTGTAACAGGGCGTTCATGGGGCCGCAACCCCGGAGTAACAGGGGAGGGGGATTCTGCGCGTGGAGATGCCATTGGCCTAGGGGGAACCGCCGTGGAATCGAAGGAGAATGGTATACTGCGCGTGCTCGATTCGGGGTCCGACTCGGAGAGGGGTCGGCCGTCGAAGTCACGGGAACGCTACCTCAAAGTGCCCAAAACGCCCCGATCCACGATCCTTGTCGTAGACGACGAGGCGGAGATCTGCGACCTCGTGAGCTATAACCTCGCCCGAGAGGGATATCGAGTGCTCCAGGAGCACGACGGCGAGGCGGGATTGAATCGCGTCTTCCAATCCGCGCCCGATCTCCTGATCCTGGATCTGCTCCTGCCCAAGATGAGCGGCCTCGAAGTGCTCGGCGCGATCCGGGGCGAGCCGCGGACCAAGGCGCTTCCGGTGCTGGCGCGCGGGTGCAGGCCATCCTCCGCCGGACGCGCGGGGAGGAGCCTTCGGCCCCGGTCAAGGTGGGGCCCTTCCAGTTCGACAGCGAGCGGCACCGCGTGATGCTTCACAACCGGGAGCTGGATCTGACACCCACGGAATATCGTCTGCTGGAGTACCTGCTCCAGAAGCCCGGAAGGGTCTTCTCCAGGGAACAGCTCCTGGACAAGGTCTGGGGCCTGGGGTATTTCGGCGAAACGAGGACCGTGGACGTGCATGTGCGTCGGATTCGCGCGAAGCTGGGGCGTGACGCCGCGCTGATCCGCACGGTCACCGGAGTCGGTTACGCAGCCGAAACCACCACGAAGTAGCCCGTGAGCTCGGTCACGGCGCGGTTGTACTCCCTCATCGCCATCCTGCTCGGCCTCGGCCTGCTCGTCACGGGCCTCCTCCTGGACCGCGATTCCTCCCGCATGGCGGCGCGCTCGCTCGAGGAGGAGGGCGGACGCGAGCTGGGCCTGCTCAAGCTCTCGGCGCCACTGGGCGAGATCGCGCGCGGCAACATTCCGGCCGTGGATGCCTGGGCCGACCGCGCGGGCCTCGCGATGGGCCGCGGCGTTACGGTCATCGATTCGACCGGCCGCGTGCTGGGAGATTCGGACGTCCCCCTGGACTCGGTCCCGCTCCTGGAGAATCAAGCGGGCCGCCCCGAGGTGAGAGCCGCGCTCGATACCGGGGTGGGCGGGACGGGCCGCCGGAGCTGGACCATTCGCAGGCAGCTCTTCTATATCGCGGAGCCGCTCGCGCCCCCGGCCCATGGGCAGAGGGGCCCCGGAGCCGTGCTGCGCATCTCCATCCCGATTCCCCAGGCCTACGAGTTCGCGCGCCGGTGGCAGCGTCATCTCTGGATCGCCGTCCTAGCCGTCTTCCTCGCCGTGCTCTCGGGAGGTTACCTGCTGGCCGCCGCCTGGACCGCCGCCTGCGGACCATGCGACGCTCCGCCGAGTCGCTCGGCCAGGGGGACCTCACCACGCGGATCGCGGTCGACGGCCACGACGAGCTGGGCGCCCTGGCCCGCGTGCTCAACTCCATGGCGGAGCGGCTCGACTCGAAGCTCACGGAGCTTCATGCGGAGCGCGACCGGAGCCAGTCGGTGATCGGAAATCTGAGCGAGGGCGTGGCGCTCCTCGGCCCCGATCTCACCATCCTGCATGCGAACGAGCGCTTCTGGAAGCTCGTCGGGGCGGAGCGCCCGGCCGGGCCCACGCTTCCCCGGCTCGCCGCGGCCCGCCAGCCGATCCTGGAAGACATCGTGCGCGAGGCGATCCGGAGCGGAACGGCGGTGCGCCGCGAAGCCTCGATCTACGTCGAGGACCGCCAGGAGCACGAGGTGGCGGTTGCTCCCGCGCGCGAGGGATCCACAGGCGACTGGCTCCTCACGATCCGAGATCTGGAACCGGAGCGCGCGATGGCGAACCTCCGCCGCGAATTCGTGGCGAACGTATCGCACGAGCTCAAGACCCCGTTGACCTCGATCCAGGGCTACGCCGAGACCCTCCTCCAGGGCGCGCTGGAGGACGAGGCCAACCGCGGCAGGTTCGTCCAGACGATCCGGGATCAGGCGGTCCGTCTGGAGGCGATCGTGGAGGATCTACTCGAGCTGGCTGACCTGGACCGGCCCGACGCGGCTCTCGACCCGAAGAACTGGGACCTGGCCGAGGTCGTGCGGG
>WNFT01005140.1_pt1 | contig 11421 bp, 11 predicted proteins | sample 5400191 | NCBI WGS metagenome assembly WNFT01 (sample SAMN13153359, study PRJNA577476) | soil metagenome | isolation source: 80 cm saprolite under Madrone tree | place: USA:California | collected 2016-06-14
CTCCCGATCCGCCTCCGCCGCCAGCGCGACCGTCCAGATGCCCTGCTCCTTGATCCGCTCCAAGGCCCTGGAGAGATTCGTGACCCGCGCGACCGGACAATGCTCCAACGCTCCGGCGGCCGCCTTGAACGCGGCGGGCGTGACGCCCGCAGCTCGATCCTTTGGCAACACGACCCCGTGCGCCCCGAGCGCGTACGCGCTGCGGACCAGGGCGCCGAGATTCTGCGGATCGGTGACGCCGTCGAGGACGAGGAGCAACGCAGGGCCGCGGAAGCCGGCGAGCAGCTCGTCCAGCTCCGCATAACGGAAATCGGCCAGCTCGGCCCCGACGCCCTGGTGCACTCCGGAGCGCGAGCGGTGGGCGAGCTCTCCTTGCCGCACGTCCTCGATCCGCACTCCGGCCCGCGCCGCCGCGTGGGCGACGCGGTCCGCGCCTTGCGATCTCCGCCCTTCCTTGCCGCGCTCCAGCAACACCCGCACCACCTCGTTGGGGTGCACCTTGAGCGCCTCGAGCACCGGATTGACGCCGTAGACGAATCGGCTCACTGCACCTCGACCGCCATGGCGATCTCGCGCTTCTGCTTCTCGCACAGCTTCTCTGTGCAGATGAAGAAGCTGAGCGTTCCCTTGACCTCGTCCTTGCCGGCAGCGGAGGCGGTGAAGGGAACGTCGAATGCCACGCCCTTCTCCTTCGTCTCCTTGGCTTCCGGGCGGCCGAGCTTCTCCTTCTCGAGCTTCAGCGCCGGACCGGTGGTCAGCGCCAGAGAGATGGGTGCGTCGGGGGAGACGTGCGCGTCGGACCGCGGCACCACCTCGACCCTCGCGTGGCCCATCTCCCCTTTCTTCACCTTGAGGGCCTTTGAAGTTTCGATTCGATAGGTGCCCGCGACATCGGGAGATGCGGCGAGGAGTCCGGCGGCGATCAGGGCCAGCATGAAGGGATTCTAAAGTCCGCCATTCGAAAAGCCAAAGGCTACCCTGCCAGCTGCTCGGCCCGTCCCACGATGGGGAGCGCCAGATCCTTGCCCGTCGCCTTCTCCAGGCCCTTCAGCCCGGGGCTGGAGTTGACGTCGAAGACCATCGGGCCGGCGGCCGCTTCGAGCAGGTCTACCGCCGCGATGTCCAGACCGACGACCCGGGCAGCTTTGATCGCAAGCTGGTCGAGCGAGGCGGGCACGCGGACCGACTTCAGCTTGGCGCCACGCGCGAGCGTGTGCAGCAGCCGGCCGGGTCGAGGGCGGCGCTCGACCCACGCCGTCACTTCCTCGCCCACCACCAGCGCCCGCAGATCGCGCTCCCGCCGCCGGCGGACGTATCTCTGGACCACCAGGTTGTGGCCCATCGAGAGCACGGTCTCGATGGCCGCTTCCATCGACTGCAGCGACTCGCAGACCATCACCAGCGGGCGCTCGCTGGGCGTGAGCAGCTTGATCAGCACCGGCAGGCCACCGACCAGCTCGACCAGCGCCTTCAGGTCGCTCGCGTTGGCGGCCATCACCGTCGGCGGCACCGGGACGCCGCCGGCAGTCAGCAGCTGCAGCGCCCGCATCTTGTTGCGGCTCGCGGCGATCCCGGCCGCGCCGTTCAGCGTGGGCACCCCCATCATCTCGAAATGGTTCACCACCGCCAGCCCGTAGGCCTGGACGGAGGGCGCTATGCGCGGCACCACCACGTCGGTACGGGGCAGCCGCTTGCGCCCGTAATAGGCGCCCGGGTTCTCGCCGAGATGCACCTCGACGCGAAGCGGATCGAGGATCCGCACTCTCGCCCCGCGCTGCCGCGCAGCCTGCGCGAGCCGCCGCGTGGTGTAGATGCCCGGCTTGCGGGAGAGGATGGTCAGGTGCAAGCCGCCGACTCATGGCGCGCGCTGCACGGGCGGTCAAGCGTGGGTTATCCTGACGCCGTGTACACGGTGATCCCTTGGTTTGCCGCCCGGCGGGGGCGCAAGTCGCTCGGGCAGATGCTGCAGCCGGCGCTCACCGATCGGCCGACGCTGCTCGCCATCGTGGGCGACAAGTACACCAGCGAGGACAAGCTGCGGCCGTTCGCGCCCTTGGCGGAGCGGTTCGCAGGCCGGTTGCACGTGATCCTCTTTGCCGAGTGGGAGCCGGAGGACCGCGAGCGCGAAGGCGAGGCGGCATTGCGCGATCTGGGCGTCGTGCCCGAAGCGCGCCGCCGGCTGCTGCGCGACGAGGGCCGGCGGCGGTTCGCGCTGCTCTTGCGCCAGAAGCAGCCCGTGGCGGTGATCGAGGTGTTTTTCGAGGAGCGCGCTTCCCGCGGCCTCGACGGGCGGCCGGATCCGCGCGCAGCCGAGATCGCCCGCCGCGAGGAGGAGATCGTGCGCCGCATCGACGAGCTGCTGGTGCGCCTGCCGCCCCCTGCGCCACCGCCGCCCCGAACGCTGCAACCGGGCGAGCATGACTTTTCTCCGCTCGGCCTCTGCCGTCTGTGTGGTCAGGGCAGCTCGAGCCTGCTTGCGTGCCCGGGGACCAAGCGCGAGGAAGCCCCCCGCCGCGACCGCTTCGAGCTGATCGAGCTGGAATGATGGGCGCCCTTCTCGCAGCGTTGCTGGCCGCCGCCATGCCGGTGCTCCCGGTCTCGCAGGCCCCGAAGCTGGTCGCGCAGGCCGCGGGAAAACAGGCGCGGCCGGTGGTCCTCCACTTCTGGGCAACCTGGTGTGTCGCCTGCCGGGAGGAATTCCCCTCGCTCCGGCAGCTGCTGCTGCAATTGCCTGACCGGGGCGCCGGCGTCCTCCTGGTCAGCATCGATCGCCCGGAGCAGCGCGCGAGGGCGGAGGAGATGCTCGCGCAGTACAAGCTGCTCGCCGTCCCCGCCGTCCTGCTGGACGCACGGGACCCGGACCCCGTGGTGCGCGCGGTGGGCGAGCCGAACTGGGACGGAACGCTTCCGGCGACCTTCGTCTTCGACGCCGAGGGAAAGCTGCGCAAGAGCTTCATCGGCCGGGCGAGCCCGGCGAAGCTCGAGGCGGCGGTCAGATCGCTAACCCCCTGAGGGCTGCGGCCAGAACCGGCGCGATGGAGATCATCGTCCGCGCGCCTCCAGGATCATCCTGGTGCGGCGATCGTGCAGCGTGGGGTCCAGACCGACGGGATATCGGTGCGGATTGACGAGTCGCTTGATGCCGGCGTGCAGATGCTCGAGCTGCCGCGCCGTCCGCGCGCGCGATTCTGCCAGGGGTGGAAGGCTGTAGACGATGCGGCCTGCGCGCACGACCGGCACCAGGAGATCCTCCTGCGAGGCGTCTTCGGGAACGGTCTTGCGGCGGGTAGCGTCCTGCAGGTCCACCAGCGTTCGCGAAGGCTCGCCATCTTCGACGTCGTAGATGAGATCGCCCACGAACTCACCGCCGGCGCTGAAGCGCCTTAGCTGTAGCAGGCCGGGCACGGAGATCTTGGCGCTCTGTTCGGAGAGCTTGATCCGCCGTTTCCATTCGCCGCCCCCGACGCGGACCGCGGAGAGCTTGTAGATGCCGCCCAGCGCCGCATCCTCGGCGCCGGTGATCATCCGGGTGCCGACTCCCCAGGCCGCGATCTTCGCGCCTTGCTGCTTGAGGCTCGCGATCACGTGCTCGTCGAGCTCGTTGGAAGCGAAGATGACGGTCTTCGTGAATCCCGCGGCGTCGAGCAGCTTGCGCGCCTCGATGGAGAGCCAGGCGAGGTCTCCGGAGTCGAGGCGGATGCCCGACAGCTCGCGCCCTTGTGAGCGCAGCCATCTTCCCGTCTCGATCGCGTTGCGGACGCCCTGCAGGGAATCGTAGGTGTCCACCAGCAGGACGACGTTGTGCGGCATCGCCCGCGCATAGGCCGCGAACGCCTCGCGCTCCGAATCGAACAGCATCACCCAGGAGTGGGCGTGCGTTCCGCGAACCGGGATTCCCAGGAGCTTTCCCGCGAGCACGTCGGACGTCGCGGCGCATCCGCCGATGTACGCCGCGCGCGCCGCGCTCACCGCTCCGTCGATGCCCTGGGCGCGCCGGAGGCCGAACTCGATCACCGGCTCGCCCTGCGCTGCCAGGCAGACGCGCGCAGCCTTGGTCGCGATCAGGGTCTGGAAGTTGATCAGGTCGAGGAGCGGCGTCTCCAGCAGCATGCAGGGAACGATCGGGCCGCAGATGCGCAGGAGCGGCTCCTGGGGAAATACCGGAGTTCCCTCGGGGACGGCGTCGACGTCGACGCGCGGCTCGAGCGTGCGCAGGTGATCGAGGAAGGCCGGCTCGAACATCGGCTCGCCGGAGTCGGCGCGCAACTCGCGCAGGTAGCACAGATCGTCGTCGGTGAAGCGCAGCTCGCGGATGTATTCGAGGGCGGTGGCCAGCCCGGCGGCGATGGTGAAACCGGACTCGAACGGCGCACGGCGGAAGAGGAGGTGGAATACCGCCTCTCGATCTTCCATGCCGGACTTCCAGGCCGCCGCGGCCATGCTGAGCTGGTAGAGGTCCGTCAGCAGCGCGAGAGACTGCCCGTACAGCCCGCCCAGCATCGGTCAGCGGCGCCACGCCGCCGCCTGGGCGGCGCTGGGGTTGACGATCACTTCACCGCTCTCGCTGTCCAGCGCCACCCGATCGCCTTGGGAGACAGACTCGAAGATGTCGCGCACGCCCCAGACGACGGGGATGCCCAGTGCGGTGAGGACCGCCCCGCCTGTCGAGTCGTCGCGCGGCGTCGCGCATACCGCGCCCGTTGCTCCCGCGGCCCAGCTCCTCAGGGCGACGAGCCCGGGCAGGTGCACGGACACGACCAGCTCTCCGCGGCGGACACGCTGGGCCTCGATGCCCGAGAGCCTCCGCGCGATCGCGCCGAGGAACGCCTCGATGTCCACGGCCCTGCGCGCGGCCGGACCATGCTGCGCAAGCGCCCGCGCCACCTCGGCGGCGATCCGCTCCAAGGCGATGGAGGGCGGAACGTACCTGGCCACGTGCTCCTGCGCCCGCTCCTCCAGGCGCACGTCCGTGAGCGTGGTGCAGATCTCTTCCAGCTCCCGGCAGGAGGCGGCCGCGGTTGCCCGGGCCCGTTCGGCGAGCTGCATGATCTCTTCCCGCTCCGACGCAAAGGCAGCCGAGAGCTGTGCGGGCGACGTCTTCCGTGGATCGCGGCGCGGCAGGGCCCGCGACAGCAGCGTGGCCACCCCGAGCGAGCGCCCGCGGTGGTTTCCCTCGCCGCGGAGGATCACGTGCGCCCCGGCCGGATTCTGGGACTCGATCAGGGCGGTGAGCGCGCGCGTGGCGCCGATGGTCAGCAGGATGTCGGACTCCGAGAACGGGCCGGCCTCGCGCTGCAGCACCAGCGCTCCACGCGGCCGCGTGGCCGACAACAGAGGGATGGCGAGGAATGCCGGATAACGTTCTTCGGCGAGTTGCGGGAAGTACTCGAACTGCTCGGTGAGACGAGCGTCGTTGACGGTCACCGGGCTCATCGTCTCCACGCAGGTGCCGGTGATCCCCTGGCCGACCTTCATGCGCACTTCGCCGAGGGCGTCCCGGGTGAATCCGAACGTGCCGCGCAGCACCAACTCGTCGCCCGCTTCGAGCACGTACACCGAAGCGACGGGCGATGCGGTCATCGCCGCGAGCTGCTCGCAGAGATAGCAAAGCCCGGCGGAGAGGGAACCAGCCGCCGACGCCCCGGCAGCAAAGTTCAGTGCTGCCTGGACGCGGTCCGACCGATCGACGATCTGCACGGGCACTCGCGGCGGATCCACAGGCGCGAACAGTAACGGAATCCTCCGCCAGTTGAAACGCGCCCGGCTGAAACTCGACGTTCACGAACGCCGGGCCGCCGCGCTTCCAACACACGCAGCGCGGCACCGCGCTCGCCCGCCCTCCAGCCGGGGTATTTCCTTGTGGGACAGTTGCGCGGGAAAGCGCGCTGCGCGCGGAAATGGAGTTACAATCGCGTAGGTTCCTCGCCAGGAGGCAAAACGATGCCGGTTTCCGCCGCTCCCCGCCCGCATGTCGACCTGCAGAACGCCGTGGTGCGATTCGCGGGCGACTCGGGCGATGGGATGCAGCTCACCGGGACGGAGTTCACGCGCGAGGCGGCGCTCTACGGCAACGACCTCGCCACCTTCCCGGACTACCCGGCGGAAATCCGCGCCCCCGCGGGAACGACGGCGGGCGTCTCCGGCTACCAGATCCAGTTCGCCGCGCATGAGGTCTATTCCGCGGGCGACCAGCCCGACACGCTGGTCGCGATGAACCCCGCGGCCCTGAAGGTGCACTTGCCGGACCTGAAGCGCGGCGGCCTGCTCATCCTCAACGAGGCGACCTTCAAGCAGTCCGACCTGGATCGCGCGGGGTGGAAGACGAATCCTCTCACCGACGGCACCCTGGAGAACTACCAGGTGATCAAGGTGGACTTCGAGCACCTGGTGGGAAAGGCCGTGGAGGGCACCGGCGTCTCCGCGAAGGACGCCAGCCGGTGCAAGAACTTCTACGCCCTCGGCCTGGTGTTCTGGATCTACTCCCGCGACATCGAGCGCGAGGAGCTGGCCATCCGGGAGCGGTTCAAGAAGACCCCGCCGCTGGCGGAAGCGAACGTGCGCGCCTTCAAGGCAGGCTACAACTATGGCGAGACCATCGAAGCGCTGGACGCGCCGTATTCCATCCAGCCGGCCCGGCTCAAGCCTGGCAAGTACCGCAACGTCACCGGGAACAGCGCGCTGGCCCTCGGTCTCATCGCCGCGGCGCAGAAGGCGGGCCTGCGGATGTTCTACGGCAGCTACCCGATCACCCCGGCCAGCGACATCCTCCACGAGCTTTCCAAGTACCGGCGCTTCCAGCTGACGACGTTCCAGGCGGAGGACGAGATCGCGGCGATCTCCGCGGCCATCGGAGCGTCGTTCGCCGGCGCGCTCGGCGTCACCGGCTCGAGCGGTCCCGGGATCGCGCTGAAGACGGAAGCGATGGGTCTCGCCTTGATGACCGAGCTGCCCCTGGTGATCATCAACGTGCAGCGCGGCGGGCCGTCGACCGGGCTACCTACCAAGACGGAGCAGTCGGACCTCTTCCAGGCGGTCTATGGACGCAACGGCGAGTGCCCGATCCCGGTGCTCGCCGCCCGTTCCCCAGCCGACTGTTTCGAGACCGCCTACGAGGCTTGCCGGATCGCCATCGATTGCCGCACTCCGGTCATCCTCCTCTCGGACGGGTCGCTGGCGAACGGCAGCGAGCCGTGGCTCCTTCCGGACGTGAACAGCCTGCCGAAGATCGATCCGGACTTCGCCACCGATCCGGCCGGGTTCATGCCGTACAAGCGCGACGAGAAGCTTGCCCGGCCCTGGGCCATTCCGGGCACCCCCGGACTCGAGCACCGCATCGGCGGCCTGGAGAAGGATGCGCTCACCGGCAACATCAGCTACGACGCGCAAAATCACGAGAAGATGGTGCGCACGCGCGCCGAGAAGGTCCGCCGCATCGCCGACCGGCTGGAGCCGACGGAACCTTTCTTCGACCCCGAAGGGGATGTTCTGGTGATCGGATGGGGCGGGACGTACGGATCGATCACGCAGGCGGTGATCGAGGCGCGCCAGACCGGGCTGAGGGTCGGTCACGTCCATCTGCGGCATGTCTTCCCGCTGCCGAACGACCTGACAGACGTCGCGGCGCGATACCGGAACGTGCTGATCCCCGAGCTGAACATGGGCCAGCTGCGCTTCCACCTGCGCGGCCAGCTCGGGCTCGAGTCGGTGGGCCTGAACAAGATCCAGGGCAAGCCGTTCCACGTCGCCGAGGTCCGCTCGGCCATCGAATCGCTCGCGCGGCGCAAGCACCTGCCCGCGGAACAGGAGATCGCGTAGATGTCCGCTCCTCTCGTAAAGCTGACGAAAAAGGACTTCGTCTCCGACCAGGAGGTGAGGTGGTGCCCGGGATGCGCCGACTTCGCCATCCTGGCAGGCGTGCAGAAGCTGATGCCCGAGCTGGGCATCTCCCGGGAGAAGACGGTCTTCATCAGCGGGATCGGCTGCGCTTCCCGGTTCCCCTACTACATGAACACCTACGGCTTTCACGGGATCCATGGCCGCGCGCCGGCCATCGCCACCGGCCTGAAGATGGCGAATCCGGACCTGACCGTCTGGGTGGTGACCGGTGACGGCGATGGGCTCTCCATCGGCGGAAACCACCTGATCCACGCATTGCGAAGAAACGTCGACCTCAAGATCCTGCTCTTCGACAACCGGATCTACGGGTTGACCAAGGGACAGGCTTCGCCGACCAGCGAGCTGGGCAAGAAGACCAAGAGCTCGCCCTTCGGGACCGTCGATCGGCCCTTCAACCCGCTGACGCTGGCGCTCGGCGCCGGCGCGACCTTCGTGGCGCGCACGACCGCCAACGACATGCCGCACATGTCCAGCGTGATCAGGCGGGCAGCGGCGCACAAAGGCGCTGCGTTCGTGGAGATCTGGCAGAACTGCGTCGTCTTCAACGATGGCGCGTTCGACGAATGGAGCGAGAAGGACGTGCGCGACGAGCGCCTGCTCAAGCTCGAGCACGGCAAGCCGCTGGTGTACGGCAAGACCAAGGACAAGGGGCTCCGGATCGGCGGCGGGTTCACGCTGGAGATGGGCGCGGCGGATGGCGCGGTGGTGCACGACGAGTCGCGCGACAATCTTTCGCTGGCGCTGGCGCTGGGGGCGCTGGAGCCGCCCTGGCCGCAGGTGATGGGCGTCCTGCGCGCGGTCGACCTGCCGACGGTGGACCAGCTCGCGCGGGAGCAGGAGCGGGAAGCGGAGAAAACGACGCGCGGCCCAGCGACGCTGGAGGCGCTGCTGCAGAGTGGGGATACCTGGGACGTGACGGCGGGCGCCGGGGACGCGTAAGATTTCAGATTCAGGCCGTATTTGTGGAAAAGACCCCAGCGGCCACGCTCGCCTCTGGGAGGCGGTTCAACCGGTTGAACTGAACGCGTTCACTAATGAACTCGTCCCGGGACAAGTCGGTGCGCACGCTGGCAGCCAGCGACGCCGCAACTAGCGGTTCAACCGGGTGAACTGGTCACGAGCGACGCTGGGGTGTGCCGTCTGCCCCGTCGCAGGCCGTTTGCTGGCTGCCCAAATTCGGCGTGCTAGCCTCGAGCCAGTCCGCCGCCTCGATGCACGCCGCCCCCGCCCCACGAGATGAATCCCTTCAAGAAGAAATCGGATCGCGAAGTTGTGGACGCGCTTCGGCGAACGGAACGCTGGCGGCGGCCAGTGGGGCTCGCCTTCATCGTCTTTGGTCTCGCTATCTTTGCGTTCCATACGTGGGGTGAAGTCTGGATGAGAGGCAAGGCGCTGCAAATTGCGGCCGCGCTATCTGAAGTGCATCAGCCGCTTCCAGCCGACATCCGTGATGCTTCCGCGGCGACGGCGTATGCCATCGGCTTTCGTAGTGGTCTTCTCCTGAGTCAGGGCGTCGTCATCGGCGCGGTATTCCTGATCACTGGAGTCCGGCTCCGGTTCGGGGGTCGCAAGGACCGCCTGCTGATCCATCAGTTCGACTTGGCGACGAACGGGCAGCTTTCTCGGGAGAGATAGTCAGCCAGTAGGCTCGCGACCGGGGGCTGCGAAGCCGCGATGGGATGGTTCCGCCCGTGTCGCGGGATTAAGTTCATCGTCATGCTGAAGCGCGAGTTGGGTCCCGCCCGGGTGCCCGTCATCGGCCAAGGCACCTGGCGGTTGCGCGGCCCCGAAGCGGTCGACGCGCTGCGGACCGGGATCGAGCTCGGCCTCACGCACATCGACACCGCGGAACTGTACGGCACCGAAGAGATGGTCGCCGAGGCCATCGAAGGCCAGCGGGATGAGATCTTTCTCGTCTCGAAGGTCCTTCCCTCCAACGCCACCCGGAAGGGGACCGTGGCCGCGTGCGAGCAGTCGCTGCAGCGACTGCGGACGGACCGGCTCGATTGTTACCTCCTGCACTGGCCGGGACCGCATCCGCTGGAAGACACCATCGCTGCGTTCGAGGAGCTGCAGGCCGCAGGCAAGATCCGCTGCTACGGCGTCAGCAACTTCGACGAGGAGCTGTTCGCCGAGGCCGCCCGCATCGCCGGACCGGGGCGGATCGCCTGCAACCAGGTCCTCTACAATCTCGGGGAGCGGCACGTGGAGGCGCGTGTGCTGCCGGCGTGTCGCGAGTTCGGCACGGTGCTCGTCGGATACAGCCCGTTCGACAACCTTCCCGAAGGCGGCGAGCTGGCCGCGGTGGCGGCGGAGCTGCACGCGACCCGGCGGCAGGTGGCGCTCGCGTTCCTGGTCCGGTTGCCGGGAACCTTTGCCATCCCGAAAGCGTCGACCGTCGAGCACGTGCGCGAGAACGCAGGCGGTGCCTCGGTGAAGCTGACCGAGCGGCAGATCGCGCGCCTCGAGCGCGCGTACCCAGTGCATGTCCGGAGCGAGCTTCCCACGTCCTGACAGGCGAGCTTGACATCATTACAGTATCTGATTATGATGCTGTCATGATTCTCGAGGAGCTTTCGGATCGCGTTGCGCGCGAGCTCGGAGAGCGCGGATTGCTGGGCGCGGCTGCGGACGGCCGTGTCTCCGACGCGCCCGACGCGCGCACGGTCCGCTACTACACGACGCTCGGGCTGCTCGACCGCCCGCGCATCGAAGGGCGCCAGGCGCGATACGCAGAGCGGCACCTGCTGCAGCTGCTCGCGATCAAGGCGCTGCAGGCGTTCGATCTGCCGCTGGCGGAGATCCAACAGCGCCTGTACGGCCGCAGCGACGCGGAGCTGAAGGCGCTGGTCGAATCGCTGGCGGCGGAAGCGCGCACGAGCACGGCGTCGGCGGCTCGAGTGCCTTCACTGCGGCTGCGCGAAGTCGCGGTGGTGCCGGGAGTCCGTCTGGTGGTCGAAGAAGGCTGGCGGCCGCGCGACCCGGCCGCGCTGGAAGCGAGGATTCGAGCGGCCTTGGCCGCGCTTGGAGGCGAGCGATGACGTTGGCAATCCCCATGGTGGACATCCCTTCCGGCGTGACCCGCGTCCTGGGCTCGCTGAAGGCGAAGGAGCAGCCCCTGCCGCTCGAGAGCGTCCAGCTCCGCGCGCGGGTGATCGATCGCGTCGCCGAGGTGACCGTCGAGCAGAAGTTCGGCAACCCGTTCCGGGAAGCCATCGAGGCGGTCTACGTCTTTCCCCTCGCGGGCGGTAGCGCAGTGAGCCGCTTCGAGATGCAGATCGGCAAGCGGGTGGTGCGCGGCCGCATCGAGGAGCGCGCGGAGGCGCGCCGCCAGTACGCGCAGGCGCTCGACCAGGGCAAGCGCGCCGCGCTGCTCGAGCAGGAGCGCGACGACGTCTTCACCGTGCAGGTCGGCAACGTGGCGCCGGGCGACGCGGTCGTCGTCCGCTTGACCTACAGCGAGCGGCTGCCCTTCTTCGAGGACGGGCGCACCGAGCTGCGCCTGCCGCTGGTCGTCGCGCCGCG
>WNFT01005141.1_pt1 | contig 11420 bp, 10 predicted proteins | sample 5400191 | NCBI WGS metagenome assembly WNFT01 (sample SAMN13153359, study PRJNA577476) | soil metagenome | isolation source: 80 cm saprolite under Madrone tree | place: USA:California | collected 2016-06-14
TCCCCGCATTCTTCCGAGCTTTCCGGAGTCGCTCTCCACCGTGGCACATCGCTCGCTGAGCCGCCTGGGGGTGGAAGTCTTGCTCGACAGCCGCGTGAACGGCATCGACGCGGAGGGGGTGTCGGTGAGCGGCAAGCGCATCGCCGCTCGCACCGTGCTATGGGCGGCCGGCGTGATGGCCTCGAAGGCGGCGCAATGGCTGGGCGTGCCTACGGATAACGCGGGTCGGGTGAAGGTGGATCAGCACTTGAACGCCGAGGGCCACTCGTCGGTCTGGGTCATCGGCGATACGGCCGCAAGCAACGCCTGGGCTGGAAAACCGGTCCCCGGGCTCGCGCCTGCGGCCAAGCAGGGAGGTCAGTATGTGGCGGGCGTGATTCGCGCCCAGGTCGAGGGACGCACGCCGCCGCCGCCCTTTGTGTACCGGCATCTGGGGAGCCTGGCGACCATCGGGCGCAAATCGGCGGTGGCGGATTTCGGTTGGATCAAGATCTGGGGCGCGCCGGCCTGGTGGCTGTGGGGGATCATTCACGTGGGCTTTCTGGTAGGTCTGCGCAATCGAGTGGCCACCATGGTGAATTGGTTCTGGGCGTACCTGACCTTCGGTGGCGGTATTCGCTTGATCACGGGTGCGGAGTCGATTCCAGCAGGCGCGCATGACCGTCTGGATCCGCGATCATAATGCCCGTGGCTTTCTGGACATCCTCTGCGACGATGCCGGGAGAAATCATCCGATAGTGATTCGCGCGATGGCCGCCCATCACCGCATCGACATCGGCCTGACCTGAGCGCATCGGGCCGTGTCCCCATTTCCGTCGTCAGCCACAACTTGAGCGCCGCCAGGAGGGGCGGCCACAGCGCGAGAACTTGAGGGCGTCTGCGATTGGGGGCCTATACCTTTCCGATGAGTGCGGACCAAGTATCAGCATTTATAGCACCGATGCGTCCAAGGAAAACCACAACAAGCGGTGGCTCCATAGTAGTTGGTGGTGGCGGTAGCGAACCGTTGCGGTTGTGAACACGCGATCCGACCAATCTCCCGCATTAGAGCCAGATTGCCGTTGGCACGGTAGTTGCTCAGTAAGAAATGGTCCGATGGCAAATTCTGGTTCACGAAATGAGTTCGCGTCGAAAACATCGACTCTCTTGGATGCTGGCAATTCCGCTCGCGCTTCCTGTAGCGGCGCAAGTGGTTGAGCGTGGTAATCATTGGGATTTGACCCTTGAGGGCTACGCCAATACAACAACCGGAAGTTCGCAATCGGTGACGCCTGATGACCGAAACGGTAGTGAGGATCTTCGCATCGACGCGGCGTTGCGCGGCCTCGCGCGCTGGAAAAATCCTTCCGGTCCAGATGTCGGACTTCGCGCCGTGATCGAGAGTTCACCAGAGGATCGTCTCAATCTCGCCGAGGCTAGTCTGCTGGTATTTGGGCAGGCCGGTCGGCTGGAAATTGGCAAACGCCCCGGTCTGCCCGACGTTTTGACAGGATATGCACCGAACAGCTTCGCATTTACCGGCGGCGAATTCGGTCCCGCGTCCGGCCCGAGTCTTGACCCTGGTGGTGGCTTACAACACGCCTTTTTGCCTGCGAATTTGGCGCAGCAACTGAACGCACTCGCGGTTCTCGGCGCCACGGCATCCCTTGCCGATGATCGCTCAGCAAAAATCCTCTACGTATCGCCCAAGCATCGTGGCTTTCTTGCCGGCGTTTCCTACGGACCCAACGCAGACGATCCACGCTTCGATCGCCTGATTCAATCGGGTCTAGTCCACGAAAGTTATTGGTCATCGAACATTTTCCGAGTCGGCGGCTCCTATACGTATTCTCATGCTCGTTCCGGGCTGGGTGTCGATCAACGATCGTTGCACTCGTTTAATGTCGGCGCCACGTTGATACTTGACTACGACTGGATGTTGGGCGTCAGCGGAACCTGGAACGGCAAGAGCGGCGTTGTCCGCTACGCCAATACCGCCCCTTCAGACGCTTACGGCGCGACGGCGAGCGTCAACTACAATCATGGTCGGTGGACTGCCGGGGTGTATTACCAATGGGCAACCGCTGAAGGCGTCACACAGACTGCTGGGAGTGACCGGTTGCGTGCCGTCGAAGCCGGCCTATCCTATCGATTCACGACCAAGCTTCGCCTATATGGCGCTGTCTATTCGTTCGACTTTGATGACGAGGGTGGCGCAAAGCGTACCGATCGACACCACGGTACCGAGTTGTTGTTCGGTGTCCGAGCCACATTATGACTGAATCATCGCAAGGAGATCTTTTATGAAACCTTCCAATCGATCGACACATGCCCTAGTCACAGCGGCCGTAGCGGCGTTGCTCTCTGGGGCCGCTTCCGCGCAGGTACATCCGGAGAAGCCGGACTACCCTTACGAAAAATGTTACGGCATCGTCAAAGCCGGCTTGAATGATTGCTTCACGGCAAACAACTCGTGCGCCGGAACGGTAACGAAGGATAATCTGCCGGCCGCCTGGATTTACGTCCCGAAAGGCACCTGCAAACGAATTACGGGCGGCTCGTTGGATGCACCGAAGTGAGTGACGTTTTGCAATATTTAGCCCTGGTCCCCGGTCTACTGCGGAACCAGTAGGTGTTTTTGCGGTCTACCAATCGACAGTCAACGATAGAAATCAATGATCATGATCCGCCGTATCGTTAGCGCGACGTTTCTGTTGGCAAGCCTGCTCTTCGCGGGCTTGCCGGCGTTCGCCTGTGCGGATTGCCTGCCCGATCGTGAATGTTGCCCGACCGGGCAGCTCGCGTCGTGCAACGCCGATGGATCGACCTTAGGGCCATCAGGTGTTGCGCAATGTGGTACTGCGGGTTCGGCGGTATTTGCCGCAGATGAATCCTCGAACGATTTCAACAAGCATCTAAAGCACTCCGATGTCCCGGCAATTCCGGCAGCCACGGCGACTGCGCAGGCTTCGCATGTGGTTTCGATCAGACTAAGTGCCAATTCTGTTACTTCTTCTTTTACTCCTTCCTTTGCGTTGCTCTATCTGAGCACCGGGCGCCTGCGCCTTTAATCCTCGCTCGTCTTGAGCCAATACTGGCTCATTTCTTCGATCCATTGTCTTGGTCTTCGTTGCTCGATTTCTTGCGCTTTTCTTTCGCGCGACACGAATTCGACTTGAACAGTAATGGATCTGATCCGTGTTTTTTTGAGTCTTTAGTCACTAACTCATGTGGAGAATTGTTATGAAGCGCTTTTTACCGTTCGTCGTATTGATCGCTGGCATTGCCAGCGCCCAGGCCGGATCCGTCAGCACCGAGCAGTCTTTGGCTGCGCAGCGAGCGGAGTGCTTTCTCAAGCACGGACACCTGATGGAAAAACCTGCGCTCAAGAATGAACGAGCCTGCTGGCAAGTTCATGCGTACCTCATGGAACGCAAATAATCGCAATTGGCCGGACGACGGACTGCAACCTCGCGGTCCGCCGTCCTTGCCTTGGGTGAGCAATGTGAGACTGCCCCCTCCGCTCCGCAGTTAGGGCTGTTTGGTGCTCGTACTCAACGGGGCGGCGTCCCGGTCGGCGTCATTGGGCAAATTCACCTTGTATTAAAGTGAAGGAGGCGGTTCTACTTCCTGTCACGCGTCTGGCTCTGCAGAACGCCGCCCCGGTTGCGGGATGAACTCATATCGGGATGCAATGTTTCGCGCTGCGGTCCGGTCTTACTGATTTGAATACCCATCGAATACGGCTGTGGACTTGGGGATTTCATGATTTTACTTCTGTGGGTATTTCTCCACGGCGCGCTGCACTTCACACCGCGCGGCTGAACAGGTTATTCGCCGTTTACATTTCCTCGATCCAGGAGTCTCAATGTCGCTCGTTAAGATACGTCCGCCAGGAACGCTGTTGGGGGTAGTCGCCGTTGGCGCCATCAGTATCGCCTTGTGGCGGTCGCCGCTGTACGGCGCGCAATCCCCAGTGGTGATCGCTCCGCCCGCGGTCGATAGCCCCAAGGCCGCCGGGACGCCGCAGACGGCTGTGCTTGCTGGGGGCTGCTTTTGGGGGGTGCAGGGGTCTTCGAGCACGTGCGGGGCGTCAAACAGGTGATTTCAGGATATGCCGGTGGCGAGCGGTCAACGGCGCAATATGAGACGGTGAGCTCTGGAAGCACGGGTCACGCAGAGTCCGTGAAAATCACTTTCGATCCTGCGGAGATCTCCTACGGCCAGATATTGCAAATCGCGTTTTCCGTCATGCACGACCCGACGCAGTTGAACCGCCAGGGCCCGGACTCAGGCACTCAATATCGCTCGGCGATTTTTTACGCCGACGAGGCACAGAAGCACATTGCCGAAGCCTACATCGCGCAATTGGATAGAACGCATGCGTTCCACCGCCCCATTGTGACGCGCACGGAACCGCTCAAAGGGTTCTACGCGGCGGAGGACTACCACCAGGACTATCTGGTGCACCACCCGACTCAGCCGTACATTGCCTACAACGACATGCCAAAGGTCGAGAATTTTCGACGCGCGTTTCCCGATCTCTACGTTGATCGGCCTGTCCTGACGAATACTCGATGATGCCGGCGGACCACGCGGTCTCGCCTTATCACGGGTGCGGAGTCGATTCCAGCAGGCTCGCATGACCGTCCGGATCCGCGATCATGATGCCGGTGGTTTTCCGGACATCCTCTGCGACGATGCCGGGAGAAATCATCCGGTAGTGATTCGCGCGAGCGCCGCGTTCGACCGCGTCGACGTCGGCAGTCAAGTTGATCTGCCAGTGCCAGACATCGTTCGCGCGGGTATCGACGGGCATGGCGCGCCCGTCGCGAGGCGTCAGGTATTCCAGCAGCTCTACGCCGGGACCGCGCGCAGCGTGCAGGGTGGTGATTCGCAGCCGCGCTCCGAACACATTGTTCAGGTGTTCCTGCTCCGTACCGTAGTTCTCGCTGGTGCCGACGATCGCCAGGCCCAAAGTGTCCCGGTAGAATTTCAAACTAGATTCGGTGTCGGCGACGACTATGGCGGTGTGATCGATGCCGAGAAATAGCCGGCCGAGACGCTCATGCCATTTGGGGTTTCCCTTGCCGTCGGGGAAATGCAGCACTTCCAAATAGTGTCCGTCGGGATCCCGAAAGTAAAAGGCCGAAATGCCGGCAGCCTGCTTGTTCGATTGAGGAAGCACTTGCGGGCCGCTCGAGGCGAAGGTGGCGTTGTGCTCGCGCAGCCACGCAAACGCACGATCCATGTCCGACACGATGATGGCCATGTGCTGAAACCAACCATCGTTGCTGTGGGAATCCACAGGAAACGGGCGACCCTGCGGTGCGATGAACTGCTCCAATTGCAGCCTTTCGTCGCCCAGCTTGAGCGTGACGATGCGCAGGCGCAGTCCGAACACGCCATACAGATGTTCGTACGCTTCACCGCTGACTTCGGTGTCGGACACGAATTCGAATTTCAAGACTTTTTCGTAAAACGCTCTACTGGCGTCCAAATCGCCGACCGTCATCGCCACCGAGTCGACGGCACTTACGGGCGAGCCGGCGGCATGGGCGCCAAGGCCCGCCAGGCAGGCTGCGGCGGACACGCCGATCCAACGGAGGAATTCGAGTTTCTTCATGAGGGTCTCCGGATTAAACCGAAACAGCGGCTTCGCGCGACGAGTGTTCGTTGAGATCCTTGCCGAGCAGGGTGGCCGTGCGCAGCGCCCAGGCGTAAATCGTCAACGACGGATTCACTCGGCTCGAACGCGGCAACACGCTGCCGTCCACGACGTACAGGCCGTCGATTCCGTGCACCTTGCCCTGCGCATCGACCACCGACGTGCGGGGGTCGTCGCCGGTGATCAAGGTGCCGCTGACATGCGCGGTACCCGCGAGACCGACTCGTTGCGAAAACGCGATCATTCCGCTGCGCAGCAAGGCGCCGCGAAATTGCTTGATCAAGCGAAGATGCTCGCCGAGAGCCGGTCTTACGCGGTGCGGGTCGAAGTCCAGCGTCGGACGGTCGGAGCCGCCTGCGTCCTGGGTGTCTGCTCCAATGACGCGATTGCCGCGATCCGAGCCATCCTCGGTTTGCAGAAAAAACCCATAGGAGCGCCGGCCGACAAAGCGCGCGAGTGGGCCGGGCACCCAGCGAGGGATGAGCGTCGAGATCAATTCCCCGTCAAACCCCAACGGTTGAACTGAGCTGTGCGGTAGATCGTCGTTCAAGAAAAGGCGGGTCTTGCGAATGAGGTCGGTTTTGAGCGACGGCGATACGGCGACCATCGCGGTCAGCAGGTGCATCTTCAAATTGCGGCCGACTTCTCCGAGGCCAGGGGTCGATTGCTGCAAGCGATGGCGTTCCACATGACGCTGCAAGAGCCGCGGGGAGTGCAAGGCTCCTGCGCCAAGCAGCACGCAGCGGGCGCGCAGGGTCCGTCCGTCGGTCAAGCGTACACCGCGAATCCGCGTCGGAATTTCCCGGTCGGGGACCAGATCGTCCACCGCCATGCCTTCGAACAGGGTGAGGTTGGGCGATTGTCGCACCCGCGAAAGAAATGATGTCACTGCATCGGATTTGAGCCCTGCCACCGAAGCGAAGCCGTCGAAGTGACTCGCCTCACGTTCGTTGGTCACGATGGTCGATGCCAATCCCAATGGCATGGGCTCGGATCGCCATTCAGGGCAGCGCGCTGTCATCGTTGCCGACATGCGAGCCAAATCCGGTTCGCAGTCGAAGAGGCGTACGTTCAAGTGCCGCGTCGCCGCATCGTAGTAAGGACACAGATCGTCGTAGGTGATGGGCCAGCCGCGGCATTGATGCGCTGCGTCCGGCAGGAATTCGTTCGGCGAGTAGCGCAGCAGGGCGGCGCCGTACCACTTGGTCTTGCCGCCGACATTGAAGTATTCCTCAGGCTTGAATTCCTGGCCGTGACCGTCGACCCAGGATTCCTGGCTCTTGAATCGACCCTGGTGCACGACCTGGTCGATGTCAAGCGTGCTCTCGTCAACGGGAAGCTCGCGGCCCTTTTCAACAAGGGCGACGCGCAGCCCCGCCTCGACGAGAGTCAGCGCTGCGGCGCATCCGCCGGCGCCGGAGCCGACGATGATGGCATCGTAATCTTCAAGTTTGGGCGTCATTGTCGTCTCCCGTTCAAGACCGGATGGGCTCGTAGCCGCAATGAATGCAGCGCTCGCGCGAGGTGTGATGCAATTTGGCGCAGGGACCCGCTTCTGACCGCCGCAAGCCCAAGAACGCGGCGGTTCCCAGTTGCATGCCGATTACCGGCGCCGTCAGATAGATCCAGAATGCGGTCCAGATATGTCCCGGAAGCGCCGAGGCAAAGGAGCGGGCGGGGTTGATGCTCATGCCTGAGAGAGGTCCCTCGAAGCAGATGAACAGACATACCAGGAGGCCGGCGCACAGGCCGGTGAAACGCGCCAGATGTGCTCTGCTCGAGACCATGAGTACGACGAATATCATCAACGCCGAGATGCCGATCTCCGCCGTGAACGCGGCACCGACTCCGGCACTGCCGGGGACGGTAGCAACGTAACTCACCGGCGGTGCCGAAAACGCTGGTCCGAAGACGATGAGCACGCCGCACACGCCGAGCGTGCCGCCGATGAACTGCGCGAAAATGTAGAACGCGGCGTCGCTCGGTGCGATTTTTCCCAGGCGCAGGAACGACAGCGTGACTGCAGGATTCATATGAGCCCCAGAGCGCCGCCCCCAGGGACTGTAGATCAAGGCAACCGCCGTCAAGCCCATCGCTGCCCCTGTGATCGACCTCCGCAGGAAGGCATCCGGAATCGCCGCGTGCAGCGGCGAGGCCGGAGACTCCAGCAGCAAGGTGAACAACCCGGCGGAGACCATGAACATCCCCAATGCCCAGGCTTCGATGAAATACTCGGGCCAGTGCGCGGCTGGGTTGTGCTTTGCGACGGTGGCGGGGGTACTCACGGGTTCAACCTCCGGTTTCGAAGCCAGGGTAGAGAGTCATTCCGCCGTCGACGAACAGGCTGATACCGTGCACGTAGTCGGCGTAGTCCGATGCCAGCCACACGGCCGCGCGGCCGATTTCGTCGGCTTCGCCGATGCGCTTGTAGGGAATGAGCCGCAGCAGCTCGCTGTAGGCCTCCGGGGTCCCCCACGCTTCCATGTTGATGGGTGTGCGGATGGCGCCCGGACAGATGCTGTTCACGCGAATGCGATAGGGCGCTACTTCCTGCGCCAGGCTCTTCATCATCAACATGACCCCGCCTTTCGAGGCGGCATAGTTCACGTGACCAGCCCAAGGAATCACCTCGTGCACCGAGCTGATGCAGAGAATTTTGCCGGCCGAGCAGGACACATCGGCCTGTACCCCCCGGCGTTTGAATTCCCGGACGGCCTCGCGCGCGCAGAGGAATTGACCCGTGAGATTCACGCCGAGAACCTTGTTCCACTGCTTCAGCGTCAAATTCTCGAACGCCGCGTCTTGCTGCAGTCCGGCATTGTTGACCAGCACATCGATGGTGCCGAATTCCGCCATCATCCGCGCGAACATCCGCGTCACCTGATCTTCATCGGACACGTCCGCCTTGACGGCGATGGCTCGCACGCCGAATTCGCGAATCTCTTGGCAGACCTGTTCGGCCTTGTCCTCGCCCGCCACGAAGTTGACCACGACGTCTGCGCCGGATTGGCCCAACGCCAAGGCAATGGCTCGACCGATGCCGGAACTGGCACCGGTGACCAGGGCTTTCTGTCCCTGCAGCAGGCGCTGCGGCGGGCAGTGGGGCATGACGGGTCGGGGTAAGTGGGCAGGGTGCATCGAGGTATCCATGCGGGTCTCTCCAGGTTTGATAGCGGTCAATTCGAGGGTTGACGAGGCTGCAGCAGCTTTGCGACCAACCCGGTCCAACCGGTTTGGTGAGCCGCGCCGACGCCGCGGCCGGTGTCGCCGTGAAAATATTCGTAGAACAGCACGTGGTCGCGGAAGTGCACGTCGTTCTGCTGACGCGGATATTGCGAGAACACGGGTCGTTTGCCGTTCTCGTCCTTGAGGAATATTTTCGTCAGTCGCTTGGCGATCTCGCGCGCCGCCGCGTCGATGGAGACGAAATTTCCTGAACCCGTGGGGCACTCGACCTTGAAATCGTCGCCGTAGTAGTGATGAAATTTTTGCAGCGATTCGATCAGCAGGTAGTTGACGGGGAACCAGATCGGGCCGCGCCAATTGGAATTGCCGCCGAACAGCCCGGAATCGGATTCAGCGGGCAGGTAACGGACACCCAGATCCGAGCCGTTGACGTTGAACACGTACGGATGCTGGTCATGGTGCTTGGAGATCGCACGGATCCCGTAGTCGGAGAGGAATTCAGTTTCATCCAGCATGCGCGACAGCAGACGCTTCATGCGGTGTCCGCGCAGCAGCGATAGCAGGCGCCGGTGGCCGCGGCCCTCCTCATTCCAGTGCGATACCAGCGAGGCCAGGTCCGGGCGGTACTTCAAGAACCATTCCAGACGACGCTTGAATTCAGGTACCCGTTCGAGCAGCTCCGGTTCCAAGGTTTCAACGGCGAACAACGGAATCAGCCCCACCATCGAGCGTACTTTCAGCGGCGTCATGCCGCCGTCGGGTAGATGCAGAACGTCGTAGAAGAACTCATCCTTCTCGTCCCACAGTCCGATGCCGGCCTCGCCGAAATTGTTCATGGCCTCCGCGATGTGCAAGAAGTGCTCGAAGAACTTGGTGGCGATGTCTTCGTAGACCGGATTTTCTTGAGCCAACTCCAGCGCGATGCGCATCAAATTCAAGGCGTACATGGCCATCCAGCTGGTTCCGTCCGCTTGATCGATGTGGCCGCCGGTCGGCAGCTGGGCGCTGCGGTCGAAGACGCCGATGTTGTCGAGACCTAGAAATCCGCCTTGGAACACGTTGCGCCCCTCCGCGTCCTTGCGGTTCACCCACCAGGTGAAGTTCAGCATCAGCTTGTGGAATACGCGCTCTAAGAAGGCGAGGTCGCCCTTGCCTCCCCGCTGCTTGCGGTCCATTTGATACACGCGCCAGGTCGCCCACGCATGCACCGGTGGATTGACGTCGCCGAACGCCCACTCGTAGGCAGGAATCTGGCCATTGGGGTGCATGTACCACTCACGCGTCAGCAGCACGAGTTGTTCCTTCGCAAATTGCGAATCGACGATGGCCAGCGACAGCGTGTGGAACGCGAGATCCCACGCGGCGTACCAGGGATACTCCCACTTGTCCGGCATGGAAATGATGTCGGCGTTGTTCAAGTGCGTCCACTCGCGATTGCGGCCGTGCCGGCGTTCCGCGGGCGGTGGAATCTGGCCCGGATCGCCGTTGATCCATTCGGGAATGTCGAAATAGAAGTACTGTTTGCTCCAGATCATGCCGGCGAAGGCCTGGCGCTGAACCAGCTTGGCGTCGGCGAGTTCGATGCCGCTCTGCAGATCGGCATAGAATTCATCGGCTTCGGTGCGGCGCAGATTGACGATGCGCTCGAAGTCCGCGAACGGCTCCGACCACGGAAGTCGCGAGAGCCGCACCCAGACGGAAGCGGATTCGTGGGCGGGCACGTCGAAGCGGAAATGCGCGGCGGCCTTGGTGCCTTTCTGATCGGCGGCGATGGCCTCTTGCCGGCCGCCGATGAGGTAGTCGTGAAATCCGTCTTTGAACGGTCCGGCCTCCTCGCTGGAATAGAGCCGGCGAGAGTTGGTGGCGTTTTCGGTCAACAGCCAATGCGCGTCCGACGCGCTCGCGCTGCGCGCGTAACAGTGATACGCACCCAGGGAGTCGTGCGACGCCAAGATGGCAGTGCCATCCGCCCGCAGCTGCGGTTTGTGCGCACCGTTCTTCCAGCTCCAGGTATTTCGAAACACCAGCTGCGGCAGCAGGTGCAAGGGTGCGGGTGCGTGACCGCGGTTGTGCGCCGTGACGCGCATGAGCACATCGTCGATGCCGGCCTGCGCGTATTCGACGAAGACATCGAAGTAGCGGTCATCGTCGAACAGTCCGGTGTTGAGCAATTCGTATTCCGGCGCGCCGATGCCGCGGCGCCGGTTCTCACCCACGAGGTCCGCATAGGGAAAGGCGGCCTGGGGATACTTGTAGAGCATCTTCATATAGGAATGCGTCGGCGTCGCATCCAGGTAGTAGTAGAGTTCCTTGACGTCCTCGCCGTGATTGCCTTCGCCGTTGGTCAGGCCGAAAAGCCGCTCCTTGAGGATGGGATCACGTTCGTTCCACAAGGCGAGCGACAGGCACAACGTCTGTTCGGCGTCGGAGAATCCGGCGATGCCGTCCTCGCCCCATCGATAGGCGCGGCTGCGTGCGTGATCGTGCGGAAAATAGTCCCAGGCATTGCCATGCGGACTGTAGTCTTCGCGTACGGTGCCCCATTGGCGCTCGCTCAAGTAGGGCCCCCATTTCTTCCAGGCGGGGG
>WNFT01014335.1_pt1 | contig 11420 bp, 13 predicted proteins | sample 5400191 | NCBI WGS metagenome assembly WNFT01 (sample SAMN13153359, study PRJNA577476) | soil metagenome | isolation source: 80 cm saprolite under Madrone tree | place: USA:California | collected 2016-06-14
CCACGTCCTCGCCCAGGACGAGCACGCGGTCGTCGCGCTCCATCTCCTCGGTGATGGCCGCGCGCACCGCCTCGATCATCCGCATGCCGGGCATTCGTGAATTGTCGCGCGGAGGCCAAATAGATGGACTGGAACGTCAGAGTCGCGCGTTAGACTCGACGCAAGGGGGAAGGGTAATCACCTTCCCGGAGGTGGTGCGATTTCGTTCGCGGCTGAGGTCAAAAACGAGATGGCGGGCCTTCTCGGGGCGCGGCCCTGCTGTCAGCTGAGCGAGCTGCTCGGCATCTACTACGGCTCGCGCGGGCGCTTGCTGGGAGGCCCGCGGGGACGGTCCGCCTACTTCTCTCTGCTGCGCAACGCCGTGGCGCGCAAGGTGGTGCGGCTCGGCCGCGCGGTCGCCCAAATGGAAGCCAAGTATCAGGCGGTCAAGACCCGGAAGCGCATGTCCTTCTACATCGAGCTCGTGCTGCCGGCGCAGGTGGTCCCCGCGTTCTCGCAGGCTCCGGTGCAGGCTCGACCGGACGCCGCGTGCGATCGCAAGGCGATGCTGCGCGGCCTCTTTCTCGGCTGCGGATCCATCAACGCCCCGAACACCCGCTACCACCTCGAGTTCGTCGGGCCAACCCGGTCGTGGGCCTCGGTGATCGCGCGAATGGTTGAAGAATCTGGTGTCAAAGCAGGGATCACACTGCGAGGCGGCCAGTCGGTCGTCTACGTCAAGGACGGCGACGGCATCGTCCGGCTGCTGTCGATGATGGGTGCCAGCCGCGCCGTCATGGAGTTCGAGAACGTGCGGGTGGTCCGCGAGGTGAGCGGCGAGGTAAACCGGCGCCTCAACTTCGAGACCGCCAACAGCGGCAAGACGATCGGATCGGGACTGCGCCAGGCCGCCGCCATCGGACAGCTCGAGGCCGAAGGCAAGCTCGACCGCCTGCCGCCCGCCCTTCGCGAGATGGCGCGCTGGCGAACCGAGAACCCGGAGCTGAACCTGGGCGAGCTGGCGGGCCGCATGAAGCTGTCGAAGTCGGCCGTCAACCACAGGCTGCGCCGCCTCCAGGAGCTCGCGCACCCCAACGGCAGCGGAGGGCTCCCGAAGCACGAACGCCGCTCCGCCTAACATTTAGCTCCGACCCCACTCTGCAACATTTTCCACACCCAGGAGCTCGCCCTATGGCACTCAAGGTCGGCATCAACGGCTTCGGACGCATCGGCCGCAACATCTACCGCGCGGCCTGGGAGTTGAAGCCGGACTTCGAGATCGTCGCCGTGAACGACATAGGCGACGCCAAGACGTTCGGCCATCTCCTCAAGCACGACACCGCGCTCGGCACCTTTGCGCCGGCGGTCAAGGTCGAAGGCGATTCCATCCATGTGGACGGCCACGTGGTCGAGTTCCTGAGTCACAAGGATCCCGCCGAGCTACCCTGGCGCGACCTTGGGGTGGACCTCGTGGTCGAGTCGACCGGCCTGTTCACCGACGCGACCAAAGCCCGCGTTCACATCGACAAGGGCGGGGCCAAGAAGGTCGTCATCTCCGCCCCGGCGACCAACCAGGACTACACGGTGGTGATGGGCGTCAACCACAAGGGCTACGACGGCGCCAAGCACAACGTCATCTCCAACGCGAGCTGCACCACCAACTGCTTTGTGCCTCTCGCCAAGGTGCTGCACGACTCGTTCGGGATCGAGCGCGGGATGATGACGACGATCCACGCCTACACGGCGGATCAGAAGCTCCAGGACCTTCCGCACAAGGACCTGCGGCGCGCCAGGGCCGCCGCGGACAACATCATCCCGACGTCGACAGGCGCGAACAAAGCCGTGGCCGAGGTGCTTCCGGACCTGGCCGGCAAGTTCGCCGGGATCTCGTTTCGGGTGCCGATCCTCGATGTCTCGGTCGTCGATCTCACGGTGCAGCTCGGCAAGACCGCGACCGCCGGAGAGATCAACGCCGCGTTCGAGGAGGCCGCGAATGGGGAGCTGCGCGGGATCCTCGCCGTGAGCCATGAAGAGCTCGTGTCCTCGGACTTCAAGAACGACCCGCATTCGTCGATCGTCGACGCGCCCTCGACGGCGATGCTCGCCGGCGACTGGGCAAAGGTCGTGAGCTGGTACGACAACGAGTGGGGCTTCAGCTGCCGCATGGTCGATCTCATCTCGTACATGGCGCCCCGGCTCTGAAAGCTTCGATCAAGTCGGTCGACGTCGCGGGCAAGCGCGTCCTTGTCCGCGAGGACCTCAACGTGCCGATGTCAAACGGAGCGATCGCCGACGACGCCCGCGTGCGAGCCGCCGCGCCAACGCTGCTGCATTTGGTGAAGAGAGGCGCCAGGGTCATCGTGATGTCGCACCTCGGTAGGCCGCAAGACCGAGAGCCTGAGCTGTCGCTAAGACCCATTGCGTCCGACCTCGCTCGCCACATCGATCGGCAGGTGCAGTTCGCGGAGGACTGCGTCGGCCCGCCGGCGACGACCGCGGTCGACAAGCTGCAGTCGGGCCATGTGCTGCTGCTGGAAAACGTCCGCTATCACAGAGAGGACGAAGCCAACGACAGCGCGTTCGCGAAAAGTCTCGCGTCGCTGGGCGATGTTTTCGTGAACGACGCGTTCGCGGCGTCGCACCGCGCGCATGCTTCCGTCGTGGGTGTCGCCGCGTACCTGCCGGCTTTTGCCGGCGAGCTTATGGAGGCGGAGCTCGACGCTCTGCACAGGGCCCTCGATGATCCGCGCCGTCCCATGGTGGCTGTGGTCGGCGGGGCCAAGGTGTCGACCAAGGTGGGCGTGCTGCAGAGCCTGCTTCAGAAAGTCGATGCCCTGCTCATCGGAGGAGCCATGGCCAACACGTTCTTCAAGGCCCGGGGCTGGCCGACAGGCAGCGGCCTGGTCGAAGACTCGGCGCTTGGCCAAGCGCGCGACGTCGCCCAGGCGGCCGGCGAGAAGCTCGTGCTACCCGTCGATCTGGTGTGCGCACGCAAGATGGAGGGCGGCGAGCCGCTGCGCATCCTGGACGCCGACAAGGTCGAGCCCGGGTGGATGGCCCTCGACATCGGGCCAAGGTCGATCGCCCTGTTCCGCGAGAAGATGCGCGGCGCTGGGACCGTCATCTGGAACGGGCCCGTGGGGGTGGCGGAGATCAAGGACTTCAGCGACGACACCAGGGAGGTCGGCGAAGCGATCGCCAAGTCCGGAGCATTCACGCTCGTGGGCGGCGGCGATACCGTGGCCGCCATCGACTCCCTCGGGCTGGCCGGGCGCTACTCGCACGTCTCGACCGGCGGCGGAGCGACGCTCGAGTACCTGGAAGGGAAAGAGCTGCCCGGCATCGCGATCCTGAAAGAAGCGTGAGCGCCCGCCCGCCGGGGATGCCGCTCGTCGCGGCCAACTGGAAGATGAATCCAACCAACGTCGACGACGCGCTCGACCTCGTGCGCTTTTCGAGTCCGGCGTCAAGCTGGGCGCCCAGGACACGTTCTGGGAGATGTCGGGCGCGTATACGGGAGAGATCTCGCCGGCGATGCTCAAGACGCTGTGCCAATGGGTCATCATCGGCCACTCGGAGCGCCGCCTCTTTATTGGCGAAACAGACGAGATGGTCGCCAAAAAAACAGCGGCCGCGCTATCGAGCGAGCTCAGCGTGATCATGTGCGTCGGCGAGCTTGCGGATCACTACGACTCTGGTACGTCCGACCAGGTCGTCTCGGCGCAGGTCAAGGCTGGCCTGGCCAACTGCTCCGCCGACGACTCGGCGCGCCTTGTCATCGCGTACGAGCCCGTGTGGGCGATCGGCAGCGGCAAGAACGCCGACCCGGAGCACGCGTACAAGACGATGCGGCTGATCCGCAAGATCGTCGGCGAGATGATCGGCGCCGGCGCGGCGCGCAAGGTGCGCATCCTCTACGGCGGCAGCGTCAAAGCGGACAACGTTCAGCAGTACGTCGAGCTTCCACTTTGCGATGGCGTACTGGTGGGAGGCGCAAGCCTCGTAGCAGACGAGTTCGCGCACATCGTCAAGGTCACGGCCGAGGTCTATGGCCACCGCTAGCCTCGTGCTCCTGCGCCACGGGGAGAGCACCTGGAACCTGGAGAACCTCTTCACCGGCTGGCACGACGTCCCGCTCAGCGAGCGAGGGGTCGGTGAGGCCAGTGAGGCCGGCCGCCTGATGAAAGAGGCCGGGCTGCGACCGGCGGTCGTACATGAGTCGCTCCTGCTGCGCGCGATCCAGACCACGCAGATCGCGCTGGCGGCGATGGAGATGTCGTGGATCCCGGTCAAGCGCAGCTGGCGATTGAACGAGCGCCACTATGGGGCGCTGCAGGGCCTGAACAAGCAGCAGACCGCGGAAAAGTATGGCGAGGACAAGGTCAAGGTCTGGCGCCGCAGCTATGACGTGCGGCCGCCGGAGCTGGCACCTTCCGACGAGCGGCATCCCTCGCACGATCCGCGTTACGCCGCGCTTCCGCCGGAGCTGCTGCCGAGCGCGGAGTGCTTGAAGGACGTCGTCGACCGCATGCTTCCTTACTGGTACGACGCGATAGTGCCCGACCTTCTGCTGCACCCATGCGTGCTGGTCTCCGCGCACGGCAACAGCCTGCGCGCGCTGGTCAAGCACCTCGACCGGCTGAGTGACCAGGAGGTGGTCGAGCTCAACATCCCGACCGGCGTGCCGCGCGTGTACGAGCTCGGTGTGGACCTGCGGCCGCGCGCATGGCGCTACCTCGGCGACCCGGCGGCGATCGAGAAGCGCGCTGCTGCGGTGAAAGCCCAGGCTCAGGCTCCGCGCCACGATGCCCGTCGCGGCTCGAAATCAACGACCACTTAGACTGGTTTCGGCATTCAGAGCAATTCACGAAAGGGGGATCGCAGCAATGGCGTTTGAAGTTCCCAAGCTTGACTACGCGTTCGATGCCCTCGAGCCGCACATCGACGCGAAGACGATGGAGATCCATCACGACAAGCATCACGCGGCCTATGTAGCCAACGCGAACAAGGCGATCGAAGCGCACCCGGAGCTCGCCAGCAAGACGGTGGAGGACCTGCTGTGGGGAATCAACACGATCCCTGAGGACATCCGGACAGCGATCCGCAACAACGCCGGCGGACACGCCAACCACTCGATCTTCTGGTCGATCATGGGTCCGGGGGGCGGCGGCAATCCAAACGGGCGGATCGCCGACTCTTTGAAGAGTACCTTCGGCGGATATGACGCGTTCAAAGAGCAGCTGCAGAAGGCGGCCGTGGGCCAGTTCGGCAGCGGCTGGGCGTGGCTCGTCGCCGACCGCCAGGGCAAGCTCCTGATCAAGGGTTATCCCAACCAGGACAGCCCCTACATGGACGAGCTGACGCCGATCCTCGGCGTCGACGTCTGGGAGCACGCCTACTACCTGAAGTATCAGAACCGGCGGGCGGACTACGTGACGGCGTGGTTCAACACGCTGAACTGGGACGCCATCAACGCTCGGTTCGGGTCGGTCTGGGCCTAGGTTCCTCCAGGGTTCTCTAGGTAGAATCTCCGGGTCCATGGACAAGATCCGAAACGCGCTGGTCGTCGCGGAGGCCGTCCTTGCCTTGCTGCTGACCTTGGGCGTCCTCACCCAGACGCCCAAGGCCTCGGGGCTCGGAGGCACGATCGGGGGCGGCGACTCCGGACTTGGCGGCGGCTACCGGACGCGGCGCGGCCTGGAGCGGCAGATCTACTGGACCACATGGGTCCTGGTGGCCGGCTTCCTGGTCTGCTCGATCGCCAACGTCTGGGTGGCGGCGCATCCGACGTAGCAGCCTCGCGGCCGCCGCATTTGCGGCGGCTCTGGCCCTCGGAGGGTGCCAGCCGGTCGCCACAGTGCCGAAACCGGCGCGCGGCGGCACGGCCATCGAGGCGCTGGTCGGGCAGGCCACCGTCCTCAACCCTCTCTTTGAGTCGAACGAGAGCACGCGCGACGTCGACAGCCTGATCTACCAGGGCCTGACCGCAGTCGACTCGCAGCAAAACGTCGTCGGGGTCCTCGCGCGCGACTGGGCGGTTTCGCCGGATCACCTGTCCTACACGGTCAACGTCCGGGACGGTGTCAGGTGGGGCGACGGTGAGCCGTTCGGCGCCGACGACGTGTTGTTCACCTTCCACGTGCTGCAGGACCTCGAGTACCAGCAGCCGGGCGCGGAGATCTGGCGGCAGGTCGGAATCACTGCCGGTGGTCCAGGCCAGGTGGTCTTCTCGCTGCGCGCGCCCGACGCGTCGTTCCCGCTCTCCCTGCGGGTCGGCATGATCCCCAAGCACATCTTCAAGGGGATGGCGCCGGAGCAGATCGCCTCCAGCCCGTTCAGCGCCGTGCGTGCGTTCGGCACAGGTCCGTTCAAGGTCGGCTCGATCAGCCCACTCGCGATCACGCTGGATCGCAACCCATACGCCGTGCCGCAGCCGTACCTCGACCACCTCGTGCTTCGCACGTACCCCGCGACCGATCCTCAGAGCGCCATCCGGGCGGTGCTGACCGGCGCGGCCGACCTCGTGGGGGGCATCCAGCCGCAGGAGGTCGACACGCTGCAGGGAAGGAACGACCTCACCGTCCAGGAGATGCGCATGTTCACGAACTCGTTCGTGACCTTCAACTCGGACGGCGACGGCAAGCCGTTCTTCGGCGACCCGACGATCCGGCGCGCGCTCGTCCAGGCGATCGATCGGCAGAAGATCGTGAATGAGGTGCTGGCGGGCCGAGCGGACCCCGACCCGAACCCGATCCCGACGGCCGACTGGGCCTACTCGGCCGCTGCGGCCAACCTGCATCCGTACGATCCGGTCGCAGCGGCCAAGGCGCTGGATGCGGCGGGCTGGGTGCAGAGTACGGGCTCCAAATTCCGTGCCAACAAGACCACGGCGTTCAGGGTCACGCTGGTCGCCGCGAACTCCTATCCGAATCAGCAGATCGCCGAGGCGATTGCTCGCCAGCTGGGCGACCTCGGCGTGCAGGTCGACGTCAAGCCGTTGCCTGCGTCCAAGCTCCTGCAGGACTTCGTCCTCACGCACAGGTACCAGATGGCCTTGATCTCCATCGACGTCGGTCCGGACCCCGACCAGTACTCGCTGTGGCACTCGGGCATCGACCCGGCGTTCCTGAACTTCGCTTACTCGCGCGGATGGGGTCTGATCGACCAGGACCTCGAGGCGGGTCGGGCGGCGGTGGACCCGTCCGCCAGGCTCGCGGCCTACCTCGATTTTCAGATGCTGATGGCCGACGCAGCGCCGGCGATATTCATCTATGCGAGCCGGTACGAGTACGCGGTATCGCAGCGCGTGCACGGGGTGCACATGAACAAGGCGATCGAGCCGTACGACCGGTTCCAGTACGTGACCGACTGGTACGTGAATACGACCGGATAAGTCTCCAGCCCCATCCCCGGCCTTCGGCCGGGACTTCCCCATGAATGGGGAAGAGTTGGAGGAGACAATTGCGTCGTGGATCTCGGGTTGAGGGATCGGAGCGCGCTCGTGACTGCCGCGAGCAAGGGTCTCGGCCGGGCATGCGCCGAGGCCTTGATCGCCGAGGGCGCGCGCGTCTACATCGCTTCCCGCGACCCCAAGGCGATCGAGGCCACGGGCCGCCAGATCGGGGCCGCCGGCTGGTCGGCCAAAGACATGTCCAAGCAGGGCCACAACGAAGAGCTCGTGAATGACGCAGCCGAGACTCTCGGCGGTCTCGACATACTGGTGGTCAACGCCGGAGGTCCTCCTCCCGGAACGTTCCAGACCGTGCCACTCGAAGCGTGGGAGCCGGCGATCCAGCTGACGTTGATGAGCGCGGTTCATCTCGTCCATGCGGCGCTGCCGCATCTCGGGCGTTCGGATCAAGGCCGGATCGTCTTCATCAGCTCGATCTCGGTCCGCCAGCCGATCCGGAACCTGGTGCTCTCCAACGCCCTTCGCGGCGCCGTGACGGGCCTGGCCAAGACGCTATCGCGGGAGCTCGCCCCCGAGGGGATAACCGTGAACAGCCTCGCCCCCGATGCCATCCTCACCGATCGAATACGCGAGGTCGGCGTGACGTCGAGCTCGCCGATGGGCCGATTCGGCGAGCCGGCGGAGTTCGCCGCGGCATGCGCCTTCCTCTGCTCGCGCCAGGCCGCTTACATCACCGGCCAGACGCTCGGCGTGGACGGCGGCTCCCTGCTTGGTGTCCACTAGGATTCCGATGAGATGAGCACCGCCGTTCGCTTCGCCGAGAGGATGTCGCGCCTCGGCACCGAGGGCGCGTTCGAGGTGCTCGCCCGCGCACGCAAGCTGGAGTCCGAAGGCAAGCGCATCGTCCACCTCGAGATCGGCGAGCCCGACTTCGCGACTCCCGACAACATCGTCGAGGCCGCGATCGGCGCCATGCAGAACGGCTACACGCACTACACGCCTGCGAGCGGAATCTTCGAAGCCCGCGAAGCGGTGGCCTCATTCGTGAGCCGCACGCTCAAGACGCAGGTCGACCCCGCGGACGTGGTGCTCGTCCCGGGCTCCAAGAACGTTCTTCTTTTCACCCTGCTCGCGTGCATCGAACCAGGTGACGAGGTCATCCTGCCCGACCCCGGCTATCCCGCCTACGCCTCGCAGGTGAACTTCATCGGCGGCGTGCCGAAGACCGTCACGCTTCGCGAGGAGAGCGGGTTCCGCATGGACCTCGAGGAGCTCGAGTCGCTGGTCTCGCCGAAGACGCGGATGCTCATCATCAACACGCCGCAGAACCCGACCGGAGGCGTGCTGACCGCGGAAGACGTGAAGTTCGTCTGCGACCTCGCCCACAAGCACGACCTGCTCGTCGTCTCCGACGAGATCTACAGCCAGCTTGTGTACGGCTTCCATCACGTCTCACCGCTTTCTCACGAGGGCATGCGCGAGCGGACCGTATTGATGGACGGGCTGTCGAAGTCCTACGCGATGACCGGATGGCGCCTCGGCTACGCGGTGGCTCCTCGGGCGCTGGCCGCCAAGCTCGACACGCTGATGATCAACTCCTCGTCGTGCGCCGCGGCGTTCACGCAGATCGCCGCGATCGAGGCTCTCGGCTCGCCCGAGTCGGAGCACGCCGTGCGACGTATGGTCAAGGTTTTCGAGCACCGCCGCGACCTGGTGGTCGACGGCATGAATGAGATTCCCGGCATCCGCTGCGCGCGGCCGCAGGGCTCGTTCTACGTGTTCCAGAACGTGGAGGGCACCGGGTTCGACGAGCACGAGCTGGCGAGCCGCCTGCTCAACGAAACGGGCGTCGCCGTTTTGCCAGGCACCGCGTTCGGCCCGGCGGGCAAGGGGTTCATACGCCTCGCCTACACGCAGTCGGAGGACGAGCTGAAGCTCGGGCTGGGACGGATCAAGGATTTCATCGCGGCCCACAAGTCATAACGGGACGTAATTTGGCGCGACCGCCGGCACCCGCTGGTTTCCCGCTCGCCCCAAAGACGTAACCGCCGGCACCGGCGGCTCGAACTGCCCCAGGCTCATATATTGTCGTGCTGATGGGTGACGGCCTTCGGCGCCTGAGTGAGCCGCTGGTCAGGGAGGACGGCAGACTCCGTCCCGCCTCCTGGGAAGAGGCCCTTACCAGGGCCGCCGCCGGATTCGAGGCCGCGCGCCAGAAGGGCCCTCACGCCTTCGGCATGTTCAGCTGCTCGAAGACGACCAACGAGATGAACTTCATGGCCCAGAAGTTCACCCGCGCGGTCATGCACAGCAACAACGTCGACAGCTGCAACCGGACTTGACACGCCCCCAGCGTCGCCGGTCTGGCGACAGTGTTCGGAGCCGGAGGCGGGACCTCGTCCTACCGCGAGGCCGAGGACACCGACTTGATCATCCTGTGGGGCTCGAACGCGCGCGAGACGCATCCGATCTTCTTCCACCACCTGCTCCGCGGTGTCCGGAACGGCGCGAGGTTGATCGCGGTCGATCCGCGGCGCACCAGCTCCGCCGAGTGGGCGGACGTGTGGCTCGGGATCGACGTGGGCAGCGACATCTCGTTGGCCAACGCGATGGCGCGCGAGATCATCCACAACGACCTGGCTGACAAGGAGTTCATCGCGCACGCAACCACGGGCTATGACGAGTTCGCTCGCTGCGTGGAGGCTTACACGTTGGAGCGCGCCGAAGCCGACACCGGAGTGCCGGCGGCCGCCATCAAAGAGGTCGCGCTCGCGTACGGTCGCGCGAACACCGGGATGATCTGCTGGACCCTCGGTATCACCGAGCACCACAACGCGGTCGACAATGTGGTCGCGCTCATCAACCTCGCTCTTCTCACTGGCAAGGTGGGTCGCTACGGATGCGGTCTCAACCCCCTGCGTGGGCAGAACAATGTCCAGGGCGGCGGCGACATGGGCGCGATCCCCGCCAGGCTGCCGGGTTTCCAGGACCTCGAAAACGCCGAGCTGCACGAAAAGTTCGCGCGAGCGTGGGGCGGCGCCGAGTTTCCGATGCAAAAGGGCTGGCACCTGAGCGAGATGTTCGAGGCGATGGACCACGGGGACCTGCGCGCGGTCTACAGGCGGACCAGACGCGCGCGGTACGCCTGCTCAGCGGGCTCGAGCACCTGGTGGTCCAGGACATCTTTCTCACGCAGACCGCGCAGCTTGCCCACGTGGTGCTGCCGGCCGCCGCGGGGTGGGCGGAGTCGGAGGGCACCGTGACCAACAGCGAGCGCCGCGTGCAGCGAGTCCGGCGGGCGCTGGAGCCGCCCGCGGGTGCGCGTGACGACATCGACATCATCTCCGACCTGGCGAGGCGGCTAGGCTGCGACTGGGGAAATCCCACCGCGGAGCAAGTGTGGGATGAATGCCGCCGGCTTTCGCCCATGCACGCCGGGATGGCGTACTGGCGGCTCGACGAGCTGGGCGGCATCCAGTGGCCATGCCCCGACGAGTCGCATCCGGGAACCCAGTTCCTGCACGCCAGGTTGTGGAAGGATCCGGTCGAAGGCCCGCGCGCTCCGTTCCACGCGGTCGAGAACGATCCCCCCGTCGACCGCCTGACCGAGGACTTTCCGATCCGCCTCACCACCGGTCGCAGGTTGGATTCGTTCAACACCGGGGTGCAGACCGGCGAGTACACGTCGCCCCTGCGCCGAGGTGAGGCGTTGTTGATCTCGCCGGAAGATGGAAAGCGCTACGCCGTCGGCGACGGCGAACGTGTGCGCGCGAGCTCGCGCCGCGGATCGGTCGAGGTCGAGGTGCGCTTTGAGCCGACCCTGAGACCAGGGCTTGCGTTCATGACCCTCCATTTTCCCGACCAGGTCTCGACGAACGTCCTGACCATCGACGCGACCGACCCGAAATCGGGCACGGCGGAGTTCAAGGCCAGCGCCATCCGGATCGACAAGATCCCCGTCCCCGCCAGCACATAGATGGACATCCGGACCACCGGTGGCCCCGCCACCAAGGACGAGATGGCCGCCGTC
>WNFT01005142.1_pt1 | contig 11418 bp, 8 predicted proteins | sample 5400191 | NCBI WGS metagenome assembly WNFT01 (sample SAMN13153359, study PRJNA577476) | soil metagenome | isolation source: 80 cm saprolite under Madrone tree | place: USA:California | collected 2016-06-14
CCAGTAAGGGCCACGGGGCCAACCACGCCCACGCCATCGTTGCCTACGACCGTACCACGGGCCGCCAAACCTGAACATCCGCAGGAAAAAGCGAAAGAAAACTGCCAGTATGATGAGCGGTACCAGCAGTACAAGCAGCAGCAGTCCGAAGATGGCTCCGAAAATATCTCCGGCGGCACCCACAAATGACCCACCATTCGCGATGAGCCCCTGTAACAAGGCTAAGGCCACCAGGATAAGAAGAATAAACCCGAACCGAAAAGGGGCTCGCCTGTGTCGTTGTGGGCGTGCCCACGGCGGCACACCCTGTCCCGGCCTTCCTGGAGTTCCCTGTCCCACATTATAGGAATTGTACCCATCCCCGCCGGAGCGCCCGTGCTGTTGCGTGCCCTGGTTGTTGGGATTTGTACCGCTTCCCTGTTGATTCAAATAGCCGGCATCATTCTGGCCCGGGTTGGCCTGGGCCTGGTAACCCTGTTGATATATCGGCTCATCGTAGCTCGATGGCGGCTCGTCTCTCGGTGTCGCCTCGTTGTCCAGCTTGCCAGACCAGGAATAGGGATAGTGCGGATAATATACCTCGTCATGTAAAGGATCATGCTCTTGCGCTTGTGATCCTGGATCAAACTCTTGCTGGCTCATACCTGGCTCCTGCCGCTCCTATGAGATCATCCTGATACCATTTACTATAAACTACGTAACGCGGATACTAGAGTTGCAGTTGCGGCTGGGCTTTATCCTTTGCATCCCAGTTCCTCTAATACCCCTTACGACTGCACCCCGATATACAATAGTACACCATTGGACATGGCATGAAACGAGCAATGCCCGCGGTGCGTTATACTATAATAGTACAGCCTGATAATACAGCGTGCTGAAGCGGTGTCCTTTCAACATTCATTAAGAGAAATGTAGTGGCACCCGTCGCGGGTGCAGTTCTGGACCCCGGCTACAATGTACGGCATGACTTGAAAAACAATTTAGATAGGCATCTCATCATTTAACGTCTCACCGGAGGAAGTGAGGACTATTCTATTGTAACATAATGCGCCTATTTCAGATGGAGAAAGACATGGCTATGGATCAGCATAACAACAATCAACACGAAGATGGACACGCTATTCTTACTCAAGGCAATGCAAGTGATGGCGCAAGCAGTGGCTCAAACCATGCTCTTATTCCCATTACCGGTAAAGCGCTGGAGGGTGTAAAGTCTGGCCCTACCCATTCAACCCTGGCACAAGCGTTTGCACACCGCCGCGCTCGTCTTAATCGTATTATCATTATCAAACGTCGTCAGCAGCGTTCCGCACGCAGTGACACTACTGCTCCCCGCCTCATGATCACTGCTTTTGTACTCGCCATCGTCCTTTTCTCGCTCCTATCAAGTGGTGTAGGTGCCGCTTATGCCTACTATCAATCCCAGTTACCACTGCTCAACGGCATCGCCAGTCATTCACTTTTCCAGACCACCCATATCTATGATCGCAATGGCAAATTACTCTATGACCTTTATGATCCAAAATACGGCCGCCGGACCTATGTCAATTACAATGATATTTCCCCGCTCATGATCAATGCCACCATTGCCGCCGAAGATCACACCTTCTGGGATAATTCCGGCGTCGATTTTCAGGGCACCATACGTGCCGCCATCGCTAATCTGCAAAGCCATTCCATTGTCGAGGGCGGCAGCACCATTACCCAGCAGTTGGTCAAGAATCAGATACTCGCCAACGATCCACGCACTTTCCAGGTCAAGAGCGAAGAAGCGGTCCTCGCTTATGGACTCACACAACAATATCCCAAATGGAAAATCATGGAAATGTATCTGAACACCGTCTACTATGGTTCTCTGAACTATGGCGTTGAGGCTGCTGCCGAGGGCTACTTCAATATCAAACCAAATTGTACGCACACGCATTGTGCTCCCGCCGTTGCGCAACTTGACCTTGCTCAGGCATCTCTGTTGGCCGGACTGCCGCAGAGTCCTTCCGGCTATGATCCGACGAACAATAAGCAGGCGGCACTTGACCGGCAAACGATTGTCCTACAATCCATGATCGACCTGCACATGATTACGCCCGCTCAGGCCAACCAGGCACACGAAGAAATAGCAAAGTACGATTTCAAACCATTTGTTCATACCAAGAATGCTCCTCATTTTGTGGACTACGTCATCAACCAGGTACTCGTCCCATTGATGGGAGCAGAGAATTTGCTGGATGGCGGCTACAACATCTATACCACCATCGATCTGAATCTGGAGAAAAAGGTTGAGCAGATCACCTACAGCCACCTCTACAAGGTGCAATGTGACAACTACCTGGGCTGTTATGGACCCTTGGATGTGCAGAATAACGTGAATAACGCCGCCGTAGTCGTGGAGAGTCCGGTGGATGGCGAGATTCTGGCAATGGACGGAAGCGCTAATCTTCAGGACAAAAGCCCTCAAGTACAGGGACAGTTTAATGCTGCCACTGCGTTCCGGCAGCCAGGCTCATCGTTCAAGCCTATCGTCTATGCTACCGCCTTCGAGATGGGCTGGTATCCCGCCACAATCCTGCAAAACCACAAGACCATCTACCCTATACTGGTATCCAACAATCCGCGCAAATATTACACTCCCGACAACTATGGTAAGGTCTTCCTCAACGGCTTCCCCATGACCATCCGTAATGCCCTGGCAAACTCGATCAACATTCCCGCCGTCGATGCCATCGAGTACACCGGCATCTCCAACGTTTTGAACATGGCGGCCCGTCTTGGACTCACCGAGGTCGCTGCTCGCAACCCAGGTACACTCGGTCCATCCATGGCCATTGGTACAGTAGAGGTCTCGCTGCTGCATCTGACCGGAGCATATGCTACCTTCGCCGACCAGGGTGTTCGTGTTCCGCAAACATCCGTCCTTGAAATAACCGACGGCACGGGCCGTCCACTTTATAAATTCGATCCTGCACATCCACACGGTGTGCGCGCCATCAGTCCAGAGGTCGCGTTCCTTATGAGCAGCGTTCTCTCAGACAAAGTCTCACGCTATCACGAGTTTTTCCCTAACAATCCGCTTGAACTGGCGGACCGCCCAGCCGCTGCAAAGACCGGCACGACCGACAGTTTCCGTGATAACTGGACCATGGGCTATACCCCACACATTGCTGTAGGTGTTTGGGCCGGAAACAGCGATAACAGTATCATGAACAATGTTATTGGTATCACGGGTGCGGGTCCTATCTGGCACGATGTGATGGAATATGTTTCGCATTACTACAACTTCCCGCACAATGATTTCGTCCGGCCACCCGATGTCCATAGCGGAACGGTTTCCGCATTGACGGGTCTCTTGCCGCGCCCAGGAGAACCCACTATTACCGACTGGTTCATTGATGGTACCATGCCTACAGTCCAGGGTAGCTACTTCTCGCGCCCGCCGTGTAAGAAGGGTGATGGACGCAAATGTGGACCACCAACGGATTAATAGGGTACAATAGTACGGAGGTTTTTTGACACGTAAGGAGAGGGAATGAATAAAGACATTGAGCGTGGCAAGGTTGAAGACGTGAACGCAGAGAATAGAAAGACAACATCCATATATGGTAGGGGTAACCCTGGCGGTCGCCCTGGCAATAACAACGCGGGGGAGAGTGATACAAAATCAACTCCAAACGCTGCAAATACAGAAGAGACAGATGTACCAGCAAACGCTGATAAGACAGAACCTGCCGCCCAAGCGATGCAGGGCAGCTCTAAAGCAGATAGCGCCCTGCGTTTACCGAGTCGTTCGGAGCTGCGAAATCTCTGGCTGAAAGAGTATGGCGAGCAGGATTACGCGCTGCAAATGTGGACACGGGTGGTAGAGCAGCAAGACCTGGAAATTGAGATGATGCTCCAGATGCATGGTATGCTCATTTTCGGTCTCATGGTCAGTACTCAGCGCTACGCTCAGTTCTACATCGAGCTGAATGAAGAGTTGCATCGCGAAAATGAACCCGATACCGCGGATGCGTTACGTGACTACTATACCGCCCTCATACCGCCCCAGGATCAAGAGATTGGACCAGAGGGCTTACCGGTGATTTTTCGCTACATTCACATGCGCGATGTGACCATCATGAATGGCGGGCACAAAATTAAAGTACCCTACTGGCGCGGTAAGATCGGCGCAGTCGACGCTTTTGTCGTCGGAGCTACGGCAGAGGAATAATAATGGATGTGATTTGTCCCGTTCCCGCAGCAGGGTACTCCTAGCGGGTACCTTGCTGCGGGAACGGGACATGCTACGGATTAACCTGTACCAATGTTCCGATCGGAGCCCAGTTATACAGCCAGGCGGCAGCTTTCAGCGGCATAGTAATGCAGCCATGGGTGCCGGTCTGCCAGCCATAGGTTGGATCATTGTGCCACACATTGGTTCCGGGTCCGTAAACTGTACGCCACCAGGAATCATGCAGGAAGAAGCCACCTGCTCTCCACTCCAATGCATAGTTAATATGCGTTGGCGGATACCAGTAGGGTGATCCGTAGGGCCATGGTGAGTAGAACGTCGTGGGATGAAGCTTTAAAAAGACGTGATATGTGCCGGTAGGACTTTGCAGCGCGGGCTGTCCGCTGGTTACCGGCGAGTTGTAGACTTCGTGGCCGTTGTCGTAGACATACATCCACTGCTTTGAAAGGCTGATAAGAATCTCCTTTCCGTGCGCATCAGGAGATATCGATCCTCCACCGCCATTTGGACTGTTGGAGGGCGTTACCAGCGCGGCGTAGATGTAGCGAGGGGCACTGCTGAAACTAGAAACGCGATACCAGCTGGAGATACCACTCCAGACGACCTGGCCGGGGACGGTAGCATAGACAGTGACAGGTGTGCCAGGCGCATCGACTGTGACAATACTGTCAGCGGTACTCGGACCGGTACGCACGTTGGACCACGAAGTCGTCACCCCTGTCCAGGTTGAAGCGGCATACGAAGAACGATCAGAGAGTGGGTTAAAGGCAATTGCCAGCATCAGCAGCAAGCCAAACAAACCAATCAGGAACAGCCTCTTGACGTTTCCTTGCATTGATACCTCCCGGAGTTGCAGAAATTACTTCCCCTCTTGAGTATATCCAGATTTTTCGCTATAAACAAGGGAGTAGCTGCTATCAATCAAGAAGGACAATAGAGTAAATGCCTATGGCAGATTTCACGACACTTGAGACGACCAGATTACGCTTAAGACACTTTAGGGATGCTGACCTGGCGCTCTTCATGGCCTATCGCAATGATCCCGAAGTAGCCAGATATCAAAGCTGGGAGGGCATAAATGAACTCGAGGCCCGAGCTTTTCTTCAAGAGCAGAAAAAGGCCCGGCCAGGTGTGCCCGGCCAATGGTTTCAAATCGCCATCGAACTCAAGGAAACGGGAATACTGGTTGGCGACTGCGCTTTGAAGATTGAGGAGTACGATGAGCGCCAGGCAGAAATTGGCTATACCCTCGCCCGCGCCTATCAAGGACGCGGTATTGCATCAGAGGCCGCCTCCTGTGTCCTGGATTATGCGTTTCTGAAGCTGGGCCTGCATCGTGTGATCGCGATTACTGATTGCGAGAATACCGCGTCTGTCGCATTACTTGAGCGCCTCGGTTTGCGCCGCGAAGGGCATTTTCTTCAGAACGTGTGGTTTAAGGGCAAATGGGGGGACGAGTACCTTTATGCCATGCTGCAAGAGGAATGGCGCAACTTTCGCGGCATAGTACCACAGTGAGGAGAGACCTATGGCCACCTCTTTCACTGGTAGATTTTCTGAAACCGCCCCCATTGCCGTAGGAGCGGATGAGGGGAGAGGGTCCTCTCCCCTCATCCGCTCCTACGGCAATCCGATCCATTTCAAAAAAACCTGCCCCGGGGGTAGGACGCATCAGCTAGCTCTACATCATACCACCCATACCGCCCATGCCGGCAGGCATACCAGCAGCCTCCTCCTCTGGCGAATCGGTGATAAGAGCATCGGTCGTCAGGAACATACCGGCAATACTGGCAGCATTCTGCAAGGCCGAGCGTGTCACCTTTACAGGATCAATGATACCTGCCTTGAACATATCCACGAACTCGCCCGTTAAGGCATCGAAACCGTGCCCACGCGGGCTTCTGCGCACCTCGGCAACAACCACAGCTCCGTCACGGCCAGCGTTAAAGGCAATCTGCCGCAGCGGCTCCTCCAGCGCACGACGCAGGATATTGACACCCGTCTGCTCATCACCGGCAGCGACCTGTACCTTATCAAGCACGGGAACAGCGTGAACCAGCACGGACCCACCACCGGCTACGATACCCTCTTCAACCGCCGCGCGGGTGGCAGAGAGCGCATCCTCAACCCGGTGCTTCTTTTCTTTCAGTTCTACCTCGGTAGCAGCACCAACCTTAATCACACCCACGCCACCGGCCAGCTTTGCCAGGCGCTCTTGCAGCTTCTCACGATCATAATCGCTTGTGGTCTCATCGATTTGAGCGCGAATCTGCTTTACACGAGCCTGGATAGCCTCTGACTTGCCAGCGCCCTCGACGATGGTTGTGGTATCCTTGTTGGCAATCACAGTACGCGCCGTCCCCAGGTCGCGCAAGGTCGTATTCTCCAGCTTCAGACCGGCCTTCTCAGTAATGAGCTTGCCACCCGTCAGAACCGCGATATCTTCCAGCATGGCCTCGCGGCGATCACCGAAACCGGGTGCTTTGACGGCCAGGACATTGAAGGTACCACGCAACTTGTTCACCACCAGCGTTGCCAGCGCCTCACCATCCACATCCTCGGCGATAATCACCATCTCCTTGCGGCCCGTCTGCAAAACACGCTCCAACAAGGGCAGGATATCCGCAATCGCGCTGATCTTCTTATCTGTAATCAGGATGTAGGGGTTGGAGAGCTCCGCCTCCATACGATCCATATTCGTCGCCATGTAGGCAGAGATATAGCCGCGATCAAACTGCATGCCCTCGGTATACTCTTTTTCCATGCCAAGGCCGCGGCCCTCTTCGACAGTAATCACACCATCTTTACCGATCTTGTCCATCACCTCGGCGATCAAGTCACCGATTTCGGGGTCGGCCGCCGAGATAGAGGCGACCTGGGCCATCTCTTCCCGCGTCTCGACCTGCTTACTCATCGATTTGACTTCATCGATGACAGCCTCGGCCCCCTTTTCAATGCCCCTGCGCAGGATCATCGGATTCGCCCCTGCCGCCAGGTTCTTCAGACCCTCGGTAATAATGGCCTGTGCCAGGACAGTGGCAGTCGTCGTACCATCGCCGGCCACATCGTTGGTCTTGGTCGCCACCTCTTTGAGCAACTGCGCGCCCATATTCTGAAAAGAATCGGGCAGATCAATCTCGCGGGCGATGGTCACACCATCATTTGTAATTGTCGGTGCGCCAAACTTCTTATCCAGGACCACGTTGCGGCCCTTCGGTCCAAGTGTTACTTTTACAACATCGGCCAGCACATCCATGCCCTTTTTAAGGGAACGGCGGGCCTCTTCGTCAAATTGCAATTGTTTTGCCACGAAATGTACTCCTATTCAACAATACCCATAATGTCGCTTTCGCGCAGGATCAAATACTCTTCGCCATCCATTTTGACTTCGGTACCGGCATACTTCGCAAATAGCACCTTTTGCCCAACCTGCACCTCTAAGGTGACACGTTTGCCATTATCAAGTACTTTGCCGGGGCCAATCGCCAGGATTTCGCCTTCCTGCGGCTTCTCTTTTGCCGTATCGGGCAGCACAATGCCGCCCCTGGTGACGGTTTCACCTGATAGAGCCTTAACTACCACGCGTTCACCCAATGGGTGAATCTTGATGTTTCCAGTTGTCATACACCAAAACCTCCCTATGTTCGTTTTATTGAGGGATCGAATAACAGACTGTTCCATTTTAGCACTCTCATAGTGAGAGTGCAAACCTCCTACATCATACACCATTCAGGGCAAGGTAGCAAGGGGATTTTGGCAAAATGAGAGTACTTTTGTCACATCATTCCTAATACAGGTAAGATAGGGCGGTCAACATACATGAACCGGCCCCAACCAGAAACTAATATACAACAGATCCTTCTAGAGCCTGCACAGGCCGTTCAAGACACTTGTCTGTAAAGCATAGGCATAGTATAATTATGGTAACGAAGATGGAAGGCGTGTTACAACAACTTTGGCAAGACGTAAACGTGGGCAAACAACTGTACAGCAACAACAACCGTATGATAATGTACTCAAGTCGTTTGGCTCGGAATACTGTTGCGACGCACAGAAACTGTGCCACTGGATGACAAACGTAAAGTACAGGAGCGATTGGACATGTGGGATAGTCTGACAGAACAAGATCCGAAGATGAAGCAGATACGCGCGCAGAGTAAAGCTGAAGGCGAGCTAAAAGCTTCCCAGAGAATGGTCTTAGCACTTATCGATGTCCGTTTCCCTTCGCTTGTAGAGTTGGCGAAACGTCATGTCAAACAGGTCAAAGATCCGGAAACGTTGACACAACTTGCAAAGCAGATCGCTATTGCACCTGACGAAGATACAGCTCGTAGCATACTGGGTTCGTATGCGGCATGATACTTCAATCAAATTTGTCTTCTGAACCGCGAGAAGGTCCCTCGCGGTTCTTCCTATTCGTGCGGATAAGCGTATCCCCTCTTTGTCTCCTCATTCACCCCCACTCCTCCTCATGTGGTACAATAGCCACGAAATTATTTCTTGTATCGACAATGCATCCTCCTTTCGTCCTGCCTGACTGCGAAGCAGTAGCCGCGATCAAGCGGCGTTGGCAGGATGGATAGGTGCCGACGCAGCATTGACAACAGGGCGACCCGACCACACAGGTCGCGCCTCTATCATTACTTAGGGAAGATGATGATGTTGGAACAAAGAGACTTGCTGGCCGGACTCAATGAGCCTCAGCAAAAAGCAGTCACTACCACCGAAGGACCCGTTCTCATTCTGGCAGGACCAGGCAGCGGCAAAACCCGCGTAATCACGCACCGCATTGCCTACCTCGTACAGCACGAACATATCTCGCCATGGCGCATCCTGGCCGTCACATTTACTAACAAGGCTGCCAGGGAGATGCGCGAACGCCTGGAAAAACTGGTGGGCATCAACGAGTCCAAAGAAATGAATATCGGCACCTTTCACGCCATCTGCGCCCGTATCCTGCGCATCGAAGCCGACTACCTGGCACCTTTGGGTCTCAATAGATCGTTTGTCATCTTCGATACCGATGACCAGGCCACGCTCATCAAGCGGGCCATCAAAGAATTGAACCTCGATGAGAAGCAATACCGGCCCATCACGATGCAGGGCCTGATTTCACGTGCCAAAAATGATTTGCAGGTGCCGGAACAAATGGCCGAACTGGCAACGAAATATCTTGAAGAGGTTGCCGCTCGCGTCTATAAACAATACCAGAGGCTCCTACGTGCCAACAATGGGGTCGATTTCGATGACCTGCTGATGCTTACCGAGCAACTCTGGCGGCGCGAGCCGGAAGTGTTGCGTAAGTACCAGCATAAGTGGCACTACATCCATGTTGATGAGTTCCAGGATTGCAACCTTCCCCAGTACAAATTGATTCGCCTGCTGGGCTTTGGCACCGACGACAGGCACGAGGGCCTGGGCAATGTCTGTGTGGTAGGTGACGATGACCAGATGATCTACACGTGGCGCGGGGCAAGCGCCGAAAACGTGCAGCGTTTCGAGCGTGACTTTCCGCATACGAAAATCATTATGCTGGAACAGAACTATCGCTCGACCCAGACTATTCTCGATGCCGCGCAGAATGTTGTGCGCCGCAATCGATTGCGCAAGGACAAACGGTTATGGACGGCATTGGGTACGGGCGAGAAAGTCCTTCTTCACGAAGCATACAATGAGGAGGAGGAGGGTCTTTTTGTGGCCCGCGAGATCACACGCCTGCTGGCCCGCGGCGATATCGAGAAGCGCGGCGATGTCGCGGTCATGTATCGTACCAATGCGCAGTCACGCGCGCTGGAAGAGCAGTTCCTGCGTACCAACATCCCCTACAAGGTAATAGGCAGCCGCAAGTTCTATGAACGCAAAGAAATTAAGGATATGCTGGCCTATTTGCGCTTGCTGGCGAATCCGCATGATGACTTGAGTATGCAGCGCATCATCAACGTGCCGAACCGCAAAGTTGGCCCGAAAACGCTGGGCGAATTGCAGCAATGGGCCAACGAAAAACACGTCTCGCTCTACGAAGCCGTACAGCAGGTTGAGTATCATCCCACGCTGGGCAAAGCGGCAAAAGCGGCATTGACAGGCTTCGCGCAACTGCTGACCGATCTTACTAATTCCATTGAGGAACTGTCTCTGCCTGAATTGCTGGATCGGACCGCGGAGCGCAGCGGCTACGGTCCAGAACTGCGTGAATCCGCCGAAGGTGAAGAACGCTGGAGCAACGTACTGGAATTGCGCCGTGTCGCCGAAGACTATTCAGAGATTGAGACGCGCACAGCGCTCGAATTGTTCCTGGAAAATGTGGCCCTGGTTGGTGGTGCGGATACCGCGCAGACCAGCGAGGATGGCAAGCTTATCAAGGAAGAGAACAACGATGCCGTGACCCTGATTACCTTACATGCTGCCAAGGGGCTGGAATATCCCATCGTCTTTATCGTTGGCATGGACGAAGGCTCATTGCCGCATGCGCGTTCTGTCGATAAACCGGAACAACTGGAGGAGGAACGCCGCCTGGCCTATGTGGGCTTTACTCGTGCTATGCGCCGCCTCTATCTAGTGCGTGCCTATCGTCGTTCATTCTTTGGTGAAACCCATATCACCGAACCATCGCGTTTCCTCGAGGATATCCCTATTCATCTCGTTTCCACTCCAGGTGGAGGGGCCGCAAAGCAGTCCGACGGTTTGCGCTCAACGGCCAATCGCAATAGTAGTTGGGATGATGACTACAACCAGGACACCTCTTCGTCGCGTGAAACCGGTCGCACGTTCGGCAGTGGCAAACCGTCAAGCGGAACAAAGGGACAGACTTCGCAATGGACAACGCGTCCATCATCCAATACCTCCCCAGGGAAACTACCTTCGGTGCCTCCACAGAAGGGCAGTAGCAATGTAACACCGCCGCTGTCGTCATCATCGGCCAAAACGCCGCCGGTGCCACCGGCACCTGCTAAGCCGAAGGGGCAGCAGTTCAAGCCGGGCGATCGCGTGCGGCATGATAAGTTTGGCGAGGGCACCATTCTCAAAAGCGAGATGCAGGAGGATACCGAGTTCGTCGAGGTGCAGTTCGACAGTAAGTTTGGCAAGAAACGTTTGAGTATGGACTTCGCGAAACTAGAGAAGTTGTAAGTTTGCGATATCCGCAAAGAATCATTCACCCGCCGCAGGGTACCCGCAAGGGGCACCCTGCGGCGGGG
>WNFT01008430.1_pt1 | contig 11418 bp, 10 predicted proteins | sample 5400191 | NCBI WGS metagenome assembly WNFT01 (sample SAMN13153359, study PRJNA577476) | soil metagenome | isolation source: 80 cm saprolite under Madrone tree | place: USA:California | collected 2016-06-14
AAGTCTCGAGAGCCGCGTTGACAGCGTCCTTCGCAAGGCGCACTGCAACGGGGGCCTGTGCTGCTACTGCTTTTGCAAGTTTTAGAGCTTCGGTGAGATGTTCACCCTGGGGCACTACACGATTCACCAGGCCGAAAGCATGCATTTCCTGAGCAGTGACCGGTGCTCCCGTCAGCACAATCTCCATAGCGCGGTACTTGCCAAGGGTGCGCGCCAGGCGCTGTGTTCCGCCTGCCCCGGGAATGATGCCAAGATTAATCTCAGGCTGCCCAAAACGCGCATTTTCGGAGGCCACGATCATGTCACAATGCATTGCCAGTTCGCATCCTCCCCCCAGGGCATAGCCGCCAACGGCAGCAATCATGGGTTTATGAATGCGTTTAATACGTGTCCAGGCTTCAAATCCGCCAAGCAACATGTCTATGGGAGACTTATCGGACATCTCCTTGATGTCAGCTCCGGCGGCAAAGGCTCTATCACCGGAGCCGGTGATGACCATGCAGCGGATCTGTTCATCGCGATCAAACTCTCCTAAGGCATCGGCAAGCTCGCCAACAAGATGAGTGTTGAGGGCGTTCAGTTCCTTTGGGCGATTCAAGGTAACAATGCCGACACGTTCGTCGCGTTCGACTAAAATATATTGATAGTTTTTCTCGGGCATAACTCTCCTCACAAGTAGCTGTTCTAACTAAACATCGCTTGTAGCTACAGAGATAAATCAGAGCCACTGCTACAACTATCTTAAGTATATCACCACACATCTTCACTATTGACGGGATGGAAGAAATGATCCACGCTCATCCAGAGACTTTTGGTTGGACGATAGAAAAGGACTGGGAGAAGAAAGGGTAAGGTGACACCTAACGCTATCAGGGTTGTCACCGAGACGCTTTGACTGGCGGCCAGCGGAACGGCAATCGCGGCAATCAGCAATTCACTGACGACCAGGTTTACGGCCATGGCACCGCTATAATAGCCCGGCTCACGCTCGAAGGCGAAGTTGCAGGCCGAACAGCGTTCGTATGTTTTGATCCAGCCCGAGAATATTTTCCCCCTACCGCAAACGGGGCAGCGCTGGCGTAACCCCCGCTTCAATAGCATGAATGCATATTCAGTGTTGGTCATCTATGATATACCTCGCATGTTCTGATGATACTATAGCAGAAAATTGTCGAAGATTGTTATGATCTCCAGGATGTAAGATAATAATCAGTAATGGAGAAATGGATATTGAACAGACAGATCGACTTGCAAACCGTCTTAGTGCAGCGCCCTCTCGGTCTTGTATTCGACATTGATGGCACACTCAGTCCCCTCGCGCCCACACCTGACCAGGCCAGGCTCTATCCGGGTGTAGTGCCTTTATTGGAGCGAGTCAGTAAATATGCTTACGTAGCCATCATGACAGGTAGAGCTATAGACGATGGTGCCGCGATGGTAAATGTAGACGGGCTCACCTATATCGGCACCCATGGATTGGAATGGAGCGACGGCTTACCCTGGCTGCATCCTGTGCACGTGGTGCCGCAAGCCCTGGACTACTACGAGCCGGGTAAATATTTGCTCGACCTGGTAGAGAAACAACTTTCCGACTTGCCAGGTGTAATCGTACAGCGCAAACGTATAGGAGGATCGATTCACTACCGTCTCTCACCCAATCCAGTAGAGACGCGGCAGAAGCTCTTGTCGCTATTGGAACAGCCAGCTCGCCAGGTCAACATGAGTCTAAGCGAGGGGAAACAGGTCGTAGAGGTCCGTGTGCCACTGCCAATAAACAAAGGGCAGGCGCTACGCCAGTTCGCGCAGCGTTTTAGCCTGCAAGCGGCTGCTTTTGCTGGAGATGATCGCACCGATCTTGATGCTGTAAGAGAGATAGAGAGGATGCGGGAAAAGGGTATAGCTGCTCTTTCTATCGTAGTGCAGCAGCCTGATATGCTGCAGGAGCTGTTGCAAGAGGCGGATATAGTGGTGCAAGAAGTACCCGGAATGGTGGACCTATTACGCGCAATGGTGGAAATGTTAGAAACGGCGCCAGGGTCTCCCCCCGCTCCACACCACCCCTACTATGATTAGGAGTGGCGCCTGGCTGTCTCTAGATTACTCAGCCTGCGCTCGCTGCAGGCATCCCGAATCCAGATTCTAAATCAACAGTTCTGACAGGTAAGCGATCGAGTAAGTAATTGATGTCGTCAATTTGACGACTAAGCCAGGCATTGAGATCCTGGCGTTGCACTATCTGCCGTGCAAGTGTCGCTTTACTGCGTCTTTCGTCAGTCGGCAATGTTAAAGCCTCGTAGAGCGCTTGCGCGGTCTCAGTCACATCTATGGGTGAGATGGGAACGGACGCCTTACCCAATTGTTGAAAAGCCCCAGCCGTGCGGGAGAGTACAAGCACTCCATTACGCTGATTGACAACAGGTCCCTCTTTTGCAACCAGGTTCATGCCGTCAATGATGGGATTGACCAGCAGCACGTCGTAATACTGCATTGCTGCAAGCGCTTGCACACGGTCGTTACCAAGAAAAACCTCAATCGGAGTCCACTCATCCGTACGGTAACGCTGGTTGATCTCTTCAATGGTCTTCAATACTTCGGCCTGGTAGCGCTTATACTCGAGTAAGCTTTGACGCGAAGGAACCAGGAATGCTAAGAATTTGACCCTTCCGAGAAGCTCTGGATGTTGATTAAGCATGTGCGCATAAGCCTGGAAGCCGCGCACGATGTTTTTTGTCGGTTCAATGCGGTCTACACGTACGATAGTCTTTTCACCTAGCAAAGGCAGTATCCTCTGAGCCGCACGTTTGCCCGCACGGCTTTGCACAATGCGGCGTTCCTCCTTGACTGAAATGGAGATTGGGTAAGCACGTGCCTGGGTGCGATGACCCTGCCACCACACGGCTCCTTCCTCAAAATCAACCACGGCCCCTTCAAGCAGTGTACGTGCACCTTCAAGGAAGTTACGGGCATCGCGCTCTGTCTGAAAGCCGATAATATCATTCCCTACCAGGCCGCTGTAGATGGCATGTGTGATATTGCTAGGCAAAAACTGCCAGCAGCGAATATCGGGCCAGGGGATATGAATAAACTGCTGCATAACGATGGTTGAGTGATGCTGGCGGATCATAGCCGGAGCCAGGTAAAGGTGATAATCGTGCAACATGACGATAGGCATCGTGTCTTCGCACTCGATTTCGGCATTCACAGCGTCGGCAATAGCCTGGTTTGCTACGACATAGCCGTTTTCCCAGGCATCTTGAATCTTGTGGGCGGAAGTTGAGCCGTCAGTAGGATCGTAGAGGTAGTGCTGCAAAAACCAGAGCACGGTGTTACTGACCTGCTCATAGTGTTTGCGATAAGCCTGCTTGGGGATAGCCACATAGCGGAGTTGCATCTTCTGGCCACGCATTGGCGGCTTGAGCAATCCATCATCGTTCTGCTGTGCCTCTCTCAAAGCAATGCGGTCTCCTTCCGTCATTGCCATGGCAACCCAGGTGACTTCCATGCTATTTGCCGCACCAATCAAGGCAGTAACCATACCACCGGCTCCTCTACGGTTTTTTAACGTTTTATCCTGGGTCAGAAAATACTCGACTGGACCACGATTGGTAGCAATAATCAGGCGGTTGGCATGTATAAATTGTGGCGGTAGCGTTTCGCGTACCGTTATCGGCGTGGGCACGGGTCAATTCCTTTCTACTCTAAAGGTGCTTACTATCTTCCTTTTCGAGGCCCTATAAGACCTACCCGAAAATCTTCTTATCCTTTCAGGCCCACAAAGGATTGCGATAGTATCCTCTGACACAAGTATATACGATTTTGTGCATCTTTCAGCACATTGACCCCCTAAATATAGTACCATATTTCTTATAAAATATGGGTTAAGTTTCCTAGCTTATTATTGCTAATAAGTTACGAATCTTGCGCTATCCCTAGTACTTGTAATGTATCTAACATGGAAAGGGTTTCGTTTATGACACGAATTGATGGCCGGATGCAGACTCAATTACGCCCGGTACATATGACTGTTGATTACCTGGACAACGCTGAGGGATCAGTATTGATCGAGGCCGGAAAGACGCGGGTATTGTGTGCTGCCAGCATAGAAGAAAGAGTGCCGCTATTTCTGGAAGGTAAAGACCAGGGCTGGGTAACTGCCGAATATAGCATGTTACCTCGCGCAACCCACACGCGTAGTTCTCGCGAGCGTGATGGCAGGGTTAGTGGGCGCACACAGGAGATTCAACGCTTAATCGGGCGTTCGCTGCGTGCCGCGGTGGATATGAACAAATTGGGGTCACGTACGATTACGCTGGACTGCGATGTGTTACAGGCTGATGGCGGTACCCGTACCGCGTCGATTACCGGCGCATATGTAGCGCTGTACCGCGCCTGCTCGCAGTTAGTAAAACGGGGAATACTTGCTGTGCACCCGGTACGGATAGCTGTGGCTGCAGTGAGTGTTGGCGTAGTTGGCGGTGAGATACTGCTCGACCTGTGTTATGAAGAAGATTCGCGTGCAGAAGTCGATTTTAACGTGGTAATGACTGCTGAACATGAGTTTATCGAAGTGCAGGGAACGGGCGAAGGCGGTGTTTTTAGCCGCACCACGATGGATGCTCTGACCGCACTTGCGGAGCAGGGTATTGGCGAGCTATTGGAGATACAGAGGAAGTATATCTAACAGCGCGATCATGGAAATCTACAAAATCACCGGTAATACCCCATAGGCGCACAATTTATTGGCGCATCGCCGATTTATCGGCCTGGGGAGCGCATCGACGGGTCATTGGCCGATCAATCGGCGGTGCGGGCATGAATGCGCCGCCTACGCAATGGCCGGTTTTGGTCGTTAAAGTTCATCATTGCGTCCCCACAGACTTTTTTCGTTTACTTACTAATAAAGACATGAGGTACTTTGGTACCGCCGCTATTCTAGACCCGGCATCTTCTTCGTTTAAAATAGTTGAAAGATAGGCAGACAAGCCAAATCCTGTAGGGATGGGGATTGCCCTTGCCAGGGTATGTCATAGAACCTACCTGAATGACCTACGAAACTTGCTGATTATGAGGGGTTCGTGTTAGAATCCTCTACAGATATTTCAAAAGAAGACGACCTGCCGGACCAGCGGCAGAGTCGAGAGGAGCGCGAATTGAAAGCGAAAGCAGACCGAAATTGGTTCTGGCGCATTGTAGATTTCATCAATCCGTTACGTGATCCTAGCCTGACTGTAGCTGTTGTTCTGACATTTATCGAAGAGGCAGGCCAACATGACACATGGTATTGGATTGTGGTTGTCGCCCTCATCAACTGGCTGGCTGTACGAGGCGTAGTCTGGTTGGTAGTGAATTTTTCTTTTGCCAGTGTATTTATTTGGCGCCGTGCCTGGTGGGCGATCCAGCATCCTCGCCTGGCCTGGCGTATCCTGGATGCTGTTGGTCACGAAGAAATCGTGATTGGTGGACTGCCCTCTCTTTCTGAAGGCATATTGCTGCCGGATGGAACTACCGTTTTGAGTATGAGCCCGACGCTGGGAGCGAGCGGAATCCAGGTCATCGGTGAGCTACCCGCTGGAACTGAAATACCTATGTTGACTATGCCCAACGGGCAAATAGTGCCCAATCTTACAGCACTGGCAGGCGGTGCTGGCCTTTCAGGCGCAAATACTGGAGCATTTCCTGGTATGACTGGTCAACCTACCAGGGGATTTTCCCAAATGGGGGCTAATGGATTTGCCGGTCAACAGACCACCGATGGCTTCCCTCAAAGCTTCCCACAACGTTCCTCTGAGGAGGAAGAGCGTCTGCGACAACAGTTAGTAGCCTTTACACGCTTGTTGGATGACTGGACTCAATTCACGGAGGAGAAGTGGCGTACTGTCAGTGATAGCCAGCTTGGCTGGAAGCCCTTGCGCGGCAGGTGGGGGAGTTGGGAAGATATTTTCCAGGATGCCTTTGCTGCCAAAACGTCGGACCCCATGGCCCAGGCTGCGCAAGTTGCCGGTGAGGCAACTGCCAGGCGTTTTGATTTCTCCAAGGAGAAAGGTTCCGCGGCCTCCGCGGTCGCTTGCTTCCTGCGCGATATGATGACTCTGCGCCAGAGCATAGAAATGACGCAATCGATGCTTAGCAACGCTCATGAGACACCTACTGTACAGCCAGCTGTACAACCACGCCAGGCGCAGTCTTCTGGCAATACGATTTCCCTGCGCGGTGGCTTTGGCAGTTCCTCTGCTCGTAACTCGCTGATACGCCGCCCATCACCGACTTACGTAGATGCCGACTCTGATAACTAAATCAACGAGGAATTGCTATGAATACGTATCCTCCACGTATTACCCATGTGCGCCCCGAGTTGGAATGCATGGCTGAATATCATCCTGGCGAATCCCTGGAAAGCTTTAGTACACGTACCGGTATACCGATCGACCGTCTCATCAAGTTGAACAGTAATGAGAGTCCTTTCGGCCCGGTACCTTCGGTTTTGAACGCATTAGGCGATTATAGAAACTATAACGGCTACCCCGATACTAATGCGACCGCCCTACGTACAGCTCTTTCGGCTTATACCGAACTCGACAGTCGATATATCGTTTTGAGCCATGGCAGTAGTGAATTGATCAATCTGCTGTGGCATATTTTTCTCTCAGTGGGCGATACTATCATCTCTTGTACTCCCACCTTCTCCCTCTACACATCAGTCACTACGTTCTGCGGTGCCTCGGTGATCGAAGTACCTCGTACAGTCGATTACGAGGTTGATGTAGAGAGCGTATTCGCTGCTCTTACCCCGTCAACGAAGTTGATTGTGCTCTGTTCGCCAAATAACCCCACCGGCAATCCCATTGCTAAGGACGATCTGCTGGCGTTGCTGGAATCGGGCCGCATCGTCGTGGTGGACGAAGCATATGTTGAATTTTCCTCGCGTCCAAAAGGGTTTGTGCACCTGGTACCACAATATCGTAACCTCGTCGTTTTACGTTCTTTCAGCAAATGGGCAGGGCTGGCAGGTCTGCGCATTGGCTATGGCGTGTTCCCCGAGTGGATGACCCATTACATGCTGCGCGCACAATGCCCTTTCGAGGTCAATGTCGCCGGTCATATCGCTGCGATTGAAACGCTTGCTCACCTGGAGTCTGTGCTTGCCAATGTGCAGCACATCGTACAGGAGCGAGAACGACTCTTTGAGGTTTTGAACAGGCAACCCTACCTCGAACCATTTCCTTCAGAGGGTAACTTTATCCTGGCGCGTATCTGCGATGCAGATATGAAGATTGAACAGGTACGTGCAGTGGTCGAGGCACACGGCATACTGCTTCGCTACTTCCAGCAACCCTCTATGAGCGATTTCCTGCGAGTGACCGTTGGTTTATCCGAACATACAGATAGATTAGCCGAGGCATTAGCAAGCGTCAAATCGTAGGATTATGCTTGCCCCTCCTGCTCTTTGCGGGGTACAATACGCCCGGGAGATATTAGTTAAGAGGGGGCGCGATAAACGACAAAGAGCGTCCTTAGAGGGAGGATATTTGATGCCGGTCAATACAAACGAGATTAGCATAATTGAGGATGTGGCAGCACGCGAGATACTTGATTCGCGGGGCAATCCGACTATTGAAGTCGAGGTATTGCTGATGAGCGGAGAAAGCGGTGTGGCAGCAGTTCCTTCTGGCGCATCGACAGGTGCACATGAAGCCGTAGAGTTGCGCGATGGCGACAAAAGCCGCTACGGCGGCAAGGGTGTGCTGACCGCTGTAAACAATGTGAATGAGGCTATCCGCGAGGCCATTGTCGGGCTTGACGCCACTGACCAGGTTACGCTGGACGAATTGATGATCGAACTGGATGGAACGCCAAATAAGGGTGCATTGGGCGCTAATGCAATTCTCGGGGTTTCGCTTGCCGTGGCGAAGGCGGCGGCTAATACACAGCAGCAGCCACTGTATCGCTATCTTGGCGGGGTTTCAGCACGCACACTACCGGTACCGATGATGAATATTTTGAACGGGGGCAAGCACGCCGACAACTCAACCGATATGCAGGAGTATATGATCTTGCCGGTAGGTGCTCCGAGCTTTCGCGAAGCGCTGCGTATGGGGGCCGAAGTTTACCAGAGCTTGAAGAAGGTGCTGCACGGCAAAAAACTCAACACCAATGTTGGCGATGAAGGAGGCTTTGCTCCAACGCTCAGTTCAAACCGCGAGGCGCTGGAAGTGGTTGTCGCGGCCATTGAGGAGGCAGGCTATAAACCCGGCGTTGATATTTTCCTGGGAATGGACCCTGCTTCCAGCGAGTTCTACGAAAACGGCAAGTACGTACTGGCACGTGAGGGCCGCACGCTCACTTCAAATGAGATGGTTGATCTGTATGAGCAGTGGATAAACGAGTACCCCATCATCAGTCTCGAAGATGGCCTGGCCGAAGATGACTGGGAGGGTTGGGCGCATTTGCGTCAACGCCTGGGCAACCGTGTGCAGCTTGTAGGGGATGACCTGTTCGTGACCAATACAGCTCGTCTCAAGCGCGGTATCCAGGAAAAGTCTGCCAATTCGATCTTAATCAAGCTAAATCAAATCGGTACGCTGACGGAGACGTTGGAAGCCATTGAGATGGCAAAACGCGCTTCCTTCACGGCCGTCGTTTCGCACCGTTCGGGTGAGACCGAGGATACAACCATTGCCGACCTGGTAGTTGCTACAAACGCCGGGCAGATTAAGACTGGTGCTCCAGCACGTAGCGAGCGCGTCGCCAAATACAACCGCCTGCTCACGATCGAGGATGAACTGGGCGAAAAGACAGCATGTTACGCCGGATTCAGCGCGTTTTATAACGTACCAGCGCTTTACGCGAAAGCGTAGATTTTGTTACATTATAGACCAGAGAGGCAGTATGTTGAAGCAAAGTTCAGAAAATACCACGAGCACACAGGAGCGGCGCTCGACACGTGTGATCTTCTACAACCTTAGCTACATTGTTCAGGGCGCTGAACATGGAACCGATGGGGCGATCGTACTGCTCCATGATATTATTGGCGGAGCAACTGCCTGGAGAGACGTTCTCCCCCAGCTTGCAGCTACAAACAGGGCCGTCTATGCCATAGATATGCTTGGCTATGGTCTTTCTGATCGTCCCTGGCCGGCCGATACCTCGATCTGGGGACATGCCGACGCCCTGGGAGGCGTTGCGCAAGTGTTGGCCACGCGCCTGGACCGTGAGCGTGTAGCGTCGCTAGTGCTGGTTGATAGCACCTGCTATGAATACTCAGTTGCGCCAGACTGGCCATTACCGGATATGAAGAAGAGCCAGGACCCCGACGCGGCTAAACAGGCTAAGGTCGAGGACATGATGCGCGAACTGCGCGAAACGGTGCCCAATGGCTCGCAAAACCCGGATCGTTTTAAAGAGATAATGGAAGAGTGGATTGAACCCTTGGATAGCGAATTGGGTAAAGAATTGCTTTACCAGCAAATCCGCTTGCTGCTTCCCAGCTATTCTAATTCGGTAGCCTCTGATCTAAAGGTCATGAGGAAACCCACGTTGATCATCTGGGGCGAAAATGATAGGCAGATTCCATTAAAATTGGCCCAGCGCCTGCATCACGACATACCCGAATCGCGCCTGGTGATTATCCCCGGTGCAGGTCACCTGATCCTTTTTGATGCACCCGGCCAGGTCGCAAGCGCCCTCGTAGATTTTGTAGGAAGACTATAAAGAGGTGTGAAAGAGTGGTGTCGTGATGAATTGTGACAACATCACGACGCCACTCTTTCACACCTGGGGGCGGACTTCCAGCTACCCTGCTGCTCCTGCTGGTACACCTCAGAGTACCGGTTATACTCTTCTGCCAGGAGAATATAGGTGTCATACATCTGCTCAAGCACTTCTAAGGATTGCCCTTGCTGCTCCGCCATGACCAGTTCGTGCCATTGGTGCTTCATAGATTTTTCAGCATGTTCAAGCTCTGCTAAGGTCATTGTATGTATCCCCAGATTCTGACTGCATACTTCCGCTTAAGAGGCTTTACGGCGCTGCTTTTGCTCATTGTACTCATGGCTGAGTTGCATAATCAGTTCTCTCGCACTCTGAGAGCTGATCGTCTCTAGATTTTCGGGTTCAGGCCTGCCCAGATGCTGGCAGAGCTTACGCAGGCTGGTTAATTGCTGTTCAGTGGCGGGTGTATCGGCAGCGCTCTCTTCTGTAGCTGCACCATTGGCCTTGCCATTACTGCTCACCGGGGTTGAACGGAAAGAAGCTAAAGGTTTACGCCCGTTGCCGTTGCTGTCGGATGATGCAGTACTTCTATCTACTGGAGCATCCACGATGCGGTGTTCCTCGTTCAACTCGTCGCCTGTGAACTGAGTACCATAACCCAGCATTGCTAACGCTCGCCCAACAGCGCCGGTTTCGGCTTTTTCGATGTAATCTGGGAAACTTGCGGCCTTCTCCGACTTTGTAGCTGTTGCGCTGCCACCTTTGCCATCTTTGATGGCAGCTCGGAAAACAACAAAGCCGTTTGCACGCTTGGTAGTTTTCTCACTACGCCGCGTCTCACCGTTCCAGGCATAGATCTCTTCCTCGGTTTCGCGGTTGAGATCAAGATGGACCATCTCGGTTTCGATTGTACCGTCCGGGCACAAGGTGCGAAACCAAACTAGCCTCCATTGAACTGGTAAGTAGTCGGCTGCGCCATTTTTGGATTTGAGTTGGATCAGGTGTTCATTTGGATTGAATAGCCGGGTACGCTGCTCTTCACGAACATTTTCGTTGTTGTAGTTACTCATGCGATACTCCTATTCTCGCTGATTTTAGAAACTTTGTTCTAGCATATTATACAAGTGACAGTATTTTCTGTCAAGTTGGGTCATGTATTTATTCTTTTTTGGAGGGGGAAAGGAGGTAATTGTGAGAAACGACATTGGAAGTTCGTAGCACAGTGAATTTGTCAGCGGAATATCTGCCTTCCCTGATAATGTTGTATTATATGTTATATGCTTACTACTCAATGATTGAGCATAGATAACCAGAACATACAGACAGGTGAGATGCAATGAGCTCCACGATTATTTACAATGAAATACAGGCAAGCATAAAGCGAGGCGAACGAGTTGCGGTAGCTACCGTGGTTAAAACTATCGGCGCCGCGCCCTGCGGGGTTGGAACCAAGATGTTGGTTCATGCCGATGGCACTACAAGCGGAAGTTTTTCTGGAGCAAAGGTAGATGCCCAGGTAGCAGAAAAATCGATGCAGGCACTGCGTGAGGGCAACTCCCAACTCATCCACGCGCACCTTGACCCTGACCAGGCTGTGGGTAGCTGTGGTGCTACGCTGGAGTTGTTCATTGAAGTACTTTATCCAGAGCCGCGCCTGATTATTGCCGGTGCGGGCAACGTGGCACAGGCGCTGGCGCGATTAGCAACACA
>WNFT01005143.1_pt1 | contig 11417 bp, 9 predicted proteins | sample 5400191 | NCBI WGS metagenome assembly WNFT01 (sample SAMN13153359, study PRJNA577476) | soil metagenome | isolation source: 80 cm saprolite under Madrone tree | place: USA:California | collected 2016-06-14
GGTCGCCGCCGACGGTGGAGTGCACGCCCATGGCCATGGCCACTTTGAGTTTTGTGCCGACGCCATCCGCGCTGGAGACCAACACCGGCTCTTTCCATTTCTTCCGGTCGAGCGCGAAAAGCGCGCCAAAGCCGCCGATGCCGCCAAGCACGCCGGGAGTAAATGTGCGGCTGGCGTGATGGCGGATTCTTTGCTTGGCGTCATCCGCGACGGCGATATTCACTCCAGCGTCGGCATATTTCATGAGAGAGGTGATCGCTTCCGTTTCAGTTCTTTTTCCGCCAGGGCGTACAGCGCCGCACGCCGTTCACTAATGGGAATACACTTGAGCGCCGTGGAGGGTCGCGGCGGCTATTGCAAACAAGTTAAAATAACCTAAAACGTCCGGAAAATCCGACTCCAGCGGACTATGCGGGGATGCAGGATGGCGTTCGCATAGGCAAAAAACCGTACCTGAATCTTGCCCGAATCCCAGGCCCCGGGCGGCGAGTCCAGCGACATGTAAATCATCACGGGCGTTCCGATAATGTCCTTTCGCGGGACGCAGCCCCAGAAGCGGCTGTCGAAGGAATTGTCACGATTGTCGCCCATGGCCAGGTAACAATCAGGTGGAACCTTGTAGGGGTAGCGCGGCACTTCGACGCCGGGATAAGGTGAAACGTAATCAGACGGCGGAGGCTCGGTGGATCCCGTGGTGTAGTTTTCAACGAGCTTTTTCCCGTTGACCCAGACGGCGCCATTGTGAATTTCGACAGTGTCGCCAGGGAGTCCGATGACGCGCTTCACATAGTCAGGCGTGTCCGGCGCAAATGGGGGCTTGAAGATGATCACTTGCTGGCGCTTGGGATTGCGCCAGAGCGGCACGTGCCAGTTGGTGAAAGGCACACCCGCGTCATAGCCGATGCGGCTCATGATGAGGTGATCGCCGATGAGCAGAGTGTTCTCCATGGAGCCGGAGGGAATGACGCGCGCCTGTCCGATGGTGCCATTGATGAGCAGAAAGGCGAGGCCTACCCAGAACCACGCGATGATCTCACGCTGAATTTTTTTTCCAACGGGAATCTTGGGTTCTTCGCTTTTCTTTTTTTCGTCCGCTTTCACATTCCACCGATCAACGGCCTTCTTATTCAGAGTGGCATTGTAGTTCGCCAGTACGTACTACACTGCGAATTCCCGCTCGCCCAATGGACTTCTTTTAATTCGCTTGACTCAAAAAGTATGGAATAGCCTGCTCCAGCGCACCGACCGCGGATGCAGCAGGGCGTTCCCATAAGCAAGAAAGCGCTCACGAATGTCGCCGGATCCCCACGCGCTGCCGGGCGCGTCCACGGACATGTAAACCACAACAGGAGTGCCGATAATGTTCTTGCGGGGAACACAACCCACAAAACGACTGTCGAAGGAATCCTGACGGTTGTCGCCCATCACAAAATAGCAATCGGCCGGAATTTTGTACGGGCCCTGCATATCGTAACGCTCGGTCCGGCCTTGGGTGTAACTTTCGTCAAGCCTCTGGCCATCGATCCAAACAGCGCCGTTGCGGATATCGAGCGTTTCTCCAGGCAGGCCGATGACGCGTTTCACAATGTCCTGCGTCTCGGCTGGAACAACGGGCCTGAAAATGACAATCTGCTGACGCTTGGGATTGCGCCAGAGCGGCACGTGCCAATTGGTGAAGGGAACACCCGCGTCATAGCCGATGCGGCTCATGATGAGATGATCGCCGATGAGCAAAGTGTTCTCCATCGAGCCGGAGGGAATGACGCGCGCCTGTCCGATGGTGCCGTTGATGAGCAGAAAGGCGAGGCCCACCCAGAACCACGCGATGATCTCGCGCTGAATCTTGGTTTTGACGGGCACGTTCGCTTCTTCTGGCTTTTTCTTGTTTTCAGTTTTCACTTTCCACCACCACCGGCCGCTCTGCGGGCGCGGGTTCACTTTCGTTGAGAGAGTTAGCTTCGGCGGATTTGCCGTTGGGCGCGCACTCGCGTACCTCAAGCTGGACCAGATCCGTCGGATAGACGCCCGTATAACAAGACGTACAGAACTTGCCCTGGGTATCACTGACGGCGCGGCGCAGCGCCGGCAGAGAAACGTACCCGAGGGAATCGGCGCCGAGAAATTTGCAGATTTCTTCCGGAGTATTCGAGGAGGCGATCAACTCTTCGCGAGTGGGCGTGTCAACGCCGTAGTAGCACGGAGAAATGGTCGGCGGGCAACTGATGCGCACGTGGACTTCCTTTGCGCCGACTTCGCGGACCATGCGGACGATCTTGCGGCTGGTTGTCCCGCGGACGATGGAGTCGTCGACGAGGATCACACGCTGGCCTTCGATCAAGCCGCGGATGGGATTGAGCTTGAGCTTCACGCCGAAATTACGGATGGCTTGCGACGGCTCGATGAAAGTGCGGCCGATGTAATGGTTGCGAATCAGGCCCATGCGGAAAGGAATTTTCGATTCGAGCGCGTAGCCGACGGCCGCGGGCACGCCGGAATCCGGCACGGGCACGACGATATCCGCTTCGACGGGATGCTCTTGCGCAAGCAGGCGGCCGAGCATCTCGCGGCTCTCGTTCACGGAGCGGCCGAAAATGATGCTATCCGGGCGGGAGAAATAGACGTGCTCGAAAATGCACTGCTGGAGCGGCTTTTGCGGGGCAAAGTGAATGGATTCGATGCCGGATTTCGAGATGCGCACCATTTCGCCGGGCACGATCTCGCGAACATATTGGGCGTTGAGCAGATCGAACGCGCAAGTTTCCGAGGCTACTAACCAGGAAACGAAGCCACCGGGGGTGGTTAGTTTTCCCAGCACCAATGGGCGGAAGCCGCGCGGATCGCGCACAGCGTAGAGCTCGTCTTGCGTGAGGACCAGGAGCGAGTAAGCGCCTTCGACTTGATTGAGGGCATCGCCGATCGCGCCGGAAAGATTGCGCGCCTGCGAACGGGCGATGAGATGCACGATGACTTCGGTATCGCTATTGGTTTGGAAAATCGAGCCGCGATGCTCGAGGCGGCGGCGCCACTCGGCAGCGTTGGTGAGATTGCCATTGTGGCCCAGCGCAACTTTGCCCTTGTTGCAATCGATCATGATGGGCTGAGCGTTGAGCAGAGCTTTATCACCGGCGGTGGAGTAACGCGTGTGGCCGATGGCGAGGCTGCCCGGGAGTTGCGCGAGGACGCTGGGCTGGAAAATTTCTTCGACTTTACCCATGGCGCGGTGCACGTACGACTCTTTGCCATCGCTGGAAACGATGCCGGCGGATTCCTGGCCGCGATGTTGAAGGGCGTAGAGACCGAGATAGGCGAGATTCGCTGCTTCGGGATGGCCGAAGACACCGAAGACACCACATTCGTCGTGAAAATGATCGTCGGCGAAGGCGAGTTTGTGATTCATTTTGAAGCTAACGTGCGTTCGAGCGAATGGGCCCAGACGTCGCGAAGTGATTCGACGGAACTATCGATCACCGCGTGCCCCTTATGTTCGATGCGGAACGAACCGTCACGGGTGACCTGACCGATTTGGTGCGCCGCCACGTGGTATTGTCTCGCAAGTTCGAGAACGCGGGCAAGTTTTGGGTGCGAGACGGAAACGACGGCGCGAGCGCCGCGTTCGCCGAAGAGAAGGGATTCAGCCGGGGCGGCATCATTGAGGCTGACATTTGTGCCGAAGGCGGAAAAAGCAGATTCCTCGCTCCGCAGACTCCGCTCGGAATGACAACTGCTGGGTTGATTGTTCATGGAAGCGAAGCAGGATTCGGCGAGGGTGACGGCGAGGCCGCCGTCGGAAATGTCGTGGGCGGATTGGACGGCGCTCTCGGCGGCAAGAGCGACGAGGCAATCCTGGAGACGCTTCTCGGCGGCGAGGTCGATGGCGGGTGGTTCGCCGGCGACGATGCCGGCGATCGTTTTGGAATATTCACTGGGGGAGAATTCGCGGGCGAAGAGAGATTCCTCGCTTCGCTCGGAATGACGGGTATTGGGTTGATTGCTTTGCAGGGGCACGATATATCGTGCCCCTACGGATGCCGTATCTATTGGGCCAGCGCCATCGAGCAACAGAATCAAGTCGCCAACTTGGCGGAAGGCGATTTTGAGGACGCGGGAAGCGTCGTCGAGGATCCCGAGAACGCCGATGACCGGCGTCGGGTAGATCGATTTGCCCAGCGTTTCGTTATAGAAGCTGACGTTGCCGCCAGTGATGGGCGTGCCGAGGGCGGTGCAAGCTTCGGCAAGGCCGTCGATGGTTTCGCTGAATTGCCACATCACTTCGGGTTTTTCAGGGCTGCCGAAATTGAGACAATTCGTGGCGGCGATAGGTCGCGCTCCGCTCGCGGCCACGTTGCGGGCGGCTTCGGCGACCGCGTGCATGGCGCCCACGCGCGGATTCAATTGGCACCAACGGCCGTTGCCGTCGGTCGAGAGCGCGAGCGCGCGCTTTACGACGCCGGTCTGCGGATCCTTGATGCGTACCACTGCGGCATCGCTCGCGCCGGGGCCGGCGAGCGTATTGGTGCGAACGGAAGTGTCGTGCTGCTCGGTGATCCAGCGCTTGGAAGCAATCGCGGGCGACGCGAGTAACTTCTCAAAATTCTGCGTGAGATTCGTGCCTTCGGGTGCGAATGCGAACCAATCTTTTCCGGCAACTTCTTTATCTGCGCCCGCAAAGCGGGCGACGCGCGGCGCGGGCGCGGCGATGGGGCGATTGTAGACGGGCCCTTCTTCGGCGAGCGGATGTGCGGGGATTTCGGCGGCAACTCTGCCGTTGTTGTTGATACGGGCGATGCCGCCTTCGGTGACGTGGCCAACGACGACCGCATCAAGACCCCACTTTTTGAAAACGTCGAGCACTTCGGCCTCGCGGCCTTTTTCGGCGACGAGGAGCATGCGCTCCTGCGATTCGCTGAGCATGATTTCATAGGGCGTCATGCCGGTTTCGCGCTGGGGAACTTTGGCGAGCTCGATTTCGATGCCGGTGCCGCCGCGCGAGGCCATCTCCATCGTCGAGCAGGTGAGCCCGGCGGCGCCCATGTCCTGAATCGCTACGACGGCGCCGGTCTGCATGGCTTCGAGGCAGGCTTCAAGAAGAAGCTTCTCCATGAACGGATCGCCAACTTGCACGTTCGGACGCTTCTGTTTCGATTCTTCGGTGAATTCTGCTGACGCCAGCAACGACGCGCCGTGAATTCCGTCGCGGCCCGTTTTTGCGCCGACGTAGATTACGGGATTACCGATGCCTTTGGCTTTGGCTAGAAAAATTTCTTCTTTTTTGGCGATGCCAATCGCAAGCGCGTTGACGAGCGGATTCTGCGAATAGCAAGGCTCGAAGGCAACTTCGCCGCCGACGGTGGGAACGCCGAAACAGTTTCCGTAGCTACCGATACCGCGGATAACGCCATCGAGGATGCGGCGGTTTTTCGCGGCGTCCGCCTCATTAGTGTGTTTGCTTGCGGTGATCTCTCCGAATCGCAAGGAATCCAAGACCGCAATGGGCCGGGCACCCATGGTGAAAATGTCGCGCAGGATGCCGCCGACACCGGTGGTCGCGCCCTGGAAGGGCTCGACGTAACTCGGATGATTGTGCGATTCGATCTTGAACGCAGCGACGAGGCCATCGCCGATGTCAACGACGCCAGCGTTTTCGCCAGGGCCCTGCACAACGAGTTTGCCGCGCGTGGGCAGGCGCTTCAGGTGAACTTTGCTCGATTTGTAGGAGCAGTGCTCGCTCCACATCACGCTGAAGATGCCCAGCTCGGTGATGTTCGGGTCACGGCCGAGGATTTTTTTTACGCGAGCGTATTCTTCGGCAGTGAGGCCGTGTTCGGCGGCGATTTCGGCCGTTACTCTGATTTCGGTGCTGGCGGTGGCCATGTTTCAAGACTGCTCGATGGATTAGAAACCCAGGGGCACGATATATCGTGCCCCTACTCTAAATTCGCAAGTTTGTGCCGCTCTCAAGCGGTGGCCTTGGCCGCGCCGACGAGCGCTTCGACCATGGAACGGAAAATGACCAATCCGTCCTCGGAGCCGAGCAGGGATTCCGCGGCGCGTTCGGGATGGGGCATCAAGCCGGCGACATTGCGCTCGCGGTTGCAGACTCCAGCGATATTGCGAACCGCACCGTTGGGATTGCCGGCGTCGTCGTCAGAACCGTCCGGCGTCGTATAGCGGAAAATCACTTGGCGATTTTTTTCGAGGTCCGCGAGCGTGGCTTCATCGCAGTTGTAATTACCATCCGAGTGAGCGATGGGCATCTTGAGGACCTGGCCCTTCTGAGCGGCGTTGGTGAACGGCGTGTCCGTCTGCTCGACACGAACGTAAACGTGGCGGCAGATAAAACGCAAGCCGCTATTGCGCATCATGGCGCCGGGGAGCAAGCCCGCTTCGCAAAGAATCTGGAAGCCGTTGCAGACGCCTAGCACCATGCCTCCGCTCTTGGCGAATTTCTCGACGGACTTCATCACTGGGGAAAACCGGGCAATGGCGCCGGTGCGGAGATAATCGCCGTAGGAAAATCCGCCCGGCAGGATAACGGCATCGCAATTCGCTAGGTCTTCGGATTGGTGCCAGATGAATTCGACCGGCTTATGAAGGACGTTGTTGATCGCGTAAAACGCGTCGTGGTCGCAATTGGACCCGGGGAAAACGACGACTCCAAATTTCATGCGGTTGTAGCCCCCTGTGGGATTGCGGGAACTTCTATTTTAGCACACGAGCGTCCTTCGCACTCGAACTACTGTTCTGCGGTGACGTCAAGCTGTTTGTGTGATAGGAACTTACTTGCGCCTCTTTGCTGTTCGGCTGGGTTTTCCTTTCGATGAGGATTTTCGCGGCTTTTCCGAGGCTGCCAGTTCGCGGCGTTTCTTCGCGGCCCAGCCAGGTTTATTGACCTGGCGGCCGCGGGCAATTCCCAATCCATCCGAAGGCACATTTTCTGTGATGGTCGAACCCGCGGCGATGTAAGCGCCGTCGCCCACGCGCACGGGCGCCACCAACGCCGTATCGCTGCCAATGAAGACTTTGTTCCCGATCGAAGTCGGATACTTGTGAAAGCCGTCGTAATTGCAGGTGATCGTGCCTGCGCCGACATTGCTCTTCGCTCCGATCTTCGCGTCGCCCAGGTAGGAGAGGTGCATGGCTTTAGTGCCTTCCCCCATAGTCGTCTTTTTGAGTTCGACGAAATTGCCTATGCGCGCGCCGGCTTTCAGGTGATTGCTCGGACGAAGCCGCGCGAAGGGGCCAATGATGACGCCGTCGTCCAGGCGGCTCTCCGCTACCACGCAATGTGCTTCGACGGTCACTTCGTCGCCGAGAACGGCGTCGGTGAGGACGCTTCCCGTTCGAATGGTGCAGCGCGCGCCAATTTTCGTTTTGCCCAGCAACTGCACGGTGGGTTCGATGATGGTGTCTTCGCCGACAACGACGTCCGGATCAATCAAGACAGTTTCTGGAAGCTGAATGGTTACACCCGCGTCCATCAACGCGTTCCGCTTCCACTCCCGGAAAACGCGGTCGACGTCAGCCAAATCCGCGCGGGTATTGCACCCCAGAACTTCGCGCGAATCGGCAGCGACTTGCGCGAGCACGGTTTCACCCTTGGCGCTGAGCGCGGCGATGGCGTCCGTCAAATAGAGTTCGCGGTGCTTGTTGTTGGGCTTAACGTGCGCCAAGGCGGGCCAAAGTTTTTCCAGCGTGAAGCAGTAGATGGCGGAGTTGATTTCATTGATGTCGCGCTGTTCGTCGGTGAGCTGCGATTCTTCCACAATGGCGGAGACCGCCGTTTCGGATTTGCGGACCACGCGGCCGTAACCGGAAGGATCGGCGAGCACCGCGGAAAGAATCGTTGCCGCGGCGTTTCCGTTACGATGGGCAGTAATGAGCGCTTTCAAGGTTTCCGTGCGCACCAGCGGAGCGTCTCCTGGGAGCACCACCGCAAGCTTCGCACGGCCGAGCAAGCGCTTGGCCAACAGCATGGCATGGCCGGTTCCATTCTGCGGGTGTTGCAAGACTGTGACGGCTTCGAGGGGTTCGACTATGGCGGCGACTTGCTCCGCCTGGTGACCAACGACCACAACGGTTTCGCGTCCTTTTAGCGGTCCGCAAGCGCGGACGATATGCTCCACCAACGTGCGTCCACCGGCACGGTGCAATACCTTGGCAAGGCTGGACTTCAGCCGAGTGCCCTTGCCTGCAGCCAGGATCACGTTGGTTAGATCGTTGTTGGACATGGTTTGTGCCATTCTGCGGGAGGAGCGGCTATTTCGCAACGGAGGGTTATTTGCGAGGTCGCGAATGGCTAATCAGCAGCGGGGGCGGGGGAAAGGGCGGTCAAGTAAACGTCACTCTCTCGGCGGACGGCCTCCCCGGTCGTGATGGTCCAAAGCGAGGGGTCGGCGAGCAGCCGGCTAACGAGCTGGGTATGCAGGGCGTGGCCGGCTTTATGGGCTTCGACGCGCGCAAGAAGGGGCAAACCGGCAAGCGCCAGATCGCCAATCAGATCCAGAGCTTTGTGACGGCCAAATTCATCAGGAAAGCGCAGCGGCCCGTTCATGACGCCGTTGTTGGTGAGAACGATGGCGTTCTCAAGCGAGCCGCCGCGAATAAGCCCCATAGCCTTGAGCGGCTCGATGTCGCGCTCGAAACAGAAAGTCCTGGCACGCGCCAGCAGATGGCGGAAAGTATCCGGCCCGACTATCATCTCGACTTCCTGCTGGCCTACGAGCGGGTGGGGAAAATCCACATAGCAGCGCACGCGAAACTCATTGGCGGGATAAATTCCGATCCGGCGGTCACCTTCGGTGACTTCCAAGGGCTTCAATATTTTCAGATATCGCCGCTTGCGGCGAAGTTTACGAACTCCCGAGCGCTCCAGCATTTGCATGAACGGCTCTGCCGAGCCGTCCAGAATTGGGACTTCAATCGAGTCAATATCGATGTAAATGTTGTCGATACCACAGGAATAGATGGCTGCAAGCAAATGCTCGGTCGTGGAGAGCAGCACACCTTGTTTCATGAGGCTGGTGGCATAACTCACGCGAGCGACGTTGTGTCCCTGCGCTTCGATGGGGAAGTTGTCCAGGTCGACGCGGCGAAAGACGATACCTGTTTCGGCCGGGGCGGGAACCAGTCGGACATGCCCGTACACACCGGTGTGGAGGCCCACACCGTCGGCACTCGAAACTCGAACGATGGTAGTTTGGAACATCCCCCAGTCATTCTAGCATGTTGTCTGCCAAGGTATTTCTAGTTTGTGCTTTATTTTCAACAGGTTAGAAGAGAGCTAAAGGAATTATGACGGATAGGTGTGGTATTTTGACAACATTTGGCGATTTTCGCGTGTCTCATTAGCTGTGACGCGTGGGAAGCGTCCGCCAACACTTGCGTCGGACGGTCATTGCGTGGCGGATTCTCTTAGCCACCAGTTGCCGGGAGGTTCAGAATCGATCACATCAGCGTCGATTAGGAGAGAAACGCCGCTGCGGGAGTTGCGTTTGAAGACCTGCTGCGCGTCATCGAAGTACCCGCGCACGGTACCGCCATAAAGGACAGCAATCCCGGATTCTTCCTTGCGTAAGGTAATAGTCGGATGATAGACATCCTGAATATCCAGCAAGAAAGCCTTCCATTGACCCCCTTGTTTGCGAGCAAATAACCCGGTCGAAAATGGCTCCGTAATTACGGCGTTCTTTCGTTGCCAAACCTGAAAATCGTAGTCTCCTATATGGTTGCTAGTGAGGTGCACGGCGTGTCCTGCGGGCATCCAAGGCTGAAACTTCCAGGCAATCCAAAGTAAGACGACGAGAAACAACATACCAAGCAACCCAAGCACCTTCTTGATCGGGTTGGTCGCTGTCTTCGACTTCGGACGCCAAAACGTCCAAACGCTCCAGATTAGGAGAACAAGGATTGCACCCCACACTCCCAAAATCACGAGGGTGTTAGGTACTCTTGCGATGGTCATCTCGGTTCACCATTTCCCCAACTATACCCTGGACGGGATTGGTATTGGTGTTTGGTCGTCCACGATCGTCCGGTATGCCTGTATTGTGCGTCTTGGGGCTTCCTTTTCGATTGGGGACGCGTCCCAATGCTTGACGGTGGTATAATGATATTCGCAGTTTTTTTGGAAGGGTGAGAAATGAATCGAGCGGCTCGCATTGGAATTCTTTGCGTATCGGTGGCGATCTTTGGTTACGCAGGCATAGGTCACGTTCTTGGCCGCACAACTGACGACAAAGCCTACAAGTCGCTCGGCGTGTACGCGGAAGTGCTGCAGAAAGTACAGCAGGATTACGTTGACGATCCCAATATGCGTACGGTGACGGCTGGTTCCTTGCACGGCATGCTGGAATCCCTCGACCCTCAATCCAGCTACCTCACGCCACGCGAGTACGACGAATACAAGAAGAAGCTCGCCAATGCCGGCACTGCCGAAACCGGTCTGACGCTCAGCAAGCGGTACGGCTACATCATCGTTCTCTCCGTGCTGCCGGATAGCCCAGGCACAAAGGCAGGGATTCGCAGCGGCGACATTCTCGAGTCCATCGGTGGATTTACGACTCGCGATATGTCCGTTGGCCAGGGTTTGAATCTTCTCAATGGCCAACCGGGTTCGGGTGTCAAGGTTGGGGTGATCCGGCGGGGCAAGGCCACGCCCGAAGAAGTAGATCTGGTACGCGAGAAGCTGGCTACGCCGAAGATCGTCGCCCAGAAGGCGGATCCCGACATTCTCGTTTTGCGCATCCCATCGCTCGATGCCGGACGCGCCGATGAAGTTCGCAATCGCCTTCTCGATGCGGAAAAACAGGGGATACGCAAGGTCATTCTGGATGTGCGGGAATGCGGCCGCGGGCAGGTCTCCGAGGCCATTTCGATCGCCCGGCTTTTCGTTACTTCGGGAATGCTGACGACTCTTCGCGGACAGACAGTTTCGGCGCAGGTTTTCTCGGCCGAGCCCAAGCAGGTCATTTGGAAGAGCCCCGTCTCCGTCTTGATTGATGCCACGACGTCTGGCGCCGCGGAAGTTCTCGCCTCCGCGATCGCTGCGAATCATCGCGGTGATGTCGTGGGAGAGCGTACCTTCGGTCTGGCGTCCGAACAGAAGCTCATCACGCTGGATGATGGCGCGGCGCTGATTCTCACGGTCGCGCACTATTACAATCCCGGCGGCAAATCCATCATGGAAGAAGGCGTCACGCCCACGGAAGTGGTGCGCGCCGTTCCGGAAGATGAATCGGATTCAGCCGAGGAAGGACCAGCGCAAGCGCCTGAAGCCCAGAAGGAACCCGGTCTCGGGCCGCGCCCGCTTTCTCCGGAAGACCCCATCTTCCACCGCGCAATCGACTTGTTGAAGGCACCCACGAAAAAGGCTGCTTAGCATTCCGTGGCGCGACAGCCTGAGTCAGTTCCAGCAACGC
>WNFT01010926.1_pt1 | contig 11417 bp, 10 predicted proteins | sample 5400191 | NCBI WGS metagenome assembly WNFT01 (sample SAMN13153359, study PRJNA577476) | soil metagenome | isolation source: 80 cm saprolite under Madrone tree | place: USA:California | collected 2016-06-14
GTGCTCGACTTCGGATGCGGGTTCGGATTCCTGGCTGAGCTGCTGGCGCCCGAGGTCGCAACACTGTTCGTCTTCGACGCCTCGGATCACATGCGGCGGCAGGCGCAGCTCAGGCTGGCCGGCCACGCCAACGTCCGATTCCTCGGGCCGCCTGGAGCTTCGCCGTGGCCGGCGGGGCTCCGGTTCGACCTCATCCTGGTCAACAGTGTCGTCCAGTACATGACGCCCGATGAGTTCCACGGATGGCTGGGACGATGGCGGGCGATGCTCGCCCCAGGGGGCCGTCTCGTCCTGTCGGACCTTCTCACCCGCGACGTCAATCCTCTGCGCGAAGTGGTCGAACTGCTGGTCCTGAGCGCGCGCGGCCGGTGTCTGGTCAGCGTTGTGCGGAAAGCGCTGGGCGAGCTTCGTCACTACACGCGGACGCGGCACGTGCAGCCCTTGTACCGGATCGCGCTCGGCGACCTGCGGGAGCGAGCCGGCCGTCTAGGTTTGGCCGTGGACGTCATGACTTCGAACCTGACGTATCGGAGCACCCGGGCCACCGCGGTCCTCTCGACATCGGCAGCTGACCCATGATGCGGGCATTCCCTTCCTGGTTACTCCCGGCGATGCTGTTGCTCGCTGGGCTTGCCTGGGGATCGGCGGCCAGCTCGGAGCCGCCCGACTACGCCCGGACGCCTGTCTTGTTCGTCCACGGCCACGGCCTGTCCTCCGCCGACTGGCGACCCCTGATCGAGAACCTGGCAGTGAGCGGGTACCCGCGCGAATACCTGCACGCGGTGGACATCGTCCCGAATACGATGGCCAACGTTCGAGCGGCCAAGTCGGTGATCGCCCCGGCGGCGGATTCCCTGCTCGTCGCGGCGAACGCCGCAGCCCGGAGGGCCGGATACCGCGGTGAGGTACCTCGGCGGCTCGACATCGTCGCCCACAGCATGGGCGTCGTGAGCAGCCGCTGGTACGCCGCCAAGCTCCGTCCGGAGCTGGTTCGCACCTGGATCGGGCTGGCAGGATCCAACCACGGCACCCAGGCCCTCTGCCCGTTCCAGGACGAAGCGTCCCGAGAAATGTGCCCCGCCTTCGCGACCAACGCGCGGACGCATCCGCTGCAGGTGGCCCTCAACGGCGGCGAGGGGGCGCGAGTCGACGAAACGCCCTATGGTCTCGGGCTCGACCGACGCGAAGTCGAGCGCATCCCTGCCGACAGCCGGCGCAGCATCCTCTATCTCACGGTCCGCGTCGAGCCCGACAGTTGGATCCAGCCCGAGGCCAGCGCCGTCCTCGACGGTGCGGGGGGAGTCCTTGTCACGGTGCCGGCGGGAGTGCCCGCGGAAGAAACCAGCCCGGGGAACTTCCTCTTTCGAGCACGAGTCGGGCACGACCCGCTCCTGAATCATCCCGATCTCATGCGTCTCGTGTCGTCCATGCTGGCCGTTCGCGACAGGGAGTGATCCTTGCCGCGCGGCGGTGGGCTTCGGGGAGGGGTACGCGTGCTGTGTGGCCTCGCAGTGACTCTTGCCCTGCTGGCGTGGGCCCTGCGCGGCGTGTCGCCCGCTCTCGTGTGGAGCGCAATGCAATCCTCTCATGTCGCATGGTTGGGCCTTGCCCTCATCAGCTTCCTGGCATCGATAGCGGTACGAGCCCGACGGTGGGGTACGTTGCTCGGAGTCCATCGCGATCCTGGACCCTTCCGGATACGTCACTCCGCCGTGTTCATCGGCTTCGCGGGGAATTGCGTGCTGCCCGCTCACGCGGGAGAGATTGCACGAGCGGTGGTACTCCATCGGTTCGCGCGGATACCGTTGGGAGCAGCACTCGGAAGTATCGTTGCCGAACGCTTCCTCGATGTCATCGTCGTGCTGCTCTTCTTACTGACGCCGCTTCTAACCGTGGACCAGCTGGGCAGGGTGGACCTTGGTGCGCTACGACTCGGCTGGATCACGGCGGCGGCGCTCGTCCTGGCGTGCGGTGCCTTGCTCGTGGCGATCCGCATGCCGGCATCGGTCGCTCAATTCGTAGGGGGGCTGGCGAGAGCTCTCCGTCTCGGGCGGTTCGCCCCGCGAATTGTGATCAGCATGCACGCCCTGCTGAGCGGGCTCGATGCCCTGCGGGATCCGCGGCGCAGCTTCACGGCGATGGCGGAAAGCGTTTGTATGTGGGGTCTTGTTACCTTCACATATTGGGCCGCGATGCTCGCTTTCGACATCACGTCCCCTGGAGTGACGGGGGCGCTGTTCGTGGGGGCCGTCGTCACGCTGGGTATCGCCATTCCGTCGTCGCCGGGATACTTCGGGCCATTTGAGGCCGGGCTCCGATTCGCCTTGGGAGTGTACGCCGTCCCGCCTGACATCATCGTCGCGTACGCCCTCACGCTTCGTCTCCTCATATTCGTTGGCCTGACGACGATCGGCCTGGTGATGGCAGTTCGCTTAGGCCTCTCCTGGACCGACTTCGCCGCACGGGCAGCAGAGCCCTCGAGATAAGGGATCTCGCCCTGCCTGATTGAGGGTTCTGCCCGATTGCCCTCGCGCGCTCGAGCTTCCACCATCGTGAAGGATCACCAATACGGGGAAAAGGCTCAGAGATGAACAGAAAAACGAACGTCCTCGTTGTCTTAGCCGCTTTTACTCTCGTCTGCGTTCTGGCGAAAGATGAAGCGGCTGCTCAGGCCATCACCGTCACTCCGGCCAATCCAACGATTTCGGTCGGCCAGACACAGCTGTTCACGGCGACCGGAGTCGGCGCGGCCACTGCCGTCGACCTTGGCGCCTTTTACAGCTGCGCCCTGCTTCAAGACGGCACTGTCCGCTGCTGGGGGGACAACAGCACCGGCGAGCTCGGCGACGGAACCACGACCAACGCCTCCACGCCGGTGGCGGTCGCCGGAATCGGCGGTGCCGCTACTGTCACCGCCGGGGGCTTCCACACCTGCGTGCGCTTTCCTGACGGCACCATACAATGCTGGGGCCGGAACAACGCCGGCCAGCTCGGTGATCCTGCCACCACCGCGTTCCAGTCTCCCACCCCGGTGAGGGTCGCCGGGCTCACTGCCACCGCCGTCACCGCCGGGGGCTTCCACACCTGTGCGCTTCTCGGTGACGGCACCGTCAGCTGCTGGGGGCAGAACGACCTCGGCCAACTCGGCAACGGGACCGTTTCCCCCACCGCTGACACGCCTAACCCCACTCCAGTGACCGTCAGCGGCATCACCACCGCCGTGGCCATTTCAGCCGGCGGTTGGTACACCTGTGCACTCCTCCAGGACGGCACGGTTCGCTGCTGGGGCGACAACACCTATGGCCAGCTCGGCAACGGGGCCATCCTGCTCTCGCCCTCCCCCAATTCACCGATCACGCCTACCCCGACTCCAGTGACGGTCAGTGGCATTTCCACCGCCGTCGCCATCGAAGCGGGTGTCTTCCACACCTGCGCGCTCCTCCGGGACGGCACGCTGCAATGCTGGGGGCGGAACGACGAAGGCCGGCTGGGGAACGGGAGCACCGCTAATTCCTCGACCCCGGTGACAGTTAACGGCGTCGCCCCCGCGGCCATCGCGCCCGGCGCCGAGCATAGCTGCGCGATCCTTCGGGACGGCACGATGCGCTGTTGGGGGGACAACAGCTTTGGCCAGCTCGGCAACGGGTCTCCGCAAGGCTCTATTTCCACCACCCCCTCCGCGCCGGTCACCGGAATCACCACCGCCATCGCCGCCTCATCGGGCGCCGAGCACACTTGCGCACTCCTTCAGGACGGCTCTCTGCGCTGCTGGGGGCGAAATGTCGACGGCCGGATCGGCGACGGGACGACCACGAATGCATTCACGCCAGTGGCGGTCACCGGGTTGGGCGGCGTGACGTGGACGAGCAGCGACACGACCGTCGCCACTATCGACGCAAACGGCTTGGCTACGGGCCGCGGTGCTGGAACCACCACGATGACCGCCACCTCTGGCAGCCGTAGCGGGAGCACCACGCTCACGGTGAGCGGCAACCCAGTGCCTCGCCTCACCCTCTCTGTAGTCCGAGAGGGCACCGGCAGCGGCACCGTGACCTCCAACCCCGCCGGCATCAACTGCGGCACCGCATGCGCAGCCAGCTACGATAGCGGCACCGTCGTCACGCTCACGGCGACGCCGGCCGCCAACGCTACCTTTGACGGCTGGACTGGGGGCGGCTGCAGCGGCACCGGCCCGTGCACGCTCACTCTCACCGCTAACACTACTGTCACTGCCAACTTCAGCGTTCGCCGCTTCACCCTCTCGATCTCTCTTCAGGGCTTGGGCAGTGGCACTGTCACTTCCAGCCCTGCCGGCATCGACTGCGGCACCGCGTGCACGGCCACCTACGATAGCGGCACCGTCGTCACGCTCACGGCGACGCCGGCCGCCAACGCTACCTTTGACGGCTGGACTGGGGGCGGCTGCAGCGGCACCGGCCCGTGCACGCTCACTCTCACCGCTAATAGTACTGTCACTGCCAGCTTCAGCGTTCGCCGCTTCACCCTCTCGGTGAACCGTGATGGTTCGGGTACCGTCACCTCCAATCCCCCGGGGATCAACTGCGGAAACACTTGCTCGGCCTCCTACGACAGCGGCACCCAGGTGACCCTCACCGCTGTTCCGGACTTCCTGTGGGCCTTTGCGGGCTGGAGCGGCGGCGGCTGTTCCGGCACCGGCCGCTGCACCGTGACCATGACGGCGAATACGACGGTCACCGCCAGGTTCCTGTTCTTAGGGCTGTTCTAGGTGTGACGTCCCGCGGAGGTCACGCCGATGCAATCCTTCAGGACGCGCGACAAAAAGATTCTGACTGTCTTCGGCACCCGGCCCGAGGTCATCAAGCTGGCCCCGGTCATCGAGCAGCTCGAGGTCCAGCGGGATGCGTTCCGGACCGTCAACGTCACCTCGGCCCAGCATACCGATCTGCTCTATCCGTTCGTCCGCATGTTCGGCATCCGGGTCGATCACGATCTGCGGATCATGGAGCCCAATCAGACGCCGAACCAGGTGTGCGCCCGAGTGCTTGCGCGGCTCGACCTCATTCTGGACCAGGAACGACCGGATTTGATCCTCGTCCAGGGCGACACGACCACGGCCATGGCGGGAGCACTCGCTGGGTTCCATCGCCGCATTCCGATCGGCCACGTCGAGGCCGGGTTGAGGTCGGGGAACGCCTACAGTCCCTATCCCGAGGAGATGAACCGGAGACTCATCACCCGTCTGGCCACCTACCATTTCGCGGCGACGCGTCGCAATCGCGCCACGCTTCTCTCCGAGGGCGTGCCTGAGGACACCGTGTTCGTCGCCGGCAACCCCGTCGTTGACTCCCTGCACGCCATGCTCGAGCGCGCCGGGGACTCGCCCGTCGTGGCGAGACTGCTCGAGGCGACGAGCGGCTTGAAGCGGATCGTCCTGACCACGCACCGCCGCGAGAGCTTCGGCGACGTGATGGCCGGAAACCTCGGCGCGCTCCGCAACTTTGTCGCGAGCCACCCCGATGTCGCCCTCCTCTTTCCCGTCCATCCCAACCCGGACGTCGTCGGTCCGGCCACGGCCATTCTCTCCGGGCACCCTCGCATCCATCTCGTTCCCCCGCTCGGATACGAGGACTTCATCGTCCTGCTCTCGCGTGCCTGGCTGCTCGTCTCCGACTCGGGAGGCGTACAGGAAGAGGCGCCGACGCTGGGCAAGCCGGTGCTCATTCTCCGCGAGAACACGGAGCGGCCCGAAGCGATCGAGGCGGGCGTGGCGCGCCTCGTCGGGGGCGAGCCGTTGCGTCTGGCTCTCATGCTCGAGGAGGCGTACCGGGACGGAAGCTGGATTCGCAACGTCGGCCAGGGCGCGAATCCGTTCGGCGAGGGAGACAGCGGGAAGCGGATCGCGCAGATCATCGCGCGCCTCCTGGACGAATCGCCGGTCGTCCCGAGACCGCTCGCCACGGTTCCGGGATGAGAGGCACGCGGTGAGGCCGCTTCGGCCCCTTGCGAAAGCGCTGCTCTGTGGGTGCTTCTATCACAGCGGCCTGACGGCGCTGATCGCGCGGTGGCTTCCCAGGCGCCGTCCCGTGATCCTCTGCGCGCACCGCGTCGTCTCCGAGGAAGATCCGTTCTTTCCCGGCATTCGTTACGAGCGGTTTGCGGCGGAGGTCGCCTACCTGGCGCGCCACCACCGGGTGCTACCGCTGGACGAGATCATCGAGGCGACTCTGAACGAGCGCCCGCTGCCGCGCGGCGCGGTCGCCATCACCTTCGACGATGGCTTTGCCGACAACTTCCACCTGGCCTATCCGATCCTCCAGCGCTATGGAGTACCGGCAACGATCTTCCTCGTCTGCGAGAGCGTCGAGACTGGGGGTGTTCCGTGGCCCGAGCGAGTCGCATACCTGCTTCAGCGCACTCAACGAACGAGGCTGGAGATCAGTCTGCCGGAGCCGAGGGTGCTTTCCCTGTGCGGCCGGGCGGAGAAGCTCGAGGCACTCGCGACCCTCCTGACGCTGCTCAAAGCATGCGAAACCGAGGTCAGGCGTCGGGCCGTCGAGGAGCTCGAGGCGGACCTGTCGGTAGGACCGGATCAGGGAATGATGCTCACCTGGGAGCAGTGCCAGCTCATGGCCCAGTCCGGCATCAGCTTCGGTTCCCACACGCTGACCCATCCAATCCTTCCGCAAACCGAGGCGGTGGAGGTGAAACACGAGATCGTGGCGTCAAAGGCTTTGATCGAAGCGCGCCTGCGTTGTCCAGTGCGCTACTTCGCGTATCCGAACGACGAGTGCTGCCCCGCGGCCGTCGACGCGGTTGAGGCGGCGGGCTTCGAGGCCGCGGTCGCGGGGGCCAGCCAGGTCGGTCAGGCTCCCGTGGAACGATTCGCGATTGGTCGGCGCCCCTGGGATGTGGGTTCGGTCAGCGTCTTCGCTGCCGAGGTGAGCGGACTCCTCGGCGGACTTCGCTGGCTTGGATCGCGCCTTGGCAAATCGTTCCGTTGATGTGGCAGACACGGGCCTACCGAGCTGAGGATCTCGGGTCTCTGGCGGAGTTTCTCGTCCCGCTAGGGGACGAGAGCTTTACTTGCCGCACTCGCGGGAAGGTGGACACCTACTATCGCTGGAAATACGGAAACGGACCCGGCGAATCCAACCGCGTCCGGGTGGCGGTCGGCTCCGAGGGACTCATCGGCGTGGTGGCGCTGCTGCCACGGTGTATCAAGCTGGAGGGGCGGATTCTCACGGCGTTCGAAATGGGCGATATCTTGACCGCTGCCGGATATCGGCGACAGGGAGTCTTCTCGGCGCTGGGGCGAGAGGCGTGCGAAGCCTCAGCCTCGATGGGGGCGCTCAGCTACGTCAAGCCGAACGCCGACTCGGCGCCCGTGCTCTTGAACCACCTCGGCTTCAGGCCCCTGGTCGAGCTCGAAACGCTGGCGCGTCCAATCCGGATTTCTCGCATTCTCGCCCAGCGCGTCGGCCGCCTCTTCGGCGCGTGGGGGCGACCCCTCGACAAGCTCTTCGAGGTTCGCACAACGAGCAGCCGTCTCTTCCTGTCCCGAGAGGCGACCTTCACCGACGAGTTCGACAGACTGTGGGAAACGGTGGCCGGCGATTACCCCGCCATCGTCGTCCGGGACCGGGCCTACCTCGAGTGGCGGTACGAGCAGAATCCCACGGCGTACACCGTCCTGGCCGCCCGTGACGCTGGCGGTTACCTTCGAGGGTACGGGGTCGGGCTGGTCGTTCAGTGGGGAGGGAAGCGGATCGGTTACCTGGTGGACATCCTGACCGGACGGGAGGACCGGGCCACCCAGGTGGCGCTGGTCCAAGGGATCCTCCGTTCATGCGCCGATGACGGGGCTCAGACCGTCCATACGTGGCTCGTGAAGGCTCCTGCCTCGGTCCAGTCCACTCTCCGGTCATCCCTCCGGTCCGTCGGCTTTTTCCCCCGTGACGGCGGCTGGGTCCTCTGGCGGCCGAGTATCGACGACCTACCCGGTGATCAACGGGCCTGGTATCTCACGATGGCGGACTTCGACGGGATCTGAGCATGGCCGTCCCAGATCCGTCAGCTTGCTCCGACAGGGCGCGGGTTACAGAACTGTTCCGCACGATGCTCCCCTACTACCTCCACGCCATGCTCAACGGGCGCGTTGGCCGGGTTCTGGACATCGGATGTGGCCCGGGTCTCATGACCGAAGCGCTCGTCGAGCGTGGAGGGGAGGTCTGGGGAGTGGACGTCCTCGAGTCGGCCTTGGCGTGGGCGAGGGCGGAGGCCGAGAAGGCATCCTGGGGTGACCGCGCGCACTACGTCAGCGGAGACGCCGAGGCACTCCCGTTCCCCGCGGCGACCTTCGACACGGTGATCGCGATGGGGGTGCTGGAATACCTGTCCGATGCGCACCGGTTCGTCTCCGAGGTGCGCCGCGTGTTGCAGCCGGGCGGGTTGCTCGTCGTCGCCGTCCCCTCGAGGATCGCGCCCTACCACCTCGCGCAGCGCTTCCTCGACCGGTTCGTGGGGCCCCCCTATCGTGGCATTCGTCGCCTCGCGACCGGCTCCGTTCGGCGAAGCCACATCCCCGATCACCCCCGGCATCCTCTCGCTCCCTGGCGACTCGACCGCATCCTCGCGCGTGCACGATTCCGGAAGCAGGCGTCAGCGTTTTCGCATTTCGGCTTCTATCCGCTGGACCGATTCTTTCCGGATCTCTCGCATCGCATCGACCGCCGCTGCACGGCGCTGGAGGAGTCACGGCTGCTGGGGTGGCTGGGAACGCAGTACATCGTCGCGGCAGTGAGACGCGGCGAGAGCAGCCGCGAGGCGGAGTAGGGGAGAAGGGAGCGCAGGCGTGGAGCTCAGAGCCGATCTTCATCTCCACACTCGGGAGCGGGAGAGCTTCATCGCGTACGATGCACGGGAACTCATCGACGGGGCGGCGCACGCCGGCTTTCAGGTCCTCAGCATCACCAATCACGACACCGTGACCTTCAGCGCAGACCTGCAAGCGTATGCCCGGGAGCGGGGCATTCTCTTGATCCCCGGGGTCGAGGCCACGATCGAAGGCAGACACGTCCTCCTCTACAACATCGACGTGCCGCTGCAACGGATTCGAACGTTCGCCGATCTGAGGCGGCTCCGCCAACCGGGCTGGCTGGTGGCGGCTCCCCACCCATTTTTTCCGGGGTCCTTCTGCCTCCGCGAGCGGCTCCTCGAGGAGATCGACCTCTTCGATGCGATCGAGCTCAGCCACTTCTACACCGAATGGATCGACTTCAACCGTTCGGCGATGCGGCTGGCCCGGCAGGCCGGTTTGCCGCTCCTCGGGACCTCGGACAGTCACGTCGTCCGCCAGTTCGGGACGACCTATTCCGTCGTCGAAGCCGAGCCGACGCTGGCGTCGGTTCTCGGCGCAATCCGCAAAGGGCAGGTCCGGGTCGAGAGCCGCCCGCTGACTCTTGGCGAGTGCGCCGGGATCGTCCTGGAAATGGTTGTCGCCGGCTACCGGCAACGAGCGAGAACCGCGTTCGGGTGGGAGCGCCTGGGGCGGAAGTACGTCGAGAACCCGCGATGACTCGAGAGTCTCGACCGGAAACGAGGAGGCTCAGCATGCGCATCAGCGTTTTCGGCTTGGGGTACGTCGGCTGTGTGACCGCGGCCTGTCTGGCCAGGGCCGGGCATGAGGTCCTCGGCGTGGATGTCAACCAGGAAAAGGTGGAGATGATCAATGCCGCTGCGTCGCCGGTCGTCGAGCTGGGGCTGGCCGAGCTCCTGGCCGAGGTGGTGGGCGCGGGACGGCTCAGGGCGACCACGTCTACCCAGGAGGCGGTGGCGAGCACGGCCCTCTCGCTCATCTGTGTCGGGACCCCCGGGCGCGTCAATGGGCAGCTGGACCTGCGCGCCATCGAGCGGGTCGGCCGGGCGATCGGCGAGGCGCTGACTGCCCGCGGCGAAACCCACACCGTCGTGCTCCGAAGCACCGTGCTGCCCGGAGTCACCCAGGCGGTTCTCGTCCCCGCCGTTCTTTCCGGAGCAGGGGAGGCCTATCGGCCCCGCCTGCGCGTCGCCGTGAATCCTGAGTTCATGCGTGAGGGTTCCTCCCTGCGCGACTTCGGAGCGCCACCGCTCACGCTCGTGGGGTGCGGCGATCCTGAAACCGCCGGGCTGCTCCGGTCTCTCTACGCCGGGGTGGACGCCCCATTTGTGCACGCTGCGGTGAGGACCGCGGAGATGGTCAAGTACGTGGCGAACGCCTTCCACGCGCTCAAAGTGTGCTTTGCCAACGAGATCGGCGATTTGTGCGCGGCGCTCGGCGCCGATGCGCAGGAGGTCATGCGAATCTTCTTGATGGATCGGAAGCTCAACGTGTCCAAGGCCTATCTCCGCCCGGGTTTCGCCGATGGTCACGCTCGTCGAGGCACTCATCGGCAAGGGATGCGACGTGCGAATCCTCGACCCGAACGTCTCGCTCGCGCGACTGGTCGGCGCCAATCGTCGCTATATCGAGGAGGAGATCCCCCACATCGCGTCGTTGATGTGCGAGGACATCCAGCAACTCCTCGACCACGCGGAAGTCCTGGTGATCAGCACCGCAAGCCGAGAGGCTACGCTCGCCCTTGCCGCGATCGGCCCCGATCACATCGTCGTCGACCTGACGCGAGGCGCCGTAGGGGCGCTCTCGACGCCGGCTCGGGAAGCCCAGTCCGATGGCGCGGCCGCGAGGGCGATGTGGTGATGCTCTGGCAAGGTCAAGGCGGCGGTCTCCCATTCGACCTCGGGGACGACGAGCCCTTCCATTTTTTGGCCACCACCGTCGTGCCTTTTCCGACTTCGGACTCGATGTGGAGCTCGTCCATACACCTGCTGACTCCCGGCAAGCCCAGTCCGAGCCCGCCCGAGGTGGAGTGACCATCGACCAACGGCCGCGGAATGTCCGGGATGCCGGGGCCTTCGTCGCGAGCCACCACCATGACGCCCTGCCGGGCGCCGTCGCGGACCAGTCCTACAACGATTTCGCCGTGCTTCGCGTAGAGCACGATGTTGCGGGCCAGCTCCGAGATGGCCGTCGCGACGAGCGTCGCCTCGCTGGACGAGAACCCCAGGAGCGAGGCCAGCGCTCGCCCCTCGTGCCGCGCAGCCACGATGTCTCTGTCCCTGTGGATCGGTACGCGGACCTCCGTCGTCGCGTCAGATGTTTCTTTGAACGCGGGAGCTTCACCCGCCACGGAGGATCATCTCGCCCCGCTACGGCGCGACCGGCGTGGTCATATCGCTTTGGACCTCCGCCTGAGTGAGAGCGCGGCTGTAGACCCGGACCTCGTCGATTCTCCCGCCGAAGAAGTCGTAATTGGCGGATCCCAGGGTCCACGCGCCGATTTGTAGAGTTCCAGTGACGGCCCCGAACGAAGCGGCTTGCGGCGTGCCGCTGGGAGCAC
>WNFT01005144.1_pt1 | contig 11416 bp, 15 predicted proteins | sample 5400191 | NCBI WGS metagenome assembly WNFT01 (sample SAMN13153359, study PRJNA577476) | soil metagenome | isolation source: 80 cm saprolite under Madrone tree | place: USA:California | collected 2016-06-14
TTCTGCCACTCGATGCGATCCGTCATGAGTTTGAGGTCAATGTGTTTGGCGCTTTGTCCGTCATGAACGCATTCCTGCCAGCGCTTCGGAAGGCGCGCGGCCGCATCGTCCAGATCAGTACCTGGACCGCGAGTCTACCACTTCCTTTCAACGGGCCGTCAGGAGCATCGAAAGCGGCTATCGAAGTGTTTGCGGCGGTCTACCGGGCAGAGTTGAAACATCTGGGCGTTGATGTCGTGGTTGCGCCGGCGGGCAACATGAGGACCGGCGGGCCGGCGAAGACGGCTGCAGCCCTTGCGCGAGTCGCAGACGACATGACGCCGGAACAACGGGAATTGTACGGTCAAACGTTCGCAACCTTCGCGAACGGTCTCAACGTCATGCAGAACAGCGGACTTGATTCTGTCTCTGCCGCGAGCCGGGTCATCGAAATCGCCGAACAAGTACCTGCGCCAAGCCGCGCGCCTATAGGCGAAGACGCGGAAGAGATGCTTCGGTTCGTTCGTGAAAAGTCCGATGCCGAACAGGATGCTCTCCGCCTACAAATTGTCGGCCTGAGCTAGTCGAAAACCAAAAGTCACATTCAACCATCAGGAGTGATCCATGATCGAACTCGTAGACCCCAACGATAGCCGCGCCGTCCGCAACAAGAACAATGTCCTTCGCTTCTATGATCTGGTGATTAACCAGAAAAAGTCGGAGGAATCCATCTCCACATTTATGACTCCTGGCTATATCCAGCACAATCCGTTGATTCCGGATGGCGCTGAAGCCTTGGGAAAGTTCTTCGGCCAGATCACCAAGGAGCGGGCCAATGCTCGCGTCGTCGTCGATAAGATCATTGCGGTTGGCGACTATGTGTTTGCTCACGTGAATTTCCTTAACCTGTTCAACGACGATTCGGAAGATACCGGGATCGCCGGTGTCGATATCTACAAGATGGATTCCGACGGAAGAGCCGTCGAGCATTGGGATACGTTGCAACCGGTTGGTGACCCAAAGAATTCGGCTCCATGGCTCGCTCCCAATGTCCCGCGCGCTAATCCGCACGGCATGTTCTAAACCTCTAAAAGAGAACGTATGAACTACTCAATCATCGGTTCCGGAGCAATCGGTAGCGCCTTGGCTGGCCATTTCGCAAGCAAGGGTATCGAAGTTTCACTTGCCAACAATCGCGGGCCTGGTTCGCTGACGGATATCGTTGGCAAGCTGGGCTCGAAGGTGAAAGCGGCCACCGTCGAGGAATCCATCCTGGCAGACGTCGTGATCCTCGCGGTTCCGTTTCCGGCGGTACCTGATGCAGTTAGCTCGATATCCGACTGGGGAGGTCGCATCGTCATAGATGCTACGAACGCTGTCGATCTCCCAGCTTTTACTCCAACGAACCTGGGTGGGCGGTTATCCAGCGATATCGTGGCCGAGGCTGTTTCCGGCGCGCGTGTAGTGAAGGCGTTCAATACCTTGGCGGCAGCGGCCCTAGCGAGCAATCCCGCCGAGGCCGGCGGACGGCGTGTCATCTTCATGTCCTCCGACGATGCTGATGCGATCGCTACGGTCAGCGCCCTGTGCGAGCGACTGGGCTTCTATCCCATCAATCTCGGACGGATATCTGAGAGCGGTCGTCTCCAGCAGTTTGGCGGACCCTTCTCTGCGCAAAATCTAGTCAGGATTGACTAATTCAAGGAGTCGGCGATACGTAACCGCAAAGATTAGGAGATACAAGATGTCTGTGAAGGGAAAGATGAGTCGAAGCAGCTTGGGGCAAGTGATGCCGGTTCACGCCGATCCCCTCGGCTTCACGAATGCGTCGTTCAGAGCAGTGAATCAAGTGACATTTAGCTACCGGACGAACACCGATGCTGCAGCGGCGCTGCTGCCCACCGAATTGGAGATCGATGAGAACCCTAGGATATCCGCGATGTTCTTGTCATACGGATTCAGCAGCGTCGGTCCATTTCGGGAGTACATTCACATAATTCACGCGCGCTTCCGTGGCGAGGACGTCGGCTTCGTTCCGCACATCTTCATCTCGAACGAACGGGGGATGCTCGCTGGACGAGAAAGAGAAGGCTATCCGAAGCTGCTCGGGGACATTGAATTCGACATGAATCAGCCGAACGTGTACGGACTGATCACGGCCCGGCTTTCCCGCCCCACTGGTTTCGTGCTGGCGCAAGGGCTCTTTCGCCCAAGTGAATTCTTGGGCGAGATCACTGAGGGGAAGCCCACAGTGATTAAGACTCTCGGGCTGAGGGTGGTCGGGTCGGCTGTGCATGGAGGACCGTTGTCGGTATGCGAGTTCGTACCGTCGGCGCTGGAGTTCATCGGCGGTGAGATCTGGTCCGGGGAAGGCTCGTTGCTATTTACAGGTGCTTCGGAGTTCAGCGCCTTGCACCAGTTGCCGATTGTTGGAAGTGTGGAAGCCACCGCTTTCTACAACTCATCGTTTCGGCTACGTCGGCCCGCGGAAACCTATCCGTTCACCGTTTGAGGAACATCCCGTCCCGGGATGGAGGAGGAAGCTATGGGCAGGATTGTTGTCTTTGGTGCAGGCGGTAAAGCGGGCAAGATGATAACGGATGAAGCGGCGCAGCGCGGACACAGCGTCACTGCGACAGTCCGTGACCTGAGCAATGTGCCCGCCTTCGCCGAGGGGGTAAATGAGATCACGGGCGATCCCACCGACATTGTTTCGGTGCGTGCACTGGCAGAGGACGAAGACGTCTTTATCGTCGCCGTCGGGGGCGCGGACAATACGGTCTGGCTGCGCGCGGCGCAGACTCTTATAGAGACGCGCGAAGCGATCCCCGGCCAGGTTCCGCGAATTCTGCATATGGGCGGGAGCTCCACACTATTGACGGCGCAAGGCAGTCATTGCTTCGATCTGCCGGATTTCCCCGAAGCTTATCGCGGTCCCGCCTTGGGGCAAGCGCAGGCGTTGGACTATTACCGCGGTGATACCAACGGGCGGGTTTCCTGGACATACCTTTCTTCGCCGCCGGTCTATTTCGCACCTGGTAAACGGACCGGCAAGTATCGCATCGGGTTGGACCATCCCGTTGAAGATGCGACTGGGCGATCGAGCCTATCCCATGAGGATTTTGCCGTCGCCATGGTTGACGAGGTGGTGCAGAGAAGGTTCATCAACAAGGGATTCACGGTCGGCTATTGATGGAGGAACTCATGAATTCGGTCGTGCCGCTCCGGAAGATCGTTCAACGTACCCGGGGCAACAAGCAAGGTCCCATCATTCGCCTGATGAGTCCGGCCGGTCTTGGCGAGCTCCTAAAACCATTCGTTTTCTTGGACCTCTTCGAAGCTGACATGCGCCGCCTGTCCGGGAGTATGCCGGTGCATCCGCATTCCGGCATAGCAACGGTGACAGTCTTTCCCGAGGGTGACGTGACCTTCGACGATCCGCATTTGGGACACGGCACTATCGGCTACGGTGGCGCCGAATGGGCGCGCGCTGGAGGCGGCATGTGGCACGGCAAGGAGCTCACGGCAGGCACATCAGCCACTGTGCAGGGCTTCCAGCTCTGGATTGCTCTTCCGCCAGGCCTGGAGAACGCGGAACCAGATGTCCAATATGTCGGTAGCGAGGGGACACCAGCCCTCGGCCCGGCGCGCCTCATTGTAGGAGCCTATGCAGGCTCGAAGAGTCCGGTACGCGCACCACAGGGTCTCAACTATCTCCTGATAACCCTGAAACCCGGCGAACGCTGGACCTATGAGCCTCCTCCTGGTCATACAATCGCTTGGGTCGCACTCAGCAAGGGCGCTCTAAGCGTGGGCGAAATCCTATTGAAAGGTGATCTCGCAGTCTTTGAAAACAGCGATGCGCCGATCACATTGGAGAGTGAGAACGGCGCAACCTTCGTTCTCGGGTCCGCCGTTCCGCATCGATACCCGCTGCACCTCGGCTCGCATTCGGTCCATACCTCGGCCGAGACACTTGCCGCGGCGGAGCGGAAAATCCGTGAACTGAAACAGCGTTTGGATGCGACGGGTGATCGCAGCACAAAATCAGGTTCGACGCCTGTGTTCCGAACATGACAGTAAAGGAGAGCAGTATGTCTTCCCAGATAGAAGAGAACAAAGCACTCATCCGTCGTTTCTTCAACGCCATCGAAAGCGGCAACCTCCAGGTCCTGGACGAGATCGTCGCGGAGGGTTACGACGATCATCTGGCTGGGCAGAGTCCAGGGCGAGAGACCCTCAAAAAGTATTTCGCTGGACTTCGTGCCGCGTTTCCAGATCTAACGCTGCCGATTGCGGCGATTTTGGCTGAGGGTGACCGCGTCGCTGTCTTGAATTCCGTTCGAGGTACGCACAAGGGCGATTTCAGTGGCCTCAAGGCCACTGGCAGAAGCATCGACGCGATGGCCTTTCAACTCTACCGCGTTGAAAACGGACAACTGGCGGAGCACTGGGAAGTCGCGGACTATGCGCTGCTCATGCGGCAGCTTGAAGGTTGATTGCGTGTTGACGCACAAGCTGGTTGCTTGAGAGTAGCTTCGCTTGCCGGGCGAAGCGTTTTGCATTGAACAAAGACCGAATGAAAGGATGCTACCCGCTATTACAAAGAGCTCATCAGTTGCGTCGCGATCGCTGGGGATACTCAAGATGGTCGGTTTTGCCTGCGCAGGTCTGAGCGTTCTCCTGCCGCTTTCCAGTCGTATCTTTGCGCAGTCAACCTGCCCCAACAGTCCGCCGCCCTATGGACTGCTGCGGCAGGACGAAGACTACCGGTATCTCAGCAATCCAACGTGCCGGCACGACTATTGGGATCGCCTCAAGTACGTGCCCCTCGGAGCAAACGAGGATAGGTATCTCACCTTTGGCGGTGAGATCCGCGAGTGGTACGAAGGCTTCCGCAATGCGAGTTGGGGTCTCGGCACGCAAGATCACGACGGCTATCTTTTACAACGCCTTTCAACGTACTTCGACATTCATGCCGCGCCTCGCCTCCGATTCTTCGTTCAACTCACGAGTGCTATCGAAGCTGGACGAACTGGCGGCCCAAGACCGGTGACCGATGAGTCAAAGCTATTTCTTGAAGAGGGATTCGCTGATATTGCTCTTTCGAAGAAAAGCAATAAGCCGGTGGTGTTGCGCCTCGGACGGCAGCAATTTGAGCTTGGCTCCGGACGATTCGTCGACGTCAGAGAAGGGCCCAACGTCCGCCAGGCGTTCGACGGAGCGTCTCTGAAATGGAAGACCTCCACATGGACTGTCGATGGGCTCGCCGTAAAGCCTGTGCTGAACGGCAACGGCGTTCTTGATGCGCCCCCGAATCACGGCTCTGCTTTTTGGGGCGTTTATGCCGTTCGTCCCTTGTCGAAGATCAAGGGCGGAAACATTGATCTCTACTATCTTGGGCTCGCCCGGAAGAATGCTGCATTCGAAGAAGGTTCCCAGAACGAGTTGCGCCATACGGTGGGTGGAAGGTTCTGGGGCGGGCGAAACGGCTGGAGCTATAACAGCGAAACCATGTTCCAATGGGGTTCGTTTGGCTCCAAAGGCATACGCGCATGGGCTACCACTCACGACACCGCATATACCTTTCTATCCGCCGCGCTTCACCCTCAGATTGGCGCCACGGCGGGCATAGCCAGCGGCAACCGCGGAGGTTCTGGGGCGCCGCTGGGAACGTTCAATCCTCTCTTCCCCACGGGCTTTTACTTTGGCCAAGGCGGCATCAGCCTCCTCGGCCCCTCGAATCTCTTCGAAGCTGGTCCCCATATCACTTTGCAGCTCACGCGATCGCTCAGCCTGATTGCGGACGACCATACGTTCTGGCGGACTAGCCTCGAAGACGGCGTGTATGGACTCGGCGTCAATCTACTGGTTCCCGGACAACGCAATTCTGGGCGTTACATCGGGAACCAGCCGTCGGTTGGGGTGTACTGGAACGCGAGCCGTCATCTTTCGATATCCACGGCCTACGGCCATTTTTTCGTCGGTCGATTTATGACTCGGGCGTCGCCACCAGGCAAACCCGTGGATTATGCCGCTGTATGGGCGACCTATAAGTTCTAGTAGTTCTGATTCCCCGGCAGCGATCGTTGTCGGCCAACAACGAAGCAATCTCGCTAAAACGCTGCTGAAGGTTCTGCAGGAAAGCAACTATGGCAATCGGCATCGACAGTTTTGCAGCCATCCTCCCCGATCCGGGATCCCTCTCGGAATGCGCAGCTGCGCAGAACTTCCTGGAGTCGCCAAACGAAAATACGTTTGCAGCAGCGTTTCATGTTTCGCTCCCCAATTGACGTCGTTCTTTAGTGCTCGCGGCTGCGAGACGGTGCTGATCGGCAAACGGCGGTCGAGCACCTTCACCGGCGTGTCATCGGTGCCGACGAGTTCAGAGTGCGTCAATGACATCCGGGTCCCGCTCCAAAGTTCTTTGTCTCCGATGTGAGCGTAGCCATAAGCACGTCAATCAGAGAATCAAATGCTTCGTAGCGGCGGCTTGTGGCACTCCATCACATTGACGCGCCATGGCGCCCGCGCGATATCGAGCAGCGTAAGGGGAGAACCTCTTTCTAAATTCTCGCGGACGCCATTCGCCGTTCTCCCAATGGCTCCCCGCTAACTTCAGTGCCACATAGTCTGTGCGTGAGCACTTGGCGACGCCGTTGAAGAGTTTTGAGAAGCCTTGCTGCTACTTCGGCTCCCACCATCGGAGCCAACAGGAACACCCAAAGCCTGTCCGTGTGTCCAGAGACCACAGCGGGCCCAAACTGACGTGCGGGATTTAGGCTGCCGCCCGTTTGTGTGCCGAGCATCGCAATGCCGAGCCCGACCAAAATCCCAACAAGCCAGGGCACCAAGGGAGCGAGCCGCGGGACAGAGAGGAAGTATCCGACAGTGAAGACGATGACACCCATGCCGGCGGCCTCGGCAAGAAACAGCGGCGCCGCTGACCAGCCGGGAGCGGGCTGAATGACGGCGTACAACACCGGCGGCTGTTCCACGAGTCTTCCCCAAATCGCCCGTGCGGCAACCACGCCAAATACTGAGCCGAGAAGTTGCGCGCCCGCATAAGGGAGTATTCCGGCTGCAGGAAACACACCAAATCGCCACATGGCTAGCGATATCGCAGGGTTCGTGTGCCCGCCGCTGATCTTGCCGAGAGGACTTTTGATCAGCCCGGTCAGCAGAACTCCGACTCCCAGTCCGACGATCAGTAGTTCGACATGGATCTGTGGGAATGCGCGTGAAATTGCTGAAGGACCCACGACAAATCTCACGATCGTCGTTACTCCGAAAAGCAGAATGGACGTGAGAATCAGCTCATCGCACTGTGCTTCGCCAGCTCAACAGATCGCGATGGTCCTGTGGCCGTCATACTCGACTCTCAGAATGCGAAGCAATCTCATCCAGGCTCCCAGAGGCCTTTCTCGCCGAGAACCCAGCGGTGATGCTGCGGATCAACGCGGGTTGACTCTGCGCAGATGCGATAAACAACAGACCGCCCATCATCGCGAGGTTTTTCAAAAGTTAATGAGCTGTCCCACAAAGACTGGAGTACCTGCCGCAGCAAGCCAGAATGCGTGCCCGACGAACGTCGCCGCTACCAGGAACGCGATTAGAGCGCCGGCAGCCACCCTCTGGAATATGCCGAAAGCTAGAGCGAGCCCTCCGATGAGCTCAACGCTCCGGCCCACACGATTGAGCACATCAATGCCACCAAGTGCGTCCTGCGCGTTTTCGATTCCAAGGGCAACATCGTGGTCGTCGGTAACGTCCATTTCGACAGCCTTGGCGCTTAGTTCCTGAAGTTCAGGGCCTTCGTCTTGTTGCGGCCAGAAATATCGCGAACCGTGCCGACAACCTTGTGACCATCATCCAGAAGGCCGCCTCACGGTGAGGAACCCAAATCCTCCTGCTGCGCCCCTAACCACTATGTTTGTCATGCGTATCCTGTTCGGACAGGAGAAGGGACTCGCCCGTTGCAGGGTTCCCTCGCACGTGTCCGCTCAAGGAAAAGCTATCCCGGCGCATTCCACTCAATCCTGTGATTGGCAGTCGATAAATGCTGCAACTTTTCGTCAGTTTTTCCGGTCGTGTCGCCACCTGGCGGGCATCGCTCCACCGAGTTTCCGGAACGTTCGCCCGAAGTGCACCGCATCGGCCAAAAACTGAATTGGTGAATCTGCCACTCTTTCGATGATCGGCGGGACGCCTTGGTGCATTCAAAATCTATTGCAGATCGTGATCCCGCTGCCAGACGCGTGGGGAAACGCCGACAACCTTTTGAAACGCCCTCGAAAAATGGCTTTGATCGACGAACCCTGTCACAATGGCGATCTCCGATAACGACGTAGCGCCCTCTTTCAGGAGCTTCTGCGCTTCTCCGATGCGCACGCTCAGCAACCATTGGTGTGGAGGAAGGCCGGTGGCAATCTTGAATGCCCTCCGGAAATGGGAGTCCGACAATTCGATGGAGGCAGCAACCTCGCTGATCGTTACCGGACGGGCAGCGTGTCTTCGGATGTACTCGACTGCCCGGCTCAATTGCCATGGCGTCAGCCCACCTTTCTGACTCGTTGTGGGCACCGCCCGGCGACCGGCGGCGTTATGGCCCACCCTCCGTAACGATCGATAGAGATCAACTTGTTGGTCATTGGGGAGAACGTCGAACAGGATCGCGATATCCTTTTCATGCTCTTCATACAACCACTCGATCAATTCATGCCCTCGCTTGGTTAATTTGAAATGAGGCTTGTCTTGCTGTCTTCCCTCGCGAGATCGAAACCCGACCAGTTCTTGCTCCTTGAGGTTGGCAATCGTGATTTCAACTGAAGTGGCAGCGAGATGAGTTTTTTGGGCGATCTCCGCAGCGGTTAACTCCCCCTTGTGCAGAAGAACTTCAAGAACCACAAAGTCACTGAGCGCAACTCCTCTTGCAGTAATTCCGCTCTCAAGGAAACCGACGAGGGAATGATAAGCACGTCGAAGCACAATCCAGAGCTTTGCCTTGGAAACCTCCGCAACGGATGCTAGCTCTTCGGTTCCGGTCTTCTGAGGAGGTTGTGGGGACTTCATCGTTCCGCTCGATTGATCTCGCGTACTCGCGCCTGCTGGGATAAATCAAACCTCTCCCGCGCTTTCGTGATGGAAGACCAGTGGCCCCCGATCCACGCCACAAGATGCTCCATGGGCTCCAGCAGGCTGAGTCCGAGGTACGTGAGTTCATACTCCACCTTCGGCGGCACTTCAGGAAAGATCTCTCGGGTGGCAAACCCGTCGCGCTCCAAATTCCGCAGCGTGGTCTTCAGCATTCGTTGGGAGATGCCCTCGATCATCCGTTGAAGCTCGGAGAAACTTGCCCGGCCCTTTGGAGCCCCCGCCGACATCGACCTTGGTGAGGAACTCGCGAAGGACCTTGGCCTCCTCACTTTTGCGCACATGCGGGTCACGGACTCCATGGCGTCAGCTTTTCTCGCTTTTTTCATTGGTTACTTCAACCTCAGTTACTGATACGAATGTGGCTTCTTCTTTTTTACCAGCACTCAGTTCATGATGCAGGTCTACATCAGTATCAAAACGGAGACATCAATTGACTTCAAGCAAGATGCGGTCGGGGCTGCACTGTGACAGATTGGGTTATCTTTGGGCGGCTTGGGTACACGGAATTGAAACCCGCGAAGTCCAGTTTCCAGTTCAAACTTTGGTTCGGATCTGAATGGAGAACACATTTTTCCACCTCTGATAGACAATGGATCGGTGATGAGCGATTCGCTGGCGAACCGCGATATGCGGGCACTGTCAGAGAAGTGTCATGCGCCTCAAGGACAAACAGTTTCAATCGTTTCCAGCAGCATGAACATAACGGAACCAATCGGTCTACGTAGTTTTCGGGCGCCGTAGCAACCGAGACGACATCCAAATAGACTTTGTGGCGACGGCGCAATGGCGACTCCTTCCCGGCCAACGCCATCAGGCGCTCACCGCTCGAATAGGGCACGACGGATAAAACGTCGATGTCAGCGGTTGCCCTCTCCAACCCGTACGCCTGGACGACCGCGAAACCACCCATGCAATGCAGGTCGACAGGCTCGTCGATACCGACGTCAAGAGCGTTCAGGAATGACAGCCACGGTTCCCGCGGAGCGTCATGCAGCATAGGAGAGTTGATCTGCGGTCAGCGTGGTCAGGATAGACCAATGAGAGGCCTCCGACGAGCGATGTCTTCGCACCCAGTCTCGTTCCGCGGTGGGCATTGACTCGCGGCATAATGTCCCTTCAACGACAAGCCTGGACTCTTCTAAATGGAACAACGCATTTTTTAAGTTCACGTCGGCAGTGGAGTTCCCAAGTTGGCGCGCCAGTACGACCAGATAGCCGAGCCGGTTTTGGACGTTCAATAGCCGGCACTGCGCGATCAGCCAGAGCCAGTCCAGGTCGTGAAACGTTGAGAGAATCCAGGGCAACACTTCCACGATCCTAACTTCCAAGTCGGCGTGAACGAGTGTACCCACCACTAGGTAAGCGGGGTTGTATGCCTTCGCGCGCTTGCTTAAGTGTCCGAATGCCTCGTAGCCGAGACGGGCCAACGCGGATGCCAACTCGTCAGGCGCAACCGGAACGAATTGAGTAGCGAGCGGTGGCATGGGAAGCGCGGTTGGCGCCAAGTGCAGTTTTCGAACCGCGCGCGAAACTAGGCGGGCGGGCAGTGGGCGATATCCACGTTCCATCTGCGAATAGTACGGTTGCGAAACACCCAGACGCGCAGCCGCCTCTTCCTGAGACCAGCCAGTATTTAGCCTCGCTGCTTTTGAGGTCTCCAGCATCAGCACTCATCAAATCCCTCCTAAGCAATTATTGCAAACGTTGCAATAACTAGCGGTCTTCCCGAAATGGAAAAAGGGCACGACACTCCAGGCACCAGCTAGTTTTTAGCGACAAGTTCTTCACGAAGATTCTGGCGCATCCCAGAAAATCGAGCGCGGGACGCACTTGGCACAAACGTGACACAGAACTAGCGAGGCCATCCTGCCACTCGATGCTAAGTAGTGCAGAATCAATAAGAGAATTGTGAAAAATCGGCGATTTGGAACCCAAGCTAGTGCGGCTGCCGGAACCGCTGCAAAATGATGCATTGATCTGTCTTCGAAGTGCTGAATTCTCGAACTGCTGGTGCGAGTTTTGAGGCCCTGCGTATTCGGGACCTGGAACGAAAACATCAGGTGCTTTTTCTTGTTAGCAAATGCTCGATTGCTTTGGCCTACGATATCTCCCGTGTCTTCAGTGATCGGCCGACCGGGTGGAACTCCATCGGCTTTTGACTGTTAGCACGAGCCCAACGAGACTGAAGAAGACGCTGTAAATGATTGATTCGATTGGTTGCGGGGGGGATTTGAACCTTCGACCTTTGGGTTATGAGCCCAAAGAACTCTCAAATTTCGAG